>ENA-ORBV01002341-ORBV01002341.1-microbial-mat-metagenome-genome-assembly--contig:-NODE-2341-length-40121-cov-8.544401_pt1 | contig 40121 bp, 34 predicted proteins | sample MGYA00237777_ERZ505514 | MGnify/ENA primary metagenome ERZ505514 (study PRJEB26160, sample SAMN06269048) | microbial mat metagenome | isolation source: Oligotrophic lake microbial mat | place... | reverse complement strand
TTTTTCAAGCAGAAGACGGCATACGAGATTCGCCTTAGTCTCGTGGGCTCGGAGATGTGTATAAGAGACAGCTGCCCGCCAATCTGACGCGCCGCGGCGCCACCCCGGGCCGCTGGTCACCGCACGCCTGGTCATGGGACGCCGGCTCGCCGGGCGACCTGCCGGAACTGCGGACGGGCGGCGTCCGGGTCGCAGACGAGGGCAGTCAGCTGGTGACGCTCGCGCTGCTCGCCGCCCCCCTCGAACCGCCTGCCACTACCGGCACCGGGCAGCGCTGGCTCGACCTCTGCGCGGGGCCCGGTGGCAAATCGGCGCTGCTCTCGGCGCTGGCCCGCCCGGCCGGCGCCACCGGTGTCTCGGTCGAGCTGCGCCCGCAGCGCAGCGCCATGGTCGCCGACGCCGTCGCGGGGGCGCAGGCCTGGTGGCAGGTCCGCACCGAGGACGGCCGGGAGATCGGCGACGCCGAACCGGCCGGCTACGACCGGGTGCTCGCCGACGTGCCGTGCACCGGGCTCGGCGCGCTGCGACGGCGACCGGAGGCCAGATGGCGCCGCAGCCCCGCCGACCTCACCACCCTCGGGCCGTTGCAGCGGGAGTTGCTGACCGGTGCGCTGCGCGCCTGCCGACCGGGCGGGGTCGTCGCCTACGTCACCTGCTCACCTCATGTCGCCGAGACCCGGGTGGTCGTCGAGGACGTCGTCAAGGCCGGCGAGCGGGGCCGCTCGGTGCCGTCCGAGGTCCTCGACGCCCGGCAGTTCGTCACCGACCGCGATGGCGCGACGCTGCCCGACCTTGGGCAGGGGCCGTACGTTCAGCTGTGGCCGCACCGACACGGCACCGACGCGATGTTCCTCGCCCTGCTGCGACGCCGCTGAGGCTCGACCACCACGGCTCTGCGCGCTACGAGGGCAGTAGCCGTACCGCCGTGTGAGCGGCGGACGTTGCCCCACGGCTCATACGGCCGACACCGCTCTGGCGAAGGCGTCGATGTCGTCGAGGCGAGCAATGGAGAATGGCCATGACCTGGCGGTCGTCGACCCGCGCGTACCCATGCACCAGGAGATTGCGGAACTTGGCCATGTCCGCCAGTCCGACAGCCAGGGCAGCGTCGATCACCCCGCCCTCGGCGAGCACCGTGAAAGCGTCGGCGAAGGACGACGGTGCTCGCAGCCTGTTGCGTGAGACGAGATGCCGGCAGACATCGATGCACACCTCCATGGCGATGACGAAGGAACTTCACAGATTCATGCGGTCGATGTCGGCCAAGCAGGTCCTCCGCCGGGATCCGGGCGAGCCGTCGGAGGTCTCGCTGTTCGGCGGCCAGCCTGTCGAGCAGTCCGGCCAGGATCGCCGTGTCGCGGGTCATCGACGCCCAGCGGCATGCGCGGCCAGCAGGTTCTGGTCCAGCCGAGCCGCCGTGAACTCGAAGTCCATGACCATCGGGTACGTCGAGGTCTCGTACCTCACCCGCTCATCGTCGTCAGCCGTGAACAGCAGGATTCCGTCACGGAGCACCCGGAGCTGCAACCGCGGTGGCGCCAGGTTGAGGATCGGCACGTCGTCGACCCGCTGGCCGATGGCGGCCTCCAGTCGTCTGGCCAACCGCAGGGACGTGACGAGGTACTCCGACTCGGGGACGTCGCGGTTGACGAGGACGGCGATGTCGACGTCGCTGTCCGGTCGAGCCTCGCCCCGGGCACGGGACCCGTAGAGGTAGGCGGCGACCACCGGTTCGTCGGCCGTGACCTGGGCTGCAGCCCCGGCGTAGGCCTGGTGCTCGATGTCGGGATGCCTCATGACACGAGGGTAGGCGTCCAGCGGTTCCTGTGATCAGCCCCTGGACCAGACCGGTCCGGGGCCTGCCGTCCGGCGGTCAGCAGACGCCACGAAACCGATGAGGACGACGCGAACCCGCCTCTCGTGCCATCTTTGCCCGTGGCCATCCGGATCGCCCCCAGCCTGCTGTCCGCTGACTTCACCGACATCGCCGGTGAGCTGCGCAAGATCTCGACGGCCGATTGGGCGCACGTCGACATCATGGACAACCATTTCGTGCCCAACCTGACATTCGGCACACCGATGGTCGAGGCGATGGCCCGCGTCTCGCCGCTGCCGCTGGACTGCCACCTCATGATCGACGAGGTCGACCGCTGGGCCCTGGACTACGCCGCGGCGGGCGCGGGCAGCGTCACCATCCATGCCGAGTCCTCCGCGGCACCGGTGCGCACCGCCCGAGCGCTGCGCGAGGCCGGGGCACGGGCGGGGCTGGCGGTGCGGCCGGCGACGGCCATCGAGAGCTACCTGGACCTGCTGCCCGAGTTCGACATGCTGCTGATCATGACGGTGGAGCCCGGGTTCGGCGGTCAGCCCTTCCTCGACGTGTGCCTGCCGAAGGTCCGCCGGGCGCGGGACGCGGTGCGGGCCGCCGGGCTGGACGTCTGGGTCCAGGTCGACGGCGGGGTGTCGACGCAGACCATCGAGCGGTGCGCGCAGGCCGGTGCCGACATGTTCGTCGCGGGGTCCGCGGTCTACGGCGCACCTGATGCCGCCGAAGCCATCGAGGAGTTGCGGCTCCTGGCTGGTCAGCACAGCGATGCGCGCACGGCGGCTGCGCCACCGCGCGCGTAGTGGCGCGGCATAGTCATGGCATCCTTGCCGTTGTAGTACTCGCGATCTCCGGGGTCGGTGCAACTCCGAACCGGCGGTGACAGCCCGCGACCCGGCCGCAGCCAGCGGCCGGTTGATCTGGTGGAACTCCAGAGCCGACGGTGACAGTCCGGATGGGAGGAGATCGCGTGCCGTGGCGCACCCGCGTCCCGGTGCTCTCCGGCGGCCCGCTGCCCCCACCCGGAGCACGTCGAGCACGGGTCGGTGATGATGTTCACGGGTATCGTCGAAGAACGCGGCACGGTCATCGCGGTGGACCGCGCACCCGAGTACGCACGGCTCGGCATCCGGGGCGCCCTGGTCACCTCCGACGCCTCGCCGGGTGACTCGATCTCGGTCAACGGGGTGTGCCTGACCGTGACCGACCTGTCGGGTGACGTGTTCACCGTCGACGTCATGGCCGAGACGCTGCGGCGCTCCAGCCTGGCCGACGTCGCGCCGGGCGGCGATGTCAACCTGGAACGGGCGATGCCCGCCTCGGGCCGCTTCGGCGGCCACGTGGTACAGGGGCACGTCGACGGCACCGCAATGGTGCGAGAGCGCCTCCCCGGGGACCGCTGGGAGGTCGTCACCATCTCCCTGCCGCCGCCATTGCGCCGCTATGTGGTCGAGAAGGGGTCCATCACCGTCGACGGGGTCTCGCTGACGGTCTCGGCGGTCAGCGCCACAGGCGATACCGACCCGTGGTTCCAGGTCTCCCTCATCCCCACCACTCTGACGGCAACCACGCTCGGCGTCCGAGAGGTCGGCTCTGCTGTCAACCTGGAGGTGGACGTGCTCGCCAAGTACGTCGAAGCGCAACTGGCCCACCTCGGTGCGCCGGCATGAGCGCCGACGCAGCGACCGGGACCCTGGACACCATCGAGGCGGCCCTGGCCGCGATGCGCGGCGGCCGACCGGTCCTGGTCGTCGACGCTGACGACCGCGAGAACGAGGGCGACGTCATACTGCCCGCGCAGCACGCCACGGCCGGATGGGTGGGCTGGACGATCCGGCACACCTCGGGGGTGCTCTGTGTGCCGATGAACGACGATCGCGCCGACCTGCTGCAGCTACCCGCCATGGTCGCCCGCAACCAGGACCCGCGGCAGACCGCCTACACCGTCAGCGTCGACGCCCGCCTCGGCATCGGCACCGGCATCTCCGCCACGGACCGCTCCCGCACCCTGCGGGTGCTCGCCGACCCCACCGCTGTCCCCGGTGACTTCGTCCGGCCGGGCCATGTGTTCCCGCTGCGAGCCCGGCCGGGAGGTGTGCTGGAACGCCCAGGGCACACCGAGGCGGCCGTCGACCTCTGCCGCGCCGCCCGGCTCGTCCCGGTGGCGGTGATCGCCGAGGTCGTCGGTGACGACGGTGAGCCACTGCGGTTGCCGAGCCTGCGCCGGCTCGCCGACACCGTCGGCATTCCGCTGGTGTCGATCGCCGACCTCATCGCGTGGCGGCTGCGGCACGACGAGGCGCCAGTGACCGCTGCGCCGAGTCGGGTGCAGCGGGTCGCCTCGGCCGCCCTGCCGACCGGGCACGGCGAGCTCATCGCGCTGGCCTATCGCGACCGGATCACCGGTGAGGACCAGCTGGCGGTCGTCACAGCCATGCCCGGCCGGCCCACGTCACCGATGCGGCGCGCCGCCCGGGACGTGCCGTTGGTCCGGGTGCATTCGGAGTGCATGACCGGGGACACGCTCGGCTCACTGCGTTGCGACTGCGGGCCACAGTTGGACGCCTCGCTCGCGGCGATCAGCGCCGATCCCGCCGGGGGAGCGCTGGTGTACCTGCGCGGCCAGGAGGGCCGCGGCATCGGCCTCGCCGCGAAGATCGCCGCCTACGCGCTGCAGGACAACGGGCTGGACACCGTGGATGCCAACACCGCCCAGGGCCTGCCGGCGGACGCCCGCGAGTACGGGGCGGCGGCCGCCATCCTCGCCGACCTCGGGATGCGTCGCATCCGGCTGCTGACCAACAACCCGGACAAGGTCTCCGCGCTGTCCGCGGCGGGCATCGAGGTGGTGCGGCGGATCCCGGTCATCGCCGGGGTGCATCCCACCAGCGCCGACTACCTGCGGACCAAGCGGGACAGGATGGGACACCTGCTGCCGCAGAGCATCGAGTTCTACGGCGAGACCAGTGACAACCTGGTTGGCTGGTCGGCATGAGCGGCGTCGGAGCACCCCAATCCATCCTGGCGGCCGGCGCGGCCGCCGGTCTGCGCGTCGTCGTCGTCTCGGCGTCCTGGCATGCCGAGATCACCGTCGGCCTGCGGGGGGGAGCGGTGCGGGCACTGCAGCGGGCAGGCGTCACCGACATCCGGACCATCGAGGTACCGGGTTGTTTCGAGCTGCCCGTCGCGGCGTCGCGGGTGGCCACAGCCGACCCCGAGCTCGACGCGATCGTCGCCCTCGGGCTGGTGCTTCGCGGCCAGACACCACATTTCGACTACGTCTGCATGGCGGCCACGACCGGCCTGACCGAGGTCTCCGTCCGCAGCGGCATCCCCATCGGCTTCGGGGTGCTGACGTGCGACAGCGTAGGCCAGGCCATGGACCGCGCCGGCCTGCCCGGCAGCCGTGAGGACAAGGGCGGCGAGGCGGTGGACGCGGCTCTGGCGACCGCGTTGGCGCTGCGGGCGGTCCGGGCGGTCCGCGCCGGGTGACCGACCCGGTCACCGCGGCGCATAACCTTGCGCGGTGACGACAGTCGTGAGCCCACGCGAGATCACCCGGGCCGTGACCCGGGCCGTGGCCGGCAAGGCGCTGGACGCTGACGAGGCCGTTGCCGCGCTGCACGCCCGCGGCGACGCGCTGGCCGACCTCGGCGGTGCAGCCGTACGGGTGCGGGACGCGGCGATGGAACGCGCCGGTCGACCCGCGACGGTCTCGTACTCCCGCAAGGTATTCATCCCGCTGACCCGGCTGTGCCGCGACCGGTGCCACTACTGCACCTTCGTGACCGTGCCGCACCGCGTGCCCGCCGCCTACCTCAGCGTCGCCGAGGTGCTGCAGATCGCCCGAGCCGGTGCCGCGATGGGCTGCCGGGAGGCGCTGTTCACCCTCGGCGACCGCCCGGAGGAGCGCTGGCCGGCGGCACGGACCTGGCTGGACGAGCAGGGATACACCGACACGCTGTCCTACGTCAGGGCCTGCGCGATCGCGGTGCTGGAGGACACCGGCCTGCTGCCGCACCTCAACCCGGGGGTCATGTCGTGGGAGGAACTGCAGCGGTTACGGCCGGTCGCGCCCTCGATGGGCATGATGCTGGAGACCACCGCCACCCGGCTGTGGTCGCAGCCCGGCGGGCCGCACTTCGGCAGCCCGGACAAGGATCCCGGCGTTCGGTTGCGGGTGCTCGAGGACGCCGGCCGGGTCGGGATCCCATTCACCACGGGTGTGCTGCTGGGCATCGGGGAGACCCCGGCCGAGCGGGTCGACGCGCTGCTGGCGATCCGGCGCATCGCCCGGGAGTACGGCGGCATCCAGGAGGTCATCGTGCAGAACTTCCGCGCGAAGCCGGACACGGCGATGCGCGACCAGCCCGACCTGGGCCACGAGGAGTACCTGGCGGCGATCACGGTGGCCCGGCTGCTGCTCGGGCCCGCGGTGTCGGTACAGGCGCCGCCCAATCTCAGCGACACCCGCGACCTCGCCCGGCTGCTCGCCGCGGGTGTCGACGACTGGGGCGGCGTCAGCCCGCTGACCCCCGACCACGTCAACCCCGAACGTCCCTGGCCGCAACTGGACGTACTGAGCGCCGTCACCGAGTCCGCGGGACTGCGCTTGGCCGAACGCCTGACTGCCCACCCAAGCTACGTCCGGTCCGCGCTTGCCGGTGAGGTGGCGTGGATCGACGCCCGGCTGCACGGCCACATCGCGGCGCTGGCCGATCCCGACACCGGGCTCGCGGACCCGGCGACCGCGGCCACCGGGCGGACCTGGCAGGAGCCGGACGGCGGCTGGGCCGGCGGGGCCGGCGCCGGCAACGGCCGGGTGGACCTGCACGCCGACATCGACCGCACCGGTCGCACGGCGGATCGGCGCAGCGACTTCGCCAGCGTGTACGGGGACTGGGAGGTGGTCGCCGACCGGCTGGGGACCCGCCCCGCCACGGCCGGCAACGTACCGTCGCGGGAGGTGACCGCCGCCCTGGCCCGGGCCGCCGACGCCCCCGCCGGCCTCGACGACGACGGCTACCTGGCGCTGCTGCAGGCGGACGGCGCCGACCTGGACGCGGTGTGCCGGCTCGCCGACGAGGTGCGGCGAGACACCGTCGGCGATGACGTCACCTACGTCGTCAACCGCAACCTCAACGTCACCAACATCTGCTACGTCGGCTGCCGGTTCTGCGCCTTCGCACAGCGCCGCAGCGACCCGGACGCCTACACGCTGTCCCTGGCCGAGGTCGGGGTACGCGCCGCGCAGGCCCAGGCCCTGGGCGCCACCGAGGTGTGCATCCAGTCCGGTATCAGCCCGGACATGGGCGCCGACGCCTACGTGCAGATCGTGCGCGCCGTGCTCGACGCGGCCCCCGGGATGCACGTCCACGCCTTCAGCCCGATGGAGATCGTCACCGGCGCCGCCCGGGCCGGCATCGGCGTGGCCGATCTGCTGCAGGACCTGCGCGACGCCGGCCTCGGCTCCATTCCCGGCACGGCCGCCGAGATCCTCGACGACGACGTCCGGTGGGTGCTGACCAAGGGCAAGCTGCCCACCGCTGAGTGGATCCGGGTGGTCGAGACCGCCCACCGCCTCGGCATCCCGAGCAGCTCGACGATGATGTACGGCCACGTCGACCACCCCCGGCACTGGGTCGCCCACCTGCGGACCCTGGCCGGCATCCAGGACCGCACCGGGGGTTTCACGGAGTTCGTCCCGCTGCCGTTCGTGCACCACAACGCCCCGGTGTACTTGGCCGGCCTGGCCAGGCCCGGCCCGACACTGCGCGACAACCGAGCGGTGCACGCTGTCGCCCGGCTGCTGCTGCACGGCCGGATCTCGCACATCCAGACCTCCTGGGTCAAGCTCGGGGTGGCCGGCACCAGGGCCATGCTCGACGGCGGGGCCGACGACCTCGGTGGAACCCTGATGGAGGAGACGATCAGTCGGATGGCCGGGTCCGAGCACGGCTCGGCGAAGACTGTGGCCGAACTGAGCGACATCGCAGCCGGGATCGGCCGGCCGGTGCGGCAGCGCAGCACGACCTATGGGCCCCTCGCGGCCTCACCGATCACTGTGCCGATCACTGTGCCGATCACTGTGCCGATCACTGTGCCGATCACTGTGCCGATCACTGTGCCGATCACCGTGCCGATCACCGTGCCGATCACCGTGCCGGTGCCATGACCACGTTCGAGGAGCTGTACGAGACGGTGACCGAACGCGCCCGCAACCGCCCCGACGGCTCCGGCACGGTCCGGCTGCTCGACGGCGGGGTCAACGCCATCGGCAAGAAGGTGGTCGAGGAGGCCGCCGAAGTGTGGACCGCCGCCAAGTACGAGACCGACGACGAGCTCGCCGCTGAGATCAGCCAGCTCATCTACCACCTGGAGGTCCTGATGGTCGCCCGCGGCCTCACCCCCGACGACATCTACCGGCACCTCTGATGCGCCAGACCCTGCGGGTGGCGGTGCCGAACAAGGGAGCGCTGGCCGAGACCGCTGCGGACACCCTGGCCGAGGCCGGGTACCGCAGGCGTCGCGACCCGAAGGAGCTCGTCCTCGTCGATCCGGCCAATGACGTCGAGTTCTTCTTCCTGCGTCCCCGCGACATCGCCGTCTACGTCGGCTCGGGCACCCTCGACGCGGGGATCACCGGACGTGACCTGCTGCTGGACTCGGGCGCGAACGCCGAGGAGGTGTTGCAGCTGGGCTTCGGACAGTCCACGTTCCGGTTCGCGGCGGCGCCCGGCACCATCACCGGCGTCGACCAGCTCGACGGCCGCCGGGTGGCCACCGCGTACCCTCACCTGCTGGCGACCTGGCTGGCTGAGCGCAGTCTGAAGGCCACGGTGGTCGGCTTGGACGGTGCGGTGGAAACCGCTGTCAGCCTCGGCGTGGCCGACGCGATCGCGGATGTCGTCTCGACCGGGACCACCCTGCGCAACGCCGGGCTCGAGGTCTTCGGGGACCCGCTGCTGCACAGCGAGGCCACCCTGATCGCCGCCGACAACCGCGCGCGGCATCCTCGGCTGGACGTCCTGATCCGCCGGGTCGAGGGGGTCCTCGTCGCCCGGCGATACGTGCTGATGGACTACGACATCCCGACCGACGCGGTCACGGCGGCGGTGGCCATCACCCCCGGGCTGGAGTCCCCTACGGTCTCGCCGCTGCACGACTCGGGCTGGTCCGCGGTACGGGCGATGGTGCGGCGCGAGGACACCAACCGGGTGATGGACGAGCTGTGGGAGGTCGGCGGTCGGGCGATCCTCGTCACCGAGATCCACGCGTGCCGGCTGTGACCCCAGCGGGGTCACCGTCGTGAGCGCTGGCGACACACCGAATGGTGCCGACCCGGAACTGTGGGCGCGCCTGCACCGGCCCTTCCGCCCTCGTGCCGGCCGAGTGGCGCCTTGGGTGGCCGCCGTGGTCTGGGTGGCGGTCCTGGGGGTGCTGGCTTTCACGCTACCGGGCGCCGGACCCCTCGACGTCGCCGGTTTCGCGGCCGTCGCGGCCGGGAGCGTGTGGTTGATGTCCCGCTTCGCCGGGCTGAGCGCCACCCCGACGGGCGCCGGGCTGGACGTCCGCAATCTCCTCGGTATCCGGTCGCTGGCCTGGGCTCAGATCGTCGCGGTCAGCTACGGCCGGGACTCGACCTTCGCCCAGCTCGACCTCGATGACGGCACGACGCTGGCGGTGCTGGCGATCCAGTCCGCGGACGGCAGCCATGCCGCGCATGAAGCCTCGCGGCTGGCGACGCTCATCGAGGCGCACTCCCGAGATCTCTGAACTGCCGTGCCTGCTCCGGCCAGGTGGGCAGGGACGGCGCGAATCGCAGACCGTGGCCGGCCAGCGACGCGCGCAGCTGCTCCGGGGTCGCCGCGGCCAGCGCCTCGAAGGTGGAGACCCCCTCAGTGGCCAGTGCGGCGGCGATCTTGGGACCGATGCCCTCGATGCGGGTCAGGTTGTCCAGTCCGGTTGTCGATGCGTGGCTGGCAGCGGGGGCAGCAGGCGGCTCCGGTACCACCGTGGGGGCCGTGATCGGCACCGTCGCGGGTACCGGTGCACGCTGTGACCCCTGCCCCAGGCTGGCCGAGGGCTGGATCGAGGACTGCGGCGACGGCGCGGCAGCACCACCGCCGATGCGCGACGGCCGCCTGGCGGCCCGGGTCAGCCAGACCACGCCCACGACGAATCCGGCGATCAGGAGATATAGCAGCGGTCGTCGCCTGCGGGCGCTGGTGCTGGCCATGACCCCAGCTTGGCAGAGACCCCGCGATGTCGGCAGATCGGCAGCGCCTGGCAGGCTGACCCAGTGATCGGCTGGCTGGTGATCGCGATCGTGACCTCGTCCGTCGCGCTCGTCGGGGTGTCGGCGGTCTTCGCGCTACGGGGTCTCGACGTGCAGCTGTCACCACTGGTGATCACCGCCGCCGTGCAGCTGCTGCTGCTCGTGCAGGCGGTCGTCGTCGTGGTGCGACTGGCCCTGGGGGACCGCCCCACCTCGTCCGCTCTCGTCCTCGCCTACCTGATCGGCGCCCTGCTGGTGCCATTTGTGGGGGCCGTGTGGGCGCTGGGGGAGCGCTCGAGGTGGGGCAACGTGGTGCTGGTGGTGACCGGCCTGACGAGCGCGACCATGACGGTGCGACTGTGGGACCTGTGGCTACCCCTGACCTGACTCGTGCGCCGAGTACGACCGCCCGGGGGCCCGGCCGGCTTCTCGTCGCGGTCTATGCCGTGTTCGCCCTGGCCGCCACCAGCCGGGCTGCGTTCCAACTGCTGACCAAGGGGAGCGAGGCACCGCTGGCCTACGGGCTCTCAGCGTTCGCCGCAGCGGTCTACATCGTGGCCACGGTGGCGCTGGCCGGCCATGGGCCTCTCGCGCGCCGGGTGGCGATCGCGGCGCTGTCCGTGGAGTTGACCGGGGTGCTCGCCATCGGAACCGCGAGCATCCTCGAACCGGGCTGGTTCGGCGACGACACGGTCTGGTCGAGATACGGCCTCGGGTACCTGCTCATCCCACTCGTGCTGCCGGTGGCCGGGCTGCTGTGGCTGCGGCGCACCGGTCAGAACCAGGTATAGGTGTGACCAGGGCGGGAGGGCGCGCCCAGGCCAGGCGGTCCAGGACCGCCACGGCACCGGGTGTGTGCTCCTCGACCTCGCCCGTGACGGCCAGCCGGAGCAGGTTGCCCTGACCCCACGACCGCCCACAACCGTGACCCCGTCACGACCCGTGCCGCCGCCCGCTGGGCGAGCCGATCGGGGGGCAGCGGCGCTTCGAGGAAGGTTCGTCTGATCGCCCCCGACCAGGCAGCGAACCCATCCGGGTGCCGGGGATCGACGGCAACGACGGGCAACGTGGTCACCGCGTGACGGCAGCCGTCGGCCGGCGGCGCCTCCCATGACGTGCGCCTTCCCCACCGGCCGTCCGGGATGTCAGGCGATGTCGCTATACGGCTGGTTTCGAGCGCTCCATTCCGTTACGGTGCGACTGCGCCCAGTCAGCGGAGCAGCAGCCGTCATAGCCGACGACACGCCAGGGAGACACAGATGTCCACTCGGACCCCCCACCTCATGCGCGGCTGGCTCGCCTCAGCCGCCGGCATCACTCTTCTCTCCTCAATGGTCATCGGCGCACCGGTGCCCGCCGTCGCGGCGGGCCCGGGAACCGTGACGCTCGCCGGGTCACTGCAGTCCGAGCTCGGGTGTGCGTCGGACTGGATCCCCGCCTGCGACGCCAGCGAGCTGGACCCGGTGCCGGGCACAAGCACCTACGCCGCCGACGTGACCGTGCCGGGCGGCTCGTATGAGTACAAGGTCACGATCAGCGGCTCGTGGGACGAGAACTACGGCGTCGACGGCGCCCTCAACGGCGCGAACTACGGCGTGACCGTCGGTGGCGAGACCCGGCTCCGGTTCTCCTACGACAGCGTTTCGCACGTGGTGAGCGTGACTCCGCTGGACCTGGCCGGCGACGAGGTGAGCGACGCCGACCGGGAGCTTGCCCAGCGTGCCCTGCGGCCGCCACCGACGACCGAGAACTTCTACTTCGTCATGGCCGACCGGTTCGCCAACGGTGACCCCGGCAACGACCAGGGCGGCATCACCGGCGACCGGCTGGACCACGGGTTCGACCCGACAGACAAGGGCTTCTATCACGGTGGCGACCTGGCCGGGATCATCGACCAGCTCGACTACATCGAAGGGCTGGGCACGACGGCGATCTGGATGACGCCGTCGTTCAAGAACCGCCCCGTGCAGGGCCTCGGCGAGAACGTCAGCGCCGGCTACCACGGGTACTGGACCATCGACTACACCCAGATCGATCCTCACCTCGGCACGAACGAGGAAATGCGGCAACTGATCGACGAGGCCCACGCGAGAGGCATGAAGGTCTTCTTCGACATCGTCACCAACCACACGGCAGACGTCATCGACTACGCCGAGGGGCAGTACAACTACATCTCCAAGGCGGACCGGCCGTACACCGACGCCGCCGGCAACGTCTTCGACCCGGCCGACTACGCGGGTACCGGCACCTTCCCCGAGCTGGACCCCGCCACGTCGTTCCCCTACACCCCGGTGTTCAACTCACCCGAGGACGCAGGCATCAAGGTGCCCGCCTGGCTCAACGACCCGACGCTATACCATAACCGCGGCGACTCCACGTTCGCCGGCGAATCCAGCGAGTACGGCGACTTCATCGGCCTCGACGACCTGATGACCGAGAACCCAGCTGTTGTCGAAGGCTTCAAGGAGGTCTTCAAGGAGTGGGTCGAGTTCGGCGTCGACGGCTTCCGGATCGACACGATGAAGCACGTCAACATCGAGTTCTGGCAGGAGTTCTCGCCGTTCCTGACCGAGACCGCCAGAGCCGCCGGCAACGACGATTTCTTTGCCTTCGGTGAGGTATTCGAAGCCGACCCCGCATTCCTGTCCCGTTACAGCACCACCGGTGATGCGCAGGCCACCATCGACTTCTTCTTCCAGCAGAAGGCCGTCGCCTACGCCCGCGGCGAGAGCTCCGGCAATCTCGCGGAACTCTTCGCCGGCGACGACTGGTATACCGACGCCGATTCCAACGTCTATTCCTCGCCCACATTCCTCGGCAACCACGACATGGGCCGGGTTGGGAACTTCCTCTCCGGTGCCTCGGCGAATGCCGACGAGCTGCTGACCCGGGACCAACTGGCGCACGCGATCATGTACCTGACCCGCGGTCAGCCAGTCGTCTACTACGGCGACGAGCAGGGGTTCGTCGGTGACGGCGGCGACAAGGACGCGCGACAGACCCTGTTCGCCAGCCAGGTCGCCAGCTACAACGACGACGACCTGATCGGCACCGACAGCACGACTGCGGTGGACAACTACAACACCGACCACCCGATGTACACCTGGATCGCGGACCTGGCCGAACTGCGCGCCGACCACCCCGCACTGGCCGACGGCGCCCAGATCACCCGGTACGCCTCCGGCGACGCTGGGCTGTTCGTCGCGAGCAGAATCGACGCCGAGACGCGGCGCGAGTACCTCGTGGCGTTCAACAACTCCACCGAGCCCCGCACTGTCGAGGTCGACACGTACACCGACAACAGCCGCTTCCGTCCGGTCTGGGGTGACGTCGAGCCCACCCGCAGCGACTACGACGGCCGGATCTACGTCACGGTCCCGCCGCTCAGCGCGGCGGCATGGCGCTCGACCAACCGGATGACCGTGCTCGACGAGGCACCGGAGGTGGTCATCACGAGCCCGGTCGAGGGCGCCGACGTGGCACCCGGCACGGGCTCGCGGGCGGGTCGGGCCTTGATCGGCGCCGGCTTGACCGACGACACCGCAGCCGACCTCACATTCGCCTCTCGCGTGGTCGGCGAGACCGAATGGACGACGCTGGGCACCGACGACTCCGCCGCGTACCGCGTCTACGAGGACGTCACCGGCTACCAGGTGGGGACACTGGTGGAGTACCGGGCGGTCGCGCGCGACTTCTCCGGACGGGTCACCGTCGACGGCTCGTGGGGCGTCATCAGCGCCGCGGGAACGCCGACGGGTGGCGGCGGCGGTGTCGGCGCGGTCGAACAGCCGGGAGCGGTATCCGTACCGGGCGACCACAACAGCGAGATGGGATGCCCTGCTGACTGGTCTCCGGACTGCGACCAGGCGCAACTGACCCTGGACACCCGCGACGACATCTGGAAGGGGACGTTCACGACGATCCCCGCCGGCAACTTCGCTTTCAAGGCGGCCATCAACCGGTCGTGGGACGAGAACTACGGCGAGGGCGGCGCGCAGAACGGCGCCAACATCGCCTACGTAGCTCCCGGCGGCCCGGTGACCTTCTACTACGACCACCGGACCAAGCACGTCTCCTCGACCGCCGACGGGCCCGTCATCACCGCACCCGGGTCGTTCCAGTCCGAGATGGGCTGTCCGGGGGACTGGTCACCGGACTGCATGCGGTCCTGGCTGCAGGACCCCGACCGCGACGGCGTCTACACCCTATCGACGACCCAGATACCGGCGGGTTCCTATGAGGTGAAGGCCGCGCACGGGCTGGCATGGGACGAGAACTACGGTGCCGGGGGAGAGCCGAACGGGCCCAACATCGGCTTCACGGTGCCCGGCGACGGCATCACGACGACGTTCTCCTATGTGCTGGCCACCCATGTGCTGACCGTGACGACCTCCGTCGGCGGTGCGGCACCCGACCTCGACGCCGCCAAGGCGCACTGGGTGAGCCAGGAGTACCTGGCGTGGCCGGCCGACGCCCTGCCGAGCGACCCGCGGACCCTGCGCTGGGTGCTGCATGATGCGCCCGAGGGCGGCCTGGCGGTGGACGGCACCGCCGTCGTCGCTCCAGCAGCCGGCGGCACCCACGAGTTGGCCTACGACCCTGCCGGGTTGCCCGCCGACGTCCGGGCGAAGTTTCCGCATCTCGCCGGATACATCGCGCTCCGGACCGACAGCCGCGCCGAGCGTGACGCCGACGAGCTCACCACGGGCCAACTGGCGGTGGGGCTGTACGACGCCGGCGTGCTCATCGACGCCACCGGTGTTCAGATACCCGGCGTGCTCGACGACCTCTATGCCGAAGGGGCGGCCGAGGAGACCCTTGGCGTCACGTGGTCGCAGCCCGGACGCTCGGCGGGATCGGCGACCTTCCGGCTGTGGGCGCCGACCGCGAAGGACGTCGACCTGCTGCTGTGGCCGGCCGGGGGAGCGGGCGACCCTCAGGTCGTGCAACTGGGCCGTCGCGGTGACGGCAGATGGCAGGCGACCCGGCGGGTCACCGCCGGGCAGGAGTACCTCTACCGGGTCACCGTCTACGCGCCGACGACCGGCGTGGTCGAAGTCAACGACGTCACCGATCCGTACTCGGTGGCCCTGACCGTCGACTCCACGCGATCGGTGATTCTGGACCTGGACGACACGGCGCTGGCACCGCAGCAGTGGCGCACTGCCGCCCCGCCCGCGCTCGCGCAGCCGGAGGACCAGTCGATCTACGAACTGCACGTCCGTGACTTCTCGATCAGCGACCCCGACGTGCCGCAGGCGCACCGGGGTACCTACCTCGCCTTCGCCGACGAGGGACAGGGCCGGCAACGACTGCGGGAACTGGCGGACGCCGGACTGACCACCGTTCACCTGCTGCCGACGTTCGACATCGCCAGCATCCCCGAGGACCCGGCCGACCAGGCCACGCCGGCCTGCGACCTGGAGTCCTTCCCACCGGACAGCCCGGAGCAGCAGGCCTGCATCGGTGCCGTCCGAGCCGACGACGCCTTCAACTGGGGTTATGACCCCTACCACTGGCTGGCACCCGAGGGTTCATACGCCACGCAGCCCACCGGAGCGCCGCGAACCGTGGAGTTCCGGACGATGGTGGGTGCGATGCACGCCGACGGGCTGCACGTCGTCCTGGACGTCGTGTTCAACCACACCGCTGCGTCCGGTCAGGCGCCGATGTCGGTGCTCGACCGGATCGTGCCGGGCTACTACCACCGGCTCAATCCGACCAGCGGCGCCGTGGAGACCTCGACGTGCTGCCAGAACATCGCGACCGAGCACGCCATGGCCGAGAAGATCATGGTCGACGCCGTGGTGCTGTGGGCCGAGCAGTACAAGGTCGACGGGTTCCGCTTCGACTTGATGGGCCACCACTCGCTGGAGAACATGCTGGCGGTGCGCGAGGCCCTGGACGCCCTGACGGTGCGGCGCAACGGCATCGACGGCTCCCAGGTCACGATCTACGGCGAGGGCTGGAACTTCGGCGAGGTGGCCAACGACGCGCGGTTCACCCAGGCGCGTCAGGGAGCGCTCGACGGCACCGAGATCGCCACGTTCTCGGACCGGCTGCGCGACGCCGTGCGCGGCGGCGGGCCGTTCGACGAGGACCCGCGGATTCAGGGGCTGGCCAACGGGTTGGTCACCGACCCCAACGCCAGCCCGGCCAACGGCACAACGGACGAGCAGCTGGCCAGGCTGCTGCGCTCGCACGACCAGGTCAAGGTCGGCCTGGCGGGCAACCTCGCGGACTACTCGTTCGTGGGCGCGGCCGGGACGGTGGTCACCGGCGCCGAGGTGGACTACAACGGATCACCGGCGGGGTACGCCGAGGACCCGGCGGAGATCATCACCTACGTCGACGCCCACGACAACGAGGCGATCTGGGACGCCCTGACCTACAAGCTGCCGCCGGACACGCCGATGGCGCAACGGGTACGGATGAACACCGTGGCGCTGTCGTTCCCGGCGCTGTCGCAGACCGCCTCGTTCTGGCACGCGGGCGCGGACCTGCTGCGGTCGAAGTCGTTGGACCGCAACTCCTACGACTCCGGTGACTGGTTCAACCACATCGGCTGGGACGGCAGCGACAACGGCTTCGGCAGGGGACTGCCGCCGGCGTGGGACAACGAGAGCAAGTGGCCCTACGCCGCCCCGCTGCTCGCCGACCCCGCGCTGTCGCCGTCGGCGGCCGATGTCGACACCGCTGCCTCCGCCGCGGAGGACCTGCTGCGGATCCGCTACTCCAGCCCACTGTTCCGGCTGGGTGACGCCGACCTCATCGCGCAGCGGGTGCAGTTCCCGATCGCCGGCACGGACCAGGCACCGGGAGTCGTCGTGATGTACCTCGACGACAGCACCGGCTCCGACCTGGACCCCGAGCGGGAAGGCGTGCTGGTGGTGTTCAACGCCAGCCCCGACCCGGTCACCCAGCAGGTGCCCGGCCTGGCCGGCGCCGACCTCGCGCTCCACCCGGTGCAGGCCGGGGGAGCCGACGCCGTCGTCAAGGACACCGCCTGGGACAGCACGTCAGGCTCGGTCACCGTTCCCGGCCGCACCGTGGCGGTGCTCAGCCGCTCCTGAACAGCGGTGTCGGCCGTCGCGGGACCCCCCATGGTCCCGCGGCGGCCGAGGAGTCCTTGTCGGTACCGTTGCTCAGCGGGAGGGGAGTGACGGTCCCTCGGGCAGGCCAGTCAGCGTCCACAACCTCTGACGAGCCTGCCTTTCGGCAAGTGCCCGGGCGGTTGCTCCCTCGTTGTCCTGAGTCTCGGCACGATCTCCGTCCCTCGTCGGCGGGTCGTTGGGGGAGGCCGGACGGTGTCGACTCCGACGCGCGTGCTGAACGCAGCAGCCGCACTCGGTCTTTTGTCATAACATGAATTATCGGCTAATTGAAGATCCCGCTGTCCATGCCAAGGTCAGCATCCGCCGACACCGTGACTCCCGACTGGGCCGAAACGGTGACGTTGCCCACCTACCAGCGACGAGCGGGTCGCGGCCGCCACACTGGAGCCCGTAACTGACCACGTAAATGAACAAGGTGTGACGCGGGAACACGCCGCGACACGTCCTCGTTGTCTCGTCATTGGGCCTGCGCCGGCCGGCAACAACACCGTTGGAAGGGTGAGGACATGAGCGAACGCAACCTGCGAGGTTCCCGGCTTGGCACGGTGAGCCTGGAGTCAGAGGTCTCTGTCGAACCCGCGCCCCGACAGATGGCCTACTACGACTGCGACAACGGGCACGTCACGGTCGTACCGTTGTCGGTGGAGGCCGACGTGCCGTCGTTGTGGCAGTGCCGGTGCGGTCTCGAAGGCCTGCTTCGCGACGCCGAGCGCCCCACGGCGAAGGCGGTTCGCCCGCCGCGCACCCACTGGGACATGCTGCTGGAGCGGCGCACCATCCCTGAACTGGAAGAACTCCTCGAGGAGCGACTCGCCCTGCTTCGAGCGGGCAAGCTCAAGATGTCCGCGTGAGGACCCGCCTGAGCTGACCGATCCGGTACTGGGCACCCCATACGGTGACCCGCCACAGGGCTTCGGCGACGATGGCCCGGCTCATCTTCGATGCTCCGGCCACGCGTTCGACGAAGGTGATCGGTACCTCGACGACCTCACCGCGGTGCTGCAGCACGCGCCAGGTCATGTCGATCTGGAAGCAGTACCCCGAGGAGGCGATGTCCTCCCCCGCGACCGCGGCCAGCGTCTCGCGCCGGAAGGCCCGGTATCCGGCGGTCGCATCGCGCACCCGGATGCCTAGCGCAAGACGGGTATACAGGTTGCCCGCCTGGCTGATCATCCTTCGGAACAGCGGCCAGTTCTCCACCCGCCCACCAGGTACCCAGCGGGAACCGATCGCGAGATCGGCTCCGCCGGCGACCGCTCCCAGCAGCCGTGGCAACTGCTCCGGGCGGTGCGAACCGTCGGCGTCCATCTCGCAGATGACGTCGTAACCCTGACCTATGGCCCAGGCGAATCCCGCCCGGTAGGCGGCACCCAGCCCCTGCTTACCCCTACGGTGCAGCACGTGCACCCGCGGGTTGGCATCGGCCTGTTCCTGCGCCCACTTCCCTGTGCCGTCCGGTGACCCGTCGTCGATGACCAGCGCATGCGCGTGAGGGACCGCTTCCATCAACCGTGACAGCGTCACCGGCAGGCTGTCGATCTCGTTGTACGTAGGAATGCACACGACGGTGCGCTGCGCTGCCTGGTCGTTCTGGGCCATCTCGTCCTTCACTGCGGGTCAGGGCGGTCCGCTCGCCGCGATTGTGACACCCGAGCGGCCACCTGGCGCGCGAGGAGCAGCAGGGCGGCCATCGCGACCGCGGTCGCCGTCACCAGTTCCGGCCACGGACCCAGCCGGGTTGCCGGAGTCAGGCCGCTGCGCAGCGGTACGTCGGCGACCAGGGCATCGGCGGTGAACAGCGCGGTGGTCCGGGACTGCGAGCCGTCCGGGTAGACGATCGCGCTGACGCCGACGGTCGATACCTGAACGGCGGTGCGACCGTGCTCGACCGCCCGGAACCTCGTCATGGCGAGCTGCTGGGTGCTCTCGTCGCTCAACCCGAACGTGGCGTTGTTGGTCGGCACCGCCAGGAGGTCCGCGCCGAGCCGGACCTGCCCGCCCACTACCCCGTCGTCAGCGACCTCGAAACAGATCACCGGGCCGACGGCCGCACCACCGGCGCTCAGCAACCGCGGCCCGGGTCCGGGGACGAAGTTGCGAGGCACCTCATCGACCAGCGGCGTGATGGCGCGGAAGAACGACCGGTACGGGATGTACTCGGCGAACGGTGCGGGCTTCTGCTTCGCGTACCTCCCGCTGTCGTCGCCTTGGTATCCCGTACCGGGCTGCCACAGCAGGATCGCGTTCGTGAGGTTGTCCCCTGGCTCGCGCAGCACGGCCCCGACCAGCACCGGCGCGTCGATCGCATCGGCAGCGGCGGAGATGACACCGGCTGCGTCGGCGTTGCGCAGCGGGTCGATGTCGGAGGCGTTCTCCGGCCACATGACGAGGTCGACCTCCGGGGCCTCGCCCGTCGCGATCCGGTCCGCAAGGCCCCGGGTGACCTCCGCGTGGTTGTCCAGCACCGCTCGGCGCTGGGCGTTGAAGTCCAGGCCGGCCTGCGGCACGTTGCCCTGGATGGCCGCCAGGGTGATCGTCGCGTCCCCCGGACGCGCGGTCCGCCCGGCCAGTTGGCCGGCGGCGATCAGCAGAGGTAGCAACAGCCCGACGACGATGATCGGGATCAGGGCCTGTATTGACCGGCGGCGCCCGGAGCGCAGCAGCGCGACGACCGTCATCGCCAGGCAACCTGCCACGGCGATGACCGCGAAGCCGACCCCGGGTGCCCCGCCCAATGGGGCCAACCACACCAGCGGGGATTCCGACTGCGAGAATGCCAGCCGCCCCCAGGGGAAGCCGCCGAACGGCGCCCGGGCCCGCAGCGCCTCGACCGCCAGCCACACCGCGGCCGTCGTCAGCGGCAATGACCATGCCAGGCCCCGACGGGCCGCCAACCGCCAGCACGCCGGCCACAGCAGCCCGACCAGGCCGAGGATGAGCGCCTCCAGCGTGGCCAGCGAGAGCCACGGCAGGGCACCGACGAAGGTCCCGCTCCACTGCAAGTGAGGGACCATGAACCCGAGCCCGAACAGCACCCCGAGGCCGTAGCCGGTCCGGCCGCTGCGCCCGCGGGTGCCGAGCAGCAGCAGCACGGGGGCGAGCAGCGCCAGTGGCCAGGCGCCGATGCCCGGAAAGGCGGTGTCCAGCAGCAGCCCGCCCGCCAGTGCAAGCGGGGCGGCGACCAGCAACGGGATCACGGGCACGACGGTGGAAGGTGCCACCGTCACGGTGGCGGCGTCTGCTCCCGCCGGGCTCAGCGGTGGGACAACGGGTTCGGGTGGCCGGGAGGCCGCGATCGTCACCGGCTCAGGGTAGGTGCCCGGAGTCGAACGCGACGATCCCGGCCACCACGGTGCGCAGGCACCGGGGCCGCGGCCCGCCGGTGCTGACGTCCGGCAAGGCGGCCGTGCCCGATCGGGGATCGGTGCTCCACGCCTGCAGCCGCTCGTCCGGCGCCCACACCACCAGCTCACCTGCCTGCCACACGGCGAACGAGGCGGGCGCCCCGGGCGTGAGCACTCCGGCCGTTCCGGTGGGGTCCTCGCGCGCCATCCGGTGCGCGCCACGGGTGTGGGCGGCGAATGCTGCCCTGGCGCTGATCCGCTGCGCGGGTTCGTGATGTCCCGTCGCAGCGGCGATCGCCCCCCACGGGTCGAACGGTGTCACCGGGGAGTCCGATCCGAAGGCCAACGGCAACCCGGCGGAGGCCATGGCAGCGAACCGGTTGAGCGCGGCGGCCCGCTCCCCCAGCCGCCGCGCGTACATGCCCTGCGGCCCACCCCAGGCCGCGTCGAAGGCCGGCTGCACGCTGGCGCCGACGCCGTGCCGGACCAGGGCGGCGAGCTGGTCGTCGTCGCACGCCTCGACATGCTCCAGGCGCACCCGGGCCCGCCTCACCGTGGCCGCCCCCGCCTCGGCGCGCACCCGCTCGAGGCCCTCGATGATGGTGTCGAGCCCCGCGTCGCCGATGACGTGGAAGCCTGCCGGCACGCCCGCCCGGCCGCACGCCGCGACATGCTCGCCCACCTGCTGAGCGGACAGGTAGAGCCGACCGCAGCCCGGGTCATCGGCGTAGGGCTCGCGCAGGGCCGCGGTGCGCGATCCGAACGACCCGTCGACGCACAGGTCACCCGCCAGCCCGGCGACGGAAGCACCGGCGCCCGATGCATCGAGCGCCGCGCTGACGTCAACACCCGCCAACTGCCCCCAGTAGGGCGTGACTTTCATCCCCACGGCCGTCGCCGCGTCGAGCAGTGGCGCCAGGTCGTCGGGACCGACCAGGTCGGGTCCCGACATCTCGTGCAGGTAGCCGATGCCCGCGGCCGCGGCCGCACGCAGGGCCATCTCGTGCGCTTCGCGCCGCGACGCGGGCGACAACGTCCGAGACGCCGCCCGCGCCGCGTGGTGCGCATCCCCCGAGACCAGCCCGTCACCGTGCCAACCGTGGCGGCCGGACAGCGAGGCGCCCTCGGCCAGCGCCCAGGAGACCACAGCGGAGTGCACGTCCACTCGTGAGAGATAGACCCTCGCCCCTGGCGCCGCCCGCTGCAGGTCATCGGCGCTCGGGGGGCGCCCCTCGGCCAGCGAGGCCTCGTCCCAGCCGTGCCCGAGGACCGTGGCACCGGGCCGGGCGGCAGCGGCAGCGGCCACCAGGTCCAGCACCTCGATGATCGAGCCTGCGGTGGTGAGGTCGACGCCGAGCAGGTGCAGCCCGGTGTCCAGGCAGTGGACGTGCGCATCCACGAACGCGGGCGTGACCAGTGCGCCGCCGAGGTCCACCGACCCATGCCCGGACATCGCATCCGCGGCGGCGTCGGAGCCCACCCACGCGACGGTGTCGCCGTCGACCAGCATGGCCTGCGCGTCGGGCGAGACCGGGCTGTGCACCCGGCCACCCCGGTAGAGGACCGTCGTCATGCGCCCACTGTGGTGCCCGCGAGGTCGCTACCCCACCCCGGGTGCCATGGGGGCTTATGGTCGATGGTCGTGGGCACCCTGCTGGCAGTCGACGCGGCCACGCTGTACTTCCGGGCGTTCTTCGGGCTGCCCTCGACGTTCCGCTCCCCCGACGGTCACCCGGTCAACGCGCTGCGCGGTTACCTGGACATGACCGCAACGCTGCTGGGCCGCTTCTCCCCCAGCGCGTACGCGGCATGCTGGGACGCGGACTGGCGGCCCGCGTTCCGGGTGGCGGCGGTGCCCTCGTACAAGACGCACCGCGTGGCCGGGGTGGGGGCGGAGGTACCGGCGGAAGAGGTGCCGGACGAGCTCGCCCCGCAGGTGCCGCTGATCGCCGAAGCGTTGCGGCTGCTGGGGCTGGCTCGGGTCGAAGCGGCCGGGTTCGAGGCCGACGATGTGGTGGCCACGCTGGCGGCCGCGTGGATCGCCGAGAGCAGGGGCGAGGTCATGGTCGTCAGCGGTGACCGGGACCTGTTCCAGCTGGTCGACGACGGGCGTGGCGTGCAGGTGGCCTATATCGGTAAGGGTGTCGGCAACCTGGATGTGGTGGACCAGGCCAGCCTGCTGCGACGCTACGGCGTACGCTCCGGCCGCGGCTACCTTGATATGGCGATCCTGCGGGGCGACCCCAGCGACGGGTTGCCCGGGGTTCGTGGCATCGGCGAGAAGACCGCCGTCGACCTGACCTTCCGCTTCGGCGGCTTGGACGGCCTGCTGAGCGCAGCCGCCGATCCGGCATCGGTGATGGCGAGTGGGCACCGCCGGCGCCTGGTCGAGCAGGCCGACGACATCGCCGCGGCGCGGGTGGCTGCGACCGCGGTGGCCGACGCCGCCTGGTGGGTGGATCGCCCGGGGCACGCCGGGGCCGATCTCGCCGCGCTGGCCGTGCCCAGCGTCCCGGTGGACGTCGAGGCGCTCGCCGCCTTCGCGGACCGCTGGGGCGTCCGCTCCTCGATCAACCGCGTGCTGGCGGCCCTGCGCCCCGCCTGACCCACTCCCCCACCGTCGACATTTGTGGACTAACGCACGCCGGGACGGCCAGCCACCCCGACGTTTGTGGACTAACGCACGCCGGGACCGCCAGCCACCCCGACGTTTGTGGACTAACGCACGCCGGGACGGCCAGCCACCCCGACGTTTGTGGACTAACGCACGGGGTCGGGTTGTGCGGAGGTCAGGTCAGGCCAGGGTCGACTCGACGACGCCACGGCGGACCTTGGCAATGGCGGTCATGGCCGCGCTGCGCAACCCGTTGTCCGAGCCGGCCAGCGCCGCAACCTGGTCCAACAGGTCCAGGGTCTGCCGGCACCATCGCACGAAATCACCTGGCGTCAGATCACTGCCTTCCAGCACATCGGCAAGCGCCATGCCGCGCGCCCAACGATGCACCACCCCGGCGAACCCCGCGTCCGGTTCGGGCGTGGGCGGCAACTGGTGCTGCATCTCGAGATCACGCACCCTGGCCCACACCCGCGACGTCTCTTCCACGGCGATCGCCACCCGACCGGAGCCGGGGCGCGCCGCCGCAGGCGTGCCCTCGCGGCGAGACTCGTAGACCAGGATCGAGACCGCCGCAGCGAGGCCCGGCGCGTCCAGGCCGTTCCAGACGCCGTCGCGCAGGCACTCCGCGACGACCAGATCGGCCTGACTGTAGATCCGCCGCAGCTGCTGGCCGTGGTCGGTCACGGTGTCGCCGTCGAGATAGTCCAGGGACTCCAGCACGTCGCACACCCGGTCGAAGGCGCGCGCGATGGAGGCGGTGCGCCCCTCGATGCGCCGCTGGATCGAGCGGTTGTCGGTCGCAGCGCGTTCCCGCCGGTCGGCCCACCGTAGGTGCTCGGCCAGGTCGGAGCAGCCATGGCAGGGATGCGCTCGCAGGCCGCGACGCAGCTGCGCCAGGCGCTGGTCGCCACCATGGTCGGAGTCAGACGCCGATCGCACGGAGCCGTTCGGGTGACCGGCGTCCGCGCGAGCAGGCCGTTCGTCGCCCTTCGCACCCAGCGCGTTGCGCATGGAGGACACCAGGTCTCGTCGGGCCCGGGGATCGCCGACCGCGAAGTTCCGCGGCACCCGCACCGTCGCCGCGGCCGACAACCCCTCATCGAGATCTGCCATCGGCAGCCGACGGATCTGCCGGTCCGCAGTCAGCAGCGTCGGGCTGCCGGAGGAGTGGCCCGACCCGGCGTCCCCAGGGTCCAGGACGATCGCCCACCCGCTCAGCCGACCCCGCGGTACCCGGATCACGTCGCCGCGGCGCAGTAAGCCGGCCGCCGACGTTGTGTGGCTGCGCATGGCGCCGCCGCGGCCGAGCCGGCGCTCGGCAGCAGTGACCTCGTCCCGCAAGCTCAGGTACTCCTCCATGTCGCCGAGGTGGCAACCCAGCGCGTCGGTGAATCCGGCGATCGCCTCCGCCTGGCGTCGCGCCTGGCGGGCCAGGCCCACCACCGCCCGGTCGGCCTGGAACTGGGCGAAGGAGGTCTCCAGGATCTCCCGCGCGGCCTGCCGTCCGACGGTGTCGACCAGGTTGACCGCCATCGAGTACGTCGGCCGGAAACTCGACCGCAGCGGGTAGGTACGGGTCGACGCCAGCCCGGCGACGTGATCGGGGTCCAGGCCCTCCGACCATGTCACGACCGCGTGTCCCTCGATGTCGATCCCCCGCCGCCCGGCGCGCCCGGTCAGCTGGGTGTATTCCCCCGCGGTCAGGTCGGCATGGGTCTCACCGTTCCACTTGACCAGCTTCTCCAGTACCACCGACCGGGCCGGCATGTTCACACCCAGCGCCAGCGTCTCGGTCGCGAAGACCACCTTGACCAGTCCTCGCTGGAACAGCGTCTCGACGGTCTCCTTGAACGCCGGCAGCAATCCGGCGTGATGGGCAGCGATGCCACGCTCCATGGCGTCCAGCCATTCGCCGTACCGCAGCACGGCCAGGTCGGAGCTCGGGATGGCCGCGGTCCGCTCCTCGGCGACCCGCCGGATCTCGTGGCGCTGTTCCGGCGTCGTCAATCGGAGCCCGGCGTGCAGGCACTGCGCGACGGCAGCGTCGCAGCCAGCCCGGCTGAAGACGAAGACGATGGCCGGCAGCAGGCCGTGGGAGTCCAGCGTCTCGATCACCGAGACGCGGCTGGGGATGCCCGCCCCTCGTGGCCGCCGGCCTCCTCTGGGCGGCCGGGGGCCGGATGACCGACCACCCTGCAGGCTGCGCTGCTGTGCCCGGGCGAAGGCCAGCAATTCAGGGTTGATCAGCACGCTCGGCTCCCCTGGCAACCCCAACACGGGTTCTCCTGCCGGGTCCACGAAGAGGTCGTGCAGCCGCCGGTCGACCAGGACGTGCTGCCACAGGGGCACCGGGCGGTGCTCGGAGACCACAACCGTGGTGTCGCCGCGGACCGTGCCCAGCCACTCGCCGAACTCCTCGGCGTTGCTCACGGTCGCCGAGAGCGAGACCACCCGGACATCGGGGGCCAGGTGGATGATGACCTCTTCCCACACGGCCCCGCGGAACCGGTCGGCGAGGTAGTGCACCTCGTCCATCACCACCCAGCCGAGCCCGGCCAGTGTCGAGGACCCGGCATAGATCATGTTGCGCAGCACCTCGGTCGTCATGACGACCACCGGTGCCTCGCCGTTGATCGAGACGTCGCCGGTGAGCAGGCCGACCGACGCGGCGCCGTGGGCTGCGACGAGCTCGGCGTACTTCTGGTTGCTCAGCGCCTTGATCGGGGTGGTGTAGAAAGCCTTGCGGCCCTCATCGAGGGCATGGAACACCGCGTACTCGCCCACCACGGTCTTGCCGGCGCCGGTCGGGGCGGCAACCAGTACGCCGTGCCCCGCTGCCACGGCACGGCACGCCGCCAGCTGGAAGTCGTCGAGGTCGAAGGGCAGGGTGGCGATGAAGCGTCCCAGCGCTGAACGCTGCTCGGCCTGGCGGTCGCGGGCAGCCGCGTACCGCTCCGCGGGACTCGGCATGTGATCAGGGTACGGGGACGCCCCGAGTCACGACGTGGTGAGTGGGACTGCGCAGGGTCACGGACGCGCCAGCATCGACACCGCACCTGGCTGCACCTCGACGGTCAGCGGCAGCGGCCCGATCCGTTCGCCGTCGGCATAGGCGATGACGGCGGGCCGCGAGTCCGTAGTGCAGATGCTGAGCCGCTTGGCCTGGCGCACTTCGACATCGGGCAGGTCGGTGTGGGTCCCCTTGTACACCTTGGGGAACAGCCGAATGAACCGCGACTTGCTGATCGGGTGGACGACGACGACGTCGAGCAGGCCGTCGGCCATGGATGCGTCCGGCGCGATCCGCATCCCGCCACCGTAGGAAGCCGCGTTGGCGATCGATACGAGTAGTGCGTCGGGCTCCCACAATTCGCCGTCGAGCTCCAGTCGGTAACTGCGGGGGCGGTAGAGCGGCAGCTCTCGGGCGATCGCCACGTTGTAGCGGGCGGGGCCCTTCGGCCAGGTCCAGAGGTTGGCCCGCTCGCTCACCGCGGCGTCGAACCCAGTGGCCATGACCCCCGCGAAGATCGACCGGGTCCGGTTGAGGTCGGTCGCCTCGGCCGGGCGGCCGGCCCCGCTGATCCCGACGATGTCGACGTCGCGGGTCGTACCGCTGCGCAGGCAGGCGTCGATGGTGTCGACGGCCGCCACCGGGTCCAGAGGCAGTCCGATCGAGCGGGCGATGTCGTTGCCGGTGCCCGCCGGGATGACACCGAGCGGCATCCGCGAGCCCGCCAGCAGGTTGACCGCCAAGTTGACGGCACCGTCGCCGCCGACGACGACGAGGGCGTCCGGCCGGTCGGCGCGCTGGGCCAGTGCCGCACCCACCGACGTGATGCACCAGGCCATGTCCGCCCGGTCATACCGGGTCACGCGGTGACCCAGCGCCTGCAGTCGGGTGGCCGCGTTCGCGCCCGTCACGGCACCCTGGCCCCGTCCCGACAGCGGGTTGACCATCAGGGCGACACGGACTCCCGGTTCGGGATTCGAGCTCATCGCCTCAACACCAGCATCGTCATCGGCACGGCGAGGAGGCTATCCGTCACGTGGCGTCGACGTGCCGGGACACCGGCTCCACAGGCGCGGCGGAGTAGTCCAGGACCGACGCCGTGTCGTCGTCGAGTTCGGGGTCCAGGCCCAGGTCGTCACCCATCCGGCGGACACGGCGACGGTCGATGAACCACGTGATGGCAACGGCCATGAAGTACAACCCGATCATGGGCACGGCAAGCGCGAACATCGAGAAGACGTCGGTGCTCGGGCTCGCGATCGCGGCGAAGACGAAGGCCACGATGACCGCCAGCCGCCAGCCCTTGAGCCAGGTCCGGGCCGACACCAGCCCCGCCATGGTCAGCGCGATCATCACCACGGGCGTGAGGAACGCGATCCCGAAGGCAAGGAAGGTTCGCGTCACGAAGCTGATGTACTGGTCGGCAGTCAGGATCGTCGACGTCCCGCTCTGCCCGATGGACACCAGGAACACGACGGCGTTGGGCAGGACGGCCCACGCGAGCACGATGCCACCCAGGAACAGCGGGACAGCAGCGGCCAGGAAACCCAGGGCGTACCAGCGTTCCTTTTTCGTCAGGCCTGGCGTGACGAAAGCCCACGCCTGATAAAGCCACATCGGACTCGCCAGGATAAGGCCCAGCCAGAGCGAGATCCGGACCCGTTGATCGATGGCACCCGTCAAGGTTGCGTAATTGAGCTGAGCGATCCGGTCGTCGTTCTTTCCCGCCTCCAGCAGAGGCGCCGTTAGCTGATCCAACACCCACGGGTAGAGAAACCACCCGGCGACAGTGCACACGAGAATGGCGACCGCTGAGATCAGGAGTCGGTTGCGCAACTCGACCAAGTGCGCCCGCAGCGCCATCCGGCCTTCGGGATCGCGGGGCTTACGGGCCATGGTGCGGGAGGCCGACCCGGGGGTCAGCGATCGCCGTCGGCGCGGACGGAGTCACCTGTCCGGTCGCGGGTACCGCGACTGTCGTTGCGATCGATGATCCGGCCCTCCAGCGCCTCGATTCGGCTGGCCTCGTCATCCTTGAGGCCGTCCTCGTCCTTGTCAGCCGGTCGCGCCGGCGCGTCGGACTTCATCTCCTTCATCTCGCTCTTGAAGATGCGCATCGAGCGTCCCAGCTGGCGCGCGGTGTTCGGCAGCCGACTCGCCCCGAAGACCAGCAGGATGACCACGAGCAGGATGATGAGCTGAGCGGGACTGTCGAAGAGACGATTTAACACGAGCTACCTCCCGAGACGGCGGACTTTCAGCGTACGCCCTGACTGTGGGGGTTCGGCGCCGACGACGCATCGGATGCCCGCACGGATGCCGCGTCCACCTCCTCGAAGAGGCGGACCCCCTTGCGGAAGACCTCGCGAGCCAGCAGGAACAACCACGCAGTACCGAATAGCGCGATGAGCAGCCAGATGACGACCCAAGCCCACACGCGGCGAGCCTACGCGGCTTGCATCGGACACGCAGCCGCCGGGTCAGGCGCTGCTGGTGGAGCCGTCGCGGACTTGGCGCGGCGCGATCCGGGTGGCCGCCGCGGCAAGCAGGTCGGCGTTCTCCAGGATGAGGCAGAAGTCCAGCAGGTCATCGGTGGTCAGGGGCGCACCGCTGCGAGTCTCCATCGCCTCGGCCGGGATCACCCAGCGCTCGGCCACGACGCCACCCGAACGCAGCAGCGCCACGATGTCCTCGGTCGCCGGCTTACGGATCTCCTCGGTGCAGGTGTGGCAGGAGAAACTGTAGAAACTGCGGGCCGGGACGGAGCAGACCACGAGGCGGACCTGTCGCGGGGTCAGCTCCACATCCCCGCACGATGGGCACGAAGCCTTGATCGTCGTCATGTAAGCCTCCATGCTTCGGCGCCGCGGTGCCTGCTGCGCAGTCCTGTCGTGCTCTCACTGTCGAGGGATGTCTCGGCAATGGCCGGAGCCGACTTGACCACGCATGCAGGCTCTCGCCCGGCCGGGTCAGTGCACGGCGATGGCCGCTGTCGCCCGGCGTGACACCGCTGCACGCAGCTGCGCCGGAGCCAGCACCTCGACCGACCCGTCGCCGCCCAGCGCCAGCCGTTCGATCCGGCCGGGAAACGCGATGCCGAGGACGGCGACGACCTCCGACTCATCGGGTGCGGTCGCGACGAGCCGGCCGTGGAAGTAATCCGCGATCCATACCGACTCCGGCCCGAGCCGGACCGTCACCTCGATGTCGGTGGCCGTGGGCAGCCCGAGTCCATCCGGCGGATCGACCGGAGCGACGGTCGTCACGGCCTGCTGGAGCAGGTCCACGGCGATGATCCGGTCGAGCCGGAAGGTGCGGCGTTCCCCCGCCTGGTGGCACCACGCCTCCAGGTAGTCCCAGCCGTCGGCGTGCAACAGCCGCCAGGGGTCCACGTCACGCTCGCTCAGCCGATCGCGGGCCGAGGACAGGTACCGCAGCCGCAGCCGGCGGCCTTGCTTCAGGGCGGTGACCACGGTCGGCGTGACATCCGGCCGGTCGTCACCGAGGAAGGTGACGGGAGTCGCCCGCTCGTGGCCCGCCAGCATCGCGGCGATGGCGCGGCGGGCACCGAGCACGGCATCGCGGTCGTGCGGCCCGGGGATCCCCGCCAGGATCTCCAGCCCGACGAGCAGCGCCACTGCCTCCTCGCCCGACAGCCGTAGCGGGCGCGCGATGGCATCGGCGTTGCCGACCGTCACCACGCCGCCGGACCAGCTGGCCTCGATCAGGTCGTCGGGCAGGTGACCCGGGGTACCGCAGACGAAGAGCAGCTGCAGGTCGGTGACGAGCTGCTCCTCGGAGACCCCGAAGTGCGCCGCCGCATCCTCGATCGGGATGCCCGGCCGGTCGAGCAGGTACGGCACCATCGCCAGCAGCCGGGACAGCCGGTCCACCGCCGTGATCGCCGGGGCGCGCGGGTGGGCCGCGGCGGCCGCCGGATTCGCGCCCCCACCCGACGCCACCGGCCGGGCCGGATCGCCGCGGTGCCGCTCGGCGGCGACATGCCACCGGCGCAGCACCGCCGAGCGCAACGGTGGCGGGCCCGCCACGACGACGTCGCCGCCGTAAGCGGCCACCTGTGAGGCCATCCACTCCACATCGGTGTAGGCGACGTCCAGGGCCTCGTACCCGGTTTGGGAATCCTCCCGCGGCGCGGCGGCAGCCTTGGCGCGCAATCGCAGCCGGGCGGCGACTCCGGGCCGCAGCCACAGCTGAGCCACCCCCTGCTCGGGGCCTGGGTGGCCCCACGGCCGGTCCAGGCTCGCCAGGGCGTGGGTCACCCGGTCGGTACTGGGCACGGCCACCGACCCCGGTGGCCCGATGCGCCGCCATGGCCCGCTCATCCGGCTCAGCCGGAACACCCGGGGTGCCTGCCGATCACGGTCGAAGCAGGCCAGGTACCAGATGCCGCGCCGCAGCGCCAAGGTCCACGGCTCCACCATGCGGGTCGCGACGCCGTCTGACGCTGCCGCGCGGTAGCCGAAGGAGACCGGGTATCGCTCCCGGGTGGCCCGGTACAGCGGGTCGAAGCCCGGCTCGGCAGCGCGGACCCGCGGCGAGATGCCCATGACGGCATCCGGGTCAGGCTCGACACCCAGGGCCTGCAGCTTCAGCAGTGCCCGGGTCGACGCCGCACTCATGGCGGCCTGGTCCCACATCCGGCTCGCCAGGCCGAGCACCGCCAGCTGCGCCGGCGTCAGGTTTACATCGCCGAGCGCGTAGGCCTCCGCGTCGATCCGGTAGGCGTCCTCCACGTCCCCCCACGGATCGGTCTGCGTGGTGAGCAGGGGCACCCCGATGGCGCGCAGTTCGTCCTTGTCGCGCTCGAACATGCGGTCGAATGCGCCGTCACCGTCACATTCCGCGTACTGCGGCACCGCCAGCCGGACCTGCGACTTGCGCAGCCCACGACGCGTCGCGAGCAGCGCGATCGTCAGGTTGAGCAGCCGCTCGGTCTTCGCGGCGGTTCCCGATCCCCGCCGCGTCATCGCCCTCCCCTCGAACTGCCCTGTCCTGCCTCGGCGCCGGCTCGTGACCGGCGCCTGGATCTCAGGCAGCGAGGATATCGACGGCGAAGACCAGGGTCGAGCCGCCGGGGATGCCGTTCTGCTCCTGGTCGCCATACCCCAGATCAGGTGGCACGACGAGCAGCACCCGGCTGCCGACGGTCTGCCCCGCCAGGCCCTGGGTCCAGCCCGCGATCACGCCGGAGAGCGGGAACTGGGCCGGCTGGCCGCGCTCCCACGAGGAGTCGAAGGTGCTGCCGTCGCTCCACAGCACCCCCCAGTACTGCACGGTCAGCGTGGCGTCCGGAGTGACCTCCGGACCGTCCCCGACGATCAGCGGCTGCACCACCAGCTGGGTGGGGGGTTCGCCGCCCGGCACCGTGATGCCGGTGACCGCGCCGTCATCCGACGTCTGCACCTGCGGCAGATCCGCGGGGACGTCGGTCACGGCCTCGCCCTCGGCCTGCGTGGCGATCAGGCCGATCAGATCGACCACGTAGACCAGGGTGTCGGTGGGCGTCGTCGGCGAGCCGCTGGCATCGGCTCCCTGGCTCTGCCCCGGCGGTAGCTGGTCGACGGGCGCCAGACCGATCAGCAGCCGGTCGCCGATGGTGCGATCAGTGAGGGCAGTCAACAGGTACGGCAGCGCCGCGGTGTCGGACAGGTTGACGGTGGTCGGCCCCTGATCGTAGGAGGACTGCAGCTCGCTGCCGTCCACGCCTTTGATCACCGTGAACTGCACCTGCAGGCTGTCCTCGGCAGTGGTGGCCTCGCCGTCGCCCTCGATGAGCACCTTCGTCTGCGACTGCGCGAGCGAGAACGGGGCCTCGGGCAGCGTCACGGTCGGCTTGGAGTTGATGTCGCCGCTCACCTCGACGCCGTCCAGGGGGCCACTGGAACTTGCCTGCTCGCTCCCCGCGCACCCGGCAAGCGCAACTGCGGCGGCGACTGCCACAGCGATCCTGCTGACGACCGGGGCTACGGTGCCACGGCGACGGACGACGGACGAGTGGCGCAGGGTGGCGAGCACCGGGGCAGGCTACCCGTCACATCCCGGCAATCAGCCGGTCCACTCGCTCGTCCACCGACCGGAACGGGTCCTTGCACAGCACGGTGCGCTGCGCCTGGTCGTTGAGCTTGAGGTGGACCCAGTCCACCGTGAAGTCACGGCGGTGCTCCTGAGCGGCCTTGACGAAGTCGCCGCGCAGCTTGGCGCGGGTGGTCTGCGGCGGGATGACCGTTGCCTCGAACACCTCCAGATCCCGGCTGATCCGCTCCACGAGGCCACGCCTGGCCAGTAGGTTGTACAGCCCACGCGTACGGGAAATGTCGTGATAGGCGAGGTCCAGCCGGGCGATCCGGGGGTTGTCCAACGACAGGCCGCTACGGCTCATGTACCGCTGCAGCAGCCGCAACTTGATGACCCAGTCGATCTCTCGCTCGACCAGCGACAGGTCGTCGCCCTGGATCGCATGCAGCGCGCGTTCCCACAGGTCGACGACCTGCTTGGCGGTCCTCGCCACCCGGTCCTCGGTGGCGCCGGACATCTCCAGACCGCCGCTGTCGAGGAAGGCGCGGCAACGCTCGAAGTACTCGTTCTGGATGTCCAGCGCGGACGCGGTGCGGCCATTGGCCAATCTGACCGGGCGCCGACCGGTCAGGTCGTGACTGATCTCACGGATCGCCCGGATCGGGTTCTCCAGCGTGAGGTCCCGCATCGGCACCCCCGCCTCGATCAGACGCAGCACCAGATCCGTCGACCCGACCTTGAGCATCGTGGTGGTCTCCGACATCGACGAGTCACCGACGATGACGTGCAGGCGACGGAACCGCTCGGCGTCGGCATGCGGCTCGTCGCGCGTGTTGATGATCGGGCGCGAACGTGTGGTGGCGCTGGAGACGCCCTCCCAGATGTGATCGGCGCGCTGCGACAGGCTGTACAGCGCACCGCGCGGTGTCAGGGTCACCTTGCCGGCGCCGGCGATGAGCTGCCGGGAGACGAGGAACGGGATGAGCACGTCGGAGAGCCGGCCGAATTCGCCATGCCGGGAGACCAGGTAGTTCTCGTGGCAGCCGTATGAGTTGCCGGCCGAGTCGGTGTTGTTCTTGAACAGGAAGACCTCGCCGAAGATGCCCTCCTCGGCCAGCCGGCGTTCGGCGTCGATGGCCAGGCCTTCGAGAATCCGCTCCCCTGCCCGATCGTGCACCACCAGCTGCCGGACGTCGTCGCATTCCGGGGTCGCGTACTCCGGGTGCGAGCCGACGTCGAGGTACAGCCGGGACCCGTTGCGCAGGAAGACGTTGCTCGACCTGCCCCACGACACGACCTTGCGGAACAGGTAGCGGGCCACCTCGTCCGGACTCAGCCGGCGATGTCCCTGGAAGGCGCACGTCACCCCGAACTCCGTCTCGAGCCCGAAGATGCGCCGGTTCATGTGTTCACGGTAGTTCGTGCCCGCCATGATCCGCGGACTCCCCCGGTCAACCCAGGGCGGTCGCGATCTCGGATTTGCCCAACCGGCGGAAGGTTCGACGGGGCCGCCGCCGGTCCAGCACCGCTGCCTCGATGGTGTCGACACCGACGTCGCGGGCGTCCTCGCCCGAGCCGCGCAGCGCGGTGATCGCCACCGACAGCGCCGCCGACTGGTCCAGACCCAGCCGCCAGGACTCCGACAGTCGGGTGGTGATCGCCTCGGCGGAGGCGCCCATGGCGACGTAGCCGTGCTCCTCGGCGACCGATCCGTCGTAGGACAGGCGGTACAGCTGATCGGCCGACTGATCCATCGCCAGCTCGGCGACCACGATCTCGACCTCGTACGGCTTGGATTCCTGCGTGAACACCGCACCCAAGGTCTGGGCGTAGGCGTTGGCCAACCCACGGGCGGTGACGTCGCTCCGATCGTAGGAGTACCCCCTCAGGTCGGCGTACCGGACCCCGGCCACCCGCAGGTTCTCGAACTCGTTGTACTTGCCGACCGCGGCGAACGCGATCCGATCGTAGATCTCACTGATCTTGTGCAGCGCCGTCGAGGGGTTCTCGCTGACGAAGCAGATGCCGGTGGCGTAGGTGAGGACGACGACGGGGCGGCCGCGGGCCACGCCCTTGCGGGCGTAGTCGGCGCGGTCCTTGACCAGCTGCTCCGGAGAGACGTAGAACGGCATGCTCATGCGGAGGCTCCATCCGAGGGCTCCGTATCCGAGGGCTCCGTATCCGCAGGCTCCGGATCCGAAGGGGCGGGGTCCTGGGCGGCCTGCCGCGGCCGTTCCGGCTCTGGGGTGGCGGCCGACGCACGACCGGCAATCAGGTCGTCCACGGTCAGGGCCAGCACGTCCTGGTCGATCTCGCGGTAGCCCTGGGCATCGACCACGGCCACGACCGGCCAGATCCGGCGCACGACGTCGGGGCCACCGGTGGCGCTGTCGTCCTCCGCGGCGTCGTACAGCGCCGCTACGGCTACCGCGACCGCCTCGGCCTCGGTCAACCCGCGTCGCCACAGCTTCTTCAGCGAGCCGCGCGCGAACCAGGACCCCGAGCCGATGCCGTGGTGATCGGTCTCGACGTACCGACCACCGGTGACGTCGAAGGAGTAGATGCGCCCGGTGTTCGTCGCCACGTCGAAGCCGGCGAAGAGCGGGACGACGGCCAGGCCCTGCATGGTCATGCCCAGGTTGCCGCGGATCATCGAGGCGAGCCGGCTGGCCTTGCCCTCCAGCGACAGCGAGGTGCCCTCGATCTTCTCGTAGTGCTCCAGCTCGACCTGGAACAGCTTGATGAGCTCCAGGCCCAGCCCCGCCACCCCCGCGATGCCGATCGCCGAGAAGTGATCGGCGGGGTGGACCTTGACGATGTCGCTGTTGGCGATGACGTTGCCGGACGTGGCGCGCCGATCGCCGGCCATCAACACGCCGGACGCGGTGGACAGCGCGATGATCGTCGTCCCGTGGACCATTCCGGCATGAGGCGACATCACCGACCTGTCGTCCGCGCCGGCGCTACCCCCCGACAGCGGCGGCGCCAACACCGGCACAACGGGTGACACCCGCTGCAGGTAGTCGACGAACGACGCGGCACCTGGCGCCGCATGGGCACCGTGACCGGCTGCCCCGCCGCCACGACGATCCGGCCACTCGAAGTCTGATGTCACGGGACGCGAGCCTACTGGCCACCCTTCTGGACGAATCCCCGGACGAACTCCTCGGAGTTCTCCTCCAGCACCGAGTCGATCTCGTCGAGCAGTTCGTCGACCTCGGCACCCGTCGTCTGGGTGGCCGGCGCTGTGGGGACGGCCTCGTCCACCTCGTGGGATTCGGTGCGTCGGCTCCCGCTGCGCTGCTGATCCTGGCCTGCCACTTCGGACCTCCTCCGCGTTCGCGTCGGCTGGCACCGACCACTCCAGGGTACGCACGCGGCGCGGCCACCGGAGCATGGCGTTGCAAGCTCAGCGGGGGGTGGTCAGCGCCCGCACCAGGTCCGCTGCTGTGGCAGAGCGGTCCAGCAGGTCCCCCACATGGTCACGGGTCCCCCGCAGCGGCTCCAGCGTGGGTACCCGCTGCAGGGCGCCCCTACCAGGAATGTCGAAGATCACCGAGTCCCACGACGCGGCAGCGATCGACTCCGGGTAGCGGCGCAGGCACTGGCCCCGGAAGTAGGCCCGAGTGTCGGTGGGCGGGTCGATGACGGCCGCCTCGATCTCGGCATCGGACACCAGGCGCTCGACCGCGCCCTTGGCGACCAGCCGGTGATAGAGACCCTTCTCCGGCCGGACGTCGGACCACTGCAGGTCGATCGCCGCCAATCGGGGATGGCCCCAGGGCAGGCTCTCCCGCTGCGCGAAACCCTCCAGCAAGCGAAGCTTGGCCACCCATTCGACATCGGCATGGCAGGAGCGCGGGTCCTGCCCCAACCGGGTCAGGACGTCCTCCCAGCGGTGCAGCACCTCGCTGGTCTGCGGCCCCGGGTCGCCCGCAGCGCCGGAGGCGACGTATTTGGCGGCGGCCTCGAAATACTGCCACTGCACGTCGAGTGCGGTCAGCTGCTGACCTGACCTGGTCCGCACCAGCGTGCGCAGCGTGGGGTCGTGGCTGATCCGGTGCAGCGCCCCCACGGGTTCGGCCAGCGCCGGCAACTCCCCCAGCGCCCGGTCCTCGATCATGTCGAGGACCAGCGCCGTGGCACCCATCTTGAGGAACGTCACCGGCTCGACGAGGTTGGCGTCGCCGATGATGACGTGCAACCGCCGATAGCGGTCGGCACTGGCATGAGGTTCGTCCCGGGTGTTGATGATCGGGCGCTTGAGCGTGGTCTCCAGGCCGACCTCGACCTCGATGAAGTCCGCCCGCTGGCTGATCTGGAAGCCGGCCCCGCTGCCGTCGGCTCCGATGCTGACCCGGCCGGCGCCGGTGAAGACCTGCCGGGTGACCAGGAACGGCGTCAACCCGGTGACGATCTCCGAGAACGGAGTGGACCGGCTCATCAGGTAGTTCTCGTGGCAGCCGTATGAGGCGCCCTTGGAGTCGGTGTTGTTCTTGTAGAGCAGGATGGGAGCGAGGCCGGATGTCGCCTTCACCATGGCTGCCGCCTGCTGCATCACCCGCTCGCCGGCCTTGTCCCAGATGACGGCGTCGAGCGGGCCCGTCACCTCCGGAGAGGAGTACTCCGGGTGGGCATGGTCGACGTAGAGCCGGGCACCGTTGGTCAGGATGACGTTGGCCATCGACGGGTCATCGAGATCACCCACGGCTGCGTCCTCATCCGATGCCTCCCCGCCGCCGGACCCAACGGGCCCCGCCGAGGCCGCGATGTCGGGCCGGTCGGTCAGCTGGCTGGGATGCGCGGCGCTGCGGGTCACGTCGAAGCCCCGGGCGTCGCGCAACGGGGCCTCGTCCTCGTAATCCCACCGCGGCCGCTGGCTGCGGGCGCGCTGCGCGGCGTAGGTGTTGACGATCTGGCTGGACAGCAGCATCGGGTTGGCCGCCAGCTCCGAGGGCGACCAGACGCCGTACTCGGTCTCCAGGCCCATGACACGGCGGCCGACGCCGAGCTGGCGCGGCTCGCCCTCGGTCACAGGTACTGACCGGTGTTGGCCACCGTGTCGATGCTCCGGCCCGGCTGGGTGCCCTGCTTGCCCTGGATCAGCGTGCGGATGAACACGATCCGCTCACCCTTCTTGCCGCTGATCCGTGCCCAGTCGTCCGGGTTGGTCGTGTTGGGCAGGTCCTCGTTCTCCTTGAACTCGTCGACACAGGCCGACAGGAGGTGCTCGACCCGGATCCCCCGCTGCCCGAGGGTCAGCAGGTCCTTGATCGCGGACTTCTTCGCCCGGTCGACGATGTTCTGGATCATCGCTCCGGAGTTGAAGTCCTTGAAGTACAGGATCTCCTTGTCGCCGTTGGCGTAGGTGACCTCCAGGAACTGGTTCTCCTCGGTCTCGGAGTACATCCGCTCGACGGTGCGCTGGATCATGGCGTCCACGGTGCCCTCGCGTGAGCCGCCGTTGGCCGCGATGTCGTCGGCGTGCAGCGGCAGGTGGGGCAGCAGGTACTTGGTGAACACGTCGCGGGCGCTCTCGGCGTCCGGCCGCTCGATCTTGATCTTCACGTCGAGCCGGCCGGGCCGCAGGATGGCGGGGTCGATCATGTCCTCGCGGTTGGAGGCACCGATGACGATGACGTTCTCCAGTCGCTCGACACCGTCGATCTCGCTGAGCAGCTGGGGCACGATCGTGTTCTCGACGTCGCTGGACACGCCCGATCCCCGGGTGCGGAACAGCGACTCCATCTCGTCGAAGAACACCACCACCGGGGTGCCGTCGCCGGCCTTCTCGCGGGCGCGGGCGAAGATGAGCCGGATGTGCCGCTCGGTCTCGCCGACGTACTTGTTGAGCAGCTCCGGGCCCTTGATGTTGAGGAAGTAGGAGCGGCGCTCCTTGTGCTCGACCGCGGCGTCGGGGGCCGCGCCCTCGCCGTCGGACGGGCCGGGCGCCGCCTGCCGCTCGGCGATCATCTTGGCCAGCGAGTTGGCGACCGCCTTGGCGATCAGCGTCTTGCCACAGCCGGGGGGGCCGTACAGCAGAACGCCCTTGGGCGCCTTGAGGCCGTGCTCGGCGAACAGGTCAGGGTGCAGGAACGGCAGCTCGACCGCGTCCCGGATGGCCTCGATCTGCGACTTCAAGCCGCCGATGTCGGAATAGTCGATGTCCGGCACCTCTTCGAGGATCAGTTCCTCAACCTCTGCCTTGGGTACCCGTTCGAAGGCGAACCCATTACGGGTGTCCATCATCAGCGAGTCCCCGACGCGCAGCGGAGCGTCCAGCAGCGGCGAGGCGAGCCGCGCCACGCGCTCCTCGTCCGCGTGAGCGACGACCAGGACGCGGTCCGGCGGCATCATCTCCTTGATCGTCACGAGTTCGCCGACCCGCTCGTAACCCGCGGCGAGCACCGCGTTGAGCGCCTCGTTGAGCATGACCTCTCGGCCGGGCGACAACTCCTCCTCGGTCAGGGCAGGTGAGGCCGCCACCCGTAGCTTGCGACCGCCGGTCGAGACGTCGATGGTGCCGTCCTCGTGACGGGTCAGCACGGTGCCGTAGGAGGAGGGGGGCTGTGCCAGCCGGTCGACCTCGGCGCGCAGCGTGACGATCTGGTCGCGGGCCTCCCGCAGGGTGTCGGCTATCCGCTCGTTGTGCATCCGGACCTTGCCGACCTCGGCGCGCAACCGGGTGACCTCGTCCTGCAGGAGGCGGATCCTCACGTCGTCGCTCATGTCAACTCCTCTCGTCCGGCCGTGCCCCGGGCCCGGCGGGCTGCGAGTCCGTTATGAAGACGGTAACCCGAGGGTCGGACTCAACGGTCGGGCGCATCGTGACGTTCTGGGAAATTCTCCGCGTCGGGCTGCCCTTGCGGATCGGGCGGCGCCGGGTAGGCGCCCGGGGCGGGCCGCCGGCGCCGCAGCGGCGCCCGGACCCCGTCGGCCATCCGCCGCGCCGTGACGAGGAACCCGGTGTGGCCGACCATCCGGTGCTCGGGACGCACCGCGAGACCTTCCAGGTGCCAGCCGCGCAGCATCGTCTCCCAGGCACTCGGCTCGGTCCAGCGCCCGGATTCCCTCGCCGTCTCCACCAGGCGTGACAGCTGGGTGGCGGTCGCCACATATACCGTGAGCACGCCGCCGGGCACCAGGATCCGTTCCACCGCGGCCAGGCACTCCCAGGGAGCGAGCATGTCGAGGACCACGCGGTCCACCCGCTGCGGTGCCGCCTCGACCGGCGGCCCGTCCAGCACCTCGACCAGATCCCCGACCGTCAACAGCCAGGCCGGGTGTTCCCGCCCGAAGAAGCTGCGGACGTTGCCGGCGGCGATGGTGGCGAAGTCGGCACGGCGCTCGACGGACCACAGCACGCCGCCGTCGCCGACCGCCCGCAGCAGCGACATCGACAGCGCACCGGACCCGACCCCGGCCTCCAGCACGCGCGCGCCGGGGTGGATATCGCCCATGCCGACGATCTGGGCGGCGTCCTTGGGGTAGACCACCGCCGCGCCACGCGGCATCGAGAGCACGAAGTCGGCGAGCAACGGTCGCAGCGCCAGGTACTCCACGTCACCGGTGCTGCGCACCACACTGCCCTGTGACCGTCCGATGAGCTGATCGTGCTCGATCGAGCCACGATGGGTGTGGAACGTCCTGCCGACCATCAGGGTGATGGTGTGCAGCCGCCCTCGGGGGTCGGTGAGCTGGACCCGGTCGCCCTCGGCGAAGACCGAGGCCGGGTCGGGCTCGACGGCGTCCGTCGGACCCCGCGGCACGACGTCGGGGTCGGCGCTCATGCGCTCGACGTCCGGCCGCGGTGCCGCAGCGCGCGCGCCAGCGCCACCCCGGACACCCAGCCGACCGGCGCCCCGGTGCCGGTCGGCTGGGTGTCCGGGGTGGCGC
>ENA-ORBV01002340-ORBV01002340.1-microbial-mat-metagenome-genome-assembly--contig:-NODE-2340-length-40130-cov-9.331036_pt1 | contig 40130 bp, 36 predicted proteins | sample MGYA00237777_ERZ505514 | MGnify/ENA primary metagenome ERZ505514 (study PRJEB26160, sample SAMN06269048) | microbial mat metagenome | isolation source: Oligotrophic lake microbial mat | place... | reverse complement strand
TTCAAGCAGAAGACGGCATACGAGATTCGCCTTAGTCTCGTGGGCTCGGAGATGTGTATAAGAGACAGGTACTCAACGCAGAAGTAAACTGCGATAGCGCGCGTCAAACGTGGACAGACCTAGAGGCCAGCAACGAGACGCGCCCCATGAACTGCGTGAGCTGGTATGTGGCTCAAGCCTTCTGCATATGGGACGGCGGGCGCCTGCCAACAGAAGCCGAGTGGAACTACACGGCGGTAGGCGGGAGCGAGCAGCGCGTCTACCCCTGGGGAGCAACAGTGCCCGAAGCGAATGCGGCCTTGGCGGTCCACGATTGTCGCTACGACGGGATGGCAAACTGCAGCCCGCTCGATGTTGCCCCTGTGGGTTCGGTGATAGCCGGAAACGGCAAATGGGGCCACTCAGACCTCGCTGGGAGCATGGCGGAGTGGAATCAGGACTGGCACAGCAATGTCTACCCCAGCCCGTGTAGCGACTGCGCCCAACTGACCACTTCCACGATGCGGGTCTACCGTGGCGGCTCGTATGACAGCAGCAGCGTCGGTATCAAGTCTGCCTCGCGCCTCGGAATCGCGCAGACCACTCGCAGTGGCACCCTCGGCTTCCGGTGCGCGCGCTCTCTCTGAAGGTGCCGTCGGGACCATTCGCTGCGGTCGCGGGTGTAGCCTCCCTCAGCTCGACGCATGGCTGATTCAGATCTTGTTCACGCGCCACGCATCAAGGCTAAAGGCGCCGCTGCCCTTACACGCAATGTAAAGGAAGAGCAGAGCATAGACGGCGGCCAACTCCCCCTTATTGATCGTTGGAATGAGTTGCTCACCCAGTTCGAACTTCCAGTGGAACTGCGCGTAGGCGACGGCCATGGTCCCGCTAGCTAGGAACGCGCTGGAGCTCGTCCTGAAACCTACGGCTATCAGCAAGCCGCAAACCAGCTCAATCGCCCCACCCAGCCACAGTTGGGTCCCGAACTCTGTGGGGGAAGCACCTAAGATCCCGAAGACCTTCTGCATTCCGTGAAACGCAAACATCAAGCCGCTGCCGACGCGGAGTAGGGCGTAGGTGTGCTCTTTATAGGGCTCAAGCAATCGGAGCATCCTCAGGTCCTAGGGGGCGGATGGGGCAACGTCAATCGCTGCCTGCGTCGCGAATGAACAGGGCATCCCGCTCTTCTTGTGATCCTCATCAAGCCACTCCAAGTTCCGTCTGGAAGTAGTTCCCGCCTGCTATGCCGTTGCGGCGCGACGTGTACAGCAGCGTCTGGCCCGGGCCACGCGCACATGATTGCCGCCAAGGTTGACACCTATAAGCATACGAATCAACATTGATCGTATGCGCACAACCCTCGACCTTCCGGCGGATCTGCTGAACGAGGCCCAGCAACTGCTCGGGTTCAAGTCCAAGACAGATACGATCATCTTGTCATTGACCGAGCTCGTACGCAGACGACGCATCGAAGAATTGAAGGGACTCGCCGGCCGGGTGGACCTAGGACTGGACCTCAATCGCTCGCGGCGGCGGCCTCCGGCGGAATCGGCCGAGCGAAAGGCGAGCTTGGCGCGCCGTAGGTCACGGTGATCGCCGTAGATACATCGGTCTGGATCAACTTCTTTCGAGGCCGAGAACCCGTCGTCGCAAGGCTTTCCGACCTGTTAGATCGTGACGAGGTCGCGTTGCCTGCGCCTGTCCGCATCGAGATTCTTTCGGGCGCGAGAAAGAACGAGAGGCCGCGTCTTGGTCGCCTGCTGGCTGCCCTACCCGTGCTCTATCCCAGCGCAGGCTCGTGGCAGCGTATCGAAGAATGGGTGACGTCGGGGCCCGCGAGCGGTCACGGATTTGGTTTTGGCGACCTCTTGATCGCTTCGCTGGCCGCCGATCACGCCTGTCCGATCTGGTCCCTTGACCGTGATTTCACCCGCATGGCCCGACTTGGCTTGATAACGCTCGCTTCCTCTTGATCGACCTGTCGGCTTCTCCGCTTCGGCGTTCGCCGCCGCGTTCAGTTGGTCGTCGTGCCCGGCCGCTTCCGACCAAATCAGGTCGAGTGCGCCATGTGCCGAGTTTGGATCCCTCAGGCTCGCCACCGGGGGTACCCGCTCCTACCCGTGCTCTAAACTAAACCGAGCAAGGGCCCGGCGCCCGTATCCGTGGTTCCGTAGGTTTGAACGGAATTGAGCCCAAAGAGCTGAGCGATGGACACGAGCAGGCGTGCATGGCGAGTGCTGTTACCCGGATACTGCAGGTAGCGACCTCCCTTGAGCCTGGACGTGGCACCTGCGAGAATAAACGGCATCCCCTGCTCAGAATGGCTTGCTCCATGGGAGACCTCGGTGCCCCAAACAACCAACGTGTTGTCGAGCAGAGTGCCGTTGCCCTCGGGGATCGCGGCCAAACGGTCCAAGAAATACGCCAACTGCGCGGCGTACCATTTCTCAATGGCGGCCAGCGCGGTAACGCCCCCCGGACCCTCCCCCTCATCTATGTGGCTGATCTCGTGGTGCCCACTCGTTTCGCCCGGGAGTACCCACGTGAAGCGCGTGTTGCTATTTTCATTGCGATCAAACTGAATGCTCGCGACATTGGTGGAGCCGCAGGCCAAGGCTTGGGCCAACACGATGCTGGATCGCCTGGAGGTGGCAGAGGCGATCTACGTGCCGAGCATCGCGCTCGGGGAGATTCGATCAGGCTTCCTGAAAGGGCGGCGCCCCAAGGAAAACGAAACCCGGCTCGCTTGGTTCTTGTCGCAGGAGGGCGTCCGCACGCTCAACGTGGATGCTGCGGTTTCGCACCGCTACGCGGAGATCCACCGCGCGCTCTACGCCCGCGGCAAACCCATCCCCACCAACGATCTGTGGATCGCCGCCATTGCATTCGAGAATAGTTTGGTTTTGTACACGCGCGACGCGCATTTCAGTCAGGTACCGGGGCTGGCATGCTTGTGAGAAACCCCGGGCACGCGAGATGAGCGCCGTCGCGCGCTTGCAACAGCATTTCCAAGCAAACGGGCGTGCCCGTGATCTTCGGTGTGCTCACCACAGAGACGATTGAGCACGCCATCGAGCGCGCGGGCACCAAGGCCCGGCAACAAAGGCTGCCATGCGGCGCTCGCAGCCATTGAGCTGGTCAATCTCCGACGTGCGTTAACTAGCGCGGGGCTTAAGGCGGCGGCGCTTTGAACTCACCGCTATTCCAGGACGACCGTCCCGACGCCCAGGGTTCTGCGACGGGAAGCGTCAGCACAGCGACATCCGTGCCACGATCACCATTTTGATAGGATGGGTTGCGCTCCGCCCAACAACTCGCCTGGAATCGCATACCCAGGCCTGGCGCCGAGTAACTCACCTGGAACCGTCCCGTGCGTGGAAAGCAGTGGGCAGCCGTAAGAATGTGTTTCGGGTTTATGAAACTGCCTGAACAGCCCGCAACACCGGCACCAGTGCTTCGTTCAAAAATATCAAGCTTCACGATGCCCTGAGCTGTTTGGTCTGGCAGCGCGCCATTCACCGCAGTCCCGTTCCATATCTTCTGCACCTGCACCTCAGTAGAGCCCTGGTCAGCAAGAGGCTCATCAAAGGCATCGTCCAAAGCATTTTCCGCCTTCACGGGTTTGAATGAGTCCAAGTAGTTTCGTGCTTCGACGTACGCGCGCGCGCCGTCGCACGTCGAGACGCTTTCTAGACCAGACAGGGCACGCAACGACTCGTCCATCGTCAGGTGAGCGCTCATCTTAGCAACGCACGAATAGAAAGGTGACGGTCCGGAATTGGAGCCAATGGCGTGCGCTCACCCCGCCGGGACAGCAACTTTGGCGAGAACATACGTCGGCGTGCGCAAGCGGACGACCGCCCACCCAGCAAGCCCATCCTCACGCCCTCTCGGAGCAACCACCCAGCTGGCGCGGTCGGTCTCGACTGAGCGCCGTGCCGCGGCTGCCCACTCGAAGTCGGGCAGTACTCGTTTCCGCAGTACCGGATCATCTTTGAGCAAGAGGCTCGCACGGCTCGGATACCCAAAGCCTGCGATTATCGCGAAATGACCGTATCCGTTTGCGGCCTCAATGGCCACTTTTGCCGTTCCGGGTATCTCAGTGCGAATCTTCTGACCAAGTGCCACCTCCTCAGGTCTGGAATGATACCAGTGATAGTGTGGCATCAGGGGCCGGGACGCGAGGCCGCCTGCCACCGCTGCAACCGCAGCTGCCAAGAAAAACGGATGATCGACTTTGCTTGAGAATAGCTGCGAACAGGCTATCCCAGCTAGCAAGCCGCGAAGGAGAAAGAGAAAGAGTAGGGGGCGCTCCAGGTGATGTGTGGCCATCGTGTTACGGACGTCGCTCACCACGAGGAAGATCAAGAGACAAATGCTCGCAGGAGCATACAGACCCAACGCTCGCAACAAGCGTGTTCGATCACTTGCTGACCGATTGAACCAGACCGCAACAAGCAAGAACGCCGTGAGCTCTGGCGCGCTGGCGATCGCCAAGGTTGGAAATCGAGCCACCTTCCACCACAGGTCCTCCTGCCCCTGGCCGAGCGCAAGCCGATATTCGGCCACGGATTGAGTAAACCCCAACGGATTCCCCGTTGCAAAATACCAGTAGGCGAACCACGCAGCGATCCCACTGGACGCGACAAGCGGCAGGGAAAAGCGCGCCAGCACGCTTCGATGACGGGCCGCTTGAATGGCAACAATCATTGCAATCGGCCACATCTCATATCGACAGAGCGTGGCCGCAGAGACTGCAACGCAGGCCAGCGCGATGCGGGGATGCTGCTGCACTCCGACACGCGAGGCAGCCACGGCCCAGAACGCCAGCGCGCTCGCGGGGAGCTCCGGTACCGTCAACGCTCCATGTACAGCGATCTGCGGAACGAGCGTGATGAGGACGGACGCAACGGTTGACTGAAAGATCGATGCCCCGACCCTCCGAGCCGCATCCCAAAAGAGCAGGGTTGCTCCTAGCCCCAGCGCCACGCCAAGTATATGCGCCGCGACGAGCGATGGTCCAAAAATGGTGAATCCAGCCCCATAAAACAGAGCCGGCAGAGGCAGCCAGCTGCCGTTGAAAGGGGAAAAATCTGGCGTTTCGGCGAACGCAAGAGCTATTGTAAGGCGGTTGTAGTCGTCGTCTGTAACGGCGGTGATCCCAAACCCCAGAACCACCCCTGATACCAAAAGCCTTGTGAATGCGACGATTAAAAGGGAGCGGCGCACGGTCATGCGGCACCCGCGCCGCGCCTGAAGCAGAGCCTCGGTCCTTGGAAGACTCCCGGCAACATCGCGGTTTCAGGTTTCTTCAAAGCAATCTTCGCAGGGAGGGCACGCATCGCGCCGCATCCTCCTTTTTTACGCGCGCTCGTCAAGCCGGACTCACTCTTCTGGTACAATCAGGCCCTGCTCGACTGCAGATTGAAGACCGCGAATTGTCTGACCCCCGACGTACACACTATAAAGTGTCTCGCATTGTTATCCGGCCCTGCGACGACACCGGCGCCGCAACACTCCCGGCCGACTCGGAAAAACCCTGACGGAGTTCGGAGCAGCGCCGGCAGCACCGTTCAGTCGCGCCCTGCGATCCACAGGTGCCGCCGGCGTTAACTAGTGTGGACCTTTGAACGCTCCCCTCTTCAGCTAGCCCGAGCAGCAGGTCGTAGTACAAGCTCGGGGCGGCTGGATCGCAGTCTGCGGGAGTGGGTACCCCTCAAGGAACAGATGCGCTGGCACAAGTCGACGAGGTGCTGGATCGCCTGGAGGTGGCAGAGGCGATCTACGTGCCGAGCATCGCGCTCGGGGAGATTCGATCAGGCTTCCTGAAAGGGTGGCGCGGGACGCGCATTTCAGTCAGGTACCGGGGCTGGCATGTTTGTGAGAAACCCGCATACTGCACCAGGGCGCGCAACGATGCGCCAGAACGCACGCGTTTCCCATCACTCCCCACGATGGAGCGAGCGGTATGCCGTGGGGTCAAGGCCGGTATGTTGTTTGAACAGGCGCGCAAAGTAGCTGGTGTTGCCGATCCCGACCTGCGGCGCGATTTCTTTGACGCGAGCGTCCGGGGCGAGGAGCAAACGCTCAGCACGCCGGATACGTAGTCCAATCACGTAGTTCATGGGTGACACACCAAAGCACTGACGAAAAGAACGGGTGAGTGTGCTCTGAGACATCGACGCGCGACTGGCAAGGCTCTCGGCGGTGATCGTGGTTTCGAAGTTGTGTTCCAGCCATTCCAAGAGATCGGAAAGCTTGACGAGAGCCTGCGACTTGGAGTCCGTCATCGTGCCGTAGTGCCGCGCTAATTCCACCAAGACCTGAGTGAGGTAACCGGTGCTGACGGCGTCAAAGCCGGGGCGCCTACTATCAACCTCCTCGCGCGTCTGAGCGAGCGTTGTGCGCAAGCAAGCGACTACGTCTTTGCTAATTCGCAATCTGCTTTCGAACTGATGCCGAGATCTAAGTTGTGGTTCATACGTGAACAACGCTGAATACCCGGGTATTCGCAACAGTTGGCGCTCCGGCAGCTCCAAGCGTTTTTGGTCGAATAGGACATTGATCAGACCCAGATTGTTGCAGTGCGAATAGCCGTGGAGCGTGTTCGAGGGGATGACAAACACGTCACCCTCGCCGATCGAGAATGAATGCCCTTCCAAAAGGTGGCGTCCACTTCCTTCCATCACGATCACGAGCTCAACGTACGTGCCGTGACGATGCAGCTCCATGGGGGGATGCTGACTCACCTCGAACGCCAACAAGGGAAACGCTCTCAGGTAGTCGACGACCTCCACGTGTACGCAAAGATAGCAGGTTGGTGAGGGCCGACCAGCATCTGCTTAATGCTGCTGTTCTGCGCGCCGGGTGATACTTCCGCGCACCGGGTAATTCTCGCGGAGCGGGCCATGACGGTAAGCTGCGTGCGCTGGGGTTGGCGGCGCGATGCTGATTGGATTCTGTCCAAAGACACTCAGCAATCGCCTGCATTGTGCTCACCCGCGCTGATATTGTCAGAGCAGAATCGAGGTCACCATGAGAAGAATCATTGGCGGCGGTGCGTTCGCTTGGGCATTATTCGGAGCGGTAGCCTGCACGGCACAGGTCGGAACTCAGAAGCAGACTGGTGTTGGGCAAGCAGCGAGTCCCGGCGTGGGCCCGGCACCTGGCAATACAGCCTTGAACGGTGGCGGGGGAGCCGGCAGCGCGGTGGGCGGAGGGCTGGGAACGGGAGCGGCCGTGGGCGCGGGAGCAGCGTCGTCCGGCGGCGCAGCCATCGACCCAGGTGCACCGGGCATTACAGTGATACGCCGACTCAATAAGGCGGAGTACAACAATACCGTTCGCGATCTGATCGGTAACAGTTCGGCTCCAGCCAAGGATTTTCCACCCGAAGAGCAAGGTTACGGGTTCAACAACAACGCGGCCGCACTCAGCGTTTCCCCAGTGCTCGTACAAGCCCAGCTGAGCGCCGCTGAGGCGATCTCGGCCGCGGCTTTGACCAATCTCAGCACCCTCCTTCCCTGCGCGCCGGTCGCTGATGATGCTTGTGCACAACAGTTCATCGCAAGTTTCGGAGAGCGGGCATTTCGGCGTCCTATGGAGCAAGCCAACACGGATCGACTCACGGCAGTCTTCACGCAAGGCAAGGCCGCAGGGGGTTTCAACGCGGGCATTGAATGGGTGATGCAAGCGGTGCTGATGTCACCTCGCTTTCTTTACCGGGTTGAGCTTTCCTCGGCAGCGCTCGATAGTTGGGAAGTTGCCTCTCGCCTGTCGTATCTGCTGTGGCAAAGCATGCCAGATGTGGCGTTGTTAGAGGCGGCTCGTACTGATTCTCTCGTGCAGCCCGCCGGCATAACAGTTCAAGCTGAACGGCTTCTCGCGGACATGAATTCGCGGCCTGCGCTACAGAATTTTCACTCCCAATGGCTGAAATTTGGGGGAGTCCAGTCGCTCGTGCGCGACGAAACCCTGTACCCCGGGTTCACACCTGCCGTCGCCCAAGCGATGCGCCAGGAGCTCGATGCGTTCGTCAGCTACGCCACCTTCGACGCGGCATCGACCGTTCAAACATTGCTTGCAGGTGAGGACTCGTTCTTGAACGGCCCGTTGGCGTCGTTCTACGGTGTTGTAGGCCCTTCGGGCGATGCCTTCATGAAGGTAGCGCTCGGCCCGAATGCGCGCCGTGGCATCTTGACGCGCGGTGGGATCATGGCCGCGTTGAGCCACCCCGATCAAACGTCGCCGGTGCTGCGCGGCAAGTTCATCCGAGAGCAGCTTTTGTGCGAGGACGTGCCGCCGCCGCCACCCAGCGTGGTCAACACTTTGCCCGCAGTGGCACCCACCTTCAATGCGCGCGATAGGATGTTGCAGCATTCGCAGGACCCGACGTGTGCCGCTTGCCACCAAACCATGGATCCGATCGGGTTTAGCCTGGAGAATTTTGATTCTGCCGGACGCTGGCGTGATGTCGATGGCGGTAAACCGGTGGATGCTTCAGGCAATGTCGTAGGCACGGATTTTCCAGGAACTTTCAACGGACCGTCAGAACTCGCCAGCCGACTCGCCGCCAGTGCTCAGGTCAATGCGTGTATCACAACGCAAGTCTTCCGGTTCGCGACGGGACGCAAGGAAGCAGCCGGGGACGCAACCGCCATTGGTGAACTTTCGCAAGTACTCGCCAGCCAAGGCGGCAGTCTGCCGAAGCTCATTCTGGCGTTGGCAGAATCCAACACACTGCGCAACCGCTGATTCTCCGCACTCGAAGGGATCACCATGAAATACGCGAAGATTGCTAGAAGAAATGCTCTGCGGGCAATGGCTGGAGTGGGTGTCGCACTGCCCCTTCTGCAGACATTCAGAGGTTTCGGCACTGCGGAAGCCCAACCCACCAACTACCCCAAGCGCCTCATTATCTACGCAACAGTGCACACTGGCTGGCCTGAACAATTCTGGCCGCTGCTCGCTGGGCAGTCAGCGCGGCCCCAGACACCTCCTGCGAACGAATACGTCACCGGCCTCGACGCACTCGACGTGACGGACTTTAGTTTCTCCCCCATCTTGAAACCCCTCGAGAAGCACAAGAGCCGACTCTTGATCACCGAGGGAATTGACGGCTTCGACGGCAACCATCAGGGGTACTCGAACTACTTCGGAGGAAGGCCTTCCAACTTCGAAAATGTCGGCGGCGGGGTGACGGTCGATCACGTCTTAGCCAAGGACTTGAACCTCGCGAGCGTCACCAAGTTTGCAAATCTCCAGTTTGGCGTGAAGGCCAATTCAATCGACTCAGGCATGGGCGCGCGCTTGAGCTGGTACGGCCCCGAGATGCCAGCGGCTCCCGAGTCGAACCCAGCCAAGGCGTACGAGCGCATCTTCGCGGACTTCAAGCCCCCCAACGCAACGGCCCCAGCAGCAGGCCCGGACCCTGTGCTGGCTCGTCGACAATCGGTGCTGGACGCCAGCGCCAAACAACTCATGGATCTCCAAACTCGCCTTCCGTTCAAGGAGGATCGCGACAAGCTTGAGCAGCATCTGGACTCGATCCGAATGGTCGAACAACTCGTGGGCAAGGGCAGTGGTTCTGGGGCGCTGCAAGCTTGCGGAAAGCCAACGATCCCTGCGGGGCTCGACGAATTCTCTGAAGCAGATGCGCCCGCGATCGCGCAGGCCCAGATCGAAAACATGGTTCTCGCGATGAGCTGCGATCTCACCCGCATCGCCACTTATCAGTTTTACGACGACATGGGCAGCTTCGGACACCCGTGGCTTGGGATCACCAAGCAGCACCACAATGATCTGGGCCACGCTCCCTCTGAGGACGCGGACTCCCAACAACAAATCTTGAAAATCGAGACCTGGCAGTCCGGTCAGGTCGCGTCGCTCTTAGATCGCCTGGCGAGCATCCCCGAGGGCGCCGGCACCATGCTGGACAACACGCTCGTCGTCTTCGTTCAAACCGCAACGCGCGGGAACTATCACGGCAACACGAACTCGCCGCTCGTATTGGCTGGCAATCTCGCAGGCAATATGATCCGGACCGGGCGCTACATGCGTTTCAAGCGCACCGCCTCGCAGGGCAGTCGTCCCGTGGGCGGCGGGGGTGAAGCCCTGAGCAACCTGGGCTTTGCACGCACCAGCTCCGATCTCTGCTTGACCCTCTTGAAGGCGTTCGGATCGAACGCAACAACCTTCGGCGATCCTGCGCGTCTCACCGGTGGTATCCACGAGATTTTGGCATAAAAATCCGCTTCCACTCGAGGCTCCTCGGGTCAACCCCCCGACCGTGACGCACGCTCAGCGCGTGTACTGATTATCCACCAGGCGCAGCAACTTGCGCGGGTTGGCATCCTGCAACTCTGGGGGCAGCGCCGCTTCCGGGAAGCCCTGATAGCAGACGGGGCGCGCGAAGCGCAGAATACTTGCGGTGCCGATCGAGGTGAAGTGGCCGTCGCTCGTGGCGGGATACGGTCCGCCGTGGTGCATGGCTGCGCACACTTCGATACCAGTGGGGAAGCCATTGAATACGATGCGACCCACCTTGCGTTGCAGCTTCTGCACGAGCCATTGGTGCTCAAGGAGATCGCCGGGAGTGCCGTGAATTGTTGCGGTGAGGTGGCCTTCGAGATGGTTCGCGATGCGCTCAAGCTCAGCACGATCTTTGCAGCCGACAATCACGGAGGTGGGGCCAAATACTTCTTCGGCAAGCTGGTGGTGCTTTTCAAAATTGGCGCCATCCGTGCTGAAGATCACGCAACTTGCCTGCGTCTTTTGGGGATCAGCGGGCGTAGCACTACGAGATAGTTCGTGCGAGAAGCTGGAGTTGCGTTTCACTCCAGCTTCAAAGGCCGCAGCAATCCCGGCGTTCAGCATGGTGGCGGGCGCCGCTGCTTGGGCTGCCTGTGCCGCGGCTTTTCGGAAGCTCTCGAGTTCTGGCCCCTCCACGCCCAAGACGAGGCCCGGGTTGGTGCAGAATTGCCCGACACCCATCGTGACCGATCCAATGTAGCCCTGCGCGATCGCGTCAGCTCGCTCCTGGAGCGCACCGGGCAGGAGGAACACTGGATTGGTGCTGCCCATTTCGGCGTAGACCGGGATCGGCTTGGGGCGTTTGGCGGCCGCATCGAACAGGGCCCGGCCACCCTTGAGGGACCCAGTAAAGGCGATCGCCTCGATCAGCGGATGCTCTACGAGGGCCGTCCCGATTTCATGCGATACGCCTTGGAGCATGGAGAAAATCCCCGCAGGTAAACCGCTCTTCGCCACAGCACGCGTGATGGCTCCTGCAACCAGCTCGCTCGTGCCCGGGTGAGCCGGATGCCCTTTCACAACCACCGGACAACGCGCTCCCAGCGCTGAAATGGTATCGGTGCCCGCCACCGAGATGGCCAACGGAAAATTGCTCGCACCAAAGACGCCAATCGTGCCAATCGGCGCCAACAGGCGGCGCACATCCGGCTTGGGCAACGGCTCACGTTTGGGATCCGCATGATCGATTCGGGCATCCACCCACGACCCTTCACGCACCACGGACGCAAACAATTTAGCTTGATTCACCGTGCGCCCGCGTTCACCGGTGAGCCTGGCGAGCGGCAAGCCGGTCTCGGCCACAGCTCGCTCTAACAGCCCATCACCGAGTGCCAAGATCTCTTCGGCGATGCTTTCAAGCAGCAGCGCCACCTGTTCAGCAGGGGCTGCGGCGAAGGCTTCACACGCCGCATCGGCGGTCTCGACGGCCTGATTCAGCTCCGCGAGAGTAGCCTCCACGAATTCAGGGCTCAGAGCCTCTGAGGTGGCGGGATTCTGTGCCGAGAAGCGGTGCGTGCCTGCCTTCGAGCGTTGGCCAGCGATGAAGTGTTCAGCGGTAATAGTCATGACGAAGTTCTCACAAGTGGAATGCGGTAGCACTGGGTTTCAGTTACAGAATGGTGTTCACGAGCGTTCCAATGGGTTCGATGGTGATCTCGATGCGGTCGCCGGATTTCAGAGTGAAATCGCTTGAAGGCACGATGCCCGTGCCCGTCATTAGGAAGCAGCCTTGGGCAAAGACGTTATCTCGAAACAAATAGCTGACGAGGCTGGGGATCGGCTTTTTTAATTGGCTGAGCTCGGTCTTGTCTTCCGTGACGCTCTTGCCATCCCGGAAAATCGAGAGCTTGATCTCGGTGCTGGGCGGCAAGAGTTCGCTGCCCAAGAGGATGCCGGGGCCCATGGCGGCGCAGCCCGAGAACACCTTGGCTTGCGGCAAATACAAGGGATTTTCGCCTTCGATATCGCGGCAACTCAAATCATTGCCCACCGTGAAGCCGATGATCTCGGCGCGACTATTGATGGCCAGCGTGAGTTCCGGCTCCGGCACCATCCACTTGGAATCACTGCGCAGCCGCAGCTGGCCGTGAGGCGCTACCACGCGACTCGGTGTGGCTTTGAAGAACAACTCTGGGCGCTCGGCTCGGTACACGCGGTCGTAAAAATCGGCGCCGCCCGAGTCCTGAGACTCTTCCATGCGCGCTGAACGACTGCGGAAATAGGTGACGCCAGCCGCCCAAACTTCCTGGCTTCCGATCAGTGCGGCAAGCTCCACTGTTTCTGTCAAAGGTGAACCTGCCACGGCCTTGGCGGCGATGCCCATCAGATCGGCATGATTGAACAAGGCATCAAACGAAAGCTCCGGAGCTGCGAAATAAGCTCCGCCGTTTTTAAAGACCGGACCGCGTGTTGAGTTGCAGAGTAACATCTTCTCATTCTCCAAAGTGGGAGCCGTGGGGCGGCTGGGTTTTACGACCAAATGGGCCTTCTGCGCTACAGCTCGACCTCTGCCAAGGCCAGAACGCGGCTGTCGGCGCCTGGCATCAGCTCGGGCAATTCGATGCGTTCGCTCTGCCAGCCCCGGTGTTTCAAGACTCCCTGGTAGGGAGGCGAGCCGAGCACATTGCCGGTCAGCTTGGTTTTTCGAGCTGCTGCGGCATCCTGAACGGTCACGCGCGAGCCTTCTGCTTCGCGCCGCACGGGCGCAAGGCTCAAATGTTCAGCGAGTGCCTTGTTGCAACCAGCGTGCACCACGCGTGCCACCTGGCCAACCTCAGCGTCTGAGAACGGCTGAATATCTTGCTGTACGAAATCCAGAAACCTGCCGTTGCGTTGCAGCAGGCTCAACATCAGGAGCGCTGAAGCATGTGTTTCGCTGGGAGCCTTGGCATTTGAGGAGCTGGGCAGGGCATCGGCGCTCGGTTGAGGTGTGGGCGCGGCCAGCTTGGGCGGTTCGCTCAATTCCGATACGGTTTGGGCCCAGCTCGGATCGCCGAGGATGCGGAAGAAGTTGCGCCAGGCAAGTGCGGCGCGTTGACCCAATGAGAGCGGGGAAGTCACGAGGGCGCGGAGTCTAGGCGAGCCATTGCGGCGACTTAAAGCTTATCCGGGTGAAGCTCACGAGGATCTCGGTTCGGCGGGGTTTTCCGAGCGAACCGTCCACGGCTAGGGTGGAGGAATGTTGCCCTCTTTGTCTCAGATCACGGCCGAGCTTTCGGCATTAGCACCCCTCGTCCGCGCCGAGCCTTGGGATAACGTGGGGCTCCTGCTCGAACCTGTGGGCTTCGTGAGCGGAGAGCGAAAGGTCGAGCGGGTCTTGCTCACCATCGACTTGAATCAGGCTGTGCTGAACGAAGCGCGCGCAGGGCAAATCGATTTGATCGTTGCCTACCATCCACCTATCTTCACGGAATTGAAGCGGCTCACGTTTGCCGATCCAGGTCAGAGGTTGTTGCTCCAGGCGCTGGCAGCAGAGATCGCGATCTACTCGCCTCACACAGCGTTGGACGCAGCAGCCGAGGGTATCAATGATTGGTTAGCTGAAGGCGCTGGGCACGGGAAAAAATCGGCACTCTTGCCGAGTGTGGTGCGTGAGAGTTCGAGCAAGCTCGTGGTGTATGTGCCGGAGGCGAACGCCGAACCGCTACGCGAAGCACTTTGCAGGTATCCTGGAGTGGCGCAAATCGGGGAGTATTCAAACTGCACCTTTGGATCGGTGGGAGAAGGCACTTTTCAGGGCTCCGAGGCCTCCAATCCTCGGCTCGGAGCGCGCGGTTCCCTCACGCGAGTGCGCGAAGTGCGCCTCGAAATGCTGGTCGCGAAATCCGCACTGGGAGCACTTCCTCAGCTCCTTGAAGCTCACCACCCGTACGAAGAGCCTGCGTGGGAGCTTCAGCGTTTAGAACCAGTCATGAGTGAAGCCGTTGGCATGGGGCGGTCGATTCGCCTCGCAACCCCAGCGCCGCTCAACGAATTGGTTCAGCGCTTCAAGGAACACCTCGGCCTCCGCAATTTGCGCGTTGCCACGGCTCCTGCGCATGAACGCGGGGAAGCGATTTCGACCATCAACGTCTGCGCTGGTGCGGGTGGATCAGTCTTTGAGAAGGCGCCGCTGGCGGAGCTCTACGTGACGGGCGAACTACGGCATCACGACATTCTCGGCTTCCTAGCGCGCGGGGCGAGTGTGATCTTGACCGACCACAGCAACAGTGAGCGTGGCTATCTGCCCAGCTACCAGCGCCGGATACTGGAGCGTTGCCCTGGGCTCGTGGTGCAGCTCGCAACAGCGGATAGCGACCCTTTGCGCATTGTTTAGGCCCTATTCTTTAGCTTTTCCAAAGATCTTCGAGCCAGGCGGCACGGATTTGGTGATCCATACATTGCCGCCAATCACCGAGCCTTGGCCGATCACCGTGTCGCCACCTAAGATCGTGGCGCCGGAATAAATGGTGACATCATCTTCCAGCGTGGGGTGGCGCTTCTTCGGCAGCTCCCCTGCATAATCACTGCGCTTGGTAGAAATCGCGCCGAGTGTGACACCCTGATACACTTTGACATTGGTGCCAATCTCAGACGTTTCCCCGATCACGACACCCGTCCCGTGATCCAAAAAGAAGCCACGCCCGATCTTGGCGCCTGGATGAATATCAATACCCGTCGCGCCATGTGCGTACTCCGAAATAATGCGCGGTATCATCGGCACCCCCTCTTCGTAGAGAATGTGACCGATGCGGTGGCAGGTGAGCGCTTCCACCGCCGGATAGCTGAAAACGATTTCTTCAACGCTCTGTGCCGCCGGATCCCCCTCATAGGCGGCTAAAAGGTCAGCATTGAGCATGCGCCTCAGCTCAGGCAAACGGTGAAAAAGACGCAAGACAACGCCTTGACTATACTCCGCGCAGTCCAGCTTGGCCTCACGCTTGGCCTGTTTCTCATAGGTGACAGCGCGATTGATCTGAGCGGTGAGAATTTCGTACGCCGGATACACGTGCTCACTGATCGCAAAACGCAGGTTGTGAGGATTGAGAGAGCGCTGACTGTAAAAGCCAATGTAAATGATGGGCTTCAGGTGATTGAGAGCAGCTATCACCGCGCGCTTATTTGGAAGCGCGGCGCTTTCCAGATTGTTGATTTCTTCAGGACCGGCGTAGCTTTCCACGACGGTGTCGATGGCGTCTTCGAGCTCTTCAATGCGCGTGGGCGGGATACTGGGCATGCGGCGAAATAGGAGTCTAGCCCGTTTGGGTGCGCTCACCAACTCGCTCATGGGTGCATGCTATGGTTGATTTGCGGCCGAAAGGTGACGCGGTGGTCCCGAGTTCGTGACGGAGGTTCGGTCCTCAGGCTAGTCTCCCATCACTAAGCATGAGGATCGCGTGCAAGAACTGACGCACCTGGAAGACAGCCCGCTCGAGGTCGAGGTGCTGGAGGATCTCTCGCCACAGCGCGAACCGGGATTTCTTTGGCTGCGTCGTCAGCGTTGTCAGCTCAGGCTCGGGGATGGCAGCGCCAGCGGCGCGTTTATCTACGATAGTATTGGACGCCAGGCTCTCGACGCCGTGGTGATTGTGCCGCATTTTCTGAAGGATGATCGGCGCTGTGTCTACTTGACCAGCTCCATTCGCCCTCCCTTAGCGGCGCGCGATGGAAGCCGGGTCGCGGGTGACGGTCCCAAGCATTGTGTGCTGTGGGAGCTTCCTGCAGGTTTGATCGAGCCGGCGGAAGTGGGCGAAGCGGGCGCGCTAGCCGCTGCCAAGCGTGAGCTCTTGGAGGAAATCGGTTTTGATGTTGAAGAGCGGGCGCTCTCACCTCTGGGCAAGAGTTCTTTCCCAGCGCCGGGAGTGATCGCGGAGCGACACTTTTTCTTTGAAGTTGAAGTGGATCCGAGTTTGCGACGGACGCCAACGCTGGATGGCTCGGTGCTAGAAAAACACAGCGGCGTGGGGGTTGTTGAGCTTGATATGGCACTGGCCGCGTGCCGAGCCGGCCGCATCGAGGATGCGAAGACGGAGCTTGGCTTGCGCAGGCTGAAGGAGATACTCAGTTGACGGGGCCGCACGTCATTTTGGTGGCTAAGAAATCTGCCTACCACCGGCAGGTGGAGCAGAAGCAGGACGCACACGCTCAGGCCCTGCTGAAAAATGCCGACCCAGCGGTCGCCAGTTGGTTAGCCTCGCATGAAGAACACGAACGCACACTGAGTGAAGTGAAAGTTGCGCTCGCGAAAATCAACGCCAAGGTGACCCTGCGCGCTGCCTCACACACCCCCTTTGATACCAGTGAAGCTGATCTCGTGCTCACCGTGGGCGGGGACGGAACCTTGCTCAGTGCTTCACACAACGTCGGGCAGGTGCCTGTTTTGGGTGTGAATAGCTCACCGAGGTTTAGTGTTGGCTTTTTTTGTGCCGCAAATTCGGGCAGCCTCGGCGACATGTTGGCGGATGCACTAGCCGATCGCTCCGAGCGCGTCGTGCTCACCCGCATGCGCGTCATGTTGAATGGTGAGCTTGTATCCAATCGTGTGCTGAATGAAGCTCTGTATTGTCACGCGTCGCCAGCGGCCACCTCGCGCTACATTCTGGAGGTGAGTTCTGCCAGTGAAGAGCAACGTTCCAGCGGGTTTTGGGTGGGTCCGGCAGCGGGTTCCACGGGTGCCCTGCACTCTGCGGGTGGTTCCGTTCTTCCGCTTTCAGCCCACGAGCTGCAGCTCGTGGTGCGTGAGCCGTACACTCCGGCGGGCCAGCGCTACGAGCTGCTCAAGCTGATTGTCCCCGAAAACGAGCGCGTTGCTGTCCGCAGCAAGATGCAGGATGCCAGCATGTTTCTAGATGGGCCGTACAAGCGCGCGGCCGTTCGGCTTGGCGATGTTGCGTCGTTTTCCGTTTCGGATGAGCCCCTGACACTGCTGGGATTCTCGAAACGACGGTTTGTGCCGAGCCCTGCGGTGCGTTGAGCTTCGGCGACAACCACCTTTGTCTACGCCGTCCGCGCCGCGAATGTTGTGCACTCGGCCAGGTGCTTCGCTACACTAAGCGGTCTGAGTTGCGAGGAACTCGCCTGAGTGAGCCCTTCGCATCGCCCCAGTCCACTCTGCCCTGAGTGTTTGCTTAGCTCTGGAGTTACCCTATGAAAAGCACAGTATCCATCCTTAGCTGCGGATCCGCATTGTTGATGGCGTTCGGATTAACCGGCGGTTGTTCAGGGGGTGAATTTACGGAGGGTGGTTTTACCGGAGGTAACGGAGGAGGGAGCAGTACTTCAGGGGGAGCAGGAACGGGAGGAAAAGGCAGCACTGGCGGCAGCAAAGCGTCCGGCGGAGCTGCCAGCTTGGGAGGTGCCGTTGGCACCGGAGGCGCCACTGCGACTGGCGGGAGCCCAGGCCAACCACCAGCTAACAGCTGCCAGAACGTGAACGATTGTTCTGCATGCCTCTACCCCACCGCTCCCCACCAGCCTTCCGAGTGCTACTGCCCGACGTGCCCCAGCACCGCGATGGCCAGCGACCTCTGCTTATTCAACGAAAAAGCCTTCAGAGCCCAGGCTTGCGACACGAGCATGTGTCCGCTCCCGCCTTGCGCAGTCCCCCAGCCGCTTGCTTGCGAGGGCAACAAGTGCACCTTTGGAGGGGCGATGGCTCAGGAGTGCCAGAGCAACAGCGAATGCACGAATTGTGCCTACCCATCAGCTCCTCAATCCCAGATGGATTGCATGTGTTCCAGTTGCGGTACGGCAATGTCAGTTGCCAAGTGCGAGGTGAACACCAAGGCCAACCAAGATCACTGCAGCAATGTCGCGTTGGCGTGTCCGGCGATCGCCTGCATTCAGGCGCCGCCCGCGGTGTGTTCGGCCGACGGCAAGTGCGTTCCGGATCCCAACGGGATAGTGTTCTAGCACGACAGGGCGGGAGTCATTCCCGCCCCGTTTCAGCCCGTTCAGCTTATCACTTCAAGATCTGCCAAACACACGTGCTGGTGCAGCCAGCCCCGCCGTCGCATTGCTCGCCGTGATTGGTTTGAATGCGGCCATCTCCGCAGAAAGGAGCGTTGAGGCAGCCTTTGGTGCACAAATTCGCATCCTTTACGAGCGAGTAGGGATCCGTTTGGTTGGCGATCCCCTTGTCACATTGCTCGGGCCCGCTGGTTAGATTGTCGCCGCAGTAACCGGCGAAGGTGCAATTCATGTTGCAGGTGCCATAGCTGCCGTTATTCACGCCATCGTCGCACTGTTCGCCGCTGTCCACCTGCCCGTTGCCGCACTTGATTCGGCAACGCGAATCACAGGTGCTTTGCGCAGTTCCGTTCTGCGCACCCGCGTCGCATTGCTCTTTGGCCTCCTTGATGCCGTTTCCGCACGACACGAGTGGCACGGCCGCTTTGCAATCCGTTGTGCAGGAGCCTGCTGAGCCGTCGTTCACGCCATCATCGCACTTCTCACCGTAGGTGGCATCCACTGCCTTGTTGCCGCAGAAAGGTGCCGGTCGGCAAGCGGTTGAGCACAGGTTGTTGCCGTAAACAGAGCTCATATTCTGGGCACCGAGATCGCAGATCTCCCCGGCCGTTGATTGAATAACCGTGTCGCCACAGCGTGGCCCAAGCACGCAGAGCTGAGCGCACGTGCCGTAGCTGCCATCGTTCTTGCCGTCGTCGCATTGCTCATTGGACTGCTTAACACCATCGCCGCAACGGGGTCCGAGTAAACACACGGAAGTGCACTTGGCGTAGCCACCGACATTGTTCGTTCTCCCAGCGTCGCACTGTTCGCCCGCGTCCAGCGTTCCGTTCCCGCACTTAGACTTGCAGTCACTCTGGCATTTGCTGGAAGAGGTGCCGTTCAGGATCCCGCTGTCACATTCCTCACTGTTGGTGACCACTCCGTCACCACACGAAGGGCCGAGCGTGCAGGACGTGGTGCAGCCACCGTAGGCCGCGCCAGCTTGATTATTGATGCCCGCGTCGCACTGTTCGCCAGCGCTCAACGTGCCATCGCCGCAGTACGCAGTCCATTTGCAGCCGGGTCCGCACTGTTTCGAGGAACCGCCGTACGTCGAGAGATTGACGCCATCATCGCACTGCTCACCGTTCCCTGACTGTAGCGTCTTGTCGCCACAGCGCGGCGGCAGGCTGCAGTCGGCGTTGCAGGTAGCATAGGCGCCCGTGTTCAAGCTTTGGCCTTGGCCATTCTTTCCAAGATCGCAGGCTTCATTCGAGGCCACAACTCCGTCGCCGCAGGTCGATTGGCATACCGAGTGCGCATTCAGGAAGTTCTGAAGGGTGAGCTTGAAGTACGAGGTTCCTGTTTGGCGCTCCGCGTTGAAGACCGCAACTTCATAAATGCCGCCCACGGTGAGGCCGAGCACGGCTTCGTCGTAGATGCCTTCAGTCGGCGGGTTCGTGTCACCACCGGTGCTGCCGGCGGCTTTGGTCCCGAGCTGGATCCAGCGTGTTTCGCTGTAATGTAGGCCGGGGATGTTCACCGCGCGCTTCTTGTTGATGAAAACCCAAAGATCATCATCGCCGTAGAACGTGAGGCGCTCGCCGCCCTTATACGTGAACCAGTAGCGAAGCTCGGTGGTGAAGGAGAAGTTGTCGGCACCGCTTGGATACGTCGGGCGTGTGTGCTCTAAGAGCGCACTTGGGTCGTTGAAGCCGCGTCCCGTGAGTGGGAAGAAGGAGTCGTCGAAGTATTCGAAAGCTCCAGGCGTGCCATTGGGTACGAGCGTCATCGTATCAACCACGGTGCGGTTGATGGCGTTGTCGCTTCTGTACCACTGCGCAAAGGAGGCTGCGTCTTTGACACAGCTATTGGCCGCCTTGAGCGATGGCTTGCCGAGAGCATCCAACGTGGTGTTCACGTCTTGTTGGCAGTTGTGATTGGTGTAGATGCCAAAGCTCTGAAAATCAGGGTGCCGGGGCCCGCTATCGAGCGGGGTATTGTTCGTCCAGCCAACGAAATCTCGGTACACGACGGGAAGTACGGGGGGTTCCGAGAGCACTTGACAGCTGAAGCCAGGCTCGATTGTGCACGTTGCTGAACAGCCGTCAAAATTCCGAAGATTGCCGTCGTCGCAGGCTTCAGTGTTGAGCTTGATCCCATCGCCACACTTCGCTTGGCAGGTGCCATTGCTGCACACCGGTTCAAACCTGCAGAGCGGAGAGCAGCCATCGCCCAGATTGAAGTTGGCGTCGTCGCACTGCTCCGTGCCTTCCACTTTCTGATCACCGCACGTTGTAGCCGTGCAGTTCTGCCCCGGTGTGGTGCATTTAAATCCAGGCTCAAGTGTGCAAATGGCCGAACAGCCATCGGTTCCCATGCTGTCACCGTCGTCGCACTCTTCCGAGCCCGCCACTTTGCCGTCGCCGCATTTCGCAGCGACGCAGCGTGCACCGAGAATGGGGCATGTCCAGCCTGTTTCTAACGTGCACTGTGTGCCGCAGCCGTCGCCCGCATTGGCATTCTTGTCGTCACAGGTTTCCGTTCCGGAAATCTTGCCATCCCCACAAACGACGGTGGAAACACACGCCGAGCCTGGTTGAGGGCAGGCAAAATTAGCTTCCGTGAGACAGTTGCCGGAGCACCCATCGGCGCCACGCGGCAAGCACTTGCCAGAGCCGATGCCGTTACACGCTGTGTCCGAGCTGCACGCCGCACCGTTGTCGCACTTGGAACCATCATCGCACTGTTCGCCGCGCGTGAGGCTGAGCTTGCCGTCGCCGCACCACTCGATGGCCTTGCAAGCCTGCCCAGCCTGGGCGCACGTGTAGCCCGCGCTGACCTTACATGTGTCGGTACAGCCGTCATTCGGATTGGGATTGCCATCGTCGCAATATTCACCAAAATCGAGCAAACCATCGCCGCAGCTCGCAACGGGAAGCTTGGTGCAAGCGCCACCGACACCTGCTGTGGTCGGGCAGGAATAGCCGCCCTCGGTACTCTTGCAATCCGCGGCGCAGCCATCGCCGCCTAGCTGGTTGCCATCGTCGCAGGCTTCATCGCCGATAACGTTGGAATCCCCGCACACGATCGTAGTCGTGCACAAGGTGCCCGGCACGGGGCAGCTGAAGAAAGGCTCAAAGTTGCAGAGACCAGTACAGCCATCGCCTGGCGCGGCGTTGCCGTCGTCGCACGCTTCGGTATTGCTGAGATTGCCGTTTCCGCAGTATTCATCGAGTGCACAGAGTTGGCCCGGCTGCGCACAGGTGTAACCCGCCTCCAACGTGCAACTGGCGTTGCAGCCGTCGCCCGGCGCAGTGCCACCGTCATCACAGCTCTCGCCGAAGTCGATAACACCGTTCCCACACACCGCCTGGGTTACAGGGGTGCAGGGTTGACCAGGCGTGGCGCAGCCAAATCCAGGCTCTACTTCACAGATTGCGCTGCAGCCGTCGTTGGACGCGCTGTTGTGATCATCGCAAGCTTCACTCGCTTCAATTTGACCATTCCCGCAGACAATCGTGCTCACGCACGCCATGCCGGCAAGCTTGCACTCAAAGTTCGCCTCGATGCGGCACAAGCCCGAGCAACCGTCACCCGGCGTCGAATTGCCATCGTCGCAGATTTCGCCTGTTTCGATCAGGCCGTTGCCGCAAGTAGCTGTCGGTGTTCCGGGCGGGCAGGACATATTCGCGCACATTCCCGCTCCGCTTGAGCCCGCGAGGCCTAGATCGATGCCCGAGGGGCCGCCGGGCGACGTCCCTGTGCCTCCCGAGCCAAGGGTGTCAGTTCCTGGATCCGGAATGGCTCCCGACGGCGTTAGGTCGGTGTTCCGTGCGGGCGATTCAGAGCCAGAGCCGCAACCCGCCAACCCCGCCAACACCCCAATCAGTCCAGCTAACCTCAAACTCACATGGCGCATACACGTGTCCTCAGCGGTGCACAGCAATAAACCTGTGACCGAAAAATAGTTCCCTAAGCGTGCCGCCACTATTCATGCAATGGACAGCGCGAGTCAAGAATTCTTAATGCGCTGGCTGAATTTTTTCGTGCAGCCGCAATGGAAGCGTGAGTTGCCTACACTGTGAGAGGAGTACGCCTCGGGAGGCGGTTTTAAGCTAACGTTTTGGGTGGTTTCTCTGCGAGGCCTGTCGGAGCCGCCCTGAGCGCCCGGGTGCTAGAGCGAGGCTCGGGCGCTGACTTCGCGCTTCAAGATCCGATCGGTTTGGCCTGAAGCGTAAGCCTCGAAGAGCTTGCCCCAGTGAGTTTCCTCGCACCACTTCTCGAACGTCAGGCGATCCTTGCGGGGCCAGCGATAGTAGTCGTGATAAAACTCGCTGCCCATCACGAACATATTCACGAGGGGGGTGTGGAAAAAGAGCTTCTGAAACTTCTTGAGTGGGCCGAACCACATCATATCGCCGACGGTGCTGGCGGCGTTATCCCCGACGGTGAAGCCCCAGCTCTCCTTCGAGATGTCGTCGCCCACGATTTCGATGTCGCGGGGATCGCCCACGCCGAGGCCGTCGTTGTGAGCCACGTTGATGTACTCCAGGCTCATCGGATCGAAGCCCATCATCTTGGCTGCGATGGCATCGATAGCTACCTGATCGGAACTCGCCAGGATGTAGTCCTTGATCACGGGGAACATGGTGCGCGGCCCTGGGCCATTACCGGCGGTGGTGCCATCCATGATCGCAAACAGGCCTGAGTGGATCTCTTTTTGAATCGCTAGGAGATCGACGAGCGTGCGGTGGATCCAGCTGTGCGTGTAGTGGCGTTTGGTGTTGAGCAAGCCGCCGAAAGCGTTCTTCATAGCGCCCGTGGTGGTGGTGTAGATGTGGCACTTCACCGTCGGTAGGTGAATGATATTTTTCCCGAAAAAATAATCGGGCACATAGATGCCCTCCGGGAAAATATTGGGCAACACATGCATCTTGGCTTTGGGGCGGTATTCCACCCACTTCATGTCTGCGTCCTTGAAGTTGTAAAGGACGGGGATTTTGTAGCGTTTGAAGAGTGGGATGTAGTGGTTGAGATCCTCGCCTTTGAACGCGTTGGTAACTACCGTCTTGTTCTGAACGCAGCTGATGTCTTTGAAGCCAGCCTTTTCCAGCGCCAGGATGGTGCCTTCGAGTTGCCAGGGAGTCGTGTTGGCGGCCGGGAACGGATAGTGCCACGAGATATTGTCTTTGAGGATCGTGGTAGCGCCTGGGTCCAAGGCCTCCTTCATACCGGCGAGCTCGCACAGCCTTTCAATATCTTGGAGGACTGTTTCGGGCTTGGTTTTTATGACGGCGACCTTGGACTTACTCATACGATTCCTTCAACTACGGCGGGACTATTTTCAAGAGGATGGCTGAAAGCGCGAACTCTGCTACTTCCGAAAACGGGTGAAGGGAGCCTTGCCCGAGTACTTCTGCTGATCGTCCAGCTCTTCTGCGATCCTGAGCAGCTGATTGTACTTGGAGAGGCGATCGCTGCGGCTCAAGCTGCCGGTCTTGATTTGGCCGGCATTCGTGGCAACTGCCAAATCGGCAATGAAGGAATCCTCGGTTTCACCCGAACGGTGCGAGATAATTGAGGTGTAGCCGTGGGTTGAAGCCAGGTGAATGGTGTCCAACGTTTCGGTCACCGAACCGATCTGATTGAGCTTGATCAGGATGCTATTGGCCGTCTTTCGGTCAATACCCATCTGAAGCCGCTCACGGTTGGTGACGAACAGATCATCGCCCACGATTTGGACCGTTTGGCCGAGCTTGTCGGTCAGAAGCTTCCAACCCTCCCAATCATCCTCAGCGAGGCCATCCTCGATGCTCACGAGGGGGTATTTGGCTGCGAGCTTGGCATAGATATCGACCAGCTCACTCGACGTGACCTGCTTCTTGTCGAAGGTGTACTTGCCGTCCTTGTAGAACTCGCTCGCTGCGGCATCCAGGCCAATTCCGACCTGTTCCCCGGGCTTGTAACCGCTGGCTTCGATCGCGGCGATGATGCGAACAATGGCTGATTCATTGGACTCCAGGCGCGGAGCGAATCCACCCTCGTCGCCCACAGCGGTGGTGAGGCCATCCTTCTTTAGGCTTGCCTTGAGTGTGTGGAAGATTTCGGTACCGCAGCGGAGCGCGTCAGCGAAGCGCTCGAAGCCCATCGGAATAATCATGAACTCTTGAACCTCAAGGCCGTTGTCGGCGTGGGTTCCACCGTTGATGATGTTCATGAGCGGCGTTGGGAGCACGCGAGCTTGCACACCACCCAGGTAACGCCAAAGGGGCAAGCCGACCGTATCAGCACCTGCGCGTGCAACAGCCATTGAAACTGCCAAGATCGCGTTAGCGCCCAGCTTGCTCTTGTTGGGCGTACCGTCGAGCTCCAGCAAGCGTGCATCGACGCCGGGCTGATCCAGTGAGGAGAGTCCGACGATGGCTGGGCCGAGCTTATCGTTCACATTGGCGACGGCCTTGAGCACGCCTTTCCCCTGGTAACGGTTTTTATCCCCATCACGTAGCTCGTTGGCTTCGTGTTCACCGGTAGAAGCGCCGCTTGGGACCGCAGCGCGCCCAAAGCCGCTCTCCGTCTGCACCTCAGCTTCAACTGTCGGGTTTCCCCGGGAATCAAGGATCTCTCGCGCTATTACAGAAATAATCTCAGGCATGGCGCGCCGATTAACACGAAAGGCATGTCCTGGCGAGCCCGCCGGCTGAGTGTCGTCAGGGCCCCGGGAGCCTGCAGGCAGGCCTTCCAGTTTCAGCTGGGTTTCGTGCTGTCACTTGGGGCGCCGCGTGCCTGATCGCGTTTTTCGTAGGCGACGACAATCTTTTGCACCAAGGGGTGGCGGACCACGTCCACGTCGGAGAATTCGCAGAAAGCAATTCCTTCGACGCCGCTCAACAGCTCGCGCGCCTCCCGCAGGCCACTCTTGGCACCCCGTGGCAGATCCGTCTGGGTGACATCGCCTGTCACCACAGCTTTCGAGCCAAAGCCCAAGCGCGTGAGAAACATTCGCATCTGTTCCGGTGTTGCATTCTGCGCTTCATCCAGGATCACGAACGAGTCATTGAGCGTGCGGCCACGCATGAAAGCCAGCGGTGCTACTTCGATCTGGGCACGCTCTTGCAATTGCGCGACGCGTTCAAAATCCAGCATGTCGTGCAGTGCGTCGTAGAGCGGGCGGAGATAAGGATTGATTTTTTCGATCAAATCACCTGGTAAAAACCCCAATTTCTCGCCGGCTTCCACGGCAGGCCGCGTGAGCACAATCCGCTTTACGCGTTTGTTGATCAGATCGTTCGCCGCCATGGCCATCGCCAAGTAGGTCTTGCCGGTGCCAGCCGGCCCAATCCCAAATGTGAGGTCGTGGGTGCGAATGGACGCCAAATACTGGCGTTGCGCCGGGCTCTTAGGTGCAATCGTCCGCTTGTTGCCCTTGATGAGCACCGTTTCACTCAGCAAATCGACGAGTGAGCGCTGCGGGTCGCCGCGCAATCCCCGCAGCAAGCGTGCGACATCCTCGGGCCCAATCTTCTGACCGTGGCTGACGAGCTCCTTCGCATCGGCAAAAAATCGGTGTGCGACGCTCACGTCCGCGGCCTGTCCCGCCAGATAAATCGTGTTGCCACGCAGGCTGATCTCGGCGCCGCTGTGGCGAGCAACTTCACCCAGCAACTGGCTTTGGGGACCCAAAAGGAGCACCAGAACGCGCGTGTCAGGGACCTCCAGCTCGGCGGTCACGGCACTCGAGCTCATCGGTGGGGAACCAAAACTTGCCCAATCAATGCCGCTCTGCTCATCCAGCGTGAGCATACTCTGCGGGATTGGTGTGCGCACCCACAACCGGTGGGGCGGGCAACTCTTTGGTACAGACGGCAGGTATTTTGGCCTCTCCCCCGGCATCCGCTACTTGGCATCGGCATGGCTCGCCTCAGCAAATGGTTAGGGATCGGGGCAGCGCTCGGCATTAGCGTAGCACTCTGGCCGATCGTTCGCGGCAAGGTGCCGGTGGAAGAGCAGCTCGTGAAGCTTCGCGCCAGCATCTCGGGGAGCTCTTCGGATAAACCGCCCGATCTCGCGGGGCTCGACCTGCTGCGCCTTGATCTGCGCCCGAGCCGAGTGGTGGCACCGCTCCCGAACGGGCGGAGCGCGGAGCTCACTTTGGACGCGACGCTCCAGCGAACTGCGACGGCGGTGATGAAGCAGTACCGTGTGCCTGAGGCCGGAGTCGTTCTGATGGACATCCGCTCCGGCAAGCTCCTGGTCTACGCAAGCCATGTCAATGATGGCGAAAACTTCGATGTGAACGCGCGTGCCGAGCCGCCGGCGGCGAGTATCTTTAAAGTGGTGACGGCTGCTGCCTTGATTGAGAAAGCGGGCCTCAATGCCAACACCGAGCAGTGTTACCACGGGGGGAAGAGTGCGATTTTAGCCGATGAGCTACGCGATGATCCCGTGCGGGATAAATGGTGTGCCACGATAGGAGCCGCGCTCGGTCGCAGCTTGAATGTGGTGTTTGGGCGTCTCGCACAGAAACACCTGACCCCGGAATCCCTGACGGCCACAGCCGGCGCCTTCGGGTTTGGAGCGCCGGTTCCATTCGCGGTTTCGAACGAGACGCTCAAGCTGGACATCCCCGTGGAACCACTTGAGTTCGCGCGTTCTGCTGCGGGCTTCTGGCACTCCAACCTTTCTCCGCTGGCTGCGGCTGTGCTCGCACAAACTGTAGCTAACGGCGGCGTAGCGTTCGCTCCACAAATTGTCGATTCCGTGTTCGAGGGAAAACAGAAGCTCTGGGAGAGCGACGGAAAACCTAAAGTGCTGCGGCGGGCGATCAAGGCAGACACCGCCAGCGAATTGACGCGCATGATGCTCGAAACGGTGGAGGGTGGGTCGGCGTTTGCCGCCTTTCATGATCCGAAAGGCACGCCGTTCTTGCCTGGCATAAAAGTGGCCGGCAAGACCGGAACCCTCACCCGTGACGAAGCCAACCGCCATTACACCTGGTTCGTTGGCTTCGCGCCGGCGGACAAACCTGAGGTCGCCATTGCCTCGCTGGTGGTCAACACACCTATCTGGCGAATTAAGGGCCCCCAGCTAGCTCGAGATGTGCTGAGAGGCTACTTTGCGCAGCATGGGGCGCGTGGCGTGACGCAACCGCTCTGATCTCGAGCGTTTCTAGGCCAAGTCTGCCAGGGAGCGGGCGAGTTGGCGCGTGGCGTCGGGTGTTCAGGTAGGCGGTTTGGCGAAAAGTCCGGTGAAAGTGCGCAAAATAGTTTTCGTGCGCTGCGAATCCGTGGTGGACGAGGGCCGCTGGGCTGGTACAGTGAAACTTGTGGAAGTTGTTCTGCGCAAATTGGGGCATGGTTCCCGGTCCGTGAGTGGCCGGCTGGTGCGTGCGCCGCGCAGGGGTTCCGTGGTCGTCATCGAATTTTCGGATGGAATGCACGAATACGTGACAACTCCCGTGAAGCGAGTGCTCCGCTTGGCCCAAAAGGGCGTCTTCTATATCGAGACCGCCAATAGCCGGTACAGGCTTGAAGTTCGGGATCGCGAGCGCGAACTCGAAGACGCTTCAAGCGGCTGAGCTTTGCTGTTCGCTACGCCTGGTAATCCGAAGGCATTCGCGCTAAGCGTGTCGGCCCTCGCCGCGGAGGTTTAGAAATCCGCAGCAAAACTAACCGGGAATGTTTCTAGTATGGGAAAGTTCGACAATCGCAGCACCAAGCTGAGCCGGCGCCGCAAGGCTCAAAAGAAGAAGAAAGACCGCGCTAAGCGTCAGATCGCCGCGGCTCAAAAGGCTCGTCCCGTACGAACCACGAAGGCCAAGAAGACCAAATAACCCACGGTTAGTGGATAGTTCTGGTCGGGAAGTGCATGTCGGGGTGAGGCTCTGGTGGGCGAGCAACGGCTTCCCCAAAGAGACCAATATCTCCCGACACTCGCCGTTCGCGCACGAGCACGAAGCCACGACCCTGGTCGGTCCACGTCTGCTCCAGGCGTGTTCGCTGTAATAGGCTGCTATTCACTGGAGACCAGCTCACATCCACGTTGACGGCAGCGTTGCGTGAATCCTTCATTTGAAGACCAGCGAGCTCTAGGTCGAGTACGCGGATACCTTCGCCCCACTGTGCGTGGCGCTTACTAAAATCAGAACGAAAGCTCGGCGCCGTAGCTTCGAGAGCGATATCCATCCGGCCGAAGCGCGTTGCAACGTTCAGCTCACGCGCTGCGCTAGTGGCGCGCTCGGAAGCAGGAGGCGGAGTGATGCAGCTCAAGAGCGCGAGGCCTAGAGCGAGAGCCAAATGTTTGGTCGCCATACCGAAGCGTCGATAACAGGTAAACCGGGTAGAGGGCAACACGCGCGAAGGGCGGGGTATCGGCTAAAAATCGTCGTAGAAGAGCGGCTCACGATTGCGTACGTAGCGATAAACGAGGTGTTTAGCTTCGGCCGAGATGTCAGTGAATTGAGCACCGAAGCCTGGCGGTGATTCACTGGATCCGGTGCTTGAGAGCGGAGCTTCGCGCGTCCAGCGCACCACACCGAGCGCTTGAAACTCGTAGCCACCGGGCATTGAAAGGCTCAGCACCAGTGTCTGACCCACGTTCGGGATCTGGTAGGTTGCGACGAAGATCCCGCCGGCATCCATGATGTCGTTGCCAGCCAGACCTTTGTAGAAATTCGTCGCGCTGTGGGCTCCGAGTTCCACGTTCACGCGCGGCGTGCCCGGAGGCGCATTCACAGGTGGGAGTGCCTGCCCAGGAACTGGAGCTGCTGGCGCAGCTTGCTGTGCAGGGGCCGCTGCTTGCTGTGCAGGGGCCGCTGCTGGCTGTGCAGGGGCCGCTGCTGGCCGCGCGGCTTGGGTTGAAGCCTGCTGAGGCATCACGGGTGGAGCGGCTTGCTGCTGAGGCATCACGGGTGGAGCGGCTTGGGCCTTTGGCGCCTGAGAAAGCTGGTGAATCAGGTTGAGAGAACTTGCGACGGCGTTGACGGCCTGAGCCGCTGCGGGGTGTTCATGTGTTTGCAGTGCGGCGAGGGCACGACGCGCGGCATCCAATGCGACGGGCGCAAATTGGCCGGTGGCCGTGCCCTGCGAAGCTTCAATACTGTGGAGAGCAGACATCGCTTCAGCGATCGGCTGCGCTGCTTGCATGAGTGCTGGGGGCGCCCCCTGTTGTTGCAAAGCGCTCAGGCCTTGCGCGAGATTCTGCCTTGCGAATTGCGCGGCGCTAACGAGGTTGTTCATCAAGAGTTATCCTTCGTGCACGTGCGATAAAGTGGAAGTCTAACACCGAAGCGGGTCGCGATGTAAAAGGCTAAAGGGGTCCAAGTTGCCGCGCGAACGCCGGGCCGTGAAGCAACTCGCCTACCTCGTCGCTGGTCTCGCCTTCGTCGCCTCCGTCGCCTCCGTCGCCTTCGTCGCCTCCGTCGCCTCCGTCGCCTTCTCCTGCCCCCCTTACGCTCAGTACGCAGGCATCCAGACGAATCGCGCCGTCCACGGTTGCAATCACAACTTCTTTCGGCTCCCCCCAAATCACGGCCTCTCCAGCGCGGAGTTCTAAGTTAGGCCGGGCGACCCGACTTGCCTTCGTCACAAAGAACGCTTGCCGCTTGAGTTCGAGTGCGAGTCCGGGGGTCGGCCCGAGGGCGCGAATTCTTCGCAGGATGCGCTCAGTGGGCCAATTCCAGTCAACGCGGAGCGCATCCCCGATTGGCTCAGGAGCCCAGCTGGCCAAGCGCGGATCTTGCTCGTGCGCTTCGAGTGTGCCCTGAAGCACGCCCCGGGTGGCCTGTTTAAGCGCGCCGAGCGACGGGCGGTCTAAGGCGCGAGCCAGCTGCCAGGCATCGCGGTCTGCGACGGGGAGTGAGCTTTGCAGCAGGATTCTTCCGGTGTCGTATTCTGACGTTAACTCGTGAGCAGTAACGCCCGTCAGTGTGTCGCCGGCATCGATCGCTGCGAAAAAAGGATTCGGTCCTCGATGTTTGGGCAAAAGTGAAGGGTGCACGCCAATCGCCCCCAACCGCGCCTTTGAAATCCAGGTTGAGTGAATGCGACGCGTCCAAAACCAACTCACCAACAACTCGATCGGTGACTCATTGAGTCGCGCCTCGACGACCGCTTCGAAATCGCCCAAGCACTCCGCCACTTCGATAACTCGCGCTTTGCCGATCTTGGCAATCAACCGTCGGCGACCCACGTGTGGAACCGGTGAAAGCACAGCAAACGCGAGCTCGTGACCCTCCCCGAGCAAGGTGAGAGCACCCAGCGGCAACCCAAAAAATCCCAAGCGGCCGTGCACAGGCTCCCGGTTTGCCACAGCTTGCAAAAACTCGCGACGCGCTCGGACGATCCGGCGGATTTTAGCCGAAAACTTGTCGGTTTACGCGTTAGGCTGATACCTCGTTTGGCATGCAACCAGGCTCGGATTTGCGCGCCTTCGAACCCAAGCTCCGCCAGGGGCATCGTTTCGACGACGCCGCACGGGATCGACCGATCCTCGTTTTCGAAGACGTCCACAAGGCGTACCGCGCCGATGCACCCGTGTTGCGCGGGCTTTCGCTGTCGGTGGCCCGAGGAGAATTCGTGTTTGTGACGGGGCCTTCGGGCGCGGGCAAGAGCACGCTACTGCGCTTGTTGTACGGCGCCGAGACGCCGGATTCGGGTCGCATCCTGTTCATGGGTCGCGACATCGGCCGCCTTTCTTCCAGCTCGATTCCGTACTTGCGGCGCAACCTCGGCATCATCTTTCAAGACTTCAAGCTCGTGAAAAACTGGAACGTGATCGACAACGTGGCGCTTTCGCTTGAAGTGGTGGGGTTGCCAGCACGTTTGATTCGGCAGCGGGTGGGCGAGGCGCTGGAGCGCGTAGGCCTCGCTGGGCGCGGGGCCGATCGAGTCGAGTCCCTGTCGGGTGGAGAGCAACAGCGAGTGGCGATTGCCCGCGCGATCGTGTCTGAACCCGCCCTGCTTCTGGCAGACGAGCCCACCGGGAATCTCGATCCGCAGTTGGCTTTGGATATTCTCGGTTTACTTGGCGACATCAACGAAACGGGTGTCACCGTGCTGTTCGCAACTCACGACCGTTCGCTCTTGGATGTGCGGCCGCGGCGAGTGGTGGTTCTGGATGAGGGCCGCATGACAGACGTACCGCATGGGCTTGGGGGAGCCGATGGCATGATGGGGCGGCAGGTAGCTTGACATGACGCTTCTTCAACGAGCCTGGCGCGGAGCGCGCAATGATGTTCGTCTCTACTTGCTCAGCGTCTTCTCAGTAGCCGTGGCGTTCATCTGCTTGGGCGCTTCGCTGCTCACGGTTTTCAACGTGCAAGCACTGAAGAACCGCTGGGAAAACACGGGGCGTTTGTCCGTCTACCTCAAGACGGGGAGCTTGCCTGAAGAGATTCAGAGCATCAAAGAAGCGCTCACCCGAACCACGGGTGTCGCCAACATCCGTTACGTCACCGCGAAAGAAGCGCGAACGGAGCTTTCGGAGACGACACGCGATCCACTGTTTGATTCGCTTGCCGATGAGGCTTTTCCAGATTCGTTGGAGGTGGCGCTCGTGGATGGGCCCCTGCGAGTTGAGAAAGTAGCCTTGCAGCTGAGCGCTCTGCCGGCGGTGGAGTCTGTAGAAACTTATACGAGTTGGGCGGGTCGTTTGGGGGAGTTGATCGCCGGTGGCATCACCGCGACGGCCCTGCTCTCGATTGTGATTTTTGGAGCCGTGATCGCGGTCGTTTCTTCGACGGTGCGGCTCAGCTTGGAGCGGCGGCGCATGGAGATCGATGCCTTGCGTTTAGTGGGCGCAACGGGCGCCTATGTTCGGCAACCGTTCGTGATTGAGGGGGCAGCGTTGGGCGCACTCGGCGCAACGGCGGCGATCCTGTTATTGGCGTGTCTGTTTGGCGTGGTGTCTCAGCACTTTGCAGCTGAGTTCGGGACTTTGCTGGGCATTTCGCCTGCATTTTTACCGGCGTGGTCGATGCTCGGGATGGTGTCGGGCGGCGCCGTGCTGGGCGCTCTGGCCGCGCTCGGAAGTCTGCGCAAGCTCTCGGTTATCTGATGGCCAAGCGTCGCTTGAAGCTGCTCTTAGCCGTCGCACTCCTCAGCGCTCAGGCGTCAGCGGGAGATGCCGCGCCGCCCAATGTGGCCGAGGTGGTGCGCGATCTCACGGCCCTCCAGCTCAATCAGGAGCGCGGGCTTGAAAGATTGAAAGAGCTCACCATTATCGAGAACGAGGCTCACGCACGCATTACCCTGCAGGCCAAGATCTACGTTCGCTTGGTGCGGGTTGGGCTTTTGCCGATGGGCGGAGGCTTCGACAAGCTGCTGCGTCACGCACAAAATCTAGAACGCCTGCGGCATTCCATTGAGCGGGATCTCAGCCTCGAAAAAGACAGCGTGCGAGAGCGCGTGGCGATTCGTCAGCGGCTCGGCGTCATCACGACCGAGCGTTCAAAGTACGCGGGTCAAGAGAGCGCTCTGCGTGCGGCTGAGCAGGCACTCTCTGCGGAGCGCGACCGAGAAAGTTCGTTTCAGCGCGCGTTTGGGCCAGGATCCGAGGGTGCAACGACGGTGTATGGGGCACCCAACGCGGCGCCTCTCGATCCCTCGGAGCTGAGCCGCGGTTTTGAAGTGATGCAGGGGCGGTTGCCATTCCCGATCGGCGGGCGCAGTGAGATTGTGGCTGCCAATCGGGAGCAAGGTGCCCGCAAGGGGTTGGAAATGAGCGCACGTCTCGGGGCGACGGTCCGCGCGGTGTACCCGGGCCGAGTCGTGTTTGCGGATAGCTACGCCGATTACGGCCGCACGGTGATCGTGGATCACGGCGCGGGCTACTTCTCGGTAAGTGCCAATTTGGGACAGTTGGATGTGCGCGTAGGTGAGCAGGTATCCACGGGCACCCGACTCGGAGCTATCGGTGCTTCTGAGCGCGGAGCCCTGCTCTATTTCGAGCTGCGCCGTGAAGGTGTGGACCTCGATCCCGCAAGATGGTTCGGGATTTGAGCGCCTAGCACTCCGAACGCCAACCATAAAAGCAGAATGGGGAGTCGCTTCTGCGCGGCACATGCGTCGTCAACGTACTGGCAGGTGGGAGCTAGTTTGCGAGCGAGGCGACAATAGGGTCCAGCTTGCCAAAGATTTTTCCGTTTCTCTGATTCGAGGCATCGGGAACATTCCCGTGCTGAGCCCCGGAATCAGCGCTTCATGGCCCTACTCAAATCGCCGAGATCTCGCGTCGCCCTCTTCGCACTGTTGACCCTCTCGGCGACAACGAGCGCGCTCGGCCAAAGTGCCAAACAAAAGCGCAATTTCTCTCGCGGGCGGTCGCAGCCGGCACCGCCAACGGCTCAGTTTCCGAGCCTGCCACAAAAGGTCCAGACGAGTGCTGCCATCCAGCGCCAGGTGCCTCTGCCGCCGCCAGTTGCTCCAGCACACGTCCCTCCACCAGTCACCCAGAAACCAGCAGTGGCGCCAGTTTTGGCTTACACTCCCCCACAAGCGCCACCACCGGCTCAGTACCAGTGGACAGGGACGCCTCGGGTTAACCCCGAGCCGGGCGCTTTGAGCCCTGCTCCTTGGCAAAGTTCAAGGTTGCCCAGCTACCGAGCGGCGCCGGGCTACACTGCAGCGTACAGTGGCGGCTACCTACCTCCCCAGCAGAGTCCGAGCGGCGTCCCTTCTTTTCAAATACTTCCTCCCGTGTTGCCCTACCGCGATGGGCAACCCGTGGATCCGATGTATCGTAAGGAGAGCAGCGGCAACACAGGGCTGATTGTTGGTGGGACCCTCACTTTCTTGGCATCCTATGGCGCGGCCGTTGGCTACGGCGCCAATCAGGATTGGAAAAATGGCCTGAGGTGGAACACCTTGCCGGTTGCTGGTCCCTTCTTTGCGATAGGCAAGCGCGATTTCGGCTGTAAGATAAACACTCCCAGCCTTGATGTCGCGAACCAGTGCATGGACGATGCGATGAGCGAAGTGGAAGCTGTGGCCATCCTGGCTGTGGATGGACTCATCCAAACGATTGGAGCCACGCTCCTGATCGCGGGAGTGTTGGATCGCGATACGCTGCTCGTCAGAAATGATGTTGCGAGCCTCTCGGTGCGCCCTGCCGGTAAAGACGGCTACTCCCTGAATCTTCGCCAGCGCTTCTAGTGGGAATGGTCGAATCCACGCAACCGCAAAGTCTGCCGGACGAATAGTTTCTGGATCGGCAAAAATGCAGTGAAATTCCCGCATTTGGCGGGGAACGAACCGGCATTTCCGATCGCGCACTCTTGGGGTATCGTAACAGCATGGCTATCGACGGAATTGGACGCCCAAGGATCGGCGATATCCCGTCGCCGGCGGCTTCGGAGGCACCTGGCTCGGAACTCGGGAAGGTTGCGTCGAGCCTTGAGAAGCTTGACCGTGGCACCATTGAGAATCCAGAAGTCTCTGCCTTAGAGCGTGGAGAGCTGTCCGTGGATCAATACCTGGATCAGCAAGTGGCAAACGCAGCTCAGCATCTTGAGGGCCGCTTGTCCGCGGAGCAGCTAACATTTGTCAAAGAGAGCTTGCGCGCATCACTTGAGACCGACCCGGTGCTGATGGAGCTTGTGAAGCGTGTCACTGGCGGACTCGCCGCTGAGCTGAAGTAGGTTCACCCAAGCGTGGTGCGTGCCGCCTTTTCAGTTTCTGATTCCGTTGTTCGCCTTGAAAGTGCACGCCAGGCTTCGCTGAAGCTCATTGGGCAGCGAGCAGGTGGCTTATTTTCGCTCGACCGTATCGGCGTCCCGTTGCCTCCGGCCTGTGTGGTTTCCTCGCGAGTGTTTCGCGCCGCCATTTTCGAGCTGTTGCCAAAGGGCCACTCACCTTCAGCGCTTTTGCAGAAGTGGGGAAGTTCGGGCGCGGTGGAGCGCGCCGCGCGCGCACGCGACCGGCTGCTCAGGGAGGGATTCACTTGGGCAAACGCGGTTGTGAAGGCGTTGCCCGTGGAGTTTCAGAGCGCGCCCGCGCTCGGCTTCGTGTCGAGCCCCTGCTTTTCGGGTGCTCGGGTTGCCGAAGAGGCGGGCCTCCTTAAGACATGGTTTTGGGGGGCGAAAACGCCCGCAGACCCCGTCGTCGAGAGTCGCGAGCTCGCCTTGATGAATGCCTGGGCGTTGGCCTGTGATGACGCAGCCCTGAGAACCTTGCATGCCCACGGCGTGCGCGAACTCGAGATGGCGGTGCTGGTGGTTCAGCTCGAACACGCAGCCTGCACGACCCACTTCTTTGGACGCTTGGCGCTCGGATCGGCTGCGTTTCCCCGCCGTGAAAATGGAAACCCCTGGTCGGTAGCGAGTGGCGCGCTGCTCAGGGTGGGTGAAGAAGGGCTGCGCGAACCCACCGACCTCGCGCGCGCGCTGCCCGAGGCGATGCCAGCAGAAACCTGCAGCTGGCTCAAGCCCAGTGAAGGCGGAGTTGAACTCACGCTCACACTCAGCTGTTTCGGACCGAATCCTGGGGAGGGCTCGGTGATTGGGTGCGAGCTTCAGGTGGCGGACGGAGCCGATGTTCTTTCCGCCGCGTCCAAGCGTCGCGAACTCCGGAAGCGAGGGGGCCTCGAGGATTTCGGAGGGAGCCCGACTCCGCTCAGCGGGTCGCTCGTTCGAGCGCTCAAAGCCACGGATAGTGAGCCTCAGGCACGGAGCTCGGCGCTGACGCTTCAAGCTGGCCGCTTCCAAAAACAGTTGCTCTGGCTGGAAGTCGAACACGAGCGGCTCACGCAGGAAGCAGCGCCTTATTTTGCTGCATTCCGTGAGCTTGATTTGGGGATCTTGCCCACGGATGCGGCCACGACCACACTGCACGAAACACGCTATCACTTGCTGTCCGCGCTCAAGCTCTCCACATTCGCGAAGCGCACCGTGCTGCTCGGGAGCGCGACATTTGATTCGTGGCTGCGCGCCCTGTTACCGAAGGAGCTGGCATGGGCTGCGCTGAGCGCTGCCTGGGCGCCGACGTCTGCCTTGCCCTTCACGCAGGCATGCCTGGATGCGCGCCTTCCCCTGCCAAATTGGACTGAACGCTGGGGATATCTGCCGGTTGGCTCGCTCGATCTCGCTGAGCCGCGCTGGGATGAATTATGGGGGCGATCTTCCTCGAGTGTTGAGCTGCCGCCCCCGAGCGTGAAGGGCGCAGAGCTCGGTCCGGAAACCGCGTCAGCTGAGCTCCTCGTGACCGCCAGGCTACTCCGGGATCGGGAATTGGCCGATATCGAACGGGCGTTGAGTCGACCGAATCGCTGGGTTTTTGGTCGTTCTCTGCGTTCGCTACGCAGTGCGGTTAGCTTGATGGCGGATGTGGCAGACCAGATCGCGAAGGCGTCCTGGATGCTCCGTAGGACGGTGCTGGAGGTGGATCGAAGGTTGGGCCGCCTCGACGCGCGACTTGGTAAGGGTGCTGCGTTTTACTGTACATTCCGCGAGTTGGCGTCGGCGGTGGCTCAAACGCGAACGGATCTTTCTGAAATCGTTCTTATGCGGAGCGCTCGTGCCATGCGGGATAGTCGGGAAGGAGTGAATCATTTTCCGAGACTTAGAAGCTCTGCTGCGAGCCCTTCAACCAGCGCGGCACCCGGCGGGCCAGCGCTTTTTTCAGGGACGGGCACCCTAGCGGGCTCTGTTCGGGGCCGTCCGGTGTTGGTCACCCAACATAATTTTCGCGAGCTATCCGGCGAAATGATCGGGGTGCTGCCGGAGTTTGCGCCTTGGCTCGCGCTCGCGCTTCCCCATTGCGCCGGCTGGGTTGTCGCCCAATTCGAGGAGCTTTCTGGCGCTTGGCTGAGCGCGCAGCAGCTCGGATGCCCGCTCGTTGCACTCCCTTTTGTCGACATCGTGACGCTCCTGGATTGCACGGAGATTGAAGTTGATCCGCGCCAAGGTAGGGTGTGCCTGTGGTGAGGCAGCCGATTTTTCGCTGGCAAGTTCAGGTGGGTGAAAGCTCGCTCGAGGCGCTGCTTGAGCGCTCGGGTCACTTGGCGGCACTCGTGGAGGGGCGAACGTTCGTGGATAACTTGCGAGTTAATAGCAGGTTATCGCTCAGGCCAGATCAGGTGGTCGAGGTTTACGCGGCGAAGCCCCACCCCGAAGAGCCGGAAATTCTGGCAGAAAAGGCTGGTATCCTCGCGGTGAGTAAGCCCGTCGGGTGGAGTACGGAGCCTGATCGCGCGGGTGAAAACAGCGTGGTGACTTGGATTGCGGAAAAGCGTGGCATCCCCCGTGCCGAAGTCTTTGCGGGCTCACGCTTGGACTCCCCGGTGAGCGGTGTGCTGCTTTTGGCGGTGGAACCGAAGGCTATCAAGTTCTTGAGCCAGGCGAAGCAAGCGGGCGGATTGACGCGCTCCTACTTGGCGCTCTTGGGTGGTAAGCCTGTGGCCGCGGAGGGTACTTGGAGGCTACAGGTTCACAACAAACCGGCGGAGTCTCATTTCAGTCTGCTTCGTTCGTGTTCGCATCGAGCGTTTGCTCACGAGGGTGTTTCGCTTGTTAGATTGACACCGGTGACGGGCCGCATGCACCAGCTTCGAATTCATTCGGCTGCGGCCGGTGCTCCGATTTTAGGTGATGTGCGCAACGGAGGCGTCCGCCGTTTCACCCAGCCGAATGGTGAAGTGGAAGAGCTTGCCCGCTTGATGCTTCACGCGAGCGCGGTGTCGCTGCTGTTCCGCCCAGGGGAGCCCTTCTCGGCGTGTGCGCCCGTTCCGCTCGAAATGCAGCGCATTTGGCGCGCGCTCGGTGGCCTGGATCAGGATTTTCTGGCAGAGAGCAGGCCTCAGACATGAAGCCCGCGCGTGACCAGCTGCCCCTAGCCCTCTTGCTCAGCGCGGCCATCGCAGGCTGCGGTACCCAAGTATCTCCCAAGGGTGCTGGATTTTCGCTACCCGTCTCGTTTGCTGAAGGCCGGAACGAACAAGCGAAGCCTGTCGTTGCACCGATCGGTGCGAGCAGCGAGGCCGCCCCGGAGCCGAAAGATCACGGCGGCCCGCCCGATCCTCAGCCTTTGGTCACCGATCAGTATATTCGGTATCAGTTTCGATATGAAAAGCGAGTGTTGTCGCTGCTTTCAGCCCAGCCGTTCGAGATGAAGCAGCCGGTCGAGAGCGCGCGTCAGCTCGGGCGCTTTGCGGTTGAGCTGTGGATCGGTCGGGAGCTGGTTGAACGGATTCGGTTCGACTTCCCGCTGCTGGTCGAGGACCCAAGTGCAGACGCGCCGGCGCCGTTTGAACGAGGTGCGACGGTCGACCACACCGTTTTGGTCCCGCGGAGCGAGCGGGCCACACGGGCTATTTTGGTTGATCGAGCCGGGAGCCGCTGGAGGTTGCCCTGGCCCCAGGATCGCCCAGAAACGGGAGTTCGAGTGTTAAGTAAGGAGCCCTAGCCCGAGCCTTGGGGCTCGGAGTTTGCCCCGGCTAGCGCGACGGGCGCGGAGTGTGCGACCCTCTCACGCACGATGAAGTGTGAATCGTGTAACCACGACAATGTTCCCGCAGCTCGCTACTGTGCAACCTGTGGTGCGCTGCTTCCGATTGAGACGACTCAGGGCGATGATCCCTTGATCGGAAAGCTCTTGGGCGGAAGATTTCGCGTGCGCCGAGTGCTCGGTGAAGGGGGCATGGGAATTGTCTATGAAGGTGAGCAGCAGATGGGCTCCACCGTGCGCAAGGTCGCCATCAAGACGCTGCATCTCCACCTTTCGAAGGATCCTTCCATCATGGCCCGCTTCCATCGCGAATGCGGCACCGTGGCGCAGCTGGAACATCCCAACACGATAAAATTCTACGACTTCGGGACGACAGATGATGGCGCACTCTACATCGCGATGGAGTTCGTCGACGGTAAGGCTCTGAGCGCAGTCATTGAAAAGGAGGGCGCGCTACCTCCGGATCGCGTCATCAATATCATGCGTCAAGTGTGCGGAGCACTCGACGAAGCCCACCAGCAAGGCATCATTCATCGTGACTTGAAGCCGGAAAACGTCGTCCTCACCAACCGCGCCGGGCAGATCGATTTCGTAAAAGTTCTCGACTTTGGCATCGCCGGCCGCACCGAATCGGCGGATGCCGCCAAAGAGCAGAAGCTGACGCAACAGGGGATGGTTCTCGGGACTCCGCCCTACATGAGCCCCGAGCAGTTCACGGGCAAGGCGCTCGACGCTCGCAGCGATATCTACTCGTTGGGCGTGATGACCTACGAAATGCTCACGGGTCGCTTGCCCTTTGACGCAACCACGCCTTGGGAGTGGGCGACCCAGCACATGACCGCGCAACCACGTCCACTCGAAGCCACTCCTTCAGCACACCATCTCCCGGAGAATATTCGGCATGCCATCATGCGCGCGCTCTCTAAAGATCCGGCGATGCGCCCTGACACTGCGCGCCAATTTTTTGCTGAGCTTTCAGGCGGCGAACGCATGACAATCGTGGATCCAGCTCTCGCAGCGCTGGCGGTTGGGGGCACCGCGCAGATGGATGCGGTGCCCAGCTTCCCACAAGCCGCTGGCTACCCGGCTCCACGCGTGGCGGCGGCAACACCACCCGCCGTATCGCACGCGCACCCTGGCATCCCTTCTCACGGAGCACGCGGAGGGAGTGGCAAGGGACTCATTTTCGGTCTCGTTGCTGTGGGCGCGGGGCTTCTACTGACGATGGTTGTTGTCCTCGTCAAGTCCTCCAAGCCTGCCGAGGACGCGCCGCTTGCGCTAGGTGCCTCCTCAGGATCGAAGCCTGGAACGGCCGAGATCGCTCCGATCTTGGAGGGAGCAACCCCGCCCGTTGTTGCACCGCCTTCCATGCCGGTTACCCACACGCCTCACAGCTCCACACCGCCAAATGTAAAGCCCACGGGGACCGCCACTTCGGCCGCACCAAAGCCCACGGGGACGCCCACCGCC
>ENA-ORBV01002339-ORBV01002339.1-microbial-mat-metagenome-genome-assembly--contig:-NODE-2339-length-40140-cov-12.621621_pt1 | contig 40140 bp, 35 predicted proteins | sample MGYA00237777_ERZ505514 | MGnify/ENA primary metagenome ERZ505514 (study PRJEB26160, sample SAMN06269048) | microbial mat metagenome | isolation source: Oligotrophic lake microbial mat | place... | reverse complement strand
TTTAATAACTTTAGAAATCGCGTGTTAGCTTGCTTCTCTCATTAGATAAAATTATAACCATAAGTTCAGGAGAGCCGTTTCTTCTTACTAAACGGCGCTAATTGCGCTAAAGCCTAGCACGAACTGCTCCTACCGGAATAGAAATCACAAACTCCGAACCCTGCCCCAAAGAAGAATTCACGAGTAACTTCCCTCCATGTTTTTCCACCACAATTTGGTGAGCTATAGACAATCCTAATCCAGTTCCTTGACCCACAGGTTTGGTTGTAAATAAGTGGTTAAAGATGTTTTCCTTGACTTCGTTCGCCATTCCCACTCCATTATCCTTAATGCGAATCACAACCAGATTTTTGTCTTCGCTCAGATTAGTTTGAACCATTATTTGATTAGGTAGGGCTTTAATTTCACGAAAACTGCGCCCCTTATTTGACTCCTCCAGAGCGTCAATGGCATTGGCCAGTACATTCATAAATACCTGGTTTAACTGTCCGGGGAAACATTTCACTAGGGGCAACTTACCATACTCTTTCACAACTTCAATGGCAGGGCGGAACTCGCTCGCTTTTAAACGGTGTTTGAGAATTAGGAGAGTGCTATCGAGTCCGTCGTGAATATTGAAAGAAACTGGTCGATCGCTATCTGCCCTGGAAAACGTTCTCAAACTTGTACTGATATTGCGGATGCGATCGACTCCCTCGTTCATTGAGCCAATCAATTTGGGCAAATCTTCTCGCAAATACTCCAAGTCCATCTCCTCAATTTCTGCTTCAATTTCCACTCCCGGATTGGGAAATTTTTCTTGATACAAATCAATCAAGTTGAATAAATCCCCCACGTATTCTTGAGCCGGTTGCAAGTTGCCTGCGATAAAGCCTACGGGATTGTTAATTTCGTGGGCTACCCCTGCTACTAGATTACCAAGAGCAGACATTTTTTCACTCTGCACCAATTGCAACTGCATCTGTTTGAGATCGTGGATAAACTGCTCTAGTTTTTGGGAATATTCCTGGGATTGCTGATACAAACGGGCGTTTTGTAGGGAAATTGCCGCTTGGGAGCAGAGGATGTTGAGAATGGCAATGCGATCGCTCGTGAATGCCCCGGTTGTCAGATCATTTTCCAGATACAAAATCCCCATCATTTTGCCTTGATGGATAATCGGAGTACAGAGGATGCTCTTAGGTTGGTGCTGCTTTATATAGGGGTCAGCAGCCAATTTTAATTGAGCGGTTACATCATCAAAAACTAGGGTTTCCTTGGTACGTTTGACGTAATTAATCACAGTCTGGGGAATTGCTTGGCTCTCCTCAATTGGAATATCTTGCAGAAGGCAGTTTTGGCGATCGCCACAGTGGGCGGCGATTTTCCAGATTCCCTCTTCTTTCAAAATCAATACTCCTGTTTGAGCGCCTGCATTCTGAATCGCCACTTGCATCAGGGTAGTGAGCAATTGTTCGATCTGAATTTCACTAGAGAGAGCTTGAGAAGCTTTAATCACCGTCGGTAAATCTATTATTGTGTCACTGGTACTCCCAGCAATTGTTTGGTTCGTGCTAGAAGAAGAGATGCTATTTGAGGTAGTCACTGACTCCAACGAACGAGTTTGATTCTGTTGCAGAATAGCAGCAAGCAGTTGAGGATAGCGTTTTTCTAAATCGTCAATTTTTGCTTTTGCTCCCCAACGAGCGTAGGCATAGTAAGAATCAGTTAAATAGGGTTTAGCAAGTTTTTCTTTGCCCCATTCCAAGTAGAATTTAGCGGCAAGTTCGTGAGCTAGAGCTTCCTCGTTGAGGTATTCGTTCTCTTTGGCGAGGGCAATAGCCTGGTCATACATCTCGATCGCTTCTACTTTTTCGCCTAAAACCCGATGCCGTTCAGCCTCCACTAGATAAAATTTATGCAGATGATTCATCGGAGCATGATGCGCCCATTTCTCCATTTTTTCTTGATTCATTCTTACTTTTTCAAGAATATCTTTTTGCTCAGACTGTGGGGTATTGTGATAAACTGCCAGCCATGTCAAAGAATCGTAGAAATGAAACAGAGGAACAAGTTGCAGCCCGATCACTGCACCTAAATGATTTTCTGCTATCGCTGCATTTTCAATGGCTTCTGAGTATTCCCCAAACAAATAACAAAGCTGAAATTTAGTGAAATACAAGCGGTAAAGACCTGTTTGATCGTTTGCTGAAGAGTGAAGCTGCAACATAGTCTCTTCGTCGTATATTTCACCCTTTATACGACACGGATTTTCAGTTATTCTGAGCAAATTTAAAACAGACTGCCAATAAATTTCTTGATGATGAAGAACTGTTTCTTGCTTGATTTTAGCGATCGCATTCCAGTAATTTGATATCTCTCGTTCAAGTTCCCCCAGTTCCTTGCCCATAAAGTACGAGTGTTCGCAGTATAAAAGTAAACTATATGCAGCATATTCTAAATCTCCAATTTCCACTCCAATAGAGTAATTTGACTTCAAAGATTTTAAAGTTTCTTTGAGATGCTCTTTCCAATGTCTGACAAGCACATTTACTATAACGCAGGTCTTGGTGTAGGTTTCTTTGGCATTCACCCTTGACACAAGACTTAAAGCTAATTGCCCAAACTGATAGCCAGAATCAGGATCTCCCACAACTGCACAGAGAAGAAAACCATAATTGGCATAAGCAAAGGCAGACGCAGGAGCATTGCCATTTTTAATAGATAAATTGACCTTTTTTAACACCATTAAAGGCAACCGTTCTGGGGCAGCGATGTAGGTGGCAGTATATACACTTGATAGAAGCTGTATGGCTGCCAGTTTATAAGGATCTGTCATTTGTGGTAGGTCGATTAAGTCCTCAATTCGCTTCCCACTCAAAATTGATGCGGTTTCCTCCAGTCCTCGTTGAATATCTGATGAGTTCTGATTTTGAGGAAACTCCACTCCTAACAGCTTTAAAACTTGTAGTGCCTTATTAATAGCTTCCCGTGGCTCGTTCTGCGCTATATAAGCTTGAATCTTGACCTTGTAAACCTTCACTTGGTCTAGCAATGTTTTGGCTTGTTGTAGCACTACTTCAGCTAATCTCTGCATCTGTTCAAAGTCGCCACTCAAAAATGTGGCTTCCACTGCTTCATTATGCAGAATTAATGTCAGTTTATACTGACTCTGCCAGCTATCTATTGCCAGTAATTTCCTGCCCACATTAAAATATTCAACAGCAGCAGAATAGGCTGTAGCAGCCTTGGCTTTTTGTCCTGCCAATAAATTCAACTCGGCTAATTTATCTCGCTCTGCCTGCTGGATAATTAGCTCCCATCCTACATTCAAGTGGTTGACAATATCGAAAATTCTTTCTTCCTGCTCCGCAGGAGAGGTATTATTAAGTAGCCGTTGACCTATTTTTAAGTGAGTCGAGCCTTTTTGATCTTCGGGAATGAGGGAATAGGCAGCCTGTTGTACGCGATCGTGGAAAAATTTGTATTTAGCTAATTGGTCATTTTTTACTTGTAATTGCTCGGCTTCTTCCCCACTGCTTGTTACTGATAAACTGTCACCACCTTCTTGATAAAATTTATAAACATCGCTAACTGGTAAAATCAGCCCTTCTTGCAATGCTTTCCACAAGGCTGTTGCTGTTTCTGCTGGCGAGTTTTCATCAACAATTGCTAAGGTCGCCAAATCGAACTGATTGCCAATGCAGGCAGCTAACTTTAAAACTTCTTGCGTTTGAATTGGCAACTTTCGCAACTGAACTGCCATGAATTCTACTACATCATCCGTTAGTGCCAAGGTTCGCACTGTGGTAATATCGCATTGCCAATAGCGAGCTTCAAAATTAAATTCAATTAGTCCATCTTCATACAAAGATTTGAGGAATTGTGTACTAAAAAATGGATTTCCTTGGGTTTTCTGATAAACGAGTTCTGTCAAAGGCAGAGCCAACGCTGTAGAACAAGCTAATGTATCGGCAATCAAACAATTCAAATCCGAGCGATCGAGCGGCTCTAAGGTAATGGTGTTTACCGTTGCCCCGGTTTTTTGAATGTCGGATAATGTCAGCATTAAAGGGTGTACTGGACTGACTTCGTTATCTCGATAAGCTCCTATTAAGAAGAGATAAGGGCGATCGCGATCGCTCGTCAGGAGTTGAATCAAGTTCAACGAGGCGGAGTCAGACCATTGCAAGTCGTCTAAAAAGATGACGAGAGGATGTTCTTCGGTTGTAAAGACAGAGATGAAGTTGGCAAATAAGCGATTAAATCGATTTTGGGCGGCACTCCCAGAAAGTTCTGGTGCGGGGGGTTGCTCGCCAATAATCCGCTCTAGTTCGGGAATCACCTCAACCACTACTTGAGCATTTTCGCCCAAAGCTACCAAAATTTGAGTTTTCCACTGCTCAACTTTAGCGTCGCTTTCTGATAGTAATTGACCCATTAAGTCTCGAAAAGCTTGTACAAAAGCAATGAAAGGAAGGTTGCGCTGAAATTGGTCAAATTTGCCTTTGATGAAGTAGCCGCGCTGCCGGACAATCGGTTTGTGAACTTCGTTGACAACAGCGGTTTTGCCAATGCCGGAAAAGCCAGCAACTAGCATCATTTCCGTGCTACCTGCACTCACGCGATCGAAGGCTTCTAGCAGGGAGAATACTTCGCTCTCCCTACCGTATAATTTTTCGGGGATGATGAAACGATCGCACAAATCTCGCTGCCCTAGTTTAAAAGAGGCGATTTCTCCAGTTTTTTGCCACTGGTACAAACAAGTTTCCAAATCGTACTTAAGTCCGATCGCACTTTGATAGCGAGCTTCAGCATTCTTCGCCATCAGTTTGCTGACTATTGCCGAAAGCATCGACGGAACACTATTATTAATGCGATCGACTGGGATAGGCTGCTTGGCAAGATGACAGTGTACTAAATCCATTGGGTCATTTGATTGAAAGGGCAACTTTCCTGTTAGCAATTCGTAAAATGTGACTCCCAGAGAGTAGAAATCTGTGCGGTAGTCAATGCCTCTGTTCATCCGCCCAGTTTGTTCGGGAGATATGTAAGGTAAGGTGCCTTCAAGGACGTTAGGATTTTCGATTTCTTGGGTTTCGCGCGGCAGTAGGGAAGCGATGCTGAAGTCAATTAGTTTAACTTGTTTAGTGATAGGATTAATTAGAATGTTGGCGGGTTTGATGTCTTTGTGGATGACGTGGTGGCGATAAAGTCCGTCTAGGGCACTGGCAATTTGAATCGCCATGGGAAGAAACTCGTTAATGGGCAAGCCTTCTAGGGGTTCGTTGCTTGCGAATACTAGACTAGCAAGGTAGCTACTTAAGGAAATTCCGCCAAAGTCTTCCATCACCATAGCATAGTGGTTATGGTATGTCTCCAAGCTGTAAGCCTTGACTGTGCCGGGGAGTTCTAAGTTTTTAGCAATGACGTATTGGTTGCGGAAATGAACCAGTTCGTTGAAGCTGGGGAAATCATTTCGTAGCAGTTTAATCGCGACAGCCTGCCCATCTGAACAGCGAAGACCGCGATAAACTATAGTTCGATTTCCTGCGTATATTTGCTCGTTAATGTGATATCCTAGAAAAAGATTTGTGATGTCAGTCATATCTACGTATTCCTACTGCTTCTGTCAAGCCTTAAGCTTTTTAGAGCTACTATATACTATTTTCGCTCTATCTGTCGTGCTATTCATTAATTACATTTTTCTTAACATATAGTGGAGAGCAAATTATGAAAGATCGATTTAAAAAACCAGACTTAATATTTTATGTAAGAGCTGTGGATACTTCAGTTGAGGCTAAGTAGAAAATGGCTCCGCGAACGCTGATTGAACGACAGCAGTTCATTAAACAGGAACTTAAGAAGCTAATTAATAAGCGTGGCATCATTATGGGATGAGTTTTGACACTCTCGGCCCAAAAGGAAGAGAGATTCTTGATTCAAAGAGGCGACTTGCTGATACAGGATTTCTCCAGCCGCAGTAGAGGTTATAAAAAAGAGAAATGAAATGTCCCAAATGCCAACTCACTCAAATCCGTAAGAACGGCCACCGTTGAGCTAAACAAAATTACCAAGGTCAAATTTGTGGGGTCAGTCGATTGGAGATTTACTGCACAGATGAATCTGGGAGATTGAAAAAGAGCGTTGCCCTGAGCTTGTCGAAGGGTCTAAAATTTTGGCCTCTCCACGACTCCTGTCAGAAAGCAAGTATCCGTTTTTGGGCGCGATAAAAAAGGCTGCGCTGGCTCTACCAGATGCTCCTAATGTATCATAAATCATTGAAATAGCCTTCATTGATGAGTTATAAAGGTTTGTCGGTAAAAAAATACAAATTAGCGTTATACACAACTGTCAACCTTTTTCGGCTAGGCATCTTAGCCTGGGTTCTGGACGATCGCTAACAAGACTTGCACGCAAACTCTGACTGTAATGGGTGAAATTTTATCAATTTTTTGATAAACTTGATGTTCGCGGCTTGAGAGTTGACTTCACAATAAGACAGGTTTCACCAGTTGTGAACCGCGTTGCTACATTACACCTACCGACTGAGCCCGCAGGTGGCTTTTGTGTCTGCGGGCGCTGACGAAAGCAACTCAACAGCGCAGCAAGCAAAATAACGCTAAAGTTACTATCTACCTGAGTCCGCAAGGCTACCCTTCCGAAATCAGGAAAAACCCACACAAAAAACTCGTGAAGCGCAGCTATCCCGTAGATGTATCTAGTCGCAGGGTGGCAATTTCTCCAATAATCACTGCTTTTTCACAGCAGGGTATTCTAGGAGACATCTCCGAGGCGATGCTAGCGAGATAATTTAAAATCTGCAAACAGGGTTTAAGTGCTAATTACAGGCCGCATAGACGTAAATTTTTATCAAATCAGCTTCCAATGTGCTGTCTTAAAGTTTACTAGGCTCCCACCGCTCGGCAGCCTTCTCTCTCCGAGCTATAAAAACGCATCAACCACACATCTTGCACCATTCTCAAGAACAGGCAAGATGCCTGTTCCACAAAGAGTGAATTTCTTGTGGGGTGGGCATCCTGCCCATCAAAAGCTTATTGAAAATGGTGCAAGATGTCAGATCAACCACACAATCACGGAAATAACATTCAATCAACATGGGTAACACGATCGATCCAAACAGAAACGTGCATCAGACTGAGCGAGGAACTCCATTTGCCGGCCAAAGCTGGTTAGTGGAAGAAAGAGATGCCTGCGGTGTGGGCTTTATTGCCAACCAAAGCGGCGAAGCTACTCACTCGATTATTCAAAAAGCGCTGCCAGCTTTAACTTGTCTGGAACATCGCGGCGGTTGCAGCGCCGACCAAGATTCCGGCGACGGTGCGGGTTTGATGACCGCGATTCCTTGGGAATTGCTGGATACTTGGTTTGCCGAACAGGGAATTGTCCCTCCAGCACACGAAAACTGCGGCGTGGGAATGCTGTTTCTGTCTCAAGATAAATTTCAAGCGAGTATAGCGCGGCAGGTGGTTGAGATAGTTCTGGCCGATCGCGGGCTGACACTTTTGGGATGGCGCAAAGTTCCCATTGTACCGTCGGTTTTGGGCCCCCAAGCGCGAGAAAATCAACCTCAAATCGAACAAGTAATCGTAAGTTCACCGAACTTGCAGGGAGACGACCTCGACAGACAGCTATTTCTGACCCGCCGCACCATCGGACACGCGCTGTCAACTCGCCCCGGCTTCACTCGTCAAGAATTTTATAGTTGCTCTTTTTCCTGCCGCACGATCGTCTATAAAGGCATGGTGCGATCGGCTGTACTAGCAGAATTTTACCCTGACCTGAAAAATCCCGCTTATAAAAGCTCCTTCGCCGTCTATCACCGCCGCTTCAGCACCAACACTATGCCCCGCTGGCACCTCGCCCAGCCGATGCGTTTGCTGGGACACAACGGCGAAATTAACACGCTGTTGGGCAATATTACCTGGATGAAGGCGCGGCAAGCGAATTTATCTCACCCGAATTGGAGTCAAGCCGACATCGACACGTTTAACCCCATTGTCAATCCCGAAAGCAGCGATTCGGCCAACTTGGACAACGTGATGGAATTGTTGGTGCACTCCGGCCGCACCCCCCTAGAATCCCTGACAATTCTGGTGCCGGAAGCCTACAAAAATCAGCCTGATTTGGCTGACTATCCCGAAATTGTAGATTTTTACGAATATTACAGCGGCATTCAAGAACCTTGGGACGGCCCGGCATTGCTGGTATTCAGCGACGGCAAACAAGTAGGTGCTACGCTCGATCGCAACGGTTTGCGTCCGGCCCGCTACTGCATTACTAAAGACGGTTTGGTCATTGTCGCCTCCGAAGCCGGAGTTGTCGATATCCCCGAAGCAGATATTGTCGAAAAAGGCCGTTTGGGGCCAGGACAAATGATTGCAGTTGACCTGCAAACCAAGGAAATTCTCAAAAATTGGCAACTCAAACAGCGGATTGCTAAGCGCCATCCCTACGGCGAATGGCTGAAACAAAACCGCGAAACCTTGGAACCGCAGCCTTTTGCAGAAACGGCAACCCTAGACTCGCAAACTCTGTTAGCAACCCAAACTGCTTTTGGCTACACCGCCGAAGATTTGGACATGGTGATTGTGGAGATGGCGAGTGCTGGGAAGGAACCGACTTTCTGCATGGGTGATGACACTCCTTTGGCCGTACTCTCAGAAAAGCCTCAGTTACTTTACAACTATTTCAAACAGCGATTCGCTCAAGTGACAAATCCGCCGATCGACCCCCTGCGCGAAGGGATGGTGATGTCACTGACAATGAATATGGGTTTGCGGGGCAATTTATTGCAAACAATCCCGGAAAATGCCAAGCTGCTAAAAATTGATTCCCCGGTACTCAACGACGCTGAACTGTGTTTGTTGAAAGACCAAAAGTCTTTCCCCGCAACGGAATTGTCAACGCTTTACAAAATATCTGCCGGGCCTGCTGGTTTGCAAACCGCAGTAGAGCAACTTTGTCAAGATGCTGTTGATGCAGTTCGATCGGGCGCGACGATTCTGATTTTGAGCGATCGACCATCGAAGGAAAAAGGCGAATCTGCTGCTGTTGGTTTGAGTGCTGAATGTACTTATATCCCACCCTTGCTTGCAGTTGGTGCAGTTCACCACCACTTAATTAGCGTCGGGCTGCGGATGAAAACTTCCCTCGTTGTGGATACCGCCCAATGTTGGAGCACTCACCACTTCGCTTGTTTGATCGGTTACGGTGCGATCGCAGTTTGCCCTTACTTAGCCTTAGAAAGCGTGCGCGGCTGGTGGTCTGACACCAAAACTCAAAACTTGATGCAGCACGGCAAGGTGCCCAATATTACCGTGACACAGGCTCAAGCTAAATATCGCACAGCGGTAGAAAACGGCTTGCTGAAGATCATGTCGAAAATGGGGATTTCACTGCTGGCTAGCTATCAAGGCGCGCAAATCTTTGAGGCGATCGGCATTGGCGCTGATTTGCTCGATTTGGGCTTCAAAGGCACTGTTTCCCGCATCGGCGGTTTAACCGTGGCGGAACTTGCTCACGAGGTAATGTCTTTCCACAGTCAAGCTTTCCCAGAATTGCTCCTGAAAAAGCTGGAAAACTTCGGCTTCGTGCAGTACCGCCGAGGTGGCGAATATCACATGAACAGCCCGGAAATGGCTAAGGCTTTGCACAAAGCTGTCGCTACATTTAAGGCTGAGACTAAGGGTAACGGTAACGGCAACGGGGCCGAAGCAAAAATGACACCAATTGGTGACAAAAATGCCGAAGCAAAAATGACACCAATTGGTGACAAAAATGCCGAAGCAAAAATGACACCAATTGGTGACAAAAATTCCCAAACCGCCTACGACCATTACGAGGTTTACAAGCAACAGCTAGAAAACCGCCCGGTAACGGCTTTGCGGGATTTGCTCGATTTCGCGAGCGATCGCCCTGCCATCCCCATCGAAGAAGTAGAATCTGTAGCAGATGTAGTCCAACGCTTCGCAACCGGCGGAATGTCCCTCGGCGCTTTGTCCCCAGAAGCCCACGAAACTCTCGCGATTGCGATGAACCGGATCGGCGGCAAATCCAACTCCGGCGAAGGTGGCGAAGATCCGGTACGCTACAAAGTGCTAAACGATGTGAGCGACGCAGGTTTCTCACAAACATTACCTCACTTGAAAGGTTTGCAGAACGGCGATACAGCTTCTTCATCCATCAAACAGGTAGCTTCAGGGCGTTTCGGCGTAACTCCCGAGTACCTGATGAACGCCAAACAAATCGAAATTAAAGTCGCACAAGGTGCGAAACCGGGTGAAGGCGGTCAATTACCTGGGCCGAAAGTGAGCGAGTATATCGCTTATTTGCGCCGATCGAAACCGGGTGTCACGCTGATTTCGCCTCCTCCTCACCACGACATTTATTCGATCGAGGATTTGGCGCAGTTGATTTTTGACTTGCATCAAATCAATCCGAAAGCGGGTGTTTCGGTGAAGTTGGTGTCGGAAGTCGGCATCGGGACTGTCGCGGCCGGTGTTGCGAAGGCAAATGCTGATGTGATTCAAATTTCCGGCCACGACGGCGGCACAGGTGCATCTCCACTTAGTTCGATCAAGCACGCAGGTTCTCCGTGGGAACTCGGTTTGACTGAGGTTCACCGGGTGTTGATGGAAAACAAGTTGCGCGATCGAGTTTTACTCCGCGTTGACGGCGGCTTTAAAACAGGCTGGGACGTGATTGTCGGTGCTTTGATGGGCGGCGAAGAGTACGGTTTCGGCACGGTAGCAATGATTGCTGAAGGCTGCATTATGGCTCGCGTTTGCCACATGAATAGTTGTCCTGTGGGCGTGACAACTCAACAGGAACATTTGCGAAAACGGTTCCCCGGAACGCCGCAACACGTTGTTAATTTCTTCTATTTCGTAGCAGAAGAAGTGCGGAGTTTGTTGGCGAAGTTGGGTTATAAGTCGATCGCAGATATCATCGGCCGCGCGGATTTGCTGAAAATGCGCGAAGGGGTGAAACTAACTAAGACTCAAGCGATTAATTTGGATTGTTTGACGAAGTTACCGGATACTAAGGGCGATCGATCTTTCTTAGTACATGGTGACATTCACAGCAACGGGCCTGTGTTAGACGATGATTTGTTGGCGGATGTTGAGATTCAAAGTGCGATCGCGAATCACGGCACTGTCAGCAAGAGTGTAAAATTGGTGAATACCGATCGCACTGTGGGAGCACGTTTATCAGGTGCGATCGCGCTGCAACACGGCAACACGGGCTTTAGCGGTGAAATCGTCCTCAACTGCACGGGTAGCGCGGGCCAAAGCTTCGGCGCGTTCAATTTGCCTGGGATGACGCTGGTACTGTCTGGCCAAGCCAACGACTATGTTGGTAAGGGAATGCACGGCGGTGAAATTGCGATCGCACCGCCGGCTGGTGCGACGTATGATGCTTCTGAAAATGCGATCGTCGGGAATACTTGCTTGTACGGCGCGACGGGCGGAACCCTGTTAGCTGCGGGCAAGGCTGGCGAACGGTTTGCGGTGCGTAACTCAATGGCGAAAGCAGTCATTGAAGGTGCGGGCGATCACTGTTGCGAGTACATGACTGGCGGCGTGATTGTCGTATTAGGAAAAGTCGGCCGCAACGTCGGCGCTGGAATGACTGGCGGCTTGGGTTATTTCCTCGATGAAGATGGCAATTTCCCGGCGCACGTCAACGGGGAGATTGTGAAGATGCAGCGGGTTTCTACGGTGGCTGGGGAGGCGCAATTGAAAGAGTTGATTGAGATGCAGCGCGATCGAACTGGCAGCAAAAAAGCCGCGAAAATTCTCGCAAATTGGTCGGAATATTTGCCTAAGTTCTGGCAAGTTGTGCCGCCAAGCGAGGCAAATTCGCCGGAGGCTTCGGAACAAAAGATGGCTGTGAAAGCGTAATTTGGCAGCCCCGGTTTCTTCACCTTGTGGCCAGAAACCGGGTTTTTTCCGAAATCTTTGGTTGTTACCGATAGATTAAGTAAAAAAACCGGTTTCTTTAGCTTATGGTGAGAAACCGGGTTTTTTTCCAAAATCTTTGGTTGTTACCGACAGATTAGGTGCAAAACCCGGTTTCTTGAGCTTGTAGGTGTAACGGTTAGTTAAACTGGACTGTAATTTTTAACCGCATCGCTGTTCACAAATTCTTGATAAACCGATTCATCACCAAAAGAGTCGATCGACACCTGAGCTTTTGGCATTGCTATCAGCGGACTTTGAACGGGGACATACTTGCAATATCCGACAACAATCGCCTCAAACTCATGAGTCGGTATCGCGGTTGGGTACTCCTCCACCCTGACAACTTCCCAGTCTCCAGTACGATAGTGCGTGCTAGAACCGGAAGCATCAGCGCTGTGAAACTCCAGCAATCTGTATCCAGGCGCGGGGATGGGCTGATTGGATGAGTCAAAATACTCTGCAAGGATATCAGTGTATGCCCCAGTGTGCGCTAACAACCGATTATCTTCCCCCTCATCTTCAGTCAATTCGGCACGAAAAATTATGTATTTTCTACCCATTGGTTAATCCTCCTCGGTTTCTTCCATGTAATCGGGGAATTCGGTTTTGCCATTAAAAATGCAATCCCACTTGAGAACGGGATTATTTTGGTTGCGCTCAATCCGTAATAACCTCCAACTATATTTCTTTTCCATTACTGTACATCGCCAGCGTTCAGTAACCGAATGACTAGAAGTAACTTGTTCGGGCTGCTCGTTTTCACTCACGATGCTTCTAACTCTCCATCGCTGACTCGAACTAACAAATCACCGACTTCGCAATTGAGAACTTCACACAGCCGATCTAAAGTGTCCAGAGGAATAGATTTTGCCTTGTTTCTCTCAATTTTTTGAATGTTAGCCAGCGACATCTCCAGTATTCTAGCTAACTCGTTTTGGGAGATCGATCTTGATGTCCTGACATCTTTAAGCCTGATTTTCACAACCATTAATTAATAACTACTCAATTAATACTTTAGCGTACTTACAGTAGTCTAACCATTAGTATCTCTTATGTAAAGACTACCAATGAATATGTAACTATCATAAGCCTAATCACTGATAGTGTTACTGATGGTTGGTATACTATCTGTATTGCCAAGGAGGAAACGCGACTGCACTGCCTGCTGCTAAACATTACCGAAAATCCTTGCTATCAAAGACTTTGAAGATTTTGAAGCATATCCAGACCCCACGTATAGCGCACATACAGCCACAGTGCAGCAACGAAACTCCCCCAGCAGGTGAGACAGGAAGTGAGAATTAGTGGCGATCGCTTCTCTACAATTGTTTTTAGGACAGGTGCGATCGCCCATAAAGATAAAATAGTGAATTCAGAATCTCCATATTTGATAATTATTGCCTGTTCCCGTCGCAAACTTTCTGACACAAACTTGCTGCCTGCTATAGAAAGATACGACGGCCCCACATTTCGTCTGTTACGCCGTTTTCTGCGGGAGCAACCATCAGCACCGTTGGATATTTATATCTTGTCAGCCAAGTTTGGACTGATACCGAGTGACTATCCGATTCCAGATTATGACCAAAAAATGACAAGAGATCGATCGCGCCAACTACAGCCAGAGGTGATTGCTAAACTCAAACAGATCCTCAACGCCAAGCCATATCAACAACTTTGCATTTGCCTAGGTCAAGATTATTTCCACGCGCTGGAGAAATACGGTACGCTAGTTAAAGCAGAATTAATTGTGCGAGTTGCCACAGGCTCATTAGGCAAAAAGCTGTCAAGTTTACATGATTGGTTATACGGGAAGCCCCCGGAACCTTCCACCAGTTGGCAGGCTGCTGCTCCGCAAGGGAAAGCCAGTCTGAAAGGGATTGAGGTTGTGTTGACACCAACACAAGTGTTTGATGTAGCGCGTCAGGCGTTAGCGGAAGGCAAGGGGAACCCTGGTTGTTACCAGTCGTGGTATGTGTTAATTGAGGAACAACGAGTATCGCCGAAGTGGCTGGTGAGTCTCTTGACAGGATTGCCTGTAAGTGATTTCCATTCAAGTGCGGCTAGGCGAATGCTCCAACAACTTGGTCTAGAAACTTATAGAGAATAATCAAATCTTAATCTTAATAGAGGTGTTTAAAAATGATCGTCAAGCCCCTCCCTATCGGCACAGTTATTTCCGATCGAGATACCCCAACTTTTGAAACTGTGCGAATCAAATTGAAAGCAGGACAAGATGTAAAGCCTGGTATGCTTGTTCGGATTCCTGTATCAAGAGCAGAAAAGACCATGCTTTATGGTCGAATTCGTAGTGCTTATGAAAGCAACTCTAATGAAAGCGCAGAAAGCATCAACGTTACTGAGAGCATGGGGCTGCCGCGAAATTATCCTAAAGAGGAAGATAGCACAAGGATATTTCGCCTTGCCGAAGCTGACTTGATTGAGGAGATTATAGATACAGAGATCAGAGCGCCACAGAATTTACCAAATTCGGGGGCAGAAGTATTTATTGCTGATAGCAATGAAACCGTCCGTGTTTTGGGTATGGAGACCGATCGATCTGAAGGTTTGTACATTGGCGAAACAGTAAGTGGCACAAAAACAGAAATTATTCTAAAACGTGAGGCTATTCAGCGGCACTTTTTTATAGGTGGAACTACAGGCAGTGGAAAAAGTTATGCGATGGGTGTAATAGCAGAAGAACTGATTAAACATAAGCTACCTATTGTTTTTATTGATACGCAAGACGAATATTCACAACTTGTTACTAATTTGAAGGGAACTGTCAAACGCCCAGGTCTTGACTTTACTATTCGTATTTCCTCATTAAGTGAAAGTGAATTTTTGAATCTTCTTCCTGCGGCGACAACAGATTTACAGAAAGACATTGCATCTCGTGCATTTAGTGAGTTGCAAATAGAACGTGTGGCTGAAAATATTGCTAAATTTTATATAGACGACTTATTAGAACGAATGAAGATTGTTGGACCTCACCTAACTACTAATACGTCAAGTGTGAGCATGGCAATTAGTCGTGTAGGCTCCCTCAGTCGAAACCCTATTTTTGGGAATGGTATTAATACGGCTGATTGGCGCAAGCTAATGGTTCCTTGCTTAGCAATTGATTGTAAGCGTTTAACATCTTCTCAACTTCAACCTATTGCAACTGCTGTGCTTCGAGAACTCCAAAACTTGCGACTGCACAACCATATTCCACCTTATGTAGCAGTTATAGATGAGGCTCACTTATTTGTACCACAAGGTGAGGGTAGCCCTTGCAAACAAATAATACGGGAAGGTGTACGAATTGGAAGACATCACGGCATTTGTATGGTATTAATGACACAAAGCCCTATTGACATTGATAGAAGCATTATTCGTCAGTGTAATACAAGGCTGGTGTTTGCATTGGAACCAGATCAGCTTGATGCCATTCGAGGGGTAAAGTCAGATGCCTCTGAAGAAATGTTACGCGCCTTACCCAAAATGCCACGCGGTACTTGTTTGCTTTCAGGTACTTATGAGAGTGTCAAGCACACGATTCCGGTACGCATTAGGGAGCGTACAACTGAAAATTCAGAAGGTGGTAAAACTCCTGATATTTTCAAGGAGATGAAAGATGAATGGATACCTAAAATTAATGAATTAAAACAAAAGGAGAAATAAAAATGCCCAGAAAACGCAAATCTCAGCCGGACTCATCTGATCAATATCAGCAATTAGAACTGGACTTCAGTAAAATCATCAACGATGAATCACATAAGGTATTCAGTCGTGATGAAGTTGCAGATTATAATCCAGTTGCAAGAACGGCTGATTATGTGCGACAAATAGTTAAGTCTCAGAGAGCCTGGGAAACCACAATTAAGACGGCACGGGAACATTTACTGAAAAAAGATCCTAGAGAACTCTACCGTGAATTTTTCACTGACCTCAAGCGTCAAATAGAGCAAGACTCATCTAAATCAGCACGACTAGCACGCCTGTTAGAGCAGGTTGCTATTCGTGGATTTGGAATGACTAGGGAACAAGTGGGAATTGAAGAACCTCCTAAAGGTAGTAGTCGATGGACAGTAAATCTGGATGTTGCATCAATTCAACAACATCTTCAAACCCATATTGTAGGAGAACACTTCCTTAACCCGATTACTTCTGATGACGTTTGGGGAAACCGTGACTTTCTCATCGGGTCTTCTGATGTGAGCCAGCATCGCAGTTCTGTACCTATTCCCGCACGGTTTTTCACACGCAGTGTACCCTTTTTACTGAATAATGCTGCTGGTGCGGTACTTAGGGTGCAACAGGGTCAAGTGAGTTATGATCAGGCTCGATTCAATCCGCAACCGAATGAAGAATTACTCAAATGGATGCTAATTGACCCATCATACCAAGACGAGCTAGAACCTGAAGATTATCAACGCTGTCTCGCCTCAGCAATGGACGTTGGTCAGTACAAGTTTGACCATGAATATTTGTTGAATGCAGACCGAAATCGTCCAGATATTATCCTCAGAGATGGTAGTCTATTTCCGCAGGATGCTTACTTAGACAACTTTTTAATTGAAAACAGGCGTGGTGAATTCACCCGCGAAGCAATACGAGACCTGCTTAAATGTCTCAATTGTGCTAAAGACTACAAGATTATTTACTGTGGAGTAGCCAAAAATGTACGTTTAAAAGTTTATAGTGCCGTTTTGGATTGGTATATCGCTAAGGAGATAGATCCGAATTGGGAAGCTGGAAACTATACTCTTAATGATGGACAAATGATGACATTGTTGTTGTCAGATCCTTCGTTTGTTGGTGATTATCTAAAACAAACAATAGCTACCTGTCTGATACGTCGCTCTTTCACTACAAGAGCTACTTTGAATGAAAAAGCTAATCTTACAGACTTAGACAACTCTTACTTTGAACGTTATGAAAAACAACATGAGATTAACATCAGTCCTTATAAACAATTGTGTAAAATCTTTCATATGTATATGTTTTTTATCGGACACTCCAAAAGTCCTAATCAGCAGTTACCTCGGTATGAATTTTTTCACAATGATTCTCTTGGCTCAGTATCATCAATAGCACAGAAAATTCTAACGGCTTTACGATATTCTAGTATAGATATCGACCAAGATCATTCATTTATGGCTGAGGAGCCAATTACCTATATAATACCAACGGTTACTCAGCAAGCACATATTTACTCAAAGGATGTTGGTAAGCACATAACTAATGGCACTGGACAATTGCTTATGTCCCGATATAAAGCTCTACTATCAGAAATGGTTTAGGATATCTGAATCATGCAAATTGTCGCTGGCATCAGTTTAAAAGGAATCAAACCGCGTGTATGGGATAAAACCTCAGAGTATTACCTTCCCCAATTACACGCGGTAATGATTTCCTACGCCGATTTTCACAAAATGCCTAAACGCAGACGGGAGGCAATGGAAAAGGGACTCCACGAATCTCTGGGTATTCCTACTCAGGTTAAAATTTATCTTGATAACGGTGCTTTTTACTTTATAAAACGTGATGGTGAAACGCCAAGAAAAGAATATGAAGAGTTTGTAGAAAAAGCTAAACCAGACTGGTATCCAATTCCTCAAGACTTCATTCCTACTCCCAAAATGACATTTAAGGAGCAGAAAGAATGTTTCAAGCGCACAATGGAAATGAATCTGGCTTATAAAGACCATCCATCATACATTCCTGTTATTCACATTAGCGAATTGCTTGAAGACTATGTAAATGAAATCAAGGCACATAAGGAATTCTTAGCAAAACCATATATTGCTTTGGGTGGCATTGTACCAAATTTACTACGCGCTCCGAAAGCACTGCCTTATCATAAAATTCTATCTAGCATTCAACATATACGCGAAGAATTTAAAAATACAAAACTTCATGTTTTTGGCATTGGTGGGACAGCAACTATACATTTAGCTGCTTTATTGAGGATTAATTCAGTAGACTCAAGCGGTTGGCGCAGTCGGGCGGCGCGGGGCATGATACAATTGCCTGGAACCGGAGAGCGCATTGTGGCTCCTTTAGGTAACTGGAGAGGGCGTCAAGTCAGTCAACAAGAAGAAAAAAAACTAGAAGACTGTCTCTGTCCAGCTTGTCGTCAGCATAAATTAAATGGACTTAAAATAAGTGGTATGCAAGGTTTTTGTAATCGAGCTACTCATAACTTGTGGATACTACTGGAAGAGGCTCGACTAATTGAAGAACATCTATATAGTGGGAATTATAAGGAGTGGTACAAGGAACACTTAGATAACACCATTTATCGTCCGCTGATTGCTCAAATAGTGGAAAATTTGGAATAAAAATAGGTCGGTAAAGGCTAAAGCTATGAAAGTAAGGGTTTGGCGACAAAACGGTCGATCGCACCGCCGGCTGGTGCGACGTATGATGCTTCCGAAAATGCGATCGTCGGCAACACTTGCTTGTACGGCGCGACGGGCGGAACCCTGTTAGCTGCGAGTACATGACTGGCGGCGTCATCGTCGTGTTAGGAAAAGTCGGCCGCAACGTCGGCGCTGGAATGACTGGCGGCTTGGGTTATTTCCTCGATGAAGATGGCAATTTCCCGGCGCACGTCAACGGGGAGATTGTGAAGATGCAGCGGGTTTCTACGGCCGCTGGGGAGGCGCAATTGAAGGAGTTGATTGAGATGCAGCGCGATCGAACTGGCAGCCAAAAAGCCGCGAAGATTCTCGCAAATTGGTCGGAATATTTGCCGAAGTTCTGGCAAGTTGTGCCGCCAAGCGAGGCAAATTCGCCGGAGGCTTCGGAGCAAAAAATGGCTGTGAAAGCGTAATTTTGTAGCCCCGGTTTCTTTAGCTTGTGGCCAGAAACCGAGTTTTTTCCGAAAATTCTTCGTTGTACTCCACAGATTAGGTAAAAAACCCGGTTTCTTGAGATTCTGTTCAGAAACCGGGTTTTTTTCGGAAAATCTTGGGTTATTACCGACAGATTAGGTGAAAAACCCGGTTTCTTTAGCTTGATGCGTAACTGTTAGTTAAACTGGAGTACAATCTTTAACCCCATCGCTCTTCACGAATTCTTGATCAACCGATTGATCACTAAAAGAGTCGATCGCAACCTGAGCTTTTGGCATTACCATCAGCGGAGATTGTACAGTGGAGAAATTAGATGATCGCGAATTGGTGCAGAAAATCCTGAAAACTCGCACCGAAAATCGATCGCACAACGAGACAGAAACTCACTTGATATTTGACCAAGAGCGCGATCGCTATCAAGTATTGCATATCGGCTGGCAAGATATGACACGGGTATTCGGCTGTCTCATCTACATCGAAATCAAAGATGGCAAAATTTGGATTGAGCGCGATCGATCGCACAAAAATCGGAGTAGCCAATGAATTAGTAGAAGCCGGAGTGCCCAAGACAGATATTGTTCTGGCATTTTACGCTCCCTACAGACGGCCATATACCGAGTTTGCGGTTGGCTAAAGGTGTGTATGGGCGATAATCGCGATCGCACTCCCAATCCCTGCCGATTTTGCCTAAAATAGACATAAACGACAATAATAAAATCTTGTGTTATGATATATTAAAAAAGCAGATTTTTACTGAGAGGTGAATCGATGCCAACACTAACATTGACATTAACCGATGACCAAGTAATTGAATTAGCTGAAAAATTACCCGATCGCAAAAAACAGCAATTATTAAAACTATTACTGATGCAGCCTTGGGAATCCTGGGCAAAATTAACCTATGATGGCCCGGACAAAGCGCGACAGGCTGCTGCACAAAGAGGGAAAAATTGGGATGCAATGACAGAGGATGAACGGGAAGAATTTATTGATGAACTATTGCATGAAGACTAATGCTAAATGGCCGAGTTGTATTTGATACCAACATCCTCATCTCAGCCGTTCTATCGCCTAATAGTAAACCTTTTCAGTGTACAGCACTGGCAAAGCGGGGGATAGTTAAATCTGTCACTTGCCAAGAAATTCTTGATGAATTTCAGGAGAAACTGGAAGGCAAGTTAAAATATGAAATAGAACGCGCAACAGCCTTAGTACAAGAGGTAATCCACTACTCACAGCTAGTGACGCTAACTAATACTCTCAAAGTAGTCGATGCCGATCCTGATGATGATATGGTTGTCGAGTGTGCGATTATTGGAAATGCTACCTATATTGTTACGGGCGACAAGCATCTTCTCTCTCTCAATAGTTATCAGAATGTTACGATTTTGAAGGCAACAGATTTTCTTGATTTAGTCTTCTCTGGTTAAATTTAGTAGTGGTGAAATACTAGAATGTCAAATTCTGTGTTTAGCAGTTACCAGCATTATTTTGGCATTTCACGCTCCCTACAGACGGCCATATACCGAGTTTGCGGTTGGCTAAAGGTGTGTATCGGCGATAATTGCGATCGCACTCCCAATCCCTGCCGATTTTGCCTAAAACAAATATAACCCACACTTATTGTGTTATGATATATTGAGAAAGCAGATTTTTACTGAGAGGTGAATCGATGCCAATAGCAACATTAGCATTATCTTTAACCTATACCCAAATCCTAGAATTAGTCAAACAAATTCCTAGCGAACAGCAAGCAGAATTATGTGAATTTTTGCTAAAAAGTAAATGGGGCTGGTTAAGTAACTTTACTAAAGATAGCGAAGCACACGCGCGAATGGCTTGCTGGAAGCGCGGCAAAGATTGGGATACCATGACTGAAGGCGAACGCGAAGAATTTATTAACGATGTCTTGGACGAAGATTGACCATGCTGCCTATAGTCATATTCGATACCAATATTTTAATCTCTGCCACTTTATCACAGAAAAGTAACCCCTATGCCTGCCTACAACTTGCCAAAGATGGTTTAGTAAAATCGGTAACTTGCAGAGAAATTCTTGATGAATTTAAAGAAAAACTGAGCTTTAAATTTGACTATTCACCAAATGATGCTCAATCAACTACTGATCGGGTACTTGACTACTCTCAGCTAGTGAATATCACCAACAGCCTGAAAGGTATCTGTGCTGATCCTGACGATGATATGGTGTTGGAATGTGCTGTAGTTGCCAATGCAAATTATATTGTGACTGGTGATAAACATTTACTATCTTTGATTAATTATCAAAACAGTCTCATTCTCAAAGCAACAGACTTTTTGGCTAGTATACAGGAGTTACAAAACTAGAAGTTATTGTAGGGTGCGTCAGGGAAAAATTCTTGAGTAGGCGATCAAAATATTCTGTCCTGACGCACCCTACATACTATATTATGGCCGATTGGTTCGCTAAGAGATCACAATGACATATAGCTTAAAAAGCTTGGCAACACAGGTTTCGGCATACCCCCATTTGTGCGATCGAGGCTATATCATTACAGTATACGTGCCTTAAGCAAGGAGACTTAGTAAATGGTATGTGATATTTGCGGAACAGAATGTGTGCGAGTTCGCCGAATTCCCAGAACCTATGGTAAAGGCAAAGATTTGCTAGTTATAGAAAACATTCCGGTAATAAGCTGCCCTCACTGTGGCAGTAGTTACCTCACAGCCGAAACACTCCATGAAATCGACAGAATTAAACGCCAGCGTAAAAGTGTAGCCGTAGAACGTTCCGTAGAAGTAGCTAGTTTTGCTTAGTCAAGTATCACCTTCACAATCATAATACATTGCAATGCCATCAAAAGTCACTCTCACCATCACAGAAGAACTTGGCCCTACAGACGGCCATATACCGAGTTTGCGGTTGGCTAAAGGTGTGGATGGGCGATAATTGCTCTCCCAACTCCCCGCCGATTTTGCCTAAAATAGACATAACCCACACTCATAACATCAGTCATGCAAAGTTACACCCTAGCAGAAGCCTGCAATCCACAGGGGACAGTTTTTAACCGAGCGGCTGTCGAGCCAGTTTTACTCACCGATAAATCCCAGCCCAGCCATGTAATTATGTCCGCTGATGCCTATCAGCGCTTGATTGAGCGACTGATAGAATTAGAAGATATGCTGCGCCGGCAAAGCAGCAAAATCTGCCCTGAGTCAGTCTCAAATGGTGGGTGCGGAAACCTTTGTAGAAACACTAAAACAACTGGCAAATGGCGAAACTTGATGGTTTACCGACCTCAGAAACCCGGTTTCTTCCTATATTTCTCGCTACTCAACCCAAAACTCGTAGAAACCGGGTTTCTCGCCCCATAAACTAATTCTCAGTGACGCGGCTCTAATATTATATCAAATCTGTCGGGCGATCGGCATTCGCGGGGGTGCTGTTTTCCACATCAAATCTATTTCTTCCGGTGTCAATCCGTAAGCTTGATTAACTAAGTCAGATAAACGGTGTTCGAGTCTCAACGCTTCAGCTTTGGAAGATTGAATGGGCGGTGCATATTCATTATAAGTTTCGCGGACTGCTTTTAGTCCAGCAACGCCGAGAGGATCGGAGGATTTTGTTTTCGGCATTCGCTTTCTAATTTCAGCTATGAACTCCTCAAAGGATAGACTAGAAAAATCTTCGAGTTTTTGTCCGAGTTTCTCAATTCTATAAGTGATTTCTAGCCATTGCAAGACATCTCGATGAGTTTCTTGATTGGTTTTAGCGATTTCAATTAAACGGGTGACAATTAATTCGACTTCGGCACGAATTGAATCAGTTGGTGGTGCGATCGGAAGCTTTTCCATCAATTCGCCAACGGGAGTCAGCGCTTCATCTTTCATGTGCGGTAAATAACGCCAATTGTGCCACCAGATGAGTGCTGAATTAAGGACTCCCAAGATATACAATTCAGAAGTCGGAATAATGAAAGCTTTATTGTTTGTCAAATAACCCCTATTATCATAGCTATATGCTGGATGAAATTGAATTTCTTGATAGCTCAGTTTAGGCTGTTGAAATAGGTTACAAAAAGATGGCGATGCTTGCCACTGCCACCATAATTGTTTCCCTGCTCTTGCTTCTAACTTAGTTCTATATTTTTCCAGATGAGATTTGATTGTAGGATAGTTTTCTATCTCAATATCTCTATGAGCGAAGATGATCCAAACTTCATCCCATTGAGGATACCAGCGTTTAATATCCTGACCGCGCAATAATGGCTTGATAATTTCAGCGGATTTAGGGTCAGCTTGAACGAGACTGTTTTTAGTAGCTTCATCAATTAAAAAAGCTTCGTTAAATCCTGTTTTTATGCCATACAAAGGCTTAACCCCAGCAAAATCTTTTAGGGGAACACCCACTCGTTGAATTTTCTGCATCAACTCATCAACAGCAGGAGGTTCCAGACTCCAAGCACTCGCAGTAAAACGATCGCGCGAAATTTGATAACCCTGTTGTTGAACGTATTGTGTAAGATTGATATTAGCAAGATCCTCGCGCGGAACCGGACAAACAATTACAGAGGAATTAGATTCCGATTTACCCGGCTCAATCTCGCTTGCAGTTTCCGAGATAGATGGAGATAAATGAGGTTTTCTGACGGCGACAATACAGGGAAAAGTATCAGCATCCTCAAAAATTGGCGCGTGTCCGAAATCAATAATTTGCTCTAGTAAACCTTGACTGGAAAAAAACTTGCGTAGAGGTTCGCCGTATCCCGAACGTAACCATTTATTTGTCACAATATACGAAAGCACACCGCCCGGTTTGAGAATCTTTAACCCGAGTTCGTAAAAGTAAGTATAAAGGTCTGCAACGCCGTTATATGATTCATAATTTGCTTGCAAGTATGGTTTAATTGGAGACAGCAACTCCTGTCGCACGTAGGGCGGATTACCAATCACAACATCAAAACCGCCATCAGCAAAAATATCGGGAAATTCCGCTTGCCAATCAAACGCTCTATCCGCTACATTATGATCTGCTACGATCGAGTTTCCCGCTTTAATATTATCATCCAAATAAGTCAGAGTTTTACCAGCTTGGGCCGTCTTCAACCACAGAGAAAGCTTGGTAATTTCCGCCGATTCCGACAGCAAATCTACGCCGTACAGGTTGTTGCTTAAAATAGTGCGATCGAACTCAAGCGAGTTGCGATTATTTGGCTGAGATTCCAAAGCATTCAATTCTCGATCGACTCTTTCGTACTGCTGCATCAAATAATCAAAAGCCGCAATCAAAAAAGCTCCAGAACCGCAGGCTGGATCGATGACGCGCGTTTTTTGCAGCACCTCGTCTCGATAGGCTTTCCAAAACTTAATTGCTGTTTTCTTGGGCGGCTTAACCGACACTTCAGCAACTTCGCCCATGTGGAAGAAATCGCGCAATTCTTGCTCTCGCCGCTGCAAATAGCCACCGAGAGAAACCTCGACAATATATTGAGTAATAAAAGCTGGCGTGTAGAAAACACCTTGAGTTTTTCGCTTGCCTTTTTTCTGATTGTATTCCTGTCCGGCAGTTTCAGCATTTAACTCTTCCAAATCCGTCACAGACTGCTCGAAGATATGCCCCAAAATATCGACAGAAACTTCGGTGTCAAAATCAAATCTGGTCAGCTTATTAAGCCGACTGCATAGAAGATTGGGAACAGTCAATTGTGCGTCTAAAATCGGATCGAATTTAAATAAACCGCCGTTGTATCCCGGTACGGGAGGGTCATCATTTCCCACGTCAACCCAGCGAAAGACTGATTGATAATTTTCCCAAATTAATCTAGGATTGTATTGGTCTTTGTGGTCGTGAGCGTTGCTGAGGGTGTTTCGCGGCAGCAATCCTCTATCTTCACAAAAAGCAATGAATAAAACGCGGTCTAAAGTTTTTTGAGCTTTTTCGATCAGTAGGCGATCGCGATTGGGAATGTCCTGCGGCCCGGTAAAACGAAAATGCTTGACTAGATCGAGTCGAATTGCTTTGTATTCTTGATATAATTTATTGGTTATTTCCTCTTGAGCTTCGTCAGAATCTTTTAACAGTCTGTCGATCGCAGAAACTGTTTGAGCTTGATTTGAAGAAGGCAAAAAATTGCGCCTGCATAGCAGAAAGTAAAACCGCTTAAAAGCTTCAAGATCCGCCAAGTCAGTCAGAAAAAATTGTTCGTAATAAGCGGGAGTTTTATTGGTATGATAAAGTCGTAATTCTCGATAATTAGAGACGATAATCCAGCGACAATCTGGTGTATAATTAGCGTAGCGCCATCCTTGGTCAACTGCTGATTCCGATCGCCCGGAGGCGGCACGGTCTAAATCATTTTTCGCTCCCTTGAGTTCGATCGGAGCCACAACTTTACTTTGCAGGGACACGGATTTGCCTTTAGGATTGTCAGCAGCAGTAAAAAAGCCGATCGCCCCATCAGCAGAACCGCCACCATCAGATATCGTTTGTTCCGCGTTAATTTCCCAAGCTTTCCCCGCACCTTGAATTACCGAGCAATATCCCAAAACATCCTGAAAAATATCATTAATAAAACTGCCGTGCAGGGAAATTTCTTTAATTTCGTCTAAAGTACCGGTTTTCAGTGCAGCAATCCACTTTCCCAATTTTTGGCGGCGCACTTCCATATCTTGCGGAAAGCTAAAAGCACGCAAAGCGGTGTTGAGTGTTTTGCCGTGAAAAAGGGCGCGAGTAGAGCGATTGGTCATCTTTTCAAGCAGGTTAATCAAGTTAATTTTACAGCATCCAAGTGCAACAGCGGCTCAGACCTTCTGCTATCAAATCAGTTATACTCAAAGGCCGAGCCTCTTCGAGGGCTTCGCTAACGCACCCTACCCCCTCAAAAAGGCGTGTAAAGCGCAGCTATCCCGCTCTTAATCGCTCGCTCAAGAGTCAAAAATGCCGCCCCTCAATAGCTCAGCCAGCTCTCATTTACTTTGCATATTGTAATTATCACCAAAAGCTATAATTTTTTCTCACTCGCTTTCCGCTGCTCCCTTCGGGTTTTACAGCAAAAGTTAAATACGCCTGAGCTGAGCTGCACGGAGCGAAAAGTTTTGTTACAATAGGTAAGCTGTTACAAATCGTAACTTATGCTGGTTTCTATTTTAATAATTGACGTTGCCCTCGTTGCCTGGTCTTTGCACTTAATGCAAGAGGCGATCGCGCAACGGGAATTTTCACTAATGCTAGCCGGCACCTTAGTTGCGGTATCAGCCGCCGCCCTGCTAGTCGTCTACTTTCTCATGGGGTCTTGTTTGAGCCATTTGACCGAAATATCCCAACACACTTACTAGATCATCAAGAAATTGGGTAGAAACCCCGTCCTTTTAGGACGGCTTTGTGTTACAATATAATTGGTCAACGACCCACCCGAGACGATAGATCAAACAGCCTATACGAGCGAAGTTCAGCTTTGTGCTGACGGCGAAGCAAAATCGGTAGACCGGGAAAAGAGGATAGGGCAATGGTAAACATCCCTAGAATCAAAACGAAGAAGAATTCCGTTTGGTATTCGACACGTAAAAACCGCAGGGCTTGCGGGGTTAGTCTGTGGAGCGAACATAAGACCAAATCTCTTTGAAGGTGGAGGCAGTTGCGAAGAAGCAGAAATTCAAATCGTGAGGTTTGGGAATCCCCGTCCGCGACGGTCGGGGTGGATGTCAAAGTAGGGGATTGACCATTGTCCAGAAGCGAGGACATTTTTTTGGAAAAAAAAGCCCAAAGCCTTGCCAGCCGAAGGCTCAAAACTAATTTCCCCAAAAAGCTTGACAAATATTGGTTAGTTAAGGCATGATTGAGAGCGCGAAAAGAAAGGGGAATTAGCTCAGTTGGTAGAGCACTACAATGGCATTGTAGGGGTCAGCGGTTCGAGCCCGCTATTCTCCATAAATCAAGATTAGATAAGACGGTATTGATTAGTCGTGTCAACTTAGCGTCAAATGTAGCACAGGTCTGCTGTCTGACGATTAGGCCCAGATCCCCCCTAGCCCCCCTTAATAAGGCTACCGTGTACACACAAGTCAAAGTAAACTAGACTCAGAACTTGACAGAGGTATAAACTGTGGACAATCCCATACTGATTCACGCCGAACAAATCGAAAAAACCGCCTTTGGAGACCCTCGGCTGGTAAAAAGGGGGCGGCATTATATGAAGCAATGGGCAAACATCAATCGGTAAATATTCGTCAAATCAGCCGAAATCGAGCTGAACAAGTAGGATACTATCGTTTTTTGGAGAATGAAAACGTGAAAGTATCGGAATTAGTGCAAAGCCTATCAGAGCATTGCCAAGAACAGGTAAAAGGACGGCACATATTAGCCGTAAGTGATAGTAGTGAAATCAATTTGCAGGCTCACTCCGGCAGGCTAAAACCCGACGCATTAGGGGTGGTCGGTAACAATACAGATGTAGGATTTTATATACATCCTACATTAGTTTTAGATGCCGAAAATGGCTTTCCATGATTGGTTAAGTACGGTGCAACTGTGGAGTCGAGCCTTAGATCATAAGGATAAGAATGAACGGAACTATAAACATCTACCAATAGAGCAGAAAGAATCATACAAATGGTTGGCATCCGCCGAGCGCAGTCAACGGTGTTTAACTAACGGTGGCGCAAGGATGGTGACTCACATCGGCGATCGCGAAAGTGACTTATATGAGGAATGGGCGACGGTTCCCGACCAACATAATCATGTATTGGTGCGCGCTTGTCAAGACCGTCGGTTGTTAGGACAATCCAAATCGCTTTATGCCTATTTAAGAGAACAGCCCTGTGAGGGAACTTATACAATTGATGTACCGGCAGACCCACGTATGGGTCGGACGGCAAGAGAAGCTTTGCTGATTATTCGCTGTGTTACTGTTAAGATTCAGCGTCCCGAACAATTGAATAAACAAGATTATCCACCCAGCGTCACCATGAACGCAGTTGAAGCCATAGAAGTTAATCCCCCGGCAGGACAAGAAGCGATTCATTGGCGATTACTCACAACCCATAGAGTGGTTTGCTTGGAGCAAGCACTGCAAGTTATTGAATGGTATCGATGGCGATGGCGCATTGAACAACTTTTTGCCACTCTCAAAAAAGCTGGATTAAATCTCGAAGCGACCCAACTAGAGTCCGTGCTAGCCATTCAACGACTCACCGTTCTGGCTTTGGGAGTGGCAGTGCGAACCTTACAAATGGTTGAAGGACTCGATAACTGCGACTTACGGGCTTCGGTGACTTTCTCTGACTCTCAACAGCAATGCTGATCTGTGATTGAACCATCTCTTCAAGGGCGCACTCAAAAACTCCGAAATCCTTATCCTCCCGCCTCATTACCTTGGGCAACTTGGCTGATTGCTCGGCTCGGTGGTTGGTCTGGTTATAGTTCTCAGAGACCCCCGGGAATGCCTACCCTGGTTCACGGACTCCGGCTATTTGAATCCATCTTTTTGGGGTGGAAACTAGCTCATAATCCACTTGTGTGTACACGGTAGCGCGAGTTCGGGGGGGCTAAGACTTCATCTATAGCACATCTTTATAAAAATGGTATAATGTCCATGTCGATGAAACCCCGTGGTGTGTCAAGGGCGTCAAAGAATGGCTGTGGACAGCCCGATTGTCAAGATTTTTGCCTGTTTCATGCGGCAGACACTCGAAGTAGAGCAGAATTAGAAACAATGCTGGGGCATCAGTTTGCTGGAGTGTTGAGCTCTGATGATTTTAGCGTCTACAACGGTGTTGAGATGGGAGCGCAGCAGAAATGTTTAGCCCATCTACGGCGACATTTTAAGAAAGTTCTGCTTCTTAGTCACGGTAACAACACTGTCGTCGCAGAGGCATTCTTAGATTTAATTGATGAGGCATTCCGACAACATCGAAAATGGCGCGAGAACCTCGAAGAACTAGATTATCACATGTGGGCGAGGGACTTTAAGGTCAGGCTGGCAGAATTGTTAAATACTTGGCAAGGTCATGTTGGTCATGCTGCTGGACTGTTATTGCGCTCGTTCCGTGAGAAAGCATATCAATGGTGGTATTTTTTAGACCATCCTGAAATTCCCCCTGATAATAATTTGGCAGAACGTTCTTTGCGACTAGCTGTGACTAAACGTAAGGTATCTGGCGGTTCCCGATCAATGTCTCGGTTTGAACAAACTGCTGATTTGCTATCTGTGATTCAGACTTGTAGATTTCAAGGTAAAAGCGCAATGACTTTTTTCCGTGATGCTATATCTGCCCATTCTTGTGACTTATTTATGCCTTCTCTTATTCCCCAATCTTAGACCTGAATCCTTACTTGCATTGTACTTCGTTACAGCCTGCAGATTCGGTAAAAACCCGGTTTCTTTGGTATTTATGCACAAGTTTTACTTGATCTAGCTTCGCACATCTAAAATCCTAAATCCCGAAATCCAAAATCTAAAATCGAATGAGTTACTGTTTAAACCCCAACTGTTCCAAGCCAGAAAACCCGGATACAGCCAAAATTTGCCGAAATTGCCGGTCAAAACTGCTGTTGCGCGACAGATATAGGGCCATAAAGGCGATCGGACAAGGAGGTTTTGGCAGAACATTACTCGCCGTTGACGAAGACAAACCATCAAAACCCCGCTGCGTCATCAAACAATTCTTACCCCCAGAAACCCAACTCATCCCATCAGCCAGTAATCGCAACAGCAAAAAAGCAGCCGAACTTTTTGAACAAGAAGCAATGCGATTAGACGAATTGGGGAAACACCCTCAAATTCCCGAACTCTTAGCCTATTCCATCCAAGACAACCGACAATATGTAGTCCAAGAATTTATAGACGGACAAAACCTAGCACAAATTGTAGCAACAGAAGGCACATTTACACAAACTCAAATTCAAGACTTACTCAATAGCTTATTACCCGTACTTCATTTCATCCACTCCCACAACGTTATTCACCGAGACATCAAACCCGGAAACATCATCCGCCGCGCCGACAAACAATTAGTTTTAGTAGACTTTGGTGCAGCCAAAATAGCCACAGGTACAGCCTTACTCAAAACAGGAACCAGCATCGGCAGCCCGGAATACATCGCCCCAGAACAAGCCAGAGGTAAAGCATTTTTCACCAGCGACTTGTACAGTTTAGGCGTAACTTGCCTGTATTTGCTAACTCAAGTTTCCCCCTTTGACCTCTTCGATCCGGGCGAAGATGCTTGGATTTGGCGGCAATATTTGGCGAATAACCCGGTGAGTGAAGAAATGGGCAAAATCTTAGACCAAATGATTGAAAATGCTACGAATCGTCGCTATCAAACGGCTGTAGAAGTATTAACCCAACTGAATCCAGAAGCAGCAATTAAACTCACCATTCCTCAAACAATTACCAAAGCAGTCAAACCTGCCACCAATCCCAATCCGCCCCCACAGCCAACTCATAACTGGCAATGTATTCACACATTAACCGGACACAAAAACTTAATTTCCTCTGTAGCTTTCAGCCCTAACGGAGAAGTTGTCGCCAGCGGCAGCGATGACAAAACAATCAAGCTTTGGCAAGTACAAAATGGGCAAGAAATAGTAACTCTAGCAGGACACGCCAACTCAGTTCATACAGTAGTTTTCAGCCCCGACGGAAAGATACTTGCCAGCAGCAGCCACGACAAAACAATCAAACTTTGGCGGATGAAAGACGGGCAAGAAATTCGCACGCTTGCAGGTCACAGCAACTCAGTTTATGGATTAACTTTCACTCCAGACGGCGAAACTGTGGCTAGCAGCAGTTGGGACAAAACAATCAAACTTTGGCGGGTGAAAGACGGGCAAGAAATCCGCACATTTAGCGGTCACATTAACTTAGTTTACTGCGTCGCATTCAGTCCTGACGGAGAAACTCTGGCTAGCAGCAGTTGGGACAGAACCATTAAGATTTGGCGAGTCAAAGATGGCAAGCTAATTCGCACGCTGACTGGTCATACAGACTGCGTGCGTTGTGTAGCTTTTAGTCCCAATGGAGAGTTTCTGGCAAGCGGCAGTCACGACAATACTATTAAAATTTGGTGGGTCAAAGATTGGCAAGAAGTTTTAACAATTGCTGGTCATTCTTGGTATGTTGATTCGATCGCATTTAGTCCCGATGGCGAGGTAATTGCCAGCAGCAGCAATCAAACTATCAAGATTTGGCGGGTCAAGAATGGTCAAGAACTTTGCAATATTTTAGGTCATACAAATTCGGTTTATTCCGTTAATTTTAGCCCTGAAGGAGAGTTTTTGGCTAGCGGCAGCAGTGACAAAACTATCAAAATATGGCAGAATATTATTTAGATTCAATTACCAATCATAAAACTGGTTCGTAGTAAGGACTTTAGTCCTTCTTCATCGCGATAACTTTTCCTAGAGGACTGAAGTCCTCACTACAAACCGAAGACGGAGAAATGATTCAAGGGTTTTCTCTCTCAACTTTTCGCCGCAACTCCCGAATCGCCACGCTTGTATTGCGATCGCGCGACATTTGGTAACACTCCAAAACAAGTTCTGATATGTTAAAATTGGGAAAATGACGACTGACAGAGGTTTCCACATAGCCCTCGCCTTCCAAGCAATAAATCCTCAACCGATTCTGCTTGAACAACCACACTTCCGGTACTCGGTAAGGCAAGTAATCATTCACATCCGTGTAGCTAGTGACATCCACTTCGATCGCCAAATCCGGCGGTGGTTCGACACCCCAAGCAATTCGGTCTTTACCTGCGATCGCCGCCCAATTATCGATATAAAAACAATAATCCGGTTCAATGCCCCTTACCTCCGGCAAATCCATCGTAATCGGTGTAAACGCTTCATACTCTCGCCCCAAGTAATCTAGCAGAACCATTGCCACCATTGCAATAATATGAGCTTGTCGTCCGTGTACTGGTAAAGGGGACATTAACAAAATCTCTCCTGGTCGATACTTGATGCGCGGAATCTGACGGTCTCCTAATTGTTGCACAAGAGCCTGATAATCCTGCCAAGTACCAGGAAACTTCATAACTGTTCCTGGGCGTAAATGAATTTTTTCGGGCGTGACAACTGCAAACATAAAATTTATACCTCTAAAAAGCTCTTTATTTATCAATCAATCTGCTTCACTACCTCCAAGGCTAACCCTAGCACCTCTGCAATTTGCTCATCGCTCAAGCCAAGCTGCCGTAACTTACCCACCGCTTCAATCTTAACTTGATTATTGTTGCGCTGAGCTTCAAGATTCGCAGGCTGACTTTTATCGGGGGTAGTAGTGGGTACTTCTGAGCAAGTATTGATATAGTTAATTGTGTTGCTATTACCAAAAATATTAGTGCGATCCACCAAATTGATATTCAGATTTAATTGCCGTTCTAAAACTGATTCCAGATTACCTTTATCAATTGGTTCACCAAAAACATCAGATAACATTTGCAAAAGCTTGTAACCTACATCCTTAGCATGACCAGGCGTACAACCGTAAGTATCTGCAATATCAGAATACTTTTGTCGATTCAGTATTCCCTCGATAATTTTACGCTGCAAGTCATTTAGACGTTTGCCTGTCTTCGCGCTGAGCACTTCATCTACAAATTGCAATATATGGGCAGTGTCCATCAGTAGGGTTGTCAGAGAACTAGAGTTAGTATAGCCGACTTTACCCGTCTTTATCCGTCTTTATCCGCCTTGCATCCAAATTTTATAAATACCCGTCTTTTTCCGTCTTTTTTCCCTTTGCAGTTTTGGGCGATCGGTCTATGATACGGAAGAGGTAAAAAGCATCTTCGCTAGAGCAAGTGGCTGCGAACTTAATTCCGCTCCTCAATCGAGAGCGATCGGGATTTACTATTTTGCGAGTTGCGATCGCACTCTAAATTATCTTATACGTTTTGGGCGATCGGCTCAATCAAGTAAAGGAATTATATAAGCCATGATACCACGTCGAAGGTTAACCGATCTAGAGGAAATCCTTGATTCCTCATACGAAACTCTGGGAAATTTACAAAAGCAACTTGTTTATACTGCCGGTGCATCAGAAAGAAATAATATTCAGCTAACAATTTCTAAACAAGTTTTACCAGAAATTCGTAAGTATGAGAAGGAATACTGGCAACTTTTAGCTCAGAATGCAAATTCATTCGAGATTAATGAAACGGATGCAGATTGCGCCATTATAGAAATTTTACAGATTGTCGAGCAGATTCGGCAAAGTAGTACCGCTGGCTACTCTCAGGAAGCGATACAACTATTAACTGAAATTAGGAACAAACTAAATGAACCAGAAAAATCTGCTGCGGGAAAGCTGAAAGCTACACTTCCCCTACTGCCACCCTTCATCTCCTATGAAATTGAACTAGGTACAGAAGGTATTTTGCAACGGATCTTTCCGACCTTTAGCCGGATATTAAAAAAAAATTAGTTGACTCTGACTGGGATGAAACATTAGTTTCCCCCGACTGGGATGAAGATATGGCTGAAACTAAAACTCCAATGAAGTATAATCAAATTTTATTTATTTTGGGTATCATCGCAGCTATTAGTGTTGGTGCGATTGTTCCAGAAATTAGATGTAGGATAAGCTGGGACTCAAAAGTATGTGGTGTAACACAAAAAGAAGTTGAACTCACTACACAAACAAGCATCGGAGAATCCTTGGCAGGAGTAAAAATTCATGTCATTGCTCAAGGAGCTCCCGAAGTTCAATATACCGATAGTAATGGTTATGCCAAAGTGCGAATTTCGAGTAAAGGAGATGTTCGTGTCAACTTAAGTAAATCAGGCTATCCATCTCAAAACTTTAATATCAATTTAGAAAACGATCCAAGTATAGTCAGGACTATTCGGTTTGACCCATCAGGTCAACCTGAAGTTCAAAGCGTCCCATCTTTGCCCCTGCCTACTTCCAGTGTATCATCTAACCCTTCTACACCGACACCACCACCTGCACCGAGCATCAACAATGATCTACTTACCAAGAGTGTAAAAGGTAATTTGATTTCTCAAAATGAGAAAGAACGATATTATTTTACTTTAGGTAATCCGAGCAATATTAGCTTGTACCTAGATGAAGTTGAAAATGAAGCTCTGATAACGCTCTATACAGATAATGGTAATGGCTTGCCAGGCAATGAAATAACTGAAGCAACTGCTACTCTTTATCGGCCAGTAGAAATTGAAAAAATTCTAGGTAGCGGGAAATATATTGTTGAAATTAAGCGGAGAATAGAAGATACAAAATACAGAATTACTGGCACTAATTATACCAAAAAAATTAACGATTTCGGTTCATTAGGAAATGACAAAAAAACCGATCCGTCTGCTCTAAATAAAGATAAGCGAAAACAGTATTATCGATTCACTATAGGTAATCCTGGTGGGGTAAGTCTGTATCTAGACCAGGTACAAAATGAAACCCAGATAACGCTCTATACAGATAATGGCAATGGCTTGCCAGGTAATGAAATAACTGAAGCAACTGCTACTCGTTCCCAGCCAGGAAAGATTGAAAGGAATCTAGCCAGTGGAAATTATATCGTTCTCTTGTCAAAAAGGGGAGGAGATACACCTTACTCTTTCTCGATTAAACTTTCTTCTCAGCCGCAGTGAATAAACTTAGCTGCAAATAATATAATCGCCTAAACAGAAGTACGATCGCCCTTCTTCCACTTCTTCAGCAACTCCGGCGTAACCAACCCTTGCGGAAAAAATATCGTTCCCACGACAATCAGCAACCCAAAAATAATTAAGCGTCCATCCCGCAGAAATTGTGCCAACCAAAGCGGCAATCCCTGAATAGTTGCCATCCCCCTCAAAACCTCCGGCAAAGCAGTAAAAACCATCCCGCCCAAAACCGACCCGACAAAAGTTCTGCTACCACCAATTAACACAGAAGTCAAGTAAATAATCCCAGCATCAAAACTACCTTGACGCGCGTTCCAAGTATTGAGAAAATGCGCGCTAACCGCACCCACAACGCCTGCTAAAATAGCACCCAACGTAAAAGCCAGAACCTTGTAAAAAGTCGGGTTAATGCCGATCGCACCTTGTCTTTTTTCACCGACAGGGCGATCGATGAGGGGTTGGGATGCGATCGCCCCTTACTTTTTTATTGATAGGCGATCGCTCTTAGTCCTAGATGAGTTATGCTACCAGATGATTTGACACAATCATCGTTTCACACTCATCCCAATACTGGAGGCGATTATTTGCAAGAACCTAGTGAGACAGATAAGTGTGCTGTTAGAGACGATCCTGATTTAAAGGGAGCCTCTTACGTAGGTGAGTTTGTGATTTCGCAAGCAAAAATCTATCTAATTGCACCGAATGGACAAGTAAGTGAGATTTCGGATACATCTATCATTCTAGCTTGAAAATTGGAGGCTAATTATGACTGCAACATTGAGTTCAGATGTGCTTCAAGATGATATTGCCGTTGCAATTGCTCGTGCGATCGCTGCTGCTAATAAACGTGCCCGTGAATTGAATATTGATGTAATGCAAAGCATCATCAGCCTGACGCAGCATCCTCAGAATGATAGCTGGGTATGGCGAGTTAACTATGGAGCAAAAGATTATATTGGGCGACGAGGTGGGGATTTAATTATCGAAGTTAATCCAGAGGATATTAGCATCCAGAGAGTGCTTTGGGGGCAATAGTTACAGCGCGATCGAACCACATGACTGAAACGGTTTATATTGAAACTAGCATTCTCGGCTACCTCACCGCTTGATCGACAGACAATCTAATTCTTGCAGCCAACATCAAAATCACTCAAGACTGGTGGCTCTAGGAGAGTAGCGGCGATCGCGCGAGTGTCTTTCGATCGCGACGAGGATGGGGCGAAATCGTAACGCTATCTGTTTTTAAACAGAATTGCGATCGCCCTTCTTCCACCTCTTCAACAACTCCGGCGTAACTAACCCTTGTGGAAAAAATATCGTCCCCACGACTATCAGCAGCCCAAAAATAATTAACCGCCCATCCCGCAGAAATTGCGCCAACCAAACCGGCAATCCCTGAATAGTCGCCATCCCCCTCAAAACCTCCGGCAAAGCAGTAAAAACCATCCCGCCCAAAACCGACCCGACAAAGGTTCTACTACCACCAATCAACACAGAAGTCAAGTAAATAATACTAGCATCAAAAGTTCCTTGACGGGCATTCCAAGTATTGAGAAAATGCGCGCTAACCGCACCGACAACGCCTGCTAAAATAGCACCCAACGTAAAAGCCAGAACCTTATAAAAAGTCGGGTTAATGCCGATCGCATCTGCGGCCAACTCATCAGCCCGAATCGCCGCAAAAGCCCGCCCCACCCGGATGCGTTCCAGCCGGTAGAGAATCGCCATACTTACCAGCAGCAAAGGCAGTACAATCCACAAATACTCGATCGGCGTTCCAAACGGCTGCGGAATCCCAAAAATCCCCACAGCCCCGCCAGTGATGTCCAGATTCAGGGATAAAACCCGCAGAATCTCCACAAAAGCAATAGTGGCGATCGCCAAATAAATCCCCCTCAACCGCAGCGCCGGAATACCCACCAAAATACCCAGCAACCCCGAAACAGCCCCTGCAATTATCATCTCCAATAACAGCAACGGCAGCGGAAATAAACCCCCCGTAGTTTGAAATACCGTGGTAGACAAAATCGCCGCAATATACCCACCCAAAGCATAAAAACCGGGGCTAGCCAGAGACAACTGCCCAGTCATCAAAGGCAAATATAACGACAATCCCAACATTGCACCCAGCAACATCGAGACAATCAGAAACCCGTAAGTAGTAAAAAATGCAGCCATGATTTTATTTTAAATAATAAACATACTTAAATACCAACTTTATATCAAATCCACTCCCATCATAATCATTCATTTCTCTCTTCTCTTTCTCTGCGTTCTCTGCGTCCTCTGCGGTTAAATCATTCCGATCTAATTAGTTTCTGTAGGGGCAATCCCCCCGTGGTTGCCCCAATTTCAATCGCCGAATCATCTTACACCTTTTCAATCAAACGCCGCCCAAACAAACCCTGCGGCCTAACCAACAGCATCACAAACAATATCGCAAAAGCCACAGCATCCTTATAAGCAGAAAAATCTCCCGGCACAAAAGCCTCCACCAAACCAATCATAAACCCACCCAAAACAGCCCCCGGAATACTCCCCAACCCACCAAGCACAATCACAGCCAAACCCTTCAAACCAAAAGCAATCCCAAAATACGGCCCAGCAATACTCACACTAGAACCCACCAAACCCCCCGCCAAACCAGCCAGAAAACTGCTCACAAAAAACGTCAAAACAATATACCTGTCAGTATCAATCCCCAACAAACTAGAAGTAGTAGCATCTTCAGCCACCGCCTGCATTGCCTTACCAAACTTAGTGAAATTTATCAAGTAAGTTAGGAGACTAACAATCGCCACAGCCACCACAAAAATCACTATTTGCACAGTGCGAATCGGAATCTGTCGATCCGCCGTACCAAAGTTAATAGCTGCTGGCAAATTACCGTAAGTATTAGCTGGAAAAGTGTAAATTTCCGCCCCAACAAGATATTGAATGATATTGGCGATCGCCACCGCCGCCCCCAAACTAGAAACCACCGTCAGCAGAGGATCTGAGTTTCTGCGGCGCAAAGGCAAAAAAGCAACTCTTTCCACAATTACTCCCACCAAACCAGCCAGCGTACTACCCACAATTAGCGCCACAGCAAAAGGCAATTGCACGGGAATTCTCCCATTAGCTAACAACCCGTTGAACCCGAAAGCGCCCCCCATCAGCGCATAGGTGAAATAAGCACCCAAAGTAAACACTGCACCGTGAGCAAAATTAATAATTCCGAGAATAGAAAACACCAGCGTGTATCCCAGGGCAAAAATAGCATACACGCTACCGATCGACAAACCATTCAAAAATTGTTGCAGAAACAGAGTTAAATCCATCGCCCGTCACGAATTACGCATCAATATTAAATCATTCATCCATCGACAAACTAACAATTCTCCTTCTTCTTAACATCCATTACATCCATTACATCCGTTACATCCGTTACAGAATCCGCTGCCGAACTTCCTAACATCCGTTAAATCCGCTACAAAATCCGTTGCCGAACTTCCTTCATTTCAGAAACACAAACTTCCCATTAACTCCATCCGCATCCATTTTAATCCGTGCCACATAAAACTCTTTTTGATTGATTTCACCTTCCGGCGTAAAAGAAATTTCCCCCAAAGGCGTATCGTACTTACCTATCAACAACTGCTGATTCAGCTTTGTCCGCAATTGGGCCAAAGGCTTGTCCTTCACCTTAGACTGAGCATTAATTGCCTTTAATGACTCAACAAAAACTTGTACCCCAGTAAAAGCTTGAGCGCTAAACTGAGGCGGTTCTTTCTTAAATTGGGCGCGATAAGCGTCGCGGAAAGCCTTATTAATTTCATTTTGATATTCCGGGCTGTATGCTTGGGCAATCAAAACCCCATCGCAAAGAGCCTTGCAAACAGTAAATACATTGGAAGTATTCAGACCGTTGCCCCCAATAATAACGCCTTTGTAGCCCAACTCCCGCAACTGCTTAATTAAATTGCCTCCATCTGCCGCCAACCCGGAAATAATTATCAAATCGGGCTTGACATTGATCGCATTAGTGGCTTGAGATTGGAAATCTGTATCAGTAGTCAAGAATTTTTGGACTGTTGCCAATTCCAGTCCCATCTCTTTAACCGTTTTCTGGAAAGTTTCAGTCTCAGATTTGCTAAAAGCATCATTCTGAGCAAAAAACACGGCTACTTTCTTGATATTGGGATTTTGCTTGAGGGCCGCTTTAACTGCATTAGGTGCCACCACAGCTACAGGCGCGGAGACTCTGGCCACATAATCGCCAATCTGGGGAATGCCTTTAGCCGTGTTGGAGGGTGCGAGTACGGGAACTTTGGCGCGATCGGCGATCGGATCGGCACTAAAAGCCTGCTGGGAGAGAGTTGGGCCCACAATACCCACCACCTTATCCTGATTGATCAGAGTATTGAACGCATTAATCGCCCCTTGTTCATCTCCACCCGTATCCTGAAACACCAGTTTAATCGGCGTCCCATCCACACCGCCCTTGTCGTTGAAATATTTTTCAGCAATTTTCGCCCCAGCCACCTGTTCCTGGCCAAGTAAAGCGACATTGCTAGTTTGCGCCACCCCAACCCCTATATATATAGTCTTGGAATTTTGCCCAGCCGAACCCTGTGGCGAAGTATCCGCAGAGGGCGAAGTCCCTGGAGATCCTGTGGTAGAGGTTTGCGGAGTGTTTGTTTGATTGCAAGCCAGTAGCAGTGAAGCGCAGGTAATGAATAAGGCACTAGGGCGAGGAGTAGGTTTTTTCATGAGTGGGCGATCGAACACATATATATATAGAACATCTGTCTGTACAGATATTCTACCCATTAGCGGAAGAGTCCCCTGAAAAAACCTTACTAATACCGATCGAAAGCAGTGAATCGCAGGTAACGAACAAGGTACTAGGGCGAGGAGCAGTAGGTTTTTTCATGAGCGGGCGATCGAACACATATATATAGAGCATCTGTCTGTAGAGATATTCTACCTATTCGCCGAAGAGTCCCCTGAAAAACCTGAGAATTACGCCCCAAACAGGTGATATCCGGAAAAGCGGATTGGGCGATCGGATACCGGACGCCGACGAACAGCCAAAACCCTTGCTGTGTATAGCTTCAAAAAAAAGTCAAAAAAACTTTCGCAAAACGCTTGACAACCCCTTGCGAAATAAGTATATTAATAAAGCGCCAGAGAGAAGGCGGTTCACACCGCGGACTTAAGGCACAGAACTGAACCTAGAAAAAAGAATAGTTTGAAAGCTTAAAGCACTATTAACCTCGTCAAAAAAATTAAAGATAGAGAGTCAAAGCGAGAGCTGATACTTAATATCACAAACAACGAGAAAAAAGTCAAGGGCAAGAGTAAACATTTATGTGAAACTCAAATAACTTGACTCAAAGCCAAAAGAACAATCCAACACGGAGAGTTTGATCCTGGCTCAGGATGAACGCTGGCGGTCTGCTTAACACATGCAAGTCGAACGGAGTAGCAATACTTAGTGGCGGACGGGTGAGTAACGCGTGAGAATCTACCTTCAGGACGGAGACAACAGTTGGAAACGACTGCTAACCCCCGATGAACCGAAAGGGCAAATATTTATAGCCTGAAGAAGAGCTCGCGTCCGATTAGCTAGTTGGAGAGGTAAAAGCTCACCAAGGCGACGATCGGTAGCTGGTCTGAGAGGACGATCAGCCACACTGGGACTGAGACACGGCCCAGACTCCTACGGGAGGCAGCAGTGGGG
>ENA-ORBV01002338-ORBV01002338.1-microbial-mat-metagenome-genome-assembly--contig:-NODE-2338-length-40143-cov-12.969700_pt1 | contig 40143 bp, 21 predicted proteins | sample MGYA00237777_ERZ505514 | MGnify/ENA primary metagenome ERZ505514 (study PRJEB26160, sample SAMN06269048) | microbial mat metagenome | isolation source: Oligotrophic lake microbial mat | place... | reverse complement strand
ACCTTCTGTCATCAAATATTGCCCTGTTGGGTTTGGGTAGAATCGAATTGAGGAAGGCATATTGAAAATCAATGTTTCTATACTGACAGTCTCGCAAGTATCACTCTCATTCCAATGTTTGTAATGCGGCATGTTAGGCATAGTATATTTGTTCCTTGCCGCTAATTCTATGGCATATTGTTGCAGGTCGCATTCCAGGCCATAACAGTTGGGTCGATTGATGACATGAAGATGCTTGTGAGAATTAGTCCCAGCAATATAAATTTTGCCGTCAGGAGCCAGTCGTGCTTGATTGAATCTGGTTTTTTCGGCTATATCGGGTGGAGTGTTCAACTCCCCGATCAGGATGCGGCTTGCGGAGATGTCGCTCGCCCAGGTATCGAACTGCCAAATTTTGTTGTAACAGGGGGCGTAAATAAATCTGGAGTTTGGAGAAAACGCCACTCCATTATAGTAAAATGTGTCTTGTCCAAATCCGATATTTACAGGATTCGAGAACATCCCCATTTCGTTGTCAAAATCAAAAGAGTTTAACCCATATGGGTAATTAAATCGGACATATTTTAGTTTATTTGGAGAAAATACGGCTTGGCCAGTAGGGTCGTCATCTCCCCAAATTTGTCCGATACATTGTTTAAAAACGGTGTCAATTCCGTTTTCGGTAAGTAAGAATGTCCAGTAGCAATTAGAATGCGATTCGGGCATTACAAGCCACCAGTCTTTGCTATTGGCGTGCCGTTCTGCCAGAATCATACTTCTGGCGAAGGTATCTTGAATAATTATCTTGTTTTTTTCCGTCACAGCCCCAAATCCATTTCCTAAAGTCATGTCAATAACAGCATAATAAAGCGTCACCGGGGCCAATGGAAAAAAAGGCTGCATAAAATATGGGTCGCCGATGTCCGTGTAGAACAGGTAGTACAAATGGTCGCTTCCAGGCTTGGGCAGGGCAATCATGCCCTGGGTCAGCGGGTTACCTCCGGTATTGCAAAAACTGCTCTCCAGTTTCCCTTTGCCAATAGAGTCGCCGTTTGCCATCATGTGGTGGGTGGCATCGGCGATATAACAGCCGTTGGAATAAAACAACAACTTTCCCACGGAATCGCACATGATGGCACAGGAGCCCTCCAGTTCCATCGGCTTGTTAATGGGCTCAATTTTCAGGGTGTCGCCGTTGAAATTCAGAATGGTACCCGATGGCTGAGGGGTGTCGAACCGCCCTAAAATCCATTGGTTTCCGTATCCGTCCTGCGAGAAGGACGCGAATGGCAATAAAAACAATAGAAAAAAAGGTATAAAAGTGCGCATGCGGAAAGAGTTTGAGCCGTGAAAAAAGGCAGGGCAAGCCCCTATGGTAAGGACTTGCCCTGAAAAAACAGAATGTGCTATCGCGCTACGACCAGTTTGAGACTTTCACGTTGCCCATCGGAATAAAGGAGGTTCAAATAGTAAGTGCCGGTGGGGATCAGGCTGAGACTGAGCGTTGTCTGTGACGAAGTGATCTTTTGCGTTAAAACCACCCGCCCCAATGCGTTGACAATTTGTATGTCGCCCTGTTTGCCATCCGGAATGCTGAGCATTGCCAGGCCATTGGCTGGATTAGGCGAAAGTTGCACACTTGCGACCTTTTGAAGCACCTGATTTTCATCCGAGCGAGGATCGACCTGCCCGACAGGTGTAGGCGCAGGATAGCAGTCTGGGTAATTGTCCCGGTCAAAGGTCTGGGCGCACTCGGGCAGGATGCCGCGGGCGCTGTACACTGCCATTCCTCCGTATTTTGGGCATACGGCTGCGATGCTCTCTAATTGCTGTTCTTGCCCTTCGGTAATTCCATCATTTTGTAAATAACTGATGAAGATATCATTGGACGTTTTCTCGTAAGTCTCCCAAGCGCCTACCGGTGTAGTGCTGTTATTGGTCTGCTGCACACCAGCCAGAGCGGATTGCATGCCCTGTTTGTAAGAAGATTGATATCCGGCGGCGTTCTGCAAAAGTTGCATTAGTTCGCCCAGATGCTGTTGTTTCGTATTTTGAGCGCTTTCTTTCTCCGCCGGGGTAGCGGCATTTTGCCATGCCAGGTCGTCGGCTTCTATCTGTACCCAGAGGTTATCAATCGCCGTCCGATTTGTTTTTGCATCAGCAATCAGGGTAGCGCTTCCATTTCGCGCTGCGTCAAGCCCGGTAAAGACCTGATAGAATTTGTCGATGTTCGATCCTGTCTTGGCCGTCAGGAACGTCGTGTAGGCGGAATACTCACTTTCGAGCGCAGGAGTACGCTTCAGTGCGAAAAAGAGGGCGCGCTGTGCCTGCCAGATCATGGAAGGGTCGTTGTTGAACTGTGCGGCCAGCGAGCCGTCTGCGACTGATCTTTTCAGGTTGGTATCTCCGCCACCCGGCTCGACTATTTCATCTATGCAACCACTTGCAGGGGTGCCATTCTGCTGATCCCAAAACTCGTCGTCAACATCTGGGAATATGTCTCTGGGGTGATAGGGGTTAAACCCAGGCCCGGAAAGAGCAGTAGATTGTGCGGTATGGACAAAAAATTCGGAAAACTGCGCAAAGAACGGGTTCATACATTCCGCTTGGATGGCAACGACAAAAGGAAAGATAGTGCCTTGATATTCTGCAGTCCACTGGTTGCCCATTTGATCTTGGTCTTCGATCCACGATTGATCGCCAATGCATATAAGTTGCGAACCATAAGCAATATTATCTGTAAAAACGGTTCCGTCGTTTTGGCCGTATCCACAGAATGAACGGTTGGTATTCAAGAAGGTATTGGAGCAGAACTTGGTATTCTTAAATTCGGATATTTGTATGCCTGTAAGGTACGATTGTAAGTAGATGCCAGGCTCAAAGTGGTTGCCGCTCACTTGGTTGCCTGTCCCTTCCGATCCCCCCAAGACCATCCCATCGGCCCAGCCAAACTTAGGCAAACCATTGTAAAACCTGTTCCCAATGATGTCGAAATCATACTTGTTCCCCTCGGAGATGATGCACCGGGGTGACCCAGCATTGAGTTGGTCTTGAATATCGAAATCGTTGTTGTAAATGTCAATTTGGCTTTCACTGGGGAAGTTGCCATTGATGAGCACCCCGATGGCAGGCCCTCCATACATGTGCCAGGTGTTCTGGGTCATGGAAATGGCGGTTCCGCCCGCTACATTTGCTCCTTCAAACCAGGTGCCGATGACCCGCTTTTGGCCGGAAGTCAGAACCGCTGAAAAAAGGTTTCCGGCTATGTGAGTATTGCTGCCGACGGAAAATTTTTCAACATGGATGCCATAGTATTGGTTAAAGCCTGGTACGACCAACGGAAGGTTGTCATTCCAGGTGAAAACACAGTTTCCTGACACGGTAACATTGTTTGCTGTTACGATATGGATGCCTTTTTCATAGCCGTTCACAAACTGAGAAGATCTAAGATTGATGTTACCTTGGTCCATATAAATGCCATCGCGCCGGATACGCTGAAAAACAAGGTTTTGACAGCCTATATAAGAAGAACCGCCCTCCGAAAAGACACCATATTGAATGTCCGTGAAGGTATTTGTCGCGGATTGGAAAGTACCGAGGAAAGAATTCTTCAACTTTACTCCAGCATAGGTTATTTCATCCGCCGTCCCGTTCAATGGGGCGTCGCAGGTGAAATTGTTGCCCGAAAACGTCCATATCATCGGCCCAATAAGGGCGCCAGGGGACGGTGTGACGAGTTCGATGCCTACCCGGTTTCGATTGAAGGTTGTCTGCTGAATACCCAAGGCCGTCAGGCTATTTGTGTAGATTGCTATCTCGGCATCTTCGATTACAGTATTGTTGCTTGTTCCGATGGAGGACAAGAAGCCAAGGAGCCTGATGCCTTTCCAAAGGCCTGTGCAGGCAAATAATTTAGAGTTGTTAATGCTCAACGAACTGCCGGGATCGTAACCGTTTGGGCTGCCAGCAACGGAGATCGTAACCCCAGGATTGATCTTGACTGTAGCATTTTGAAATGAGAAATGAGCATCTATTTCAAAATCGCCGATGATACAAACGTTTCCCGTGATCGATGCGCCCCAAAGGGAAGACTTTGGGAATGGAGTTCCAACCCCAATTTCTGTTTCGCAGACGAAATTTGGGTTCTCGTCGCAAAGCGTTTCTGCGGGGAAGCCTGAAAATTTGTACTCTTTTTCAGGGCATTGGAATAATTCGGTTCCCTGAGCAGAGGTGGATGATGGCCCAAAGAGTGCGGCAAGCACAAAAAGAGCAGAAATTCGGAGCAAGTATGCTGGAGGGCACATCGTTCCGAAAAGTCGGAGATTGAGAAAATTGTTAATAATAAAACTGTTTTGGTTGGTGAAAAATATGGTTTAATTTATTTTAAAACATTGATAATGTGATGTTTATATTTATTGTTTTGCGCAGAACGTTTGCTTCCTTGTCATACCGCTGCGTTTAGCGAGCGGTTGGCAGGGAAGCTTTAGTTCAGCGCATTATTATTTATGTGAACCAGAGGCAGTTAGAGTCTATTTTTTAGAATTAGCCTTTCCCTTGGGATTATTATTTGAGCTAGAGGATTTGGCAAGTTTTTTATTTTTAGGGACATTAGAACTTTGAGTGGACTTTGGTTTCTTTCCCGAGTCCTTATATTGTGCAATGATCGCACTAACCTTTTCCTGGTCTTCTTTTGAAAGTGGCAATGGGCTTAAATTCAAATCTATGCCCTTTGGTTCTTTTATGTATTCCATAATTTAAGTTGAGTATCTTCAATTTCTAATTCATTACAATGTTTATATTCTTGCAAGTCCTCTGTTATTTTAATTTCTCCCATTACTTTTTTAGCAAATTCTTTGTCCTTATCTGAAAAATAACATAAAATCCATCTTGCCTTTTTATCAATGGATTCCGCTATTTTATTAAAATATGGAAAATCTATGTCATTATAAGAGTGCCCCAAAACGATAACTTCATCCACTTCTGAAAGATTATTAAAGAAAAAGGAATGGTTTTGTATTATTTTTTCTGTAGGTTTTCTCATTTTATCGAAAAAAGCACAAACTGCATTTTCTGCAAACTTTTCGTGTCCAACTTCGCGCGATTCAATATTCCCATCTTCATCTACACTTAAAAAGGCTTTTTCATCTCCATATAATGCTTTTTTTACATTAAAATTTTCTGCTTTTTTGCCGTGTCCAAAAACCAACTCTTCCCCTACTTTATTATGAATATGCAAAATATTTGAGACAGGAATTCTATATACCTGTTCTAATACATCTGTATAATTAAAAGTAATAAAGAATGCGGGCATATCAAATTTATATTTTTTGCCTATTTGCAAAATTTCTAACGATTTAATCCATTCTTCAAATCCCGAACGAATACTTACTAATAATTCATCACAATCATTTTCTACATAAATTTGAGCATCATACCAATCTCTATCTCTAAATTCATCAGAAAAAAAATTAGGAGCATTTTCGCCAATAATTTCTGACAATGACTCGTAATTAATATCTTCCTCCAAGCTATTTTCAAAGTCAGACCATAAATCTGAATCGTTGCCGATATAATAGAATTTTTCCATTGCTTCTAAAATATCGCCCCTATTTTTATTGAGATAATTGTAAAAATTAGAATACCTGCATGGTATATCGTGACTAATATCAAACCCATTACCTATTACAATTAATTTCATGTATATCTTTATAGTTGTTGTTTTCTGCTTCGTTTATTTTACTTCAGGCTTCTTTCTCATGGTTGCGCTGAACTAAGGTTAAACGTCACTCCCCCTATATAAGCCCCATTGCGTGAAAACCCGCTTTGTCATCACTTACCCCAATAGCACCAGTTGCGTGAATCCAACCACATCGGTTGGATTCACGCAACTGGCGACATCGTAAAAGGTGAGGGAGGCTGTGGTTCATGGGCAGTCATTTAGGTGGGCAAATGTAGTATTTAGTTTCAAATCTCCAAGTCATCCAAAGGGCTTTTTATTTTGTCCCAACTTTTTTTGGTGATATGGGTGTATATTTCAGTCGTTTTGCTGCTTTCGTGCCCCAGCAGGTCTTGAATGTACCGCAAGTCAACCCCTTTTTCCAATAAATGTGTGGCGAAAGAGTGGCGCAAGGTATGCACGGTCGCCAAAGGATTGATCTTGGATCGTTCCTTTGCCGCTGTAAAAATCGCCTGTACGCTCCGATCACTGTACGCGCCTCCGTCAGCACCTTCAAACAGCCAATGGACTGGGCGATAATAGGCCATATAAGCGCTCAGCATCGTTTCTGTCTTTCCAGCCAAGATAGTGCACCGATCTTTTTTGCCCTTGCCGTCCCGTACGAAGATACGGTGCTCACTTGCCTGAATATCCGTCAGCCGCAATTTGGTCAGTTCCCCAAGTCGCAACCCGGCAGAGTAAATAAACATCAGGATACAGCGATGTTTGAGGTTGTCAACAGATCGAAGGAGGCGTGTCACCTCGCCCTCAGTCAACACTTGGGGTAATTTTTGTGGCTTTTTCGCTTGTACAAGGCCTTCGACTTTTTCCGATTGCGCCAATACTTCGCAATAAAATATTTTTATAGCACAGGATATCTGGTTCTGATAGGATTCCGTGATGTGTTTCGTGGTGACAAGGTGCATGAGGTAAGCATTGATCTGTTTGCGCGTGATGTCACTTGGCTTGGTGTCGTTGTAGTGCAAGATAAAGTGCCGCAGCGAAGTCTTGTAAGACTTTACCGTGCGCCAACTGTACCGTTTTAGCGTTAGCATTTGCTCCAAAGCCACTATAGCTGCCTCGTAACGGGCAGCGAGGATTTTTTCTGGGGGCCTCTGCCTCCTTTCTGGCTCAGGCAGCCGCTCTGGGATATCATCGGACGGTTGGAAGCCCCACTGCAAGTGATCGTTCGCGAAATACTGCTCAAAGAATCGGAGTGTCAGTTTTGTATAGGGCACCTCCCACACTTTTTGTTCGGCATTCCAGCGCCGGCCATGTATGTTCTTGACCTTCTCAATATGTTGGGGGACTAGATGAAAAGGCAGGTGTAAGGCCAGATAATTGAAGTTGTCGGGGCACATACAGATCCCGATCGTATGCTCAGGGCGGAGTATGTCAGGGTTGGGCAAGGCCAGAAAGCGCCCTTTAGAAACCGTAGGAAATGGGGCGGCCTCTCGCAATGTTTGCCGCAGATTTTCTACCGATGCTATTTGAAAAGGAGGAGTCGGGGCAAATACCGCCTGCTCCCGCTGTTGAATACGCAGACTATCCTTAGCGGAAATTGGGTATGTGACTGGCAGACCTGTTGAATCATCTTGTTCCTCTTTCACAATCTGATAATCAGCAAAAAGCGACTTTAGGGCAGCCCATGCTTCTGGCGTGTACGGTATATGCCAGCATCGAAGGTTCGGCGCCCAGCGGCTGCCTTGTATCTGTTTCATTCGACTGGCCATTGTGCCGTCGTATTCAAGTTGCCGGACGGATATTCGGCTCAAGTTGTCGTACTGAAGAGGGGAGATGAGTAAGTGCATAAGACTATCATTTTCAAATTCGGATACAAAAAAACAAGTATTTTTGATATTAAAAACCTGACAACCAGTTATTTATGAAAATAATCGATGCTAAACGGTTGCTTATCTGATTGCAAACGATTAACTTTGGTACCTCACTAAAAATCCAACCAAATGAAAAACGAATGTCAGCAATGTGGTAAGCCCTTGCACGGGCGTACTGACAAAAAATTTTGTGGCTCAAACTGCAAAAACACGTTCAACTTCGCAAAGCGACGCGACACCCGCAACGAGGTGAAGGAAATAGATGGCTATCTGCACCGAAACCGGGAGATATTGGCCACGCTTATGGGGGAAAGCAAAAAAGAGATGTTCGACCGCGCAGTGCTCTCACGGGCCAAATTCAAATGGGAGTTTATGACAGGTATCTACAAAAACAAACAAGGCAAGTGGTATCACCTCGTGTACGACTACGCTTGGATGGAGTTCACAGATCAACAGATTTTGGTTGTCCGGAAATCTTGATACCCAAATGCCCGAACAGAAGCTTCCAGGAGATTGCTGTTTTAGAGTGAAAAATTCAAGATGTTTCCCACCTCTTTCATCCGCCAATCCCGTCCTTTTATATAAATTTTTTACCCAGCTAACGTCCGGCGGCGTACTCTTGCGCCCGGATAAAAACTGCTGAAAGCAGGCTAACTGTAACAGTATCAATATGCAACAACTGTCCAAAACATTTTCCATTCTTGCCGCAATCTTGATTGCCACCGCCGCTCAAGCGCAGGATACCTGGTCGCTCGAACGCTGCATTCAATACGCGAAAGACAACAACATCACCGTAAAACAGGCGCAAGCCAATGTGCGCACCGCCTTGCTCTCGGAAAAACAAGCAAAGGCCTCCCGCCTGCCCAATGTGAGTGCCAACGCCAACGTGGGCGAGCAGTTTGGCCGTACCATTGACCCAACTACCAACCAGTTCAACACGGTGGCTACGAGTTTCAACAGCCTCGGACTGAATGCCGGTATCAACCTTTTTAGCGGGGGATTGATCAACCACAGCATCAAACAAGCGGGCTGGGACCTCAAAGCAGCCACCGCAGATGCCGAACAACTGGAGAACAACCTCGGCCTGCAAATCGCCTCGGCTTACCTGGGTATTCTGCTCGGGGAGGAACAATTGGAAAATGCCCAAAAACGCATCTCCCAAACACAGGAACAACTCAACGTAACCACTAAACTTATTGAGGCGGGCACACTACCCATGGCCGACAAGTACAACATCCTGGCCCAACTTGCCCAGGGCGAGCAAGCAGCAGTGCAGGCTCGAAACAGTGTCGAACTTTCATACCTGACCCTCAAACAACTCCTCCAGCTCGAACCTGATTTCGATCTTCAAATTGAACGCCCGGATGTGCCAATTCCAGCCGATGCCAATCCAGATGCGTTTTCGCTTACTCCGGTTTATCAAACCGCAGTGGGCACACAGGCCAATATCCGTTCGGCGGATTTCAGGGTGAAAAGTGCCCAAGAAGGCATCGCGATTGCCAAATCTGGCTATTACCCTACCATTTCTGCGTATGCAAATTTGAGCAGCAGTTATTCCTCGCAGGCGCGGGATTTCAACAATCCTATTGTGGGTGATCCGGTGTTGGGCACTCCAACAGTCGTCAATATCGGGGGACAGGATGTGTCCGTCAGCTTTTATGACACCCCGATTTCTTTTCCAAAAACTACCTATTTTGATCAAATAGACCAAAACTTTGGTCAGGGCATAGGTGCCAGTATTCAAATCCCCATTTACCAGAATGGCCGTACCCACCTCAATGTGGAGCGCGCACGCTTGGGCGTTTTAACCGCGCAGATGCAGCAGATTCAAACCCAGCAATCGCTCAAAAACGACATTCAGACGGCCATCGCCAACGCACGCGCCGCTCGACTCACGCTAGATGCTGCACAAAAGACCTTCGATGCTACGGACATCGCTTACGAAAACACCGTAAAACGCCATGCACTTGGCACCATCAACACCCTCGATCTAACGACTGCGCGCAACAACCGCGATATCGCAGAAACGGATCTGACGGTGGCGAAGTACGATTACGTTTTCAAATTGAAGATTCTTGATTTTTATTTGGGTAAGCCTTTGAACATGAATTGATTATCGTTCATTTAAGAAGGGGATGGAACACGGATGACACGGATTAGACACGGATTTTCACGGATAAAATCTGTGAAAATCCGTGTCTAATCCGTGTCATCCGTGTTCCATCCCCTCTAAGCAAACGTTCGCCAGCGCTACATGTTAATCAATCTTCCGTGTCGTCTTCATCGTCCACGAACTTTGACGCGGTAGCGGGTTTAGCGGCTGCGCCAGCGGCGATCTTCTCTTTGATCTTCAATTCTATTTCGTCTGCTTGCTCTGGATTGTCGAGCAGGAACTGCTTGGCAGCGTCTCGACCCTGGGCGATTTTAGCGCCATTGTAGGCGTACCATGCCCCGCTTTTTTGGATGATGTCGTACTCCGAGCCGAGGTCAATGATCTCGCCCACTTTGGATATCCCCTGTCCAAAAACAATGTCGAATTGGGCCACGCGGAAAGGTGGGGCAAGTTTGTTTTTCGCCACTTTTACTTTTACCTGGTTGCCTATTAAGTTGCCGTCTTTGTCTTTGATGGCTGCGCCGCTCTTGCGAATGTCAAGACGAACAGAGGCGTAGAATTTCAAAGCGTTGCCGCCGGTGGTGGTTTCGGGGTTGCCAAACATGACGCCGATTTTTTCGCGCAACTGGTTGATAAAGATGCAGCAGCAGCCGGTGCGACCAATGTTGCCCGTGAGTTTGCGCATCGCCTGGCTCATAAGGCGGGCTTGTAGCCCCATTTTGGAGTCGCCCATTTCGCCTTCGATTTCTGAGCGTGGTACGAGGGCGGCAACGGAGTCTATCACAATGATGTCTACTGCGCCGGAACGGATGAGGTTCTCTGCGATTTCGAGGGCTTGTTCGCCGTTGTCGGGCTGGCTAAAGAGGAGGTTGTTCACATCAACCCCGAGGGCTTCGGCGTAAAAGCGGTCGAACGCGTGCTCAGCATCAATGATGGCTGCAATGCCACCTTTTTTCTGGCATTCCGCGATGGCGTGGATTGCCAGGGTGGTTTTACCTGATGATTCAGGGCCGTAGATTTCGATGATTCGACCTTTTGGAAGGCCGTTACAGCCAAGGGCAATGTCGAGACCAAGCGAGCCCGTGGAAATGGACTCCACTTCGACGGCTTGTTTATCGCCCAAGCGCATGATGGTGCCGCGTCCGTAGGTTTTGTCGAGGCGGTCAATCGTTGATTGTAGGGTTTTAAGGCGTTCTACTTTGTCGTCTGCCATGCTGTTGTTGGTTGAGTGGTGATTGGTGGAGTGGTTAACTGGTGATTGGGATTTTGGCTTGGTTTTCAAGGGTGTTGAATTAAGGATGAAAGTTGTTAATGAAAAATTCGAGCCACAAAAATAAACAAAATGTTTTTTCGCAAAACATTTTGAGGTAAATTTTTTAAAAAAAGTTTGGGACACCTTACGAAGTTAGGGCAATATGTTGAAATCTGCAACAGATATGCGCTTATAATTTCGCCTGTTGCAGCATCCCCATCAGTTTGCTGCGACGCTTGTAATTGCCTTTAATGACTTGAATACGCACCTGAAATTCGCCGGGCGGTTCGATTGCTTTCAGTTGGGTGAGTGCTTCTGTGACGGCGCGGTAGTGTTGATCGCCAGCGTGCGGTAGCTCGTCTGCCAACACTTGCACAAAGATGGTTTTTGCGGCATCGGGGTAGGCTTTTTTGTGCCGCTTAAAAAAATCGTATTGCGTTTTTTGAGCGGGCGAGCCAGTTTTTAGTTGGAACAGAAGGACAACTTCGTCGAGCCGTTTCAGGTTTTCCAGATATTGGGCGAATGCTTCCACATTGATTTTTTGAAGCCTTTTTTCAAAAGCACTTTGCTGCTCTGGCAGGCATTTCACCACAAAATGCAGGCTCTCTGCCGAAGCGATTTCCTGTACATATCGAGTAGCCCACTTTTCAAGGTCGCGGCTATTGCGGAAGCGTTGCTCCAGCTCGATCCGGCGTTCGAATAGTTTGTTTTTACTCGAAAAACCCGCCAAGTGGAAGTGCAATGATTGGGGCTGCCGTTCTGGTGGCAAGGCTTTTTCCAAGGTTTCGATGGCCTTGTCTGCCTCGCCCGCTCGTTCAAGGAGATTGACCAATTCAAGCACGAAGAAATTATTAGTGCTCAAGCCGCTAAGGATTTCACGCTGTTCGGTGACGCTCAAAAGGGATTGGAGATGCTGCCACACCACGCGCTGGTGGCGGTCTTCCAGATCAATCAGCCCATCCGTTTGCAGGAAAAACGGGATGATCGCGCGACGTTTTGTTTCCGACAACAACTCCACTAGATCGGGCAAAAAGTTGGTGCTTGTGCTGTAATCGCATTCTTGGAATGCTTCCTCAATGGACTGAAGCGTAGTGAGTGCGGCTTCTGCAGGTTGTGCGGCCACAAACTCCGCCAAATAACGACCAAAGTCGTCGCCGTCGAAAACGCCGTCGGAATAATCGTCGTAGAGATAGCCTTCGCCCTGTGCCTCGTCAATGCCTTTGATGCAGTTTTGTAGCACAGCCAGTACCGTTGACGCGTCGTTCAACCAAAATGGTCGCAGTACCTCCAAGCGTTTGAGCAAGGCAGATTCAAAATCAGAGGGGTCGTATTCAGGTATCTTCTTGAGCAAGTCCTGCACCTTTTTGATTGCCGATTGCAAGATTTTTTGGTTGCTGCCCGGCTCGGCGTGCTGTACAGCGAGGCCGCGGCGATAGGACTCCGGAGCGAACTGTCGCACAAGGGCGCGAAGTTCGTCGGCTTTCAATCCTTCGAGGTACTGGTCGAAGTCAAACGTAGCAGCAGGGGAAGCGGCTTCTCCTTTTGCGGGCAGGTTGATTTGTTCCAGGTTTTGTTCTTCATCGCGGAGGTACATGAGCAGGGCCGCGAGATGTTTGCAAGCCCCGCCATCGTAAGGGCAGGAGCAATGGCCATACATGTCGCCGGATTGATGTTCAAGCGAGATTTCGTAGGTTTCAGTGCCTTGTACCTCGGCTTCCACGCGGCCCGGACGTATGTCTACCGATTCGACTGCATCGAGGTAATCGTAGGCGCGGTTGAGGATGGTGCGCCCGAAAATGCCGACGAGATCGCCATCATGCAGTTGGCGGATTTTTTCGGCAAGGGGGAGTCCGCCGGGGAGGGAAAATAGGGGGAGCATAGGGGGAAGCCTGGATGCGCAAAAGTAGCGATTTGAGGGATTTTAAGGCAAATCTATGACAATAACAGCAATTGCTTTGCAAATGCGTTGAGCAAGTCCTCACTGAGCCGAACCAGATCGGCGCGCTGATGCCAATTGCCGATGAGGATGATTTTGATGTCGTCCCGATAACGGCTTTGGGCCACCGCACAAAGGAGCAAGTCCTGCCATTTTTCGGCAGCGTTACGCCCCACGTTGAGGATTACAAATTTATCTGGGCACTTCCGGGGAAACGATCCCTCGTGATATTCCGATGTTACCCCATTTGAAATCACTGCCGTGAGAACACGATGGCTATCCTCTCGGAGCAGCTCCGTGAACCGCTTGGTAAGTAAGACCCTCGCAGAAGCAATCAGATATTCTTCTCGTGCTTGGAATAACCACTTAGCTCGGTTTCTTTTTTGCCAATTCGTGGCGTACCTGTTGAACGAATTTTACGGGGACTCCAATGAGTTCAGATATTTCGGTGTTGCTTAGATTTGGAAACTTTTGAATCATTTTAATGGCGATGGCATGGGTCGTTTTTTCCATGCCCTTTTCCATGCCCTTTTCCATGCCCTTTTCCATGCCCTTTTCCATGCCCTTTTCCATGCCCTTTTCCATGCCCTCTTCATACCCTTTCCGAAGCCCCTCCTCCTTCCATTTTCTCCCAAAAACTTCAGGGATGGCATCTATCCAGTCTCGCTCCGCTTGGGGCAATTGCTTGCTAAGTTCTTTAACTTGAGCCTCTTTCATGTTATAAAAATTTAAGACGTAAAGCGTTAAGGTTTGAAGCAGGATACCTTCACGGTTGTTCTGATAAAATGGCTTGCCAAAAGTAAGGACATTTGGCCAATCTTTCAGGGAAAATCTCTCATTACGGGCAATTTTCAATGCTAAAAAGAGGTTTTTCAAGTATTCTGTCTCCACTTTTCCCTCAATTTCCTGATGCGGTACTCTGCTCAAATCTGTGAGCAAATAATGAAAGTTTGGAATAAATGCTGCCCATTCCTCTGGTAACCCAGGGAAATAGTTGGGAAACGCCTTTTGTTTCCATGCATGGGTTCCATGATACACCACAATCGGAATGATAAAAGAGAGTGGGCGATCGTTTTTGAGATCGTCTTCCCAGATTTGCAGCAGATAATCAAGCAGTTGGAGGTGTATTGGCAGAGAAGGAAAGTAACTTTTATGCTCGAAAAGGAATAGCAACCGGGCCGGAGCGCCACTTGTCAAACGGGCTTCATAGAGCACGTCGCTGAATGAAATCCCGAAGCGGCCACTAACGAAAGCTGTATCTATCTTCCGGAAAATACCGAAATCTATTTGCCGATGTATGGCTTCGGGTGTGTAGTGTAGCAGGTAGTTCCTGGCGATTTTAGCATCGCTGAAAAAGGCTTTGAACACTGCGTCGTGGGGATCATGATCTTTTTTTCGAAGATGTTTCCTATTTGGCATGTGCATTGATAGTTAAGACAGCGAAGATAGAGGGCTTTTATTTTAAAACAAAATGTTTTTAATAAAATCGCGAATAACCATAAGGAACGTTGTCAAAATGGACAAGCAGGAGAATGTGACGCTGCAATGAAATTGCCCCGCTCACGCCAGCGTTCTCCGAGATTGGTTTTTTGGGGGAAGCCAGGCGCAAACGAGGGAGAGGGAACAGCTGGAGCATAGGGGGAAGCCTGAATGTACGAAAGTAGGGGTTTCGACTGGCAGTCACCCGATGAATTGGGATGAAAATACGACTATTTTTCCCGCTTCGCCACCATTGTCAATATCGTGGCCACCGCTACCGTTTCGCCCGTTTCGTCGTACACTTCCACGAGCCATTTGACGATGCCTCGGGGGATAGCAGCAACACCTTCTTTTGTGGAGTCCGTTTCTTGCTCAATCTTCTCTTTCACCGTCAATTTTACCCCAATGGTCATGCCGGGGTACACCGGCTTGGTGAATCGGCATTCGTCAAGACCATAATTGAGCAATACAGGGCCTTTTTTCGCGTCCACAAAAAGGCCTGCGGCTTTCGACAGCACAAAATAGCCATGCGCCACACGGCCTGTGAAGGGGGTGCCCTCAAGGGCGGTCGCGTCCATGTGTGCGTAAAAATTGTCGCCGCTCACGTTGGCGAAATTGTGGATGTCCGTTTCTGAAACGGTGTGCTTGGCGGTCACGAGCGTTTCGCCTACAAACAAATCTTCAAAGTGTTTTTTGAATGGGTGAACGGGCGTTTCGGTTTGGTGTCCACCGGTTTGGAACTGGTTGGTCACCGCCGTAATATCAGTAGGGTGGCCCTGAATGGCCGTGCGTTGCATATAGTGCAAAACGCCGCGCATACCGCCCATCTCCTCTCCCCCACCCGCTCGACCGGGGCCGCCGTGCACGAGTGTTGCCAAAGGCGATCCATGCCCTGTGCTTTCCTTAACCGATGTGCGATTGAGGATGTGGATGCGCCCATGGAAGGCTCCGGCTTCAAGTACATACTCGCGCATGATTTTGGGGTCATGCGTGCAGATGGTGCTGACGAGCGAGCCTTTGCCCATATTGGCCAATTCGATGGCCATATCAATAGAAGCATAAGGCATTAGCGTTGAAATGGGGCCAAAACACTCGGTTTCGTGGCAGAGCGTTTTGGAAAACGGACTGTCGTTCAACAACAAAACCGGCGGCATAAACGCCCCTTTTTCGCGGGAAGCACCTACCGTTTCAAAATGTTCCAAATCGCCAAAGACAATGGGTGTTTCCTGGCTCAGCATATTCAGGTGCTCGCGTACCCGCGCCATTTGAGCGCGGTTGATCAAAGCGCCCATCCGAACGCCTTCCGCCGAGGGGTCGCCGATGACTGTTTTGGCCAATTCTTTAGACAGGGCCTCTTTGACCTCGTCCAGCATAATTTCGGGCACAATGATGCGTCGGATTGCAGTACATTTTTGTCCGGCTTTAGTGACCATTTCGCGCCGACATTCTTTGATAAAAATATCAAATTCCAGCGTTCCTGGCAATGCGTCTTCTCCTAAAATAGCGGCGTTCAAAGAATCTGCCTCCAAGGTAAAAGGCACAGAATTTTGCAAAATAGCGGGCGTGGTGCGGAGTTTTCGCCCCGTTTCGGCAGAACCGGTGAAGGTGACAATGTCCTGGCTGTCCACAAAATTCAGAATGCCTCGTCCGGTGCCGACCACCAGTTGCAGGGCGCCTTCGGGCAAAATTTTGGACTCGATGATGTCGCGGAAAAGGGCTTCTGTCAGGTAAGAGGTCTGTTCAGATGGTTTCACTACGGCAGGAACGCCTGCCATGAGGTTGCAGCCCACTTTTTCCAACATTCCCCAAATGGGGAAATTGAAGGCGTTGATATGTACAGCCACGCCGCGTTTTGGCGTCAAAATATGATGCCCCACGAAGGTGTTTTCTTTGGAAAGTCGGATGGTTTCACCCTCAACATGGTAGGTCTCATTAGGGAATCGGCGCCGAAGACTGGCGTTGGCGAACAGGTTGCCGATGCCGCCCTCGATATCCACCCAGGAATCAGCGCGGGTTGCCCCTGTCTTATGCGAAACCTCATAGTAGTGGTCTTTGCGATCCATAAGGTAGAGCGCGAGGGCTTTGAGCATTTGTCCGCGCTGCTGGAAGGTAAGTTTGCGAAGGGCGGGATTTCCGACGCGGCGAGCGTAGTCGAGGATTTCGCCGTAATCAAGGCCTTCGCTGTGGACGGTGCTGACAATCTCGCCTGTGAGGGCATTGTATTGTGGGAGGGCTTCGTCCCGAGTGCTCGGGACGGTCCAATGGCCGAGGATGTAGTTGTGGAGTGTGGTTTCTTTTGTCATTGCGTCATTTTTACCCGCCGTAGCCTTCCTGCCCGCCAAGGCTTGGCTGGCGGGGACGAAGGAGGGTCATTCGTCATTGTGTCATTTTCGTCATTGGGAGCGGACGCAAAGGTAAATTTTCAAATCTGCCTTGTTTTGAGAAAAATTTTTGTTTGTTTCACACTGTCATTGCATCAGCACTCTTTTCTTCCTTGTTGAATTGTTTAGCACCTGCTATCTTTGTAAAAATTTACCACGTTGGGTATTCTACAAGTTTCCGTGACGGCGCAAGACCTCAAAAAGTTTGGATTGGACAAACCCCAGATCTCTTTTGAGGAATTGCTTGATAAAATCAGCACCGAACTCACGCGACAAGCCCTGTATGCTTGCCAAGACATTGCCGAGCGGGTGGGGCTTTCCAGTATGACTTTGGAAGAAATCAATGCCGAAATAAAAGCCGTGCGCCGAAATGCAAAGCATCGTTCTTGATACCAATGTGGTCGTTTCTGCGCTTATTTCTAAAAACAGCCCTGCTTCGCGGATTATTGATGAGTTGGTGCTGAATCGCAAAATCGAACTGTTTGTGTCTGACGACATTGTAGCAGAATACATAGAAGTGCTGAACCGCGAAAAGTTTGCCCGCTTCCTTGATTTCAAAGCCCGAGCCGAATTGCTTCTCAACCGACTTTAGGAGATTTCTTCCAAATTTGCCCCCGATGTTCATGTGGACATCATCGCCGACGATAACGATAATCGCGTTCTCGAACTCGCCCTATTCGCTCGACCAGACTTCCTGATTACGGGAAACACCAACGATTTTACGATGAAAGCCATTGGTCGCACACAGATTGTAACGCCTAGGGAATATTGTGATTTGTATTGGCCGGGTGCTTTTTGAATTTTTTGACAGGATTAACAGGATATGAATCGGAGGCAAAAAAGGGCCTGATCTAACAGGTGGAACACGGGTGAGACGGATGTTACACGGATATTATCTGTGAAAATCCGTGTCACATCCGTCTCATCCGTATTCCACCTGCCTCAATGCGTCACCGCCAACTTCTTCCACTCAGAATTGCCTTCTGGTCCAGAAACACGGTAGAAATATAGCCCTGCTGGCCAGTTCCCTGTTTCCAATTTCAAGGCGTTGGAATTCCCATTTGTGAGTGGAATTTGTTTGAAAAATTTGCCTTCTGCCGTGCAGATTTCCATCTGCAATTTTTGTTCTGCAACTACAGGTTTATCCCAAACGATCAAAGTATGGTCGTTGGCAGGGTTCGGGCGGCTTTGCAGTTTCCAGGTATCAGGAATATCAATGGTAAATACCCCGCTATCCGTTTTGTATTCGAGCAAAAGGTCGTCGAAGTAAAAGCCGTCGCGGCCATTGGGATTGCCTGAAAAAGAAGTCATGGCAAACCGCAGTATAAATGGTTGGCCAATGTAGGCATTGAGGTCTATACATTCTTCCTCCCAATAAGGATGCGCGCCTTCATATACCGGTTCGGTCAGGGCGCTACTCAGGTTGGTAAGCGAACCCGCCAAGGGCGTAAAGATTCCGCCCCCATCGGTTGAAACGAGCACTTGTGCCCAGTCAAGCTCCAGTTCAATGTCCCAGCGGGTAAAAAAGCGCAGCCGCGCCTCGTTCGCGTTGTTCGGTATCAACAGCGGGGCGCTGCTGCTGAGGGTGTTTTCTTCAGCAACATAAATGTCGTTGGGAGAATCCGTCATGCTTTTGGAAGGGGAATAGGCCTGTTCCGTTGTTTGTCCCCATCCGCTGTTAGAAACCCATTGGGCATTCGGGGTTTCGTTGTTGTCAGTAAAAAGCGGCGTGAAGGGTGTGGCGTTGAAAACGACCTCAACTGTATCAGAATGCACTTGACCGCTGCGGTCTGCGCTGGCAACAAAACGAATGCTCTCGCCCGATTGGATATTATTGTCAAGCGTCACAGAAACCGTGAAAGAGCCTGTCTCAAAATCATTGATGGAAATGGGAGCGACCGTTGAAAAACTTTGAATATTGGGTGTAAGTGCTTCAAAACCAATAACAATTGGCGCAGTTCCCAGCTCGTATTGCTTGATTTTGAAAGGCACGCTGAGCGTGTTACCTGCAATGGACATACCCGGCTGCTTCCGGATGACTGCCCCGCCAAGTGCATACCAGGCCGCCGAAAGGTTGGTGAGGAACATGCCTTTGTTGTTGCCGTCAATCAAGTCTATCGTAGGCCAAAAGCCCGATCCAGTTTCAGGCGTGAAAGCGAATCTGTCCTTTTCGCCGTACATCCAGTCGTCAGAAGTGCCGTTGGCGAGGTAGCCGAGGGTTTGCCAGCAAGAGCCATGGAGGTAGTTGCTCTCGCGGGCAAACCATTCGGAAAGTGTGGTAAAATCCGGCGTGGGCACCGAGTTTTCGTAGCCCCAGGGGTGCACCAATTTGTTGCCAGAAGTGTGACAGTTCAGCACTATTTCGAAATTGTGGGCTTCGATAAATTCCTTAGCCATCTGGGTTTCTGGCTCTGAAAATGGGTCGAGGCCGCGATAGGTATCCGAAGCAGTGCTGCCGCTCGAACCACCCGACAGTCCCCAGTTATAGCTGTAATTTCGATTCAAATCCACCCCAAACGAGCCATCGCCGTTGTCGCGACGGTTTTTTCTCCAAAAGCCGCCGCCGTCCGGGTTGGTGGTCTGGTTGTAAATGTAACCGTCGGGGTTGAGGCAAGGGATGAGGTATAGTTCAGTGTTGTCAACCAGGTAACGCAGTTCCGGGTCACGGTCGTAGTTTTCCAACAAGTGCCACATGAAATAAATCAAATGCGTAAGGCTGTTGGGTTCGCGGGCGTGGTGCAAAGCGGTGTATAGTGCTTCAGGCTCGCTTGCATCGTCGGCATCGGGGTTGTCGGAGAGTCGTACGAACCACTGTGGGCGGCCTTCATGCGTCAGAAGCGTTGGACTGACAACCTGCCGGGCGGAGATAAGGTGAGGGAATTTCGCCCGCATATCGTCCAGAATTTCGAGGAATTCTTCATAGGTATAATAACCGCCCATGCTGCCATAGGTATAGTTGATAGGCGTACCGGTGGAAGCGGTATAAGCTTCACAGGGACTTGCGTTGCGATCAGAGGATTGAGGAACATGCGTTCGCACTGGTTTCCGGGTCGTGTTTTCGCGAAGGTAAGTTGCCACGACATCGGCATCCAGTGTGTCAATTCGGAATCCGGCGGCTTTTACCCGGCTGAGTTCGGAAGCGGCAAACTCTGAGCGGAAAGATCGGCCTGGCTCATAAAAACCGTGGTCCATTTCCAAGCCTGCGTTTTCGAGGTCGAGCATGGTTTTGCCGTCGAGCCAGATGCGTGCGTGGAGAATGGTTTCCTGGGTTTGGGCGTGGAGGCCCGCCGTCGTTAAAACTAAGGCGAGTAAAATGGTGAGAAAAAGGAATGGGTTTTTCATGGTGATAAAGTGTTGGAATGTAAAAAGATTACAAAAGTAAGCGTTCATTCCTGTCTATGCGCAACCATCACTTTCACATTCTTTTTTTCACCTTTTTCGTCGTCGCAGAAAAGTCGGCCATCGGCGTTTACGCGCACTTTTAGTTGACTGGTTTCCAGCCAAGCGTGGTCAGTTACTTGCGCTAAACCATTGAGAAACAAGCCGTTAATGAGCAAAAACAGGGGGGGGGTAATTTTTTCCATCACGAGATTCAAGTCTGGTTAATTTTGATCCAAGATACTGTTCTTGGATAGTACAGGTCAAGCACATTTTTTTCAAAAGTCAGGTTTCTGAGCAGCGATTTTGGACATTGAACATTGGACATTGGACATTGGACATTCCATTATCTTCGCCCCCATGACCGCCTTCCTTTCCCGCGCCCTCCTGCCCGATTCAGCGTTTCGCTCTGTGCTACGAGCCAATGGCTGGGGTGTGTTTGGACAGTCGTTCGTGATGTTGTCGGCCATACCGTTTTCTACAATACCGAAACATGACTGGTTGTTTTTTTCAAGCCAAAATGCTGTGCGGTTTTTCTTTCAAAACCTGGAACAACAAAAACTCGAAATCCCCGAAACGCATTGGGCGGCCCTCGGCGTTTCTACCGCCAGAGTCTTGGAAGATTTCACGGGTCGCGTGGATTTTATAGGCACGGGCGAGCCGAAAGGAACCTCACAATTGTTTCGAAGGCACTGCGCTCGATCGAAAGAGGTAGGCCCGATCATCTTCCCCGCCGCCCGCCGCTCCCGACAGAGTGTGATGACGCTCCTGAACCTCGATTTCCACTGCACCCATTTTGAGATATATGACAATCAGCCGGTGCCCAATCCGCCCCAGCGAACCGAAAGCGTGCTGGCGTTCACCAGCCCTATGAACGCAGACGCTTATTTCTCTCGTCACCAATTGTTGCCGCAGCAGCGCGTGGTAGCCATTGGCGGCACCACAGACCGTACATTGCAGCACCTCGGCATTGCAGAGGTAACCATTGCCGCCGAACCGACGGAGCGAGGCTTGGCCGAGGCGGTACTGACCTTGGGGCAATAATTGTCATTCAAATAAAAAAGTAAAATTAAACCGCAAAACCGTAAAACAGGAGAACCGCAAAATGTAAAACCGTTAAGCGAGGGCACCTATGGTATTGCGGTTTAACCTTGCCAGAGGCTTAGGGAATTTCTACTTTTGCGCTCTGGTATAATGCCATTTGATTTCCGCGCTTGCTCATCTATCTTTTTGATTGACGACAAATCACGCAAAAATCAGCACCGATCCAAGTATCCTAAAAACTCTGCTTTTAACATAATGGCTAAAAAGCCCACTCCCGTAACTCCCAAAAAGACTCCGCCCAAGCCCTCCAAACCTGTGCGCTCCAGCACTGGCGAAGGAAGTTGGCTCAGCCTCGGCCTGGTCGCGCTGGCCATCACGGCAGCCTGCTACTACCCTACCCTGCGCCACGACTTTGTAAACTGGGACGACCCGAAAAACATCACGGAGAACGAAAACCTCCTGCTCGTGGGCAAGGGCCAGTCATGGGGCACTACCATTTCCAACATATTCGATCTTGAAAAAGGCAATGTAATCGGCAACTATAACCCGCTGCCCATCCTCACGTTCGCCGTGGAGAAATCCCTGAACGGGGGTGAATTTAGTCCAAAACTCACGCACTTCGGCAATCTGTTGCTGCATTTGCTCACCGTATTCTTCGTCATGAAACTGCTTTGGGGCATGGGCATTGGGCGTTGGGGCGTGTTCGCTGGCGGACTTTTGTTTGGCATTCACCCGATGCGCGTGGAGTCGGTGGCTTGGGCCACAGAGCGCAAAGACGTGCTTTTCGCACTGTTCTTTTTCGCCGCGCTGGTGTATTATGTGAAATGGCTGAAACAGGAAGAAAGGAGTGAAAACCGGACCTGGACATACGCAGCAATGATCCTGCTGGCCTTGCTTTCAGGCTTTTCAAAAGTCCAAGCCGTGACGCTTCCTCTTTCGATGCTGGCCCTGGATTTTTGGTTTCGTCGCCCCATGAATTTCAAACTGATTTGGGAAAAAACTCCCTTTTGGTTGATCTCTCTTATGATCGGCCTGATCAATATCTACACACTCAGGGTGCAAGGCTCGACCGATGATTCTATCACGAACTACAATTTTCTCGACCGACTGTGCATTGGCGCATACTCGTTTTGCACTTACGTTTACAAAGCCGTTTTGCCCTGGCCAATGTCGCCGCTGTACCCTTACCCAAAACATCTGCCCTGGATGGTGTATGCAGCTCCGCTGGGCTTTTTGATCGCTTGTGCTGCGGTATGGTGGGCCTGGAAAAAGGGATTGCGCGTCTGGGTGTTCGGCACGGCCTTTTTCTTTTTCAACGTGATGTTCCTGCTTCAAATATTCGCAGCAGGACAGGGCTTTTTGGCCGACCGTTTCACATATGTGGCCTATTTTGGCTTTTTCGCAATAGCGGCGTATTATTTGGATGTTTTTTCAAAAAATGAATCTTCAAGATGGAAAGTGCAAGCCGCGCTCGGTGTGGTCGCTGTGGTATTTGGCCTCTGGACAGTGCGACAAGTCGGTGTCTGGAAAGACGGCTATACGCTTTGGACCCATGTAATGAGCCAGGATGAAGGCAAAAAAGAGCGTAGTTCGCTGCCTTTCTGGAACAGGGGCCAATTCTTGCGCAATGACCGTGGCGACTATGAAGGCGCGCTCAAAGACTATACGCGTGCTGTGGATATGGAACCCAACAATCCTGAACTTTTGAACAGCCGGGGCAAGACTTACTTTGACATGGCAAGCTCTGGAAAATACAAAGGCCAAGAAAAATCACTGCTTGAAAAAGCCTTCAAAGACTACACCGAGGCACTCTCGAAACCCAAAATCACTCCCAAATCAAAAAGCGAAGCACTCAGTAACCGGGGCGCGGCTTACGGCATGGCAGGAATGGCCGATAAAAGCATTCTTGACATAACGGAGTCTATTCAGATAGACCCTACAAACAAAAACGCCTACGCCAACCGATCCATCGCTTATCTCAACACAGGGCAATACGAGAAGGCGCTCGGTGATTACCAGGAATTTTTGAAATATGAGCCTGATAATTTCAACTTCTGGTACGAAAGCGGCATGGTGCAACGCGTAATGAAACGCAACGAGGATGCCATAAAATCGCTCGACCGAGCACTGCAAATCAACCCCAAACTCAACATCGCGTACCTCGAACGCGCCCGCGCAAAAGCACAGGCAGGCAACAGAGCCGGCGCGCAACAAGACTACCAAAAAGCGCAGCAGATGGGTCTTAAATTGGAGCCGATGGATCAGCAGTTGATGAGCGGTGGGCAGTAGCAGCAGGCAGCGGCTGTAGGCTAGGGCCGTCGAGCCTTACTACTGCTACTGCCTACTGTTCAACTTTTTCCGCACGGCGCTGAGCGATGCGGACTTTAAAATTATACCAGCGTTGGCCCATAAAATGATTCATAAGGCGATCCACAGCGTAGTTTTTTGTAATACTGGCCAAGCCTTGCACCTTGTACAGAATGGAGTCAAAAGAGCGCAAACTGATCGAATAGCCGCCGTCTGTGTACTCAATATTGTGCCAATAGCCGCGTGGAATAAAGAGCGTTTCGCCGGGCAGGAGGATCACCTCTTGGCCTTTCACAAGTTGAAGCGCCGGGTGTTTTTTTAAATCGGGGTCAAGAATATTGACGTGGCTCGACACCGTGAAAGGAAGGTGGTACAACTGGCGGCTTTGTTCAGGAGGAAAAAGAATTATCCGCTTGCGGCCATGGATTTGGTTGAGAAAAACGTGGCTCATGTCCACGTCGTAGTGAAGCGTGACGCGCGATCCTTCGCAGCCAAAAAACAGGAACGGGAGTTCGTTCACAAAGCCGTCCATGATATCGGGTATCTCAAAATCTTCACGAAGTTCGGGGGCTTTCCAAAAAATATTCCAGGCAAAAATGCGAAGGTCGGAAGGCCCGGATTCCAAGATTTCCAGGTACTCGCGAAATGTGATGTGCATGTCTGCCGCGAGATAGCCTTTGCCAGGTCGAGAGAAATTGTTCGACACTACAGGCACCACCAGGTCACCATAGTTTTCTTTGAAATACTCAAGCGTCCATTTTTTTATTGCCGGCCATTTGGCCGTCAGATCGGTAAAAACAACGGGCTTGAGCGGTTCGAGGTACTCTTTCGCGAAAGTCTCGCGGGTGAGGCCGCTCCTGCGTTCGATGGGTTGTAGTTCCAGCATACGGCGTTCAATTTTGGATGGTTGACGGGGTTAGTCCTTAACGGACGGCAAAAGTAATAACAGCATTGTCTACAAAAGCGCAATATGCCGTTTGGGCCAAAATAAGATTGCCCGGGACGTAGCTTTGCGCGAGTGAAAGAACAATATGAAAAAAGGAGGGCGGCGAAAAGGCTTCATATCATGATAATGCCGTAGGATTGCGGCGAAAGATATAAGGATTTGCGAATTTGGAATTACGATTTACGATTTTTGGGCCTGTTCTTCTTTTTGCCGCGATGTCTTGATTGAACTTACAATGATAGGACAACCGAAACTGCCCAGTCTTTAAAGCGTTTTTTCAATGCTGTTTCTGTCATTTCATTTGGTTTTTAAAAATACCATAGCAAGTTATCACAAATTCCCCAAACCACCAATCCACCCGCCTTTGCCGAGGCTTCGGCGGGTAAAAATCGTAAATCCAAAATCGTAAATCGTAAATTTTGCACACCTTAGTTTTCGCCACCAATAATGCCCACAAAGCCCGGGAAGTGGAACAAATCCTCGGACCTGGCTTTGAAATAAAGACTTTGAAAGACATCGGTTGCCTCGAGGAAATCGAAGAAACCGAACCCAGCCTGGAAGGAAACGCCCTCCTGAAAGCCCGTTATGTAAAGGAAAAATATGGTTACGATTGTTTTTCGGAAGACACTGGCCTCGAAGTGGATGCCCTTGGCGGAGCACCTGGCGTACACACAGCCCGCTATGCCGGAGAGGCCAAAAGCCCTGAAGCCAATATTGCGCTACTGTTGAAAAACCTGGAAGGAAAAATCTCCCGGCGCGCCCGTTTCCGTACCATTATCGCACTGGTTTTCGACGGAAAAGAAACCCTGCTCGAAGGCATTTGTGAAGGCAGCATCGCGATGACCAAACAAGGAACAGGGGGATTTGGCTACGATCCTGTCTTTATTCCCGAAGGCTTTGATCAGAGTTTTGCCGAACTCGGCGATGCGGTCAAAAATAAGATCAGCCACCGCGCAATTGCTACGGAGAAATTTAAAAAATTACTGACTGAAATCTGATAGCTGCAAAAAAGCAGCATTTTGATCACGCTGGAAGCGGTTGTGCGAAAAGTGACCGCATACTTGTGTTTCACAGTAGCTACCTTCGCCGCCCAATGCAATCTATCTCTACCAACGATCCCGTTTTTCGCATCACTGCGCTCTGGGCTTTTTCCGAATGCGCCCTGGGCGGCATCATGCACGCGCTCAAATTGCCTTTTACGGGTTTTTTTGTGGGCGGTTTCGCAGTGCTTTGCATCGGTTTACTGGCGCATGTCAGCAATCGCAATGCTGCAGTCATACTCCGTTCTACCCTGCTGGTCGTGTTGGTCAAGGCCATTGTTAGCCCCCATTCTACGCCCACGGCCTATTTGGCGGTGAGTTTTCAGGGGGTAATTGGAGCCTTGATTTTGTGTTATTTACGCCCCCCGGTGCTTGCAGCTTTCCTGTTTGGTTTTTTGGCTTTGGTGGAGTCTTCGTTTCAAAAAATTCTGGTATTGCTGTTGTTTTTTGGCAAACCACTTTTCGAGGCCATTGATATTTTCTTTGAAGATGTGCTCAAAAACTTCGGCGTTCAAAGCAACATCTCTTGGGCAGCAGTCGTAGTCTATGCCTATGTAGGATTGTACGCGGTATGGGGATTGGTGCTGGGTTATTGGATTACCAAATTGCCCAAACAACTGGAAAAGAAACATTTGGAATATGCCAATTTGGCGTTTGAAGAAAATTTGCCCGAAAACGCCCCAACAAAAAAGGCTAAAAACAAGTGGATTTTCCCCCTCCTCGTGCTCTTGTTTGTCGTCACAACCTTCCTGCTGACTGGCGGAAAAACGGCCGGGATGCAGAAAGCGATGTATGCCGTGTTGCGCAGTGTGGCGGTGCTGTTGGCCTGGTTTTTCCTTGTTCAGCCGCTGGTCTCGTGGCTGTTCCAACGTTGGGTAAAAAAGAAAGCAGAACACGAAAAGGGCAGTTTGACCCAAATCATGGATGCTCTTCCCGACTTGCGCATGAAGGCTCGAATGCTTTATCAACACGTTGGAAAAGAATATAGCGGCTGGAAACGCCTGCGGGAGTTTGTCATCGCCATGTTTGTCGTGGCTGTTTATCGTGAATCATGAACGGACTTGTCTTAGCAGGAGGCCAAAGTCGTCGGATGGGGCAGCCCAAAAGTTTGCTTCATTATCATGGGAAGCCGCAATATCAGCATGTTGCGGATATGCTTTCGGGTTTTTGCGAACGGGTGTTCACCTCCTGTCGGGTCGAACAGCAAAGCTTGTTCGAGGGAGCTGAAACCATTTTGGATACAAACAGTTATGGAGATATTGGCCCTTTGAACGGGGTGTTGTCGGCGTTTTATGCCCAACTTTCCGAAAGTTCACTGCCAGCATGGTTGGTAGTTGGTTGCGATTATCCGCTGTTGGAAAAATCGGATTTAGAGCAACTAATTCGGGCGAGAAATCCGAACTGTCCGGCGACCGTTTTTGTCAACCCGGATACGCAGTTTCTCGAACCGCTTTTAGCAATTTATGAAGCCGAAGCCGGGCCGTTATTACAGGAATGGCTCCAAATGGGCAACGAATCATTGCGGCGCTTTTTGGAAAAACACGCGGTGCAAATTGTAGTTCCCCAACACCCTGCTTGTTTGAAAAGTGTGGATACGCCTGAGGAATTTGAGCGGTTGGTTAAAGGGGGGTTTGGGGATTTGAGGATTTGAGGATTTGGGGATTTGGGGATTTGTTGTGCCAAATCTCGGTATTCCGTCCTTCCCCTCGGTAAAAACAAATACCAAGCTCTGGCACAACAAATCCCCAAATCCCCACATAAACAAATCCCCAAATCCCCAAATCCACCACCCATTATGGCTACCAAACAAGTTCTTATCACCAAATACAAAGGCGCTGCCCACTGGGAAGAATCTGACCTGCTCGCGGTAGAAGAACCCCTGGAGATACGATTGGAGTATGGCCCCATAGCAAAGCGCAAAAGCCAAAATATTTCCATCACCATGCGCACACCCGGTGCGGACGAAGATTTGGCCCTCGGCTTTTTGTTCACGGAAGGTATAGTGCAGAAGGCATCCGATATTTTTTCGGCAAAGGCTTTGGGAGAGAATATGGTAACGGTTTCTTTACAACCGGATTTTGATTTTGATATGAAGAAATTGGAGCGGCATTTTTACACAAGTTCCAGCTGTGGCGTATGTGGCAAGAGTTCGATGGATGCGGTGAAAATTGCTGTAAACCATTCATTATCAAACTGTAAAGCAGCCTGGAAAATTAATCCAGACGTTATTTATGCCCTACCTGATACGCTCCGAAAAGGACAAGAAACCTTCGATGCCACAGGTGGATTACATGCCTGCGCAATCTTTGACCAGCAAGGGAATCTGTTACATTTGCGCGAGGATGTAGGCCGTCACAATGCATTGGACAAACTCATTGGACATTATTTGCAGCAGGGCATGATTCCATTGGACGAACATATTTTGTTGCTGAGTGGTCGGGCAAGTTTTGAGTTGCTGCAAAAAGCCGCCATGGCTGGCATCCGATGTGTTTGTGCCGTTGGTGCGCCCTCTAGTTTAGCCGTTGAAACCGCAGAAACATTTGGCATCACGCTCATCGGGTTTTTGCGCGAAGGACGGTTTAATGTTTATACGGGATGATTACGTTTACTAAACTTTGAAAGTTTTAGTAAACGTATCGTCCTCACAATTCTCTTCATGAAAATCCGCATAAAAGGAAATTTTATCCGCTATCGCCTCACTCAATCCGAGGTAAAAAGCCTGGCCAATGGAGCCACCCTTTCTGAAAGCACCTGTTTCGGTCCTGGGGAGGAATACACATTTGTGTATGCGCTCCAAGCAAAAGAGGGCATAGAGGCATTACAAGCAAGCTTTGATGGTCGTAAAATGACGCTGTTCCTTCCCGCCGAATCTGCCAGCACCTGGCACTCGGAAGCGCGCGTGGGTTTTGAAAACGAGCAAGAGGTCTCCCCGGGGGTTTTCCTGAAAATGTTGCTGGAAAAAGACTTCGCTTGCCTGGATGATACCCATGAAGATCAGGCAGATAAATACCCCAATCCAAACGCGGCTTGTCAGCCGGGGGCACCGGTGTAGCAGCGTTTCGGGTTTCAGGTTTGGGGCTGAGTCAAAAGGCATTTCACAACTTTTTTCATGAAATAATATTTTGCTTTACTGGCAATTGAATCCTATAAGGTTTTTAAAACCTTATAGGATTTCGAGAAATTCAAAATACAATTCCGCGACAAATTTTAATTCTCGGCTTTTTACACACCTCCGATAGCCGACACGACATCTTTCCCAGTAGGTTCCATTTAAATTTTTCGGAATCCACCCGGTCCAAAAAAAGCCGCCCCGATTGCTCAGGACGGCCCGATTGTTTTCCATCTAGTGTTGATAATCTCATGTAATTTGAAGTGATGGCCCAACTTGAAATTAGGCCATCACTTTCACACACTTATCGTTGTATCACCACCTTGGCAAACTTCACTTCTTTGCCATTCTGGATGGCAAGGGTGTAAAGTCCTGCGGGCAGTTCGCCGTACTCGAACACATGAACCAGGTTGCCCGTGCGGAAGTCGGCTTGCTCGCGCGCCATCACCTGACCGAGTGCATCGTAGAGGATGAAATTAATTTCACCATCGCCGCGTGCTTGTCCCAGCATCTCTACCGTGAAGGTACCGATGTTCGGGTTCGGGAAGAGGCGGAAGGATTCGAGCCAGTTGTCTTCCTGCGTCTCGCTTGAAGCGCCGTTCACGTTCACTGCTTGTTGGAAAATGTCCGCTGCACAATTGTTGTCAGCCGTCAATTCCACCATATAGGTGCCTGGCTGAGCGTAAATGTGCGTAGGGTTTTGTTCCGTGCTGGTGCTGCCGTCGCCGAAGTGCCAAACGTAATCAGTAGCGTTCTGCGTAAAGTTGCTAAACACGACTGTTTGTTCGTCAACACTGAAATCAAAGTCTGCATCCGGCATACCGACATAAATCGTTTGGCATTCTTTCTTCAGATCGTCAGAACCGTAAGCGTTCGTCACGACGAGCGTAACCTCATGATAACCCGCCGTAGCATACGTTACCGTTGGGTTCTTCGCGTTCGAAGCAGATGGCGTAGCACCCGGGAACGACCACGACCAAGCCGATGGTTCTCCTGCCGATTGGTCAGAGAACTTCACCTCGAAAGGTGCCATACAAGCCTGAACTTGAGCGTCGGAGAATGCTGCCGTTGGTGCAAAAGCCTGGTCTGTCACCACCGTTACGATGGCTACACAAGTTGCTGAGTTGCCGCTTGGGTCGGTCACGGTAAGCGTCACGTTGTTTGCGCCAAGATTCGAGAAATTGAAGCTCGTATTCGAAGCGGTCAGCGTCAACGTGTTGGTTGCCGCATAACTATCTGTCGAACCTCCATCAATTTGTATTGGCGTAATAGATACTGTGCCACTCACACCCAATGCCACCGTGATGTCCTGACAAACTGCCGTTGGAGGCGTTTGGTCAAGTGCAGTCACAATGAACTCTTCCGTATCTGTACAAGCACCGAGCGTTGCAGTTACAGTAACCGTTACAGAATATGCCTTGGAATTGAACACGGGAATTATTGGCGACATAGCCGTGGTGGTGCCATTTGGCATACCTACCTCTGAGCCGCCGGTCCAAGTGAAGTTTGCGCCCCAGGTAGTGGTTTGCAATACAATCGGACCCACCGCGCTGCCTGCCTCTACGTTGTAGTCTGGTATCGGAATGATGCTGAACACCGTTCCGTCTTCCACTGCTGCTGTAGCTGTAGCCGTACAACCATTGCCGTCGGTCAGGGTCACTGCGTAAGTACCTGCGTTCAGGCTGTTGAGCGCGGTTGAAACCGTCGTCAATGGGCCTTGAACCAAGCCGTTAGACCAAACGAACGTGTAGTCAGCCGGTCCATCGAACACGGTTGCCGTTACTGCACCCTGGCCTGCGCCGGAGCAAGTATTGTCTTGTGCCGTGAGCACTAAGCCTGGGTTGCCATATACGCTGAGTTGCAGTGCATCCACATCGTAGCAACCTGCCGCATTTTCCACACGCGCCCAGATTTGCTTGGCCGCCGAAGTGTAAGCCGTGGCAAGCGGGTTGATGCCGAGTTCTGCGTCTGTTTGCGATGCGTAATAGGTCACGGTCAAACCTGTTGCATTACCGGTCACTTTTGCGTTGGCATTGTTCAAGTCGAACGCTGCTGTTGGGCCGTCGAATGTTTCTGGACAAGCACCAATTTCAGCAGACACCGCCACTGGAAGTGCAGCCACTTGCAGGTTCACGGTATGAACTGTCACGATTGTGCCTTCCTGTACCCGAGCGTACACCTGTGCTCCATCTTGTGCCGTGTAAGGGCTGGACAGGATGCCGTTGCCGGCTTGTGCATCGCTGTGTGTTGCGTGGTAAGTTACGGTGGCCGTTCCAGTTGGGTCAACAATGTCGTTGGCATCCGTCAGGATAAACTGGCCTTGAGTCGAGCTGGCATCCAATGCGCAAACGATGATGGTGCAAGTCGAATCGGCAATAAAGCCTGCGTCGAAAGTATGGTCCGTGCAACCAGCCATGCCCGTTGTGAGCGTTATGGTCGGGTACTTGTGCCAAACCGAAGTAGGCGCATCGGCGATCAAAGCGTCGGAGTCGTTCCAGTCTTTGTGCCAGCCCGCACCTACGTTTGCGAGTGTGAGGTGGTATTTGAAACCGTTGACTGCCAACTGGCTTTCCGTCGTGTCGAACTGACTGAGGTTGGCATTTTTACCAAACACAATCTTGTACGGATGGAAGGCGTGAACACTGTCGCGGCCCGGAGTTGCAATCCAAGCCTCGTTGACAGTGCCAATGCCCGTGAAGTAGTATTCACCGTTCTGGCCTGTGATCGTGCTGGCGACCAGGTTGCTGGAGATGCCGTCGAAGAGACTCACGAGCACACCCGGAATCGGGTTTTCGCAAGCATCCTGGATGCCGTCTTCGTTTGCGTCGTTCCACACAAAGTTGCCAATCTGGATCGGAGCCTCGTCGCACATGGCTTCAAGATCGCCGATGGTATTCGCCATACCGATGCCGACGCTGTTGTTGACGGGATCAAGCAGGGTAAGGTCATTGCGTGTTGCCGCACCTGTGAGGAGATCGTAGTACACCACACCACCACCGAAGTTGTACTCAGAAGTGTTCGGGTTGTTGATTGCACCCACAAGTTCGTCTCTGCCAGGTACGTACAACAGACCACCTGCTTCTGCATCAATGTGATGATAGCGTGTGTTGTCGTAGAAGAATTCTCCACCGCCAGGGCCGTCATTGGAGTTCGGGCCAAGAGCGCTGGTGCGGTTCAGACCTGGGATCGTGCCGTTGTTTTCCAGTGTCCACACACCGTTTACAGGATATGCTGCGAGGATGTCGCCGCCAGCAGTTGCCGAAATCGGGTTGCCCTGTGTTGTGCCTGGGCGGAATTGGCGGTAGCCAAACTGGTGACCCGTGCGATCCATCATCGCGATAACCATCATGCCTTCGCGGGTGATTTCGATGTCGGAAATCAAGGCCTGGCCGCGGCAACGGAATTCTGCGCCGGTTGGGCCGCCACCGATGATCTCAAAGTTGCCATTGAAGATCGCGGCAGGTTCGCCTGCACCGGTGTTTGCCACTTGGTTACGCTCGGTGTACAAGTCGGTCCAAGTCTCCCATTCTTTGCATTGAGCTAGGTTCGGGTTGACGCTGCCCACGATATCGCCGTGGTTGTATGCAGGTGTATGCAGGTCCCATTCGAGCACTTTCATCCAAGTGCTGTCCTTCGTGTTGAATACGTGGATAGACGCACTCAGATCATTTGAAGTGCCGTTGGCGTTTTCACCCGTACATACACCGCCGACGTACACTTTTTCACAATCAATCTTCAAACCGAGCGGACGGAACACACCGTTGCCACAGTTTGGAGCAGAGGTGATCGGAATTTCTACAGAAGTCGTAAGCGCAGTATCCTGAATGTTGTTCACGCGAACAAGGGTACGGTTAAACAAGTTGACCGTCCAGAGCGTGTTGTCTCCCATGATGTCGAGGTCGCCGAGACCCACTTTACCGATTTTGCCGAAGGCATCGGTGTCCATGCTTGGCACGTTGGGCGCACTCAGATCAGCCGGACGAACTACATCGCCTACGCTTGGTACGATGTAAACGCCCGTTACGTTAGGCGTGTTCGTGCCTTGGTTGTAGTCAATGCGGTAGATACCGCCAAGACCCAATTCGCCAAGACCCACGTGGCGCTTCAAGAATGCCGAAGCGTAGAGGAACTTGTTCGAGCGGTCGTAAGCCAGACCGTACACCGAACCGATGAGGTTGTTGTTGGCCGCCACATCGCCATAAAGTTCCGTACGATCCACCGCATTGTATGGGATGAGCGCTACTACTGGCGAGCTCACTTCGTCGGTTTTGCCCTGTGCGAAGCAGGAGAAGGCAATCTCAGGATCCAACTGACAGTAGTCTGCTGGGTTGAGGAAGCCCACTTTGATGTCGCAATTTGCTTCGTTGATGAACTGAACCGTAGTGCCCACACCTTCGCAAGCAAGCGATGGTTTGAGACAGCAAGAGTCTTTAATCACCACAAACTCAAGGCGATATGGATAATTGTTCAAGCTTGGGAACAAGAAGTTGCCCTGAGCATTGGTCCAGATCGAATCTACCGGAATCGGGTTGTTGCACTCAAAGACGTATACCAACACACTGTCCAGGCCAAACTCTTCAGAACCGAAATCGCAGTTGGCGTTGAAGTCGTTGAATATGGTACCTCCGATGGCGCCCCCTACGATTTCGCAAACGGTTACCGTACAGCCATTCGCGTCCGTGACGGTCAGGCAGTAGTTGCCAGAGGCAAGCCCTGTGATGGTAAATGGTTCGGTAGTCGAAGTGCCGCCGCTGAGGCCGGTGCCTTCCCAGATGTATGGGCCGGTGCCATTGTCAAGGTTCAGCGTTATCGTGCCGTCTGTGCCACCGCATATCACTCCTGTGGAACTTGCAGCGACTTGCAGGAAGCTGATGTTCTCGATGGTCACGGTTACACTGCCCATACACCCTTCCTGGCTTTTTACCATGACGGTGTAAGTACCTGCTGTGAGGCCCGTAATATCGAACGGATTGCCAGAGCCTGTTCCTGTTCCAGTATTGCCATCGCCGTCCACCCAACTGTAAGTGTAAGGCATCGTGCCATTGAAGACACCCACGCTGATTTTAGCATTGGTACCACCACATATGGTCGCACAAGTCGGCACTGCACCAACAATAAGCCCCATTGGCGGATCTACCGTAGCACAGAAAACAGCGATACAACCGGTTGCATCTGTAACAGTTACGCAGTAGTCACCGCTACCAAGGCCGTCCACTGTGATGGGTTCGGTTGCTGAAGTACCGTTGCCAGTCGTGCCGTTCGGACCAGTCCAGTTATACGTGAACGGTGCTTGTCCGCCCGAAATATCAAGCAGGAAGTAGCCATCCAATGCGCCACAATTCGGAGCACAGATATGGAGCGGAACAATTGCAAACGTACCACTAGCATTCACGGTAGCACAAGCAGTGGATATACAGCCCGCACCATCGGTGATGGTCACACAATAAGTGCCAGCACCCAATCCGGAGATCGTGAATGTAGCGTTTGTCGAAGTGCCGCTGCCAGCGGTGTTGTTCGGGCCGTTCCAGAGATAGTTATAGACAGGAACGCCATTTGTAACAGTGACTGTTACGGAGCCATCCGTTCCACCACATGCCGAAGCGTTGTTGGCAGTCGCCGTTGACTCACAGCAAACAGGGGATGTTACCGTTGCACAGACAGTCGCTGTACATCCGTTGGCGTTTGTCACTGTCACACAGTAGGTGCCAGCGGCAAGTGAGCCAATGGTGAAGGCGGTGTTCGGCGAAGTGCCGCTGCCTGATGATGGGCCGCTGTAGGTGTAGGAGTATGGAGCACCACCTCCCGTCAGTACGGTCACTGTGATAGAGCCATTGGCCAATCCGCAAGACGCTGGTGTAGTAGTAGCAGAAAGTGTTACAGGATTAGGACCGTTAACGGTTACGCAGGTAGTCGCCGTGCAGCCACTTCCATCGGTCACCGTCACGCAATAGTTGCCTGCAGGTAGCGAGGTGATGGTAAACGGCTCACCCGGAATCGGGATGCCGCCGTTGTTACCCGTTGCACCTGTGCCTGTGTTGACCCAGTTGTAGGAGTAGTTCGGAACACCACCTGTGACATCTACTGTTATGGTGCCGTTGGCTGATGTGCAAGAGGATGCTGGCGTGCTGCTGGAAGTCGCTGTAATGGGTGAAGAACCGCCCACGGTTGCACAAGCCGTAGCCGTGCAGCCATTTGCATCTGTTACCGTAACACAGTACTGGCCTGCTGCCAGGTTGTTGATGGTAGCGGTTGTGCCGCCGTTCGACCATACATAGGTGTATGGTGCAGTACCATTTGAACCAGAAGCCGTTGCAGTGCCGTTGGCCAAGCCGCATTTGGTGTTGGTCGCTGTTGCCGTAGCGGTGATGCTCGGCGGTGGAGCGATGGTCACCGTGGCAAATGCCATACAGTTGTTGCCGTCCGTAACTGTGATGGTGTACACACCCGGAATGAGGGTCGGGATGGTATAAGGATCGGTATTCGTCGGACCGAAGTTGCCATTTTCTGGACCAGCCCACTGGTAGGTGTATTGCGGCGTGCCGTTTATTACATCTACCAAGATTGAGCCTTCCAATTGCCCACAAGCCGGCGAATTCGGTGTAGCCGTGATGGAGATCGCAGAAACGGAGTTCACCGTCACCTGCCCCGTTGCCGTACAGCCTGTGCTTATGTCAGTTACCGTAATGTTATACGTTCCAGACATGAGGCCGCCAATATCGAATGGATCAGACATTGCCATACCGTTGTCAGAACCGCCACCCACTCTTGTCCAGTTGTAGTTGTAATCAGGTGTTCCACCTGTAACGTCCACCGTGATGGTGCCGTTGTTGTCACCGCAGGTTGCTGGTGTTGAAGTCAGTGAAATGCTGAGTGGTGTGCTGGTTGGCACATTTACACTCACCGTTGCCGAACATCCAGAAGCGTCCGTTACTGTAAAGGTGTGTACTCCACCTGGTACGCCAGTAATGGTAAACGGTTCGTTGGCGGAAGAACCACTCGTGCCGTTTGGCCCAGTCCAGTCGTATGGCCCAGTGCCACCTGTTACATCAATGGTTACGGTACCGTTAGCCTGGCCACAGGTTGTTGGTGTAGCACTTGCTGTCAAACCAATACTGCCGGAACCATCAACAACCGCTGTGGTGGTTTTTGTACAGCCGTTGCTGGCTGTCACAGTAATGGTGTAATTGCCCGGTAGTAGCCCTGTAATGGTGTACGGATCAGCCTGGTTGTTTGCATTGCCAGATACTGGGCCGCTCCAAGCGTAGTCATAGGTGAACGGCGGAACGCCACCATGTGTAATGTCTACCGTGATGCTGCCGGGGTTGCCGCAACCCGCTGGGGTTGTAGAAGTTGCCAGCACGATGTTCTGTGGTTGAGAAACCACAAACGTGCGCACTCCCTTACATCCACGGCTGTCCGTAGCAGTCACTGAATATATCGCTGAGCAAAGGTCCTGGAGATCCTCGATCGTCTGGCCTGACGACCAAATGAACGTAAAGCCGCCTGTTCCACCCGTTACAGTGAGGTTGATTTCACCATCGCAATCGCCGAAACAAGTAGCTGGTGTGACATTAGCCGACAACTGGATCGGCCCAACACAGGGTACATTTACCGAAGTGATTGCCACACAACCGTTGCCATCTGTCACCGTCACGGTGTAAGTATCGCAAGTTGGGAAACCAATCAGGTCCTGGGAAGTTTCGCCGTTCGACCATTCATAGAAGTAAGGCGGAATGCCTGCTGGCGTACCCCCTGAAACAGTCAGGTTGATATTAGCCAAAGGTTCGCAAGTGATGTCCAACGTTGTAGACAGGTTGAGCGGCGATGGCTGCGAAACCGTTGCGCATATAGACTTCGTACAACCGTTTGCATCCGTAACCGTGACACAATAGGTGCCCGCCGTGAGACCCGAAAGGTCTTCCGGATCGTTTGATCCAGGAATGTGTGCCCAGTTGAAGGTATATGGCGCCGTTCCTCCTGTTGCGGTCAAGTTCACTGCACCGTTGTTGCCACCGAAGCAGCTGACATTGGTAGCAGTAGTAGACAGCACGAGCAGTGGCGGCTGCGTAACGACCTGAGAAAGCGTGCGGGTACAACCGATGGCATCCGTAACAGTGACCGTGTAGGTTCCTGCCGTGAGGTTGTTCAAGTCCTGCGTTGTCGCGCCATTGCTCCAATTGTAGGTGTATGGAGATGTGCCGCCAGAAACCGTCAGATTGATGCTGCCGTTGTTGCCGCCGAAACAGGAAACATTGACAACAGTCGCGCTGAGTATGATTTCCGGGTTTTGCAGAATGGTTGCACAAACCGATTTGGCACAAGATTTACTGTCAGTTACGGTCACACAGTACGTACCCGGAGCAACATTCAACAGGTTTTGTGTGGTCGCGCCATTGCTCCACAAGAAGGAGTAAGCTGGCGTACCGCCCGATACGCTGATGTTGATGTCGCCTGTGTTGACCCCGAAGCAAGAGTTCGTCACTTGCGTGATCGTCACCACCAAGAGCGTTGGTTGGGTAATGGTGAATGAACCCGTCCGAGTACACCCATTTGCGTCTGTAATGGTTACTGTGTAGGTGCCTGCGGAAAGGCTGTTGATATCCTGGGTCGTTTGTCCACCAGGTGCCCACTGGTATGTGTAGCCAGGTGTGCCGCCATTAACTGTGATGTCAATTGCACCATTGTTACCGCCGAAGCAAGAAACGTGCGTCAAAGCGGAAGTAAATGTAATGGCCGGAGGTTGTGTTACCGTAGCCGAAATGGTCTTCGTACAGCCGTTGACATCTGTTACCGTCACGGTATAAGTGCCTGCGGTCAAACCAGTTGGGTCTTCACCCTGGAAACCGTTGGACCAGTTGTAACTAAAGCCGCCATTGCCACCCGTCGCTGTCAGGTTGATGCTGCCGTTGTTTCCGCCGAAACAGGAAACGGGGCTAGGTACCGCTGTCAGGTTGATAACCGGGTCAATGAGTGTCACACTGGTAACTGCTGTACAACCGTTCTCGTCCGTTACTGTGACCGAATAGATACCAGCAGGAAGGTTCGACTGGTCTTCAGGGTTGTTTGGCCCTGGAATGTTGGACCAGTCAATCACATAAGGTGCAAGACCGCCGTTGATCGTCAGATCAATAGTCCCGCTGTTTGTGCCAGCACAAGTCGGGTGGGTAAAGTCAACATCCAATAGGAGGTCGCCGAATTGAGCCACCACAAAGGCTTCAACTTTGGTGCAGCTGTGCGAATCCGTTACTGTTACTGTATACGTTCCTGCGGGGAGACCCGATATGTCCTGAGTAGTAGCGCCATTCGACCATGCGTAACTGTAGGCTGGGGAGCCACCTAACACAGAGAGGTCTATCGCACCGTTGTTCCCGCCTGTGCAGCCTATCACGGTTGTGATGTCTGCGTCCAGTTCCAGTGCTGTTGGTTGACCCACTGTTGCGCAGATGGTTGTTGTACAACCATGTGAATCCGAAATGGTCACGCAGTAATCACCTGCGACAAGATTGCCAATGTCTTGCGTCGTTGCGCCATTAGACCAAATGTAGGTATAGCCCGGAGAGCCGCCAGAAATACTGAGGTTCACTGAACCATTGTTGCCGCCAAAACAAAGCACATCGGAAACATTCACGCTAGGAGCGAGCGGACTTGGTTCAGTTACAGTTCTCGTCAACGAAGCCGTACAGCCGTTTTCGTCTGTGACGGTCACGGTGTAAATGCCTGCCGTCAAGCCATTGACGTCTTGTGTGGTTTCGCCGTTAGACCATTGGTAAGTGTAGTCGGGTGTTCCGCCGGAAACCGTCAGGTTGACAGCACCGTCTGAACCGTCGTTACAATTTACGTTTGTCACTGTTGCAGAGAGGCTCAATGCAGTTGGTTGGCCAATCGTTGCCGTAACAATTTTCTGGCAACCTACTGCGTCAGTGATGGTCACGCTGTACGATCCGGCCGGGGCATTAATCAAATCCTCGGTTGTGCGGCCTTGATACGACCACAAATAAGTGTAAGATGGTGTGCCACCCGAAACCGTAAGGTCAATATCGCCGTCAGAACCACCGTTGCAAAGCACGTTGGTGACTTCGAAAGTTGCCTCGATGGTTGAGCTTTCTTCAACAACCGCCTCAATTACTTTGGTACAGCCATGCGAATCGGTTACCGTCACAGTATAAGTACCTGCTGTGAGATTTGAGATGTCCTGCGGGTTATTCGCACCCGGAATGTTAGACCAATCGTAGGTGTAGCCAGGGGAGCCACCTGAAACGCTGAGGTTAACCGCACCAGTAGCGCCGCCGTTGCAAGCAACATGGGTAATGTCAGTGCTCAAAACAAGATCGGCAGGTTGTCCTACGCTCACACAAGTGAACGCCTCACATCCATGCGAATCTATCACCGTAACACAGTATGTGCCGGCCTCCAGGTTGCTCAAGTCTTGTGTTGTTGCGCCATTGTCCCACAGATAAGTGTAGTTTGGCGAACCGCCCACCACGAAGAGGTTAACAGCACCGTTGTCACCACCGAAGCAGGAAACATTGGTCACCTCGTTGTCCAGAGAAATCACTGGAGGCTGCGTAATGGTGGTGCATAGTATTTTGGTACATCCATTTGCATCCGTTACCGTCACGCAGTAATTGCCTGCGGGAAGGTCTTCCAAGTCTTGCGTCGTCTGGCCGTTGTCCCACAGGTAAGTATATGCCGGTACGCCGCCTGAAACGTTCAGGTCAATCGAGCCATCACTACCACCGTTACAAAGTACTGATACTTCGGTGCTTGTTACCACAAGTGCTGAAGGCTGGGTCACAGTTCTGCAAAGCGAAACCGTACAGCCGTTTGCATCGGTTACCGTAACACAGTAAGTACCTGCAACGATGTTGGAAAGGTCTTCCGTTGTCATAGCGCCCGGATTCCAGAGATAGGTGTAGCCAGGTGTGCCGCCATCCACCGTCACTTCAATCGCTCCAGAGGATAAGCCGTTGCAAAGGATATTTGTCACCTCTGCGGAAGCGGTCAACTGCGAAGCCTCTTCTACCGTTGCGGAAATAGTTTTTGTACAACCGTTCGCATCAGTCACTGTCACCGTGTAAGTACCTGATGCAAGCGCAGAAATGTCCTGCGTGGTCGCACCATTGGTCCAAGCGTAGGTGTATGGAGATATTCCACCTGTAACTGAAAGGTCAATTGCACCGGTGTTGCCTCCATTGCAAGAAACATTGGTTACGTCTACATCCAGTTGAAGTGCAGGTGGCTCTGTCACGGTAGCACTGGTCGTAGCAGTGCAACCGTGCGCATCGGTCACAGTCACCGTATAAGTACCCGCAACAACGTTGGTCAAATCTTGCGTGGTCACACCATTGCTCCAAGCATACGTGTAGGATGCCGTCCCGCCAGAAACGGTCAGGTCAACATCTCCATCCGAACCGCCGAAGCAGCTCACAGGTGACGCCATAGCAGTTGGCACCAATGGGTCCGGTTCGTCAATCGTTGCACTTGCAGTCTTCGAACAGTTGTGTCCATCTGTAACTGTCACCGTGTAAGTACCAGCAGGCACGTTGGTCAAATCTTGCGTGGTCGCACCATTGCTCCAAGCATAAGTGTAAGGAGCAATTCCGCCCGCAACTGTAAGATCAATATCAC
>ENA-ORBV01002337-ORBV01002337.1-microbial-mat-metagenome-genome-assembly--contig:-NODE-2337-length-40153-cov-6.888736_pt1 | contig 40153 bp, 24 predicted proteins | sample MGYA00237777_ERZ505514 | MGnify/ENA primary metagenome ERZ505514 (study PRJEB26160, sample SAMN06269048) | microbial mat metagenome | isolation source: Oligotrophic lake microbial mat | place... | reverse complement strand
TCAATTCGGTAACCCAGCTCGGAGGCACGCTGGGAGATGTTACGGCAAAAGGCCTGAAACGGCTCGGGACCCTCACCGAGGTGAACATCACAGGTCAGGACGCCGAGGCTTTCTTGCTGTTGGCCGGACTTGCCCCGCTGCAGAGCGGTCATATAGCGAGTGGCTAGCGCGTCGCTGCGGTAGCCCGCATTTGCTGCAAGGGATTGGAGCCTGAGCCGCGTGGCCTCGGGCAGCCGTGGATCATTGCGCAGGGCTCGGGAGAAAGTGGTGTGGTGAACCCCAGCTTTTTTAGCGAGCGAACGCAGAGTGGGCGAGAGAGTCATGCAACTGGAGCCTAAACAGAATCTTGCTGGCGTCAACTAATTACAATAATCTACATTTAAGTGAAAGATATCCATTAGGTTCTAACCACTGCTAACAAAATTAAAACAACGAATAAAACAACGAATAAAACATTATGAAAAAAATCACCCTCACCCTCGGATTGGCAGCGCTTCTGCTCTCCTCCCTCACCAGCGCCCACGCCGCGCTTCTCGCCTACGATGGCTTTGATGGCGGCACTGTATTTAACGGCGGCACCGGCTGGTCCGGCAACTGGTCGGCTAATATCAATACCGGCAGCAACCTCACCTACGGAGCCCTCCAAACCACCGGTGCTGGCGCCAACGTCGGTCAATGGTGGGGCGGTGAATCCAACCGCTCCTTTACCACTGCGGTAACCACCGGAACCCTATGGCTCTCGTGGGTGCAAAACGCGTCCGCTGGCACTGACTTTGCACAAATCCGCGTCATGAACGGTGGCAACAGGGCCTTTACCGTTGGCCAGCATGGTAACGACGCCAATACGTTCAAAATCTACGACAGTAACTTCAACGTCGGAGCAAACACGGGTACTTCCATCACCGGCACCCACTTTGTTGCGATGTCGGTTGACCTCGCAACCAACTTGGTCAACCTCTACATTGACCCTACGGGTTTAGGCTCTGGGCTAGCTCCGAGCTCTGCGATCAGCAGCACTTGGGACGGTCCCGGTTCCATTTCGAGCATCACTGGCCTGATTAGCGTGGGCCCTGATAGTGGTAGTTTTGCGTGGGACGAAGTCCGCGTCGGCGACACCTGGGCCGATGTCTCGCCGATTCCCGAACCCTCCACCTATGCCTTGCTTGGTCTTGGTCTAGGTGCTTTGTTTTTCCTACGTCGCCGTCGCGCTGCATAAGAGACACAATTAATTTTGTTCAATGATTAGGGCTGACTTGTTATGAGTCAGCCCTTTTGTTGTGATCCCAGGAAGCAAGACGGGGATGTTCACACGCCGAGGAAAAGCTAGGAGAAAATAGCGGTAGATCAATTGAATCGGTAACAGTTGCCTCAGCAAGGAAAGGTAGGGAAGCAGGAAAGATTCTACACTGATTCTTGATCGTCCACAACATGCGGCAGATTCCTTACCACGGCGACGTCGCAAGCCGGTGAGCCCTACTTCTTTTTCCAGCCGTCGGGGTTTAACGTGCGTTCACCCCAACCACGGGCATCCAAGGGCAGGACACCGTTGGATGACGCCCATTTTTCCCATGACTCTTGGAGCGCCACCAAGTCTGCGGGGCGTTCGGAGGCGAGGTCATGGAGTTCAGCTGGATCGGCCGTTAGATCGTAAAGTTGCCACGAATCACTTCCCGCAAGTGCCAGAGCTTTAAGTGAGCCACGCCTTACGGCTCGACCACCTTCGTGTTCAAAATACAGATTGCGAACGGGCGCGTCTTTCCCTGCCAGAGCAGGTAGAAGTGATATGCCATCAGGACGGATGGTAGCTTTATCGTTGCGCTGGGTGGGGAAAACTGCCCCCGTAATTTCGGCCAAGGTAGGTAAGACGTCGATTAAATGCACTGGCAGGTCGATTCGTTGTCCTGGCTTAATTTGCGCTGGCCACCACATAAAGAACGGGGTCGCCACTCCGCCTTGCGTTGGTTCTTTTTTATATCCACGAAAGGGCAGACTGCTAACCGTGGCCCACGCTTTGCCGTAACTGCTCCGCAGCGAGTCAGATAAATTCGCTGGTAAAGGTGGTGCTTCCAACACTTCAGCGCATGAGCCATTATCGGAAGCAAATAGAATGAGGGTATTTTTCTCCCGCCCACTTTTGGCGACGGCGTCAAGGATGCGTCCTATGCCACGATCCATGTCTTGGATTTGCGCCGCATAAACGGCCATGCGGCGCACTTGATCGGCTTTGACTTCGGGAGCTAGATTGTCCCAATCGAAGGCAGACACAGAGGCAGCTTGTTGTTGATCTCCTAACAAACCAAGTTTACGCAAGCGAGTCAGGCGCGCTTGGGCGATGCGATCATAACCGACGGAGTACGTGGCAAGGTTGCGTTCCACTGATTTCTCGTCGGCGTGGAGAGGCCAATGCGGCGCAGTGTAGGCCACGTAAATGAATCGGGGTTGCGTAAGTGGTTCGTTGACAAACTCGACCGCCGCATCGGAGATCGCATCAGTCATCTGAAACTTTGCGCCCGGCTTCACGCGAGCTTCATTATTGACTAAAAATTTTGGGCCAACATACGAATCACCGCCGCCCATGATGCCAAAATATTTCTCAAATCCGCGGCGTGTGGGCCAACTTTCCGAAGCAGGCAGGCTTTGCGAATTTCTCTCAGCAGTCAGGTGCCATTTTCCCGACATGAAGGAACGGTAGCCAACACTGGCTAAGACTTCGGGCACGGTCACGCAGTCCGCTGCTAAATCTCCGTGGTAGGATGGCCGGCCTTGATCAACTTGCGTCATCCAGCCAAGGCCGACTCGGTGAGCGTAGGCACCGGTTAGTAGAGAGGCACGGCTTGGACAACAACGAGCCGTGTTCGATGCCGCCGTAAAGCGCGCGCCCTCGTCTGCAAGGCGATCGATATTGGGGGTCTTAATCTCTCCACCTTGGCAGCCGATATCGCTGTAGCCTAGGTCATCAGCAAGGATGAGGATGATGTCGGGCTTCCCCGTTGTCTCTTGGCCTGACACAGTCGATTCTGTCTCCAAGAAAAAACCTAGCGCACTACCGAGAAAGACAAGGAAACGGAATTTCCCACAGGAGAATATTGCGACTAATAAGCGGCTCATGAAATGATTGGCCTAGGACACCGCAACTGGAGCGAGCGTTTAAGTGTGGTAAAGTTAGGCTTGGATGCGACGACGACGGAGTAAGAACAAGGCACCTAGACCAAGAGCCAGTAAGGCATAGGTGGAGGGTTCAGGCACCACTGCAGCAAAGTTTAAGGCGGACGTGTCGCCGTAGGCGATGCGCGCCGAGTCGATAAAGTTGGCTCCGGTTCCGCGGATGCCGATGGTCATGCCGCTCATAAACGGGGTGAAGGTGCTGTATTCGCTGTTCGTAACGTTGTAGTTTGCGGTGCCCAGAGCCCCGATGCTGGAGACATCAGTTGGGTTATACCAAACCGACACATTGTCGAATCCGGCTGAATCCACGGTCACTCGTCCAACGATAAGATTCGTTGCACTGGCCGTGATGACAGCTCCTGTAGTGCTCGCCCCAGCTTGAAAGCTCGTAAATCTTGAGAAATCATTAGGAGGATTCAGAAAAGCGGCACCGGTAACAAAGTTACCAGTATCGAACATGTTACTGGTGTTGAACAAATTGAAGTAAGCGTTGTTGCCGGTGCTGACAGCGCCCAAATTGACCAAGTAGCTAAACCAAACGGTGTTACCCGTGACGCCGAGATAGGCATCGGGGCGAGTGATGGTGCGCGTGCTGTTAACACCGTTCAAGGTGTTGTTGTAGCCGTTATTGGAAGCGGCACCGCTGGTCGAACCGGTCAGGCCGGTGTTAACGTAACCAGTGGCCGAGTAGGTGAAGTTGGTGTTGGTGTAGCCGTTAACAGCATTGCCAACATTCACCCAGTTACCGGAGAAGCCGGCGCCACCGCTTTGGCCGCTGAGTTGGACGGCGCTGGAACCGTAGTTGTTGAAGTTTTCTTCAATCAGGGTGACTTGAGCTTGGCTTGTGCCAACAAAGGCAAGCAGGACGGCAATTTTCGGTAGTGAGGCTCTGAATAATGTCTTCATGTTGTAATGTTAGCATTTACGTTGATTAATGCAAGAAATCTTTGGCTCATTAGTTGTGCTAGCTAACGCGCTAATTTAATTCTGACTCAATCACTCCCACACTATCGCTTAAGCTATTGGCTATCGACTAGCTTCCTAAGCTCCACGAGCGCATGCCCACGAAGCTACGTGGTAAGGTCATTCAGAATAGGAAGCAGGTGTTTTTAGAACAGACACTACCTCTTGACACACGCTGCATTCAGGTTGCTGTGTTTCAACCAGTGCGAATATCAGAATACGTATTTACATCCCTTTAAACTGTGATTTACTTGGATTTTCCACATTTACCCGTATGAAATTCTTCCGCACCTTGTCTTTAGCAGCTCTCTTTTTTACGCCAAGCACGCTGCCCATTTTCGCAGAATCCCCGCTTCTCGTTCCGGTTGTTCAACCCAAAGCCCCCGACAATAAACTCGCCACGCCCGCACTTTTTGTTGATCCCAAAGGCTCCGATAAAAACGACGGTCTTTCGCCAGAAAAATCCCTCTCCTCTATTCGCCGCGCGGCAGATTTGGCACAGCCAGGTGACACTATTTATATCCGAGCAGGCACGTATCGTGAATCGGTACGACCCACTCAATCCGGCACAGCGGGGAAGCCCATCACGTTCACATCCTACCCCGGAGAGCGGGCTCAAATTAACGGAACCGATTTGATCAATACGCCGTGGCAGAAGAAGTCGGACAACGTCTATTTCACGCAATTATCCGGACACTATCAGTCGGCTTCCAATTACGCTCTTCAGGTATTTGTGGATGGAGAAATGATCCACCTCGCCCGCTGGCCCAATACGACGCCCGATCTATCACGACCCGTCAAAAGCGCCATCACGGATTTTGTTTCTAAGACCCGTGATAAAGCGGCAAATTTGACCACGGGCATCGTCGAAGACACCGACCTTGCTAAAGCCAACATCAATGCCACGGGAGCGGAGATTTACTTTCAACCCAACACCGAAGCCTGGAGCTGGGCCTTTAGCGGGAGAGTCATTGCGCAAGAAAATGGGAAGCTCACCTTTGTTTCCCCCAACGACAGCGGCAAAGATGGAGGCGTGGGCTACCCTATTGGCTCACGCTACTACCTGTTTAATTCTCCTGATTTGCTAGATGCGCCCGGTGAGTGGTATCTCGATGAGCGCACCCAAGAGCTTTTCATCTTCAGCACGGACGATCCTGCCAAACAACGGATCGAGATTAAACGTCGCGACTGGGCCTTCGATCTAGATGAACGCAGTCACATCACCATTCGCGACCTTGATCTCTTTGCCTGCTCCATCACCACCGACCGCGCCGCAGGGGGCGACGGTATCGCCTATCATGCCGATGGCGAGTCGCGTTATCCATGGCGTGGTAAAGTCATGGGCATTGCTTCAGCGCATGACATTATCCTGAGCGGTCTGAAGGCCAGCTACCTCACTCATTTTACTGATATCTCCGGCCATTTTTTCCTGCAATGGGGGCAGGGGAGTGGCATCATTTTAAGTGGCAGCAATTTAACGCTTAAGGACAGTGTTCTGCAATACAGTGCGGGCAACGGTGTTACTGTTTTAGGTCGTGGAAACCGTGTTCTCAACAATCTCATCCTCGATACAAATTATGCCGCACTAGAATGCGCTGCCATCAACACGGGCGGCGCTGCGGTCACTCAAGACCATGAGTTTGCCTATAATACCATCGCCCGCTGCGGCCGTTCAGGCATCACGCCTCGTGCGCTGGCGAACTCTGACCCCGCCAAGCTCGTCACACGGATTCATCATAATGACATCTTTCACTGCATGTTGCAGGATTGGGACGGAGGCGGACTTTACACGGCCGCAGATGACGGGAAGTTTGTTCGAGTCGATCATAATCTCGCCCACGACATTGATGGGTTTAACACCAGCGGGCTATATATTGATTTCAGCAAAAACTACGTTTTTGATCATAATGTCATCTGGAACACCGAGTGGGGATTCCAATTTCAGGGAGCTCATGGAACCGATGGAAAATCAGCCATGGACACGGCCCTGAACAACACGCTCGCTTACCACAATACCATTCTGGTGACCAACACAAGCGGCGCACCCTATGGACCATTTGGTTTTGCTGGGAGCAAAGGCGGAAACAAAGGCACCGTGCTCGCAAATAACATCGTCGCCATTCGCAGCAAAACCCCTGGTTGGAAACCTTTTTCCGACGCCTACAAGGACGCAGAAAATAAAAAAAATCACGTCTGGGATGGTAATGCTGCCGATGCGAGTAATCCCAAATTCACGAATCTCGAAATCAGCGACTTCACCCTTGCAGCTACCTCCCCCGCCGCAGGCAAAGCGATTACTTTAACTTCGGTGGAACGAGATGGCATCACGGTATCGCCCTTTGCCGCCGACACCCCGGCCAACCCAGACCTCGGTGCCTTCCCCATCGGAGCACCAGCATGGCAGGCCGGTTGCAACCTCCCCGAACGCACTCTCTTGGCTCCATGGGGGCCCGCTAAAACCCTCGGCAAAAATCGATAAATCATGACATCCACTCCCTTCCCCGCCGGCTTCCTCTGGGGTGCTGCCACCGCCTCCTACCAAATCGAGGGCGCGCACGACGCCGACGGCAAAGGCCCGTCCATCTGGGATATGATGTCCCGCAAAGAAGGCGCCATTCCCGGCGGTGTCACCGGCGACGTGGCCTGCGACCACTACCGCCGCATGAAAGACGACGTCGCAATGATGAAAACGATGGGCCTCAAAGCCTACCGCTTCTCCATCTCCTGGGCCCGCATTCTACCCGATGGCACCGGGACAGTGAATCAAAAGGGCCTCGATTTCTACAATGCCCTCATCGACGAGCTCATCGCCGCTGGCATCGAGCCGTGCGCCACGCTTTACCACTGGGATCTCCCGCTCGCCCTCCATCACAAAGGCGGCTGGATGAACCGCGACATCGCGGAGTGGTTTTCCGAATACGCCACCATCGCTGGACGTGCCTTCGGCGACCGGGTTAAATGGTGGATGACGATCAACGAACCCTCCGTTTTTATCGGCCAAGGTTATGGCGATGGCTCCCATGCGCCCGGCCTTAAACTGTCGATGACCGAACTGCTCCGTTGCGCCCACCACGTCCTGCTCGCTCATGGGCGCGGCACGATGGCCCTTCGCGCTTCATGCAGTCAGCCCGTGCAAATTGGTTTTGCCCCGGCTGGCTATGCCTCAATTCCCGACACCGAAAGCCCGGAAAATATCCAGGCCGCCCGCAACTCGCTCTTTAAGATGAACGGTCAACATATCTGGAATGTCCGCCTCTGGCTGGATCCCGTTTACTTGGGCCATTATCCCGCCGAAGCCCCCGGCGTATTCGGGGAAAAATGGCACAATCCCTCGGAAGAAGATTTAAAAATCATCCATCAGCCGTTGGATTTTATCGGCTTCAATTGTTACGCAGGCTACCGCGTAAGTGCGAAAACGGGATCAACCGACCCAGGAACGTTCGAGACTTTGCCCTATCCTCAGGAACACCCCACGGGCTCGCTTTCGTGGCTCATGGTGGCACCGGATTCGCTTTACTGGAGTGCCCGTTTTTATAGCGAACGCTACGGCCAAGGGAAACTCCCGGTCGTTGTCACTGAAAACGGTTTTTGCAACCTCGATTGGGTCGGCCACGACGGTTGCGTCCATGATGGAGCCCGCATTGAATTCCTGCACAGTTATCTCCACGGACTCAAACGTGCCGCCGCCGAGGGCATCCCGTTGGGAGGCTATTTCCAATGGTCGCTCATGGACAACTTCGAGTGGGCGGAGGGCTACAAACCCCGCTTCGGTCTCGTCCACGTGGATTTTGCCACTCAGAAACGCACGCTCAAGGACTCCGCATACTGGTATCGCGACGTGATCCAGAGCAACGGCGCCTATCTTTAAAAAAAGCATGAGCACATACACCATTACCGGGCTCTGCACGGCTACCATTCTCAGACTCCATTCCGATTCTCGCCGAATGCTCTCAGGACTCTACTTTCGGCGCTATGTGCTTACCTGCATTTGCGCCCCGTTAGTGGCGGCGAGCTTTAGTGGCTGTTCCAAATCAACACCCGCAACCTTACTCATCACCGACGAGGTATCGCATCCATTGCGCTCCGAAGTATTCGGCCAGTTCCTCGAACGGCCCAGTTGGGGAAAAGAATATGGCCCCGAAGCCGTTTGCGATGAGCAAGGAAAACTCTCGCCCGAGGTCGAAACGCACCTCGTCGGCATGCACACCACGCTCGTGCGTTTCCCCCATGGCACCGACGGCGACTACGTTGATTGGCAGGACATGATCGACCTGCCCGGCCGCCCCGAACGCCCCGTCACCACCGGCCATAAAGGCGATACCGTCACCAACAATTTCGGCTTTCCCGAATACTTCGCCCTAGCCGATCGCATGGAGTGGTCCACCATCCTCGTGACCAATCTGCGCGACGCGCTTTACCACAAAAAGCCGCTCGCCGAAGCCGCCGCCCACTCCGCCGAACTTGTCGCCTACGCGACCCGTTCCGCCGTCCCCGTGCGCATCGCCGCAGTACAAGTGGGCAACGAGGGCTGGTTTTTCTGGCCGCCAAAAACCCCCGAAGAACGCACCGCCCTCGGTCTCGCCGATGACGCCGCCTGCGCCACATGGCTACGCGAATGCCTCATCGCCTACGCCGATGCGATTCGCGCCGTGCGCCCCGATCTGCCGCTCATCGCCGACGCCCCGCGCCCCTTGGATGGCGGCGGATTGGAAAACAACGCCGCCGCCGTGTGGCGCGCCGCCGTCGATCATCCTGACGTGCGCAGTCGCTACGCCATGCTCGCCGCCCATGCCTACGCCCCGATGGGGATTTGGGCGGCGGATCGAAACGGTGAAAAATTAAAACACGCCAACCTCTCCGCAGACGAGGTCTGGGACGCCGCCACCACCACGCTCGGCCGCTTCGACGCTCAAGGCCGTGCCGTCGCCGATGCCGCCGCTTACGACGACATAGCCGCGCTTGGCTACCGCGTGGCCGTCACCGAATGGAATTGGAACGGCTGGGACTTCGCCAAGCGATTCCCTCAAGCCAATTTCTCCGACGGCATGCCTGCCGCGCTGGGCACGGCGGGTTTTCTCCACGGACTCATGCGCCATAAACACGTCACGCTGGCTAACCAATCCTTACTGCTCGGTGTGAGCTGGGGCATCACTTCCGTCCGTGTAAACCCCAATGGCACCGTCGGCTACCTGCCCCAAGCCGAGGCCATGCGACTTCACGCGGAGCACCACGGCAGTGAAGTCCTGACCAGCGAGCTCACCGGCTCCGCGCTAATTGAAGCCCCGGTGCGCCTCACCACGTGGTGGCCCCAAGTCGCCCGTGCCGCCGTGCTCGACGCGGTCGTCACCGCCGACTCCAAGCACGTTTACGTTCACCTTTTAAACCGTCACCGCACCGCCGCACAAACTTTGAAAATCGTGGTGCCTGACAGTGCCTCTAAGAGTGGCAAAGCGAGCTTGCATCTGCTCACCGCCAAGCCGAAAGCCAGCATCGCCCGCAGCGGTGGCATGACCCGCGTTGAGCTGGAACAAACTTGGAGCAATCGCATGCTTAATGTAGAAATCCCCCCCGCCGCCATCGCCGTGATCGTCCTGCCTCGCTCTTAACTATAAACTCATTTTCACCTAACTTTTCCTATGATCAATTATCTTAACAAACAGACCCCGCTCACCATCGCGATGTGGGATTTCTCCTGGCTTAAATGCAGCCACCCCGGCGGCTCATTCGCCGATCTCCCGCGCTGCGTCGCCGAGGCCGCCGAGCGCGGTTACAACACCCTGCGCATCGACGCCTTCCCTCACGCTTACGTTCAGCCGCAATGGCACTTCAAGCCTCAGGGCCTCAACCGTCGTTTTCCCACCTGGGGCGATGTGTTGTTGCCCGACGGTTACACCGTCGATGTGCGCCGCAAGGTCATCGAGCTGGCCGATCTCTGCCGTAAGCATGGCATCTGGCTCGCCCTCGATACGTGGCAATCCTTCGACATCATCGGCCCGACGCTTCCCAAGGGCGGCATGATCGAACCGGACCAAGAGGAAAAAGTCTGCCGCGACTGGTCCGCCGCCTGGGCCAAAGCCCTCCGCCTCATGCGTGACGACGGCGTGCTCGAACGCGCCGCGTGGGTCGCCCCGCTCAACGAAGTGCCGCTCTTCCTCGGTGCCATGATGCGCTCCGTAAAAGTCTCCGATCCCGAAGTCCGCCACGAAGGGCAGACGCACTTCCGCGCCGATTTGCCCGAGCTCGATGCCTTGTTCCAGCGCGTCAACACGTGGCTCGGCGAGGACGTCAAAGCCGAGATCGCCCGCGATGGTATTCCGATGGCCTACTCCGCCCTCGGCGCAGAAAACTACGGCGCCCGCGTCACCGATATTTATGACGTGGCCGACATCCATTTCATGCCCGATGTGCTGCTCGGCGATGACGACAAAGCCGCCCTCGAAAAGGCCGGCAAAAACGCGTCCAAGTTCACCCTGCACGACGGCGGCATGAACGACTACGACCTCGCGCTCTACTCCGCCGCATGGGACCGCGCCCTGCGTCGCAACTACGGCGCGATGCTCAACCTCGCCCACGACTACGCCCGCGAGGCACTCGCCCGCACCGTGTTGCCCTCCGGCAAACGTCTCGCCGCTGTGCTCACCGAGCCCTACGGACCGTGCAACTTCCCCGACCACCCGGAAGTTTCTTGGGAAGCCTACAAAGACTGGAACGGCGACGCCGCGCGTATTTTCGCCGGTTACGATTACGCCGGCCTGAGCCTCTCGAACCACGCCGAGCCGCTCTTCAGCCTCTGGTGCGACGTGGAGTGGCAACGCCGCAGCAACCTCTACATCTGCTCCGCCGTCACCAGCTAATACCCAACAATTCTCACCCTTACCTACATGATCTTTTGCCGACACTCCCCCAACGAGCGCCGACTGCGCCATCCTTGGAAACGCCTCATCACCGTCGGTCGTGCTTACGAACTCCTCCGCCACGATCTGCTTGAACATCTAAAAATCCTGCAAGATCGCATCGGGTTCGAATACACGCGCTTCCACGCCATTTTCCACGACGAGATGCAGGTGTATTCCGAGGACGACCAAGGCCGCCCCGTCTATCAATGGAAACACATTGACCGAATCCTTGACGACACCCGTGCGCTGGGCTTGCGCCACGTCATTGAGCTCAATTCGATGCCTAGTCTCCTCGCTTCTGGCACTCAGACGATTTTCAACTTCAAAATGAACGTCACCCCACCGAAGTCCTACGAAAAGTGGGAGGCTCTGGTTCATGCCTTCGTCGAGCACCTCGTAGAGCGCTACGGCATCGCCGAGATCCGCCAGTGGTATTTCGAATGCTGGAACGAACCCGACCTCAGCGGATTCTGGTCTGGCACTCAGGAGGAATATTTTCAGCTCTACGCCGCCTCCGCCCGCGCCGTGAAGGCCGTCCACCCCGACCTCCAAGTCGGGGGACCCGCCTCCTCCCGTGGCCAGTGGGTCGCAGATTTCATCCGCTTCTGCCGCCGCGAAAACGTGCCGATGGATTTCGTCGCTACTCATCAATATCCGCAGGACGAGTATTGCCTGTTCGAGAATCGTATCGGATCGCCACACCAGCCCGACATGTTTTTCATCGATAGTATTCGTGAGGTTCGCGCCACCGTCGATCGCGAAGCGGGCTTGGGATTTCCGCTCCTCTACACCGAGTGGAATACGCAAAACGCCGCCCCGAGCCGCGCGGTCACTTGGGGGCGCAATCCTGATCTCGATACACTCTATTCAGGGAGCTCTGTCTTGCATTACCTTACTCATCTTGATCAAGTGGTGGATATGTTTGGATGGTGGACAGCGTCCGATCTGTTTGAGTTTCAAGGAGAGCCCGTTGGAATGCCCACCGCTGCCTTTAGCAGCGGATATGGGCTGCTCTCGGTTCGAGGCGCACCCAAGCCTGCCTTCCACGCCATGCGCTTCCTTGCGCAGCTCACGGGCCGCTTGATGGATGTTCAGCTCGGTTCTGAGCTGCGACCCACACTGTCTGGGGTCATCGCTACAGAGTTTGCTGATCGCGTACGTTTGCTCGTTTGGAACCATCAATCCAACGCTGTCGCATCCGAGGGAAATTGGAATGCGCAAATTCGAGTCGAGTTACCAGCGGCTCTGGCCGGAGCAGAATACGTCCAACGGATCGACTTCCAAGTTGGCCACGGTCACGGCGCCGCTTATGAAGTATGGCTTGAATTGGGACAGCCGCAAAATCTCACCCGCAGCGAGGAAGAAGCGTTTCGTCTCGCCGCCGAACCATCTGTGCGCTTTGGCCGTGCCGAAATTGTGGACGGTTCTGCCCTTATTGAAATGAACCTAGCACCTTGTGAATTCGCCTTCGTGGAGCTGTCCCTCTCCGGCACCCCGAGCAAAGAACGCGCCGAGGAGCAAATCACCGGCTCGCTCAACGACTTGCTCAGCTACAAAAACCGGTCCACCCAGTGATCCTCTGGTATGCCTGACAAGGCTTCGCACGGCCATTTTCCTGTTGAAAAACTTTTTAACTTTGAACCAAATTCTTTATAAATTTTTAGTCTAGCGACTTTTCAGCCAGTAAGCTTACTCAGTCCCATGAGAACCATCTCCGCCTTCCTCGCTCTGTTCCTCATTCTACTTAATTTGATGGCCTTCGCTGAAGAGCCAATCGCCCCAATCGACCCATCCACATATAATGACCCAATCCGTATTGCGTGCGTGGGCGATAGCATCACGCAGGGTGCCGGAGCGGGTGAGGGGAAAGCATATCCAAGCCAGTTGCAGGAGCTACTTGGAGAAAAATGGAAGGTCGGAAACTTCGGGGTGAGCGGAAGGACACTGTTGCGCAAGGGCGACAGTTCTTATTGGAATGAAAGGGCACTGCAAAATGCCCAAGATTTTAAGCCGGACGTAGTTATTATCATGCTTGGAACGAATGACACCAAGCCGCAGAATTGGGCACACAAGGACGAGTTCTTCGCCGACTATAAAGATCTCGTGAAAACATTCCAAGCACTGGAGTCCAAGCCGCGCATTTACGTTTGCCGGCCTTGCCCAGTGCCGGAGCCTGGTAATTTCGGCATCAACGAAACTAATATAAAACTCGTGAATCGGCTTATTGACAAATTGGCACAGGAAGAGAATCTCAGCGTGATCGACATGCATGCCGCACTGAAATCCAAGCCAGAGTTGTTGCCTGATCGCGTGCATCCTAACGACGAAGGTGCAGCGGTCATGGCCAAGACAGCCTACAAAGCACTCACGGGCAAGAGAGCGCCGTAAAAACCCAACGCAAATCGACCCCCTTTTATTTCTCCTCTCACTATGTCCACGCCTTCAAGTTGCTCAGCCCTCGCCCTTCTGGCTCACCTAGCCGCAACCCGTCGCAGCCTTCGCATCGCTTATTTCGGCGGCTCGCTTAGCGAGGGCTGTGGTGCCTCCGACCCGGCCACGCTTTCTTGGCGCGCACAAACCACCCGCTTCTTCCGCGAGACTTTTCCCGCCGCCGAGATTCACGAGATCAACGCTGCCATCGGCGGCACCGGGTCCTACTTGGGTGCATTTCGCCTTGAACACGACGTCCTCGCCGCTCAACCCGACCTCGTCTTCATTGAATTTGCCGTCAACGATAATCAGGTTCCTGAAGCCCGCGTCCTTCGCTCCCTTGAAGGTATCGTCCGTCACCTGCGCACCGCCGCCCCCGCTTGCAAGATCGTCTTGGTGCTCAATGGCACCGCAGAATATTTTACCGACTACACCGCTGGGCGCACACCCGCCGCCGTGGCTCTGCATCAACGCGTCGCCGCCCATTACGGTATCCACGCTATCAATACTGGTCAAAAACTCTGGCGCGAGTTCTCCGATGGCCACGCAACCTCCGCTGAATTGTTCACCGACGGAGTCCACGCCACCGACCTAGGCTACGCCATTTACACCGAAGCAGTCTTGGCATATCTGCGCACGGCCCTCGCCGCGCCGTCCGACGAACTCGCTGTTACCGCGACGTCGCTGCCCGCGCCCCTGACGTTAAATCCCTTGGAACGCGCCACACTCGTCGATGCTTGGATCCTTGCGGGCGAGGGCTGGCAGTGCTGCGACCAAATGCTGGCCGGGCGTTACCCGCACTACGTGGAATCCACCGCTCCCGGCGCCACGTTTACCTACGCGTTCACCGGAACCGACGTCGGTCTCTACTGGCTCATTGCCCCCGATTCCGGCGAAATTGAAGTCTCCCTCGACGGACAACCTCCCGAAACTTTCTCCAGCTGGGATCACTATGCCAAGGACTTTACCCGGGCCAGCTTTGTCACCCTCGCCGAAGACCTGCCCCGCGCCGCCCATACGATCACGGTGCGCGGCCTGTCATCACACCCGGGCGAATCCACCGGCTCCACCCTGCGCATCGGAGCGCTCCTCGTGCAGTAACCCTCATTCAAACACTCTACCTCCTCTTACCATGACTACGTCACCTACCACCACCCTCATCTCGCCCGACCTCACTTGGTTTAACAACGCCAAGTTCGGCATCTTCATCCACTGGGGCATCTACGCCGTCAACGGCAAGGACGCCTCCTGGTCCTACTTCAACCACGGCCAGCCCTGGGCGCGCCCCGAGCACCACTCCTCGCCCGAGGAATATTTTGCCCAATGCGAACGCTTCACCGCCGCCGCTTACGATCCCGACGCCTGGGCCGAAACCTTTCGCCGCGCCGGCGCCCGCTACGTCGTCATCACCACCAAACATTGCGACGACTTTGCGCTCTGGGCCACCCGACAAAAAGGCGGTCGCAACGTCGTGGACCACACGCCCGCCGCCCGCGATCTCATCGCCCCCTACTGCGCCGCCCTCCGCCGCGCCGGCCTCAAGGTCGGCCTCTACTACTCGCACTCCGGCTGGGGCCACCCCGACTATCCCTCCCTCTACAAAGACCCCGCGCAGCGCGGGGACCCCAAGCTCTCCCATTACGCGTTTCCACAAAACGGCGACGCCGAGGACCCCGCCGCCTGGGCCCGCTATCTCGCCTACCAGCGCGGCCAGATCCAAGAACTCTGCGAACAGTTCCAGCCCGACCTGCTCTGGTTCGATGCCGACTGGGAACGCACCCCGGAGCAATGGGGCGCGGCCGAGCTCGTCGCCCTCATCCGCCAATGGTGCCCGCACGTCGTGCTCAACAACCGCACCTGCCATCTCGGCGACTACTTCACCCCCGAGCAGGGCCTGCCCACCCGCATCCCCGAGGGCCCGTGGGAACTCTGCCTCACCATGGATCGCCAGTGGGGCTACACCGAATTCGAGAACGATTACAAATCCAGTCGTCAGCTCCTCTGGTTCCTCATCCACACCGCCGCGAAGGGCGGCAATCTCCTGCTCAACGTCGGTCCGCGCGCCGATGGTTCCCTGCCCGAGGTGCAGACCGAGCGCCTGAGCGACATCGGCGCGTGGTTGGATCGCCACGGCGCGGCCCTCTTCGGCACCACGCCCGGCCTGCCCGACGGGCTCTTCGAGGGCGCGTCCACGCTTTCACCCGACCGCCAGACGCTTTACCTCATCACCTCGGCTGGTGGAGCCGATTCGCTCGCCGTGCAAGGTATCCACGCACCGGTTACACGCGTCGAGCACCTCGCCACCGGCGTCACCGTGCCGCACCGCTTCATCGCCGGTGCCGAGTGGGCCAATATCCCTGGCGTCCTCTGGATCGATCTCCCCGCCGAGCTGCGCGACCCGCTCTTCTCCGTGCTGCGCGTCCACCTCGCCAAGCCCCTCGAAATCTACCATGGCTCCGGGCAAGTGCTCAGCCAGGCTGGCGGCTGATTTTATTCACCCAAACACTCTACCTCCTCTTACCATGACTACATCACCTACCACCACCCTCATCCCGCCCGACCTCACTTGGTTTAACAACGCCAAGTTCGGCATCTTCATTCACTGGGGCATTTATTCCGTCGGCCAATACCCCGAGTCTTGGTCTTTCTACAATCACGGCGCCAAGGGCCAGGATCCGTCCGACTCCCTCTCGTTCGAGGACTATATGGCCCAGCGCCACGCCTTCCTCACCCGCCGCTACGACCCCGCCGCGTGGGCCGCGCTGTTCGCCGAAGCCGGCGCGCGCTACGCCGTGCTCACCACCAAACACCACGACGGCATGGCGCTCTGGGACACCGCCGAACACCTCTCCGTCGTCCGTGATACCCCCGCCGCCCGCGACCTCGTCGGCCCGTTTTGCGAGGCCATGCGCGCGCAAAACATCCACGCCGGTCTGTATTATTCCCACCTCGATTGGACCCATCCGGATTACCCGAGCCTGTGCCACGCCGAGGGCATCGTCACCGATCACCCCGGCTACGCCCGCAGTTACACTTTGGACAAAGACGATCCCGTGCGTTGGGAAAACTTTCTCCGCTTCCATCGCCTCCAGTTGCGCGAACTCTGTGAACGCTACTCGCCCGATCTGCTTTGGTTCGACGGCGACTGGGAGCGCACTCCCGCCAAATGGCGCTTTGAGGAACTGAACCAGCTCCTCCGAACTTGGCGCCCCGGCGTTGTCATCAACAGCCGCATCGGCACTTTTGGCGACTACGCCACGCCTGAGCAAGGCATCCCCACCACGCCGCCCATCGGCCCGTGGGAGCTATGCTATACGATGAACCGCACGTGGGCCATGGCGACCGACCCGTCCTATAAAACCTCCGCTGAACTCATCCGCCTGCTGATCGAATGCGTCGGTATGGGCGGCAACCTCCTGCTCAACATATCGCCCCTCGGCGACGGCACTATTTTCTACGAACAGGCTCGCATCTTGCGCGAAATCGGCGCTTGGCTGCGTCCTCACGCCAAAGCCATTTACGACACGCAGGCCGGATTGCCGCATGGCTATTTCTACGGACCCAGCACGCTCTCCGCCGACCGCAAAACCCTCTACCTTTTTCAACTCGAACACCCTTCTAACGAAGTCTCCGTCAAAGGCATCCATAACCGCATCCTCTCCATCACTCTCCTCAACGGCGACGGCACACAGATTCCCCATCGCGTGAGCGGCGGTGCGAGCTGGGCGGGTGTTCCCGGAGTCGTCTGGCTCGACCTCAAGAATATCGCCCCGACTCCCCATGCCACCGTGATCAAACTGGAACTCGACGGCCCCCTCAGCCTCTACACTGGTCACGGGCAGGTCATCACCCAAAACTAAACCATCCCATGAGCATCCCCAACCTCTTCTCCCCTCAACGTCACGGCGGCGTCCTCCGACTCCGTCCCGAAAAAATCGCCGACTACAAACGGCTCCACCAGGCCGTCTGGCCCGACGTTCACCGCGTCATCCACGAAGCCCATATCCGCAACTACTCCATTTTTCTCCGTCGCCTCCCCGATGGTGACCACTACCTATTCAGTTACTTTGAATACGTCGGCTCCGACTTCGCCGCCGACATGGCTCGCCTCGCTGCGGACCCCGTGACCGAGCGCTGGTGGGCTCTCTGCAAACCCTGCCAAGAGCCGCTCCCCGACTGCGCCCCCGGCGAGTGGTGGGCCAGCATGGAAGAAGTCTTTCATCAGGATTAAAGGGAGCGCGCCTTGCCTAGCGCTACGGTGTCGGGCGAGTAGCTGCGGTCCTCTGGGAAAAGCAGATGCCCACGAGCTTTTACTGAGTCATGCTCTTTAGGGTTTCGCCCACCGATTATAGGTCTTTCGCATCTAAAGTCAGATGGTTTATTATTGTATTGTTGAAAAGAATTGTACGACCGGCGCGCACGGGAATAGGCATTGCCCGAGCTCTCTTAAGTGCCTCCTCGTCAAGCTCCGTATAACTGGCGCCAGCTAATTCAGAAGGCGTAAAACTCATTGACACAGACTCGGCCATTTGCGGTATTATTATCTCGATTCTTTACCTTAAAAAAATACCTCTTAAATGTCTGCCACCCCTTATACCTTCGCACAAGATGCGTATGCCGAGCTTGGTATCGATACCGAATTTGTTTTGAAAAATTTAGGAGAAATCCCGATTTCTCTTCAATGCTGGCAGGGCGATGATGTGCTGGGTTTTGAAAATAGCGGTGAGGGTTTGAGTGGCGGCATCCAAGCCACAGGAAATTATCCCGGGCGGGCGCAAACGATCAAAGAACTTCGCCAAGATCTCGACCAAGTATTCTCGCTCTTACCTGGAAATCACCGCCTAAATTTGCACGCTATCTACGGTGATTTCGCTGGCCAAAAAATAGATCGGAACGCCATTTCAATAACGCATTTTCAAAGCTGGATCGAGTGGTGTCGGGAGCGCAATCTTGGCCTAGACTTTAATCCAAGTTATTTTTCTCACCCACTCGCCGCCAGCGGAGCGACTCTCTCTCACCACGATCCCAACATCCGAGAGTTTTGGATTCAACACGGCATCCTTGCCCGCTGCATCGGCGACGAAATGGGCCGCCAATTAGGCTCTCCCTGCGTCACCAATATATGGATACCCGATGGTTCCAAGGATCTTCCCGCAGACCGCAAGGGCCCGCGTGAACGGCTGGAATCTTCACTTGATGCCATCTTTGCTCAGCCCCTTGCAACGAATCTTGACGCCGTGGAATCCAAACTTTTCGGTATCGGCTCAGAGGCTTACGTGGTCGGTTCCCACGAATTTTATCTCGGTTATTGTGTCAGTCGTCAAAAAATATTGTGTCTCGATGCTGGGCATTTTCACCCGACCGAAACGCTCGCCGACAAGATCAGCTCAACGTTGCAATTTGTGCCAGAAATTTTACTTCATGTGATTAATTCAGCGTCACCAAATCATTTTCTCCGCCGCCTCCCGGACTGCTTCCACTACCTCTTCAATTACTTCGAGCGAAGTCGGCAGAGCTGGTTCACGCCTCGGAACCCATCTGCGCGCCGTCATTGCGACGCACCTCTTCTTCAAACCTTCCATTGGTGGGGAAAGCTACCTTCAATCCAATTTATCCTCGCAGCTTTGCTCTCCGTAAAATCCATTTCCCCATCAGTTTTCTATGAATTCAATTATTCTCAATAACCAAAAGTCACTCTTGATTTCGGGCGCGGTGCACTACTTTCGTAGCACTCCCAAGCTTTGGCCTGAACTCATGCGTCAGTCCCGCAATGCCGGGCTGAACGCAGTTGAAACCATCACGTTCTGGGGAGTGCACGAGCCTGTGCGCGGGCAATATGATTTCTCGGGCCGTCTCGACCTCCGCCGCTGGTGTCAGGTTGCACAGGATCACGGTTTAGGTGTCATTTTGCGTCCCGGCCCCTATACCTGCGGCGAAATCAATTACGGCGGCTTTCCCGCTTGGTTGCGAGATGAGCCTGGCATCCAGTTCCGCACCCGGAACCAGCCTTACTACGACCAAGTGCGCCGCTGGATGGATCGTCTTTTTGAGGAAGTGCGCCCGATGCTCGCGCCCAAAGGCGGCCCGATTTTCATGGTGCAGGTCGAGAGTGAGTATCTCAATATCGCCCGCACTTATGGCGCGGATGGCGTCGCTTATCTTGAATGGTTGCGGGATCTCTTTGAAAGTTACGACCTAGGCGTCCCGCTTTCGATGTGTAATCCGGTGGCGGCGCCCCTCGATGGTAGGGGCTGGGTGCCGCGCACTCTGGAAACGCTCAATTCTGGCACCGGTTACGAATTGGTCGCGCCCTTCAAAGCAAAGTATCCCAGCGATCCCTGCTTGTGGACGGAAGCATGGACAGGTTGGTATCAAGTCTTTGGTGGTGCGGCAGGGCTGCGGTCGGCGTCTAACATGGCTTTTTATGCAGCGCGCTTTTTCGCTGCGGGCGGCAAGGGCATCAACTACTACATGTGGCATGGCGGAACCAACTTCGCTCGTGAAGCGATGTTTCTGCAAACGCCGTCGTATGGCTTCGATGCACCACTGGACGAATTCGGTCAGCCGACCGCTAAGTCCGCGGCACTCGCCGAACTCCACCATCTGCTCACCGCGCATAGCGCAGCGTTGCTTGAAAACGAATTGCCGGAAATCACTGAGCTGGCAGACCGATGCTTTGCCTGTGTTTTTCCGCACGCCACAGATCCGCTGGTCTTTCTCAGCAACGATGGCTATATAGACGCTGGCGCACCGACCCAAACCGTCGAATGGCAAGGCAAGCAATATTCCCTTCCTCCCGAAAGCTTGCTTCTGTTGGGCGCGGACGGGCTGCTCTGGCAAACAGTCGTGACCAATGCGCCTTCTAAACGGCTCCACGAATACGTTGAGAGCGCTGAACGACTCGAACTAGTTGAGACGCGTGCAGGCTTAGTTCCAACATTAGATGCAGCCGGAACGAACGAGGTAACGCCACAGGAACAACTTCAATACACGCGCGACCTTACTGATTATTGCTGGTATCTGACGCGTGCCGATATGCCAAAAAGCGGCGAGGTCGAACTCACCATTGAAGGCGTTGCCGACTTTTTCCAGGTATTCGTCGATGGCCAGCGAGTGGCCATTTCACAGACTCATATTATCGAAGACCGTGGCTCAATTGATGGTCCCGGCTTCCATCAAAGCGTTCACTTCTCCTGCGAAGCGGGCACACACGAATTGGCGATCTTAGTCTCTGCTCTTGGCCTGACCAAAGGCGATTGGATGATTAACGCCAACATGGCTTATGAGCGTAAAGGCATCTGGGGCCGTGTCCTTCTCGACGGCAGCGAGCTGAAAGGCGCGTGGCAGATGAACGCCTTCGATCCATCACCTACCGCTGGCTTTGCGACTGCTACACCTGGGGAAGGCCAATTCTCCTGGCATCGTTTCACTTTTGCCACGCCGAGTGCTGCGGTGCCGCTGGCTCTCGACTTGGGCACCATGGAAAAAGGTATGGCTTGGATAAACGGTCACTGTCTCGCGCGCTACTGGCTCGTTTCGATTCAGAAAAGCAAACAAGTTCATCTCGAACACGACCAGCTTCAGGTTCAATATGATAAGGAGCCGTCACAGCGGTATTATCACGTGCCTTCCGACTGGCTGCTCGAAAAAAACGAGCTGATCTTGTTCGATGAATTAGGCGGAAAACCCCGAAGCGTTCGCTTATGCGAAGTCCGAGCCAAACTGTGAGTTGAGCAGCAACCAGTCATCCAAGATCTGAAATAACCTGAGTTCATGCGCCCTCTAAAATGAACAGATCCACCGTGATCCTCTCTGGATAAAAATATGTCCGCGCTCGATCACTCCGAATCCCCCACTTGGTGGAAAGAAGCCGCCTTCTACTAAATCTATCCGCGCAGCTTTGCCGACTACAAACGGCTCCACCAGGCCGTCTGGCCCGACGTTCACCGCGTCATCCACGAAGCCCATATCCGCAACTACTCCATTTTTCTCCGTCGCCTCCCCGATGGTGACCACTACCTATTCAGTTACTTTGAATACGTCGGCTCCGACTTCGCCGCCGACATGGCTCGCCTCGCTGCGGACCCCGTGACCGAGCGCTGGTGGGCTCTCTGCAAACCCTGCCAAGAGCCGCTCCCCGACTGCGCCCCCGGCGAGTGGTGGGCCAGCATGGAAGAAGTCTTTCATCAGGATTAAAGGGAGCGCGCCTTGCCTAGCGCTACGGTGTCGGGCGAGTAGCTGCGGTCCTCTGGGAAAAGCAGATGCCCACGAGCTTTTACTGAGTCATGCTCTTTAGGGTTTCGCCCACCGATTATAGGTCTTTCGCATCTAAAGTCAGATGGTTTATTATTGTATTGTTGAAAAGAATTGTACGACCGGCGCGCACGGGAATAGGCATTGCCCGAGCTCTCTTAAGTGCCTCCTCGTCAAGCTCCGTATAACTGGCGCCAGCTAATTCAGAAGGCGTAAAACTCATTGACACAGACTCGGCCATTTGCGGTATTATTATCTCGATTCTTTACCTTAAAAAAATACCTCTTAAATGTCTGCCACCCCTTATACCTTCGCACAAGATGCGTATGCCGAGCTTGGTATCGATACCGAATTTGTTTTGAAAAATTTAGGAGAAATCCCGATTTCTCTTCAATGCTGGCAGGGCGATGATGTGCTGGGTTTTGAAAATAGCGGTGAGGGTTTGAGTGGCGGCATCCAAGCCACAGGAAATTATCCCGGGCGGGCGCAAACGATCAAAGAACTTCGCCAAGATCTCGACCAAGTATTCTCGCTCTTACCTGGAAATCACCGCCTAAATTTGCACGCTATCTACGGTGATTTCGCTGGCCAAAAAATAGATCGGAACGCCATTTCAATAACGCATTTTCAAAGCTGGATCGAGTGGTGTCGGGAGCGCAATCTTGGCCTAGACTTTAATCCAAGTTATTTTTCTCACCCACTCGCCGCCAGCGGAGCGACTCTCTCTCACCACGATCCCAACATCCGAGAGTTTTGGATTCAACACGGCATCCTTGCCCGCTGCATCGGCGACGAAATGGGCCGCCAATTAGGCTCTCCCTGCGTCACCAATATATGGATACCCGATGGTTCCAAGGATCTTCCCGCAGACCGCAAGGGCCCGCGTGAACGGCTGGAATCTTCACTTGATGCCATCTTTGCTCAGCCCCTTGCAACGAATCTTGACGCCGTGGAATCCAAACTTTTCGGTATCGGCTCAGAGGCTTACGTGGTCGGTTCCCACGAATTTTATCTCGGTTATTGTGTCAGTCGTCAAAAAATATTGTGTCTCGATGCTGGGCATTTTCACCCGACCGAAACGCTCGCCGACAAGATCAGCTCAACGTTGCAATTTGTGCCAGAAATTTTACTTCATGTTAGCCGTGGCGTGCGGTGGGACAGTGATCACGTGGTCTTGTTAGATGATCCGACCAAGGCTGTCATGGAAGAACTAGTGCGCGGCGAATTCCTAGATCGCGTCCATATCGGGCTCGACTATTTCGATGCCAGTATCAACCGCATCGCCGCATGGACCATCGGTGCGCGCAACGCACGGAAGGCACTGCTCATTGCGCTGCTGGAGCCATCCGCCACTTTAAAAACACATGAGGCCAACGGTGACCTCACCTCGCGCCTAGCCTTAATGGAAGAACTAAAGACCATGCCTTTCGCTGCGGTCTGGGAGGAATTTTGCCTCCGCCAGAATAAGCCTTCGGGTCGTGATTGGATGAAGCAAGTCAAAGCCTACGAGCAAAAAGTTCTTGCGCACCGCTAAAATTCATTGATGTTCTTTTCAATGACGACCTCCCGCCCGTGGTTTGTATTCTCCCGTTTAGCCCCGCATTAAACCCTAATAAAATTCTTTTTAGTTTCTATGAATATGACATCTAATTCACCGTTCCCTTCAAACTTCATTTGGGGTGCCGCCACTGCCGCTACTCAAATCGAAGGCGCAGCCAGTGAAGATGGCCGCACCCCTAGCATCTGGGACGCCTACGCTCATCAGGCTGGTCGCACGTGGAAAGGCGATCACGCAGATATCGCTTGCGACCATTACCATCGTTGGTCTGAAGATGTGGATTTACTCAAGCAGCTGGGCGTGAAAATGTACCGGTTTTCACTTTCTTGGCCGCGCGTCTTGCCAAATGGCACTGGCCAACCAAATGAAAAAGCTCTCGCAGTTTATGATCGCTTGATCGACCGCTTGGTTGAATACGGAATCGAGCCCGCAATAACCCTCTACCACTGGGACATGCCGCAGGTTTTATTTCGGCAGGGCGGTTGGTTGAACCGGGATTCCGCCGACTGGCTGGCCGAATATGCTGGTCTACTTTCCGCACGATTCTCCGATCGTGTTCGCTGGTGGATCACGCTCAACGAGCCTCAATGTTTCATTTCAATCGGGCACCTTGAGGGTTGGCACGCACCAGGACTGAAGCTGCCTATGGCCGATGTCCTGCAAGCCGGTCACCACGCCCTTCTTGCCCATGGTAAATCCGTGCAAGCCCTTCGTGCGAACTCCAAAGCGACTCTCCAGATCGGATGCGCAACGGTGGGTGTAGGTTACTTTCCAGAGGACGCTAACCGCCCCGAGGACGTGGCCGCCGCCCGCAATCAAACCTACCGCACGTCCGAATCCTTTTCTTGGACGAACACTTGGTGGACTGATCCGATCTACCTCGGCCATTACCCAGCAGATGCGCTGGAACGTTACAGCAAATGCTTGCCCGAGATTCGCACGGGCGACATGGAGTTGATTTGTCAACCAGTGGACTTTTGCGGGTTCAACCATTATTTTGGTGAAGCTGTCCGTGCTGGCAAGGATGGAAAATCTGAAGTGCTACCGCAACCTTCTGGTTGCGAGCTGACGACCTATAATTGGCCCATCACGCCCGATTCCATCTACTGGTATGCCCGTTTCATGCACGAACGCTATGCTCTGCCCTTGCTCGTCACGGAAAATGGCACAGCTAGTGCCGATTGGGTAAATCTCGATGGCGAGGTGCGCGATCCCGGTCGCATTGATTATGTGCACCGTAATTTGCTCTGTTTACGGCGTCTGCTCGCCGACGGGATTCCCGTTCTCGGGTATATGTATTGGTCACTTTTGGACAACTTTGAATGGTCCGAGGGCTACCGCATCCGATTCGGACTGGTGCACACCAATTATCAAACCCAGAAACGAACACCTAAATCATCGTTCCACTGGTATCGCGACGTGATTGCGGCCAACGGTGCCAACCTTTAATCCAACCACCCTCTCCAACTCACCTTTTTTTCTGTGAACCTCAATTCCATCCTCTCCTCGCTTACGCTCGAACAGAAGATCGCCCAGATATCCTCCGTTTGCCTGAGCCAATTGCTCGAAGACGGCGTGTTCTCCCCCGCCAAAGCCGAGAGCCTGCTCGCCAACGGCATCGGCTGGATCGTCACCTTGCAGGAGAACCCCGAGATCAGCCTGTCCGGCGCCCGCGCCCAGCTCGCCAAGGCTCAGGCCTACCTGCGCACCCGCACCCCCGTGCCCTTGCCCGCCATCATGACCGACGAGGCCATCTGCGGCCAAATCGCGCACGGCTCCGTCATCTTCCCCCAAGCCCATAATCAGGCGCAGACTTGGAATCCCGCACTGATCGAAGACTGGGCGCGCCACCTCGGCCCGCACTTGCGCGCGCACGACGTCACCCAAGTTCTCTCGCCCGTTCTCGACATCGCCCGCGAGCCGCGGTGGGGCCGCTGCGAGGAGACCTTTGGCGAAGATCCGCTCCTCTCCGCCGCGATGGGCGTGGCCTATGTGCGCGGCCTCGCCGGAGACGATCTCGCCAAAGGCGTCGCCAGCATGGGCAAACACTTCGCCGGCTACTCGGCCTGCGAAGGCGGCCATAATTTCGGCTCTTGCCACGTCACCCCGCGCGACCTGCGGGACAACCACCTGTTCTCCTTCGAGGCCGCGATTCGCGAGGGCGGACTCACCACGCTGATGGTCGCCTACCACGACATCGACGGCGTGCCCTGCGCCTTCAACTACGAGCTATTGACCACCATCCTACGCGACCAGTGGGGCTTCGAGGGTTTGACCGTCACCGACTTTTTCGGGCTCGGCCAACAGACAGCCTTCTTCTTCAACTCCTGCGCGGACGGCCGCGAAGTCACCCGCCGCGCCAAGCTCGCCGGTCTCGATGTGGAAATGCCCACGCCCGATCATTTTCGCACGCACCTACCGGGCTTGATCGCCGCCGGTCTCGTGCCGGAAGCGCTGATCGACGCTTCCGTCAAACGCGTCCTTGCGCTCAAAGAAAAACTCGGCCTGCTCGCCGCCGACCAACCCCAGCCCGCACCCGCCTCCATTGCGCATCGCACGCCTCAACAAGAAGCCCAAGCCCTCGAAATCGCCGAGCAATCGCTCGTCCTCTTAAAGAACGACGGCGGACTCCTGCCACTCGCGCCGGCCGCGTTCCAACGCATCGCCGTGATCGGCCCCTGCGCCGACCGCGCCCGCACGCTGCTCGCCGATTATGCGTTCCCGCAAGCCCGCCAGCGCAACTGCAATTTCTACGGCCACGAGTCGGCGGAACAGGCCGTCGTCACCGTGCTCCAAGGCATCACTCACGCCGTCAAAGACCATGCGGTGCAGGTCAACTATGCGCCCGGTTGCGAGCTTATGAGCGGCACCGACGAGAGCCGCGCGCAAGCCGTCGCCACCGCCGCCGCTGCCGACGTCGTCGTGATGGTGCTCGGCGAAGAATCCATGGTGCTCAGCGGTGAAGGCTTTGACCGCTGCCGCCTGGAGTTGCCCCCCGCTCAGGAAAAACTCCTTCAAGCCGTGGCCGCGACTGGCAAACCCATCGTCCTCGTGCTCACCTACGGGCGACCCCTCGCGCTGGCAGGTGTCGCGCCATGGTGCCGCGCGATTGTTGCGGCCGGTTATCCCGGCGAACAAGGCGGCCATGCCATCGCGCGCCTGATCTTCGGCGAGATCGCCCCTTCGGGCCGGCTTGCCATGAGCTTCCCCCACACCACCGGCCACACGCCCGCGCACTACGCGCGACAGCCCAACTCGCTCAACAGCTACGCCGATTTCCCGCAGCAAAACAGTTGGGCGCTCTACCCCTTTGGGCACGGTCTAACCTATACGCAATTCACCTACTCCGACCTCGTGCTCGACGCCGATCAGCTCGCCCCCGACGCCACGGTGGAGATCTCCTTCCGCGTGAAAAACACCGGTGCGCGCGCCGCCGCCGCCGTGCCACAGCTCTACATCCAAGGTTATCACAAAAGCGTGCTGCGCCCCCTCAAGGAGTTGAAGGCCTTCACCCGCGTCGAGCTCGCCCCCGGTGAAAGCCGCCAGATCAAGATTTCCCTGCCGCTGGAGCTGCTGGCCTTCCACGGCGCCGATCTCCAACTCAAGGTCGAAAGCGGCCCCTACGAGTTGATGGTCGGCTCCTCCTCCGCGTTGATCCACCTGCGCCAGGTCATCCACGTCACCGGCGAACGCGCCATCGCGCGCCGCAGCTGCTTCTTTGCGCAAACTAAAGTATTGAACTGAGAATCAGCACCCATCTTCATGACCACCAAAACCCTCATCAACCACTTCCCCCTGCCGCGCCCGCACTGCGGCTTCACGCTTGGCAACGGTCTGCAAGGCCTGCTCGTCTGGGGCGATAAAACCCTGCGCCTCACGGTGGCCCGCGCTGGTTTCTGGGATCATCGCGGCGGGCAAGTCATGCTCCCGGCCACCACCTTCGCCGCGGTGCGCAGTCGCCTCGAGGCTGACGACGAACCGGGTCTGCGTGCCTTGTATCCCGACGCGCCTCCAGTCAACGGCATCTCGACTTGCCCGCAACAATACGGCGGCGGCCGACTCGAACTTGCCTTCCCCGATGGCCTGCGGCCTCTACGCGCTGAGCTCGACTTGCTCCATGGCGTGCTCGTCGTGCGCGTCGGGCGTGATGAGGACGACGCCCATCCGCACGCCCTCGTGATTCGTCAGGACCCAGACCACGAGTGCGTCTGGGTCGAGCTACCCGAGGCCCTGCGCGGAAAAATCACGTTCCAGCTCATTCCCGCCTTCGACTCCGTGTTGGACAACGCCATGGGCAAGCTCGGCCTCGACGCGCCCGAGCGTTGGACCGAAACGGGCGTGACCGGTTTCACCCAACACCTGCCCCAAGACCCGCCGCTCACGGTCGGTTTTCACGCCACCGAAACTTGCGTCACACTCCTGACCGCGCTCGGGGCCGACGGCCGCTCCGCCCTCGTGCGGCAAGCGCACGTCTTTGACGCCGCCTCCGCCTCGCGGCGCGCAGACGCCTTCTGGGCCGACTATTGGCGCAGCGTTCCTTCGGTGACCTTGCCCGACCCCGAGCTGCAATCGCTCTACGACCACGGGCTGTTTCGCGTAGCCGGGGCGATCCGCGCCCACGCGCCGGTGGCGACCTTACAAGGCCCGTGGATGGAGGACACCCGCATTCCATCATGGAGCAACGACTACCACTTCAACATCAACCTCCAGATGGTTTACGGTGCCGCCCTCGCCAGCGGCCAGTTCGCCGCCATGGAGCCACTGTGGTCGATGCTGCGCGGTTGGTTCCCCCGCCTGCGCGAATGGGGTCAGCAATTTTTCGGCGTCGAAGGGGCCATGCTCCTGCCCCACGCGGTGGATGATCGCGGCCTGCCGGTCGGCGGCATGTGGCAGGGCAACCTCGACCAAGCCTGCGTCGGCTGGACCGCCTTCATCGCTTGGCAAACCTACGAACACACGCTCGACCGCGAGTTTCTCCGCGACACCGTTTGGCCGCTACTCGAAGGTGCCTTCCTCGGCTACTCCGCCATGCTCGACGTGGAATCCGACGAGGCCGGACGCCGCCGTTACCGGTTGCCCGTCAGCGTGAGTCCGGAGTTTGGCGGCACCAAGCTCCGTCAATGCTGGGGTGCCGACGCCAGCTTCCAACTTGCGTGCCTGCACGCCCTGCTGCGCATCCTCCCACAAGCCGCGACCACCCTCGGTTTGCCGACCGATCCGCGCTGGGCCGACATCGCCACGCACCTGCCGCTCTTTTCGCGCCGCGTCATTCCGGACAGCCCTTACTCGTGGGACAAAAAGAACCGCGGTTCCATCAACCTCTGGGAAGGCCAACACCTACCCGAGAGCCATCGCCACCATAGCCACCTCGCCGCGCTGCATCCGTTTGCCAACATCGAGCCGCTCGACCCCGCGCACCGCGAAGTCGTGTCCAACGCCCTGACCGAGTGGACAACTCAGGGCGCGGGTCAGTGGGCGGGCTGGAGTCTCGCCTGGGCCGCCTCCCTCTGCGCCCGCTGCCACCTGCCCGACGCCGCGCTCACTTGGCTTAAGTTGCTCGACTACGCCTACACCAACGACGGCCATTCCCCGCTGCACAACGCCGATTTCGCGGGCGTCTTCGCTTGCAACGACGGCTCGCTCGCCTGGCTCGACTTTCGCAAAGGCCCCGACTATGTCCATTGGGAAACCATGCAACTCGACGCCCAGATGGGTGCCGTCTCCGCCATCACCGACCTGCTCGTGCAAGTACGCGACGGCACGATCTACATCGCCGAACGCCTGCCCAAACGCTGGCGCGATCTCTCCTTTGAAAACGTCCCCGTGCCGGGCGGCTTCCGGGTGAGCGCTGAGATTCGCCACCGCCACGTTCGCCGTATCCAGATTTCCAGCACCGTCGGTTGCACGCTCCGCCTTGCCCCCGGCTTTACCGGCCCGTGGTCGCTCGACGGCGTGCCGCAGGATGGCTCATTGCTCACCCTCCCAACCGCCCCCGGCCGACGCTACGTGCTGCAAGGCGCCGTGCGGACGGAGTGCGTCGTCACCTAGCTTTTTATAAAATGAATACACAAATAAAGACTACCTCTTCCACGCTGGCGCAATTACCGGAGCTGCCGAATCGCGTTTTGGTTGATCACGGCGACGAGCGGCTTTTGTCCGCCGACCGCCAAGGCTCACGGTTCACAACTGACCGGACAGAGGTGAATTTAGTCCGCAGCTCCGAAGGCCTGGCCGTGCGAGTGACTTGCCCGACCGGCCCGCTGGCCCGCATCGTCCTGCGATGGGAAATCACGTTTCCCTCCGATACGCTATATCTCGGCGATCACTGGGAACGCGGCTACGGTGATCTGCAATGGCGCTTCCTCCAGCCCGAGCGAATCCTGCCTTGGTATTTTGCCGCGCATCATGCCGCGACCGGGCGCACCTTTATGGCGGGCGTGCAAACGCAACCCGCCGCGCTTTGCTTTTGGACGGTGGATGCCGCCGGCATTTCCCTCTGGCTCGATTTCCGCAACGGCGGCAGCCCCTCGCATCCCGGCGACCGCGAGCTCGCTGCAGCGACCATCGTCTCGCTCGCGTCCGCCCCAGAAGAGACGCCAATCGCGGCGCTTACCCGCTTCTGTGGTGTGATGTGTCCGTCGCCCCGGCTCGCCGCCACACCGATCTGCGGCAACAACAACTGGTATTACGCCTACGGACGGAATTTTGATGCAGATGCGATGCGGCGCGACGCGGCCTTTCTCGCTGACATCTCCAGCGGCCACGCCAATCGGCCTTACTGTGTGATTGATGCCGGTTGGACGCCCGGGTCGGCTTGTCCCGGCGGGCCGTGGACTGCCGGAGATGCAAAACGATTCCCCGATATGCCCGGCCTCGCAGCGGACATGAAAAAGCTCGGTGTGCGACCCGGCATTTGGATGCGTCCTGCGTCGTTGATGAAAGTGGACGAGCCACATCGATTGCGCGCCGGCCCCGTTAGTGGAGAGGAAAAACCCCTCGATCTCACGTTGCCCGAAAATCTCACGCTCATTCACGACGACGTGGCGCGCCTCCGCTCGTGGGGCTACGAACTCATCAAACATGATTTTTCCACCTACGACTTTTTTGGTAAGTGGGGGGCTGAAATGGGAGCCGATCCGACCAATGGTGGCTGGCATTTCCACGATCAAACGCTGACCAACGCCGAAATCTTTTTAAAGCTCTACCAGACACTCCGCGCGGGGGCTGGGGACGCAGTGCTGCTTGGCTGCAACACCATTGGACACATCGGCGCGGGACTCTTTGAAATCCAGCGCACGGGCGATGACACTTCCGGCCACAGTTGGGAACGCACGCGGCGCATGGGCATCAACACGCTCGCGTTTCGCCTGCCCCAGCACGGAGCTTTTTTTGCCTGCGATGCCGACTGTGCGGCGCACACGGAGCACACGCCGTGGGAATTTGGCCGGCAGTATCTCGATCTCGTCGCTCGCAGTGGCACGCCGTTGTTTATCTCAGTGGATCCGCGCACGATTCAACCGGAACAAAAAGCCGCCTTCCGCGACGCAATGCAAACCGCGTTGTCCGGAGGCACGCCGGGCGGTTGCGAACCGCTCGATTGGCTGCACACCACATCTCCACGCGTCTGGCGATTCGGCGATGAGATAGTCACCTATCACTGGGAAGAAGCCGCCGGCGTAAACCCACTCCTGCGCATATGACCCGACCAGCGAAAAACATTTCTATCTGATCATGAGCCGGCGGGGATTTGCAACGCGAGGCTCGCTGGTTCCGCCGCCACCGATCTGCTCACCGCCCACCTCACGCGCGGCGAAATAGGTCTCGCACCCTTTGCTGCGGAGGTCCAGATCCGCAGACTGTGGCGCTCTGGCGATACCCTGCGTAACCTCTTACTGTGACGGCCGCCAAAAACGTCCCCGTGCCCGGCGGCTTCCGCCCGAGCGCCGAGATTCGCCACCGCCAAGTTCGCCGTATTCAGATTTCCAGCACGGCCAGTGCCACGCTACGCCTCGACGCCGATTTCAAAACCCTCGTTGCGCAACCTCCTCGGCCCGCACCACCACGAGTCTGTCGAACCCGTGAACACCGCCCCGTGGTATTATCTGCCCTCCTGCGGCGAAGGTCCCGCCCGCGCTGATAATACGTTGGCTTGGGCGAACGGCACGTTTCAATCCCCCAACCACCGCCCTTCTTACGCCTGCGTCTCATTTGGTCAGTTAGGTTCTATCACGCTTCATTCATCGCTAGAACACAAGTAACACAGAGGTCAGGTGTAGGATAAAATTGGGTAGCACAGCAGTCATTGCAACTGGTGCATTAAAATTATCGGGCAAACTGGTGATTCAACTTGTTAAACTTTAAATGGCAGATATTTGTAATTGACATGAATCAATTTCAAAAGGAGTTGAAATCCTCTTTTCTATTTTTAATTCTCCTAACTCTTTTTGGCTCGGGTCATTTACGCGCTCAAGCAGTCATCAATGAGTCTGCCGTAACCCAAACTTTATACGCATCGCCCTCTGGAATCAGCAGCAATAACGGCTTATCCCCCGCCGCACCTAAAAATCTCAATGGCGCCATTTCTGCCGCTGCGAATACCGCGTCCAAGATTATATTGCTCGACGGCGACTACCGCCAGTGGGTTTCACTGCCGGCTGGTAACACTCTGCTCATCATCGAAGCGCAAAACTCCGGCCAAGCCGCCATTACCGGTTCAGATCTCGCCACTAATTGGACGAACATCGGCGGGGGTCTTTTCACTTTGCCCTGGACGCAAAACTGGGGCCTTGTAAACCCCGGTTTTGCTGGAAATTGGAGTGCTTACAACCGCCGGACGGAGATGCTTTTCATCAACGGTTCCAGGCTACTTCAAAGATGCACCTCTGACGGTGATGCGGTAGCGACCAACACGCTCAACGCAGGGGAATTCACGGTCAACGAAGGCTCCGACCTCATCACTTTCCGTCCGCCCGCAGGCGTGACGCTATCGTCGTCCTCCCGAGTTGAAATCACCACCCGAGGCAACTCCGAACACCTTTTTAGATCCGATGGCCGCTCAAATCTTGTTCTCCGTGGCATCGTGTTTCGTCACCATGGTGGGACAATTAACCAAAGGGGGACCTTCCGTCTTGAAGGTGCAAGTGGTTCAGATCCTGCGACCCAAATTCGAATCGAAGACTGTAGCTTCACCCAAAATAACGGCTTTGGGATGCAATTGAACAATACTGCCGACTTTAGCCTCACCCGCGTGAATGGCTCCTTTAACGGCAGTCGCGGAGCAGGCGGACTCGGCCTAAGACGGGGTCTCATCGCTGACAGCTCATTCAATTCCAATAACTGGCGCTCGGGCACCGCTAATACCGGCCACGATGCGGCCGGGTTCAAACTATTCGACGGCCAATTGAACGAGTTCACCATCCATACCATACAAGACATCGTCTTTCTTCGCTGCACATTTCGCGATAACAATTGCGTCGCCTTCTGGCAGGACTACGGCGGCAAGAACGTCACCATAAACTCCTGCCTCTTTGAAAACAACGAACAAGGAGGCATCATGCAGGAGATGACCCCTGGTCCATTAACCGTGACGAATAGTGTGATTAGAAATAATGGCTCCTGGGGTATCCAGTCCTACGGTGCGCCCAATATCATCATTACCAATAATTACATCTATGGCACACGTTCGTCCCCTTCATACATAAGTGATCCGCAGTATGCCAGCTTGATTAATGTGGTGCTGGATGATCGCCAAAGCTCAAGTCTCGAAGGGACGGATCCCGGCAGTCCATCAAGCCGGTATGGCCATTTTAAGGGCTGGGTCATCACGGGTAATGTTATCCAAGCCACCGACACGGGCGGAGCACCAATCTTTTATGCAACCGATTACGGAAGTTCTGCAAATCCCAACTTCCCTGCAAAGTCTAGCCTATTAATAAATCTCGTCTCTAACAACAACAGCTGGTGGCGCGCTGCCGGAAATGGGCAATTTTCCTCCACTGATGCCTTCTTCAATACGACCAATTACAATAACTGGCAAAATGGATTTACATACCTGAATTTTGACGAGTGGAAGAGTGCGCGTGGTCTGGATGGCGCATCCACCTGGGGATCAGTTAATCTGTCCTCTGTCGGCGATCCGACGATAAGCGTGAGTCCGGTGATCACTTCTAACCAAAGCGCATCCGGCAACACGAATTCGCCATTCAGTTACCAAATCTTAGCTGCTAACGGCCCGACAAGTTTCAGCCGTGTTGGCGGGACTTTGCCGGTCGGTATTTCATTAAACACAAGCACCGGCCTACTTAGCGGAACACCAAGTCAGTCGGGAACCTTTACCCCCAGTTTCACCGCCACTAATTCTACCGGCACTTCGCCCGCAGTTGCTATTACCCTCACCACAAGCCCCCTTCCACTTCCCGTCATCTCCCCCGCGCAATCGACTACAGCAATCAGTGGTGCTGCATTCAGTTATCAAATTCTCGCCAGCGGCACTCCTACCAGCTATGCCCTTAGCTCAGGCACTTTACCCAGCGGGATTTCTTTAAACTCAAGCACCGGATTGCTGAGCGGTTCTACCTTACAGACGGGCACCTTCGCCCCGTTTTTTACCGCGACCAATTCAACTGGAACGGGGTCGGCCACCTCCATTTCGATTCAAATCAATTTACCACCGGCTGCCCCACTAATAGTATATGATGGATTTGCCGGTAGCACGGTCAATAATGGAGGCACCGGTTGGTTATCTCACTCCACTTGGGCTGGCACCATCGTCTTTGGTAATAACTTAACTTTCGGAAGCCTTTTAACTACCGGCAATTCACTGGTTAATACAGACCAATTCGGAGGCTCCAGCCGTGAGTTTCCAACCATCAACACAGGCACAATCTGGTTTTCTTGGCTACAAAGTAATGACGCTGCAACAACTCGTGCCGCCCGCGTAGATTTTATGAATGGCGGCTCGCTGAAGTTTGGGATCGGCCAGAACAAGGATGAAGCTAACACGAACTTCCGCATCTATAATGCAGCCAGGACATCAGTAGCAACCACGGCAATATCCACGGACGGCATCCACCTCGTGGCCGGCTCGCTGAATCTCGCTACTGGCGCACTCACGCTTTATATAAATCCGACTGGATTAGGCGTCGGTGGCACCCCATCCAGTGCGGCGACTGCGACCGTTAACCTAGGAGCCATGGAGCTTGGACAGTTCGGCCTCGGCACAGGCGATAGTAACTTTATTTTTGATGAACTGCGCGTGGGCACTTCTTGGGCTGAGGTTTCGCCCACCAGTGGTCCCCTCCTGACTCCACCCGTAGTAACGGCAAACCAAGCTGCTTCGGGGACCGTAAACGCCAGCTTAACCTTTGCCGTATTAGCATCCAACACCCCCACGAGCTACGCGTTAATTGGCGACTTGCCCGCCGGGATCACGCTCAACACCTCCACCGGCGTGCTCTCCGGCACCCCATCGGCCTCTGGCACGTTCACACCCAGCTTTACCGCCACCAACTCTGGCGGCACTTCGCCGGCGGTCGAGCTCACCATCAACGTTTCCGCCGACCTCCTGGCTCGCTGGAGTTTTGACAACGTGCTCACGGCCGCTCCCGCCACTTATAGTGGCACCGCCGTCGGCACCACCGGCTACGGTGTCGGCAAGATAGGCAGCCAAGCCCTTGCTTTCAACGGCTCCGTCAATGACTACGTGGCAACTCCCTTTGTGCTCAATCCGGCCAACACCGATTTTAGCGCCGCCGCTTGGGTTTTGCTAACGGCCACCCCTACCGCGAGCCAGAACATCATTCAACAGTCCGACAGCAACGGGACGGGCCGATGCTGGCTTTACGTTGACCAGGATAGAACGCTCCGATCCTTTCTCGGCAACGTCGCTACAGTCAGCAACGCCATTTTGGTCGTCGGCGCGTGGACTCATGTGACATTGGTCAAGAGCGGAACCAACGTGCAACTTTACGTCAATGGCGTGGCTGATGTCTCGGCGACGCGCACAAGCGAAACCTCCGTCGGCGGACTCATATTCGGCGCAAACAAGACTGGCATCCTCAACTGGAACGGCCGCATCGACGATGTGCGTGTTTATCAAGGTGCTCTCACCGCTCCCCAAGTTGCCGCTCTCTTCGCCTACAGCGAAGCCACCGGCGTGCAAACCTTCCGCACCACCCACAGCCTCGCCGCCAACGGCAGCCAAGACCTCCTCACCCCTGCTGGCGACGGCGTTGCGAACCTCCTTAAATACGCATTCAACATGCTCGGTAACGAGACAGGCCAAGCCGCCGCGCTCGCTACGCCCAACGCCTCTATCCTTATCGCCAACGACTCCGCCGGCCTGCCGTTCGTGGATGTTGATGGCACAGGAAAACTCCGAGTCACCTATATCCGTCGCAAGATATCATCTAACCCCGGCGTCACCTACGCTGTGGAGTTTTCCGACGCCCTCGCCACTTGGGCTGTAAATGGTTTTGCCACCGAAGGCACACCTACGAGTATTAATGCCACCTTCGAGCGCGTCACCATCACCGACTCCGTTACCGCCCCGGACAAACGCTTCGCTCGCGTCCGCGTAACGATCCCGTAAACCATTGAAAACTAAGTTTTTAGCACTAACCATCCTGCTGGGATTTTCCTCTCTTCGGGCCGCTATTTTCTATGTCGCTGCCGCCCGCGTCGGGCGGCAGCGACAGTAATCCCGGCACACTCGCCGCGCCTTTTGCCACCATACAAATCTTACCTCCTGCCCTCTCTGCTTCTCCATAGCCTGCCCACCTCCGGCGGGTGAAAAACTTTTGGTTTTCCGTGTTCTTCCCATAGGCGAGACGGATAGTGCCATGTTTTAAACTAATCTTTATCTTTCTTTTTAGGCTAAACATGCGAGCCATCCTGCGTCTTGGTGTTGAGCGTTTTTATACCTTGCGCACGGTCGGGCCATCTTGCCAGATGCCTTCAATCATAACATTCCGAGGCACCTTCGGAACTCCCCTTTCATTACGGTTGATTTGCCCCACCACGACATCCACGGCGGCGCGGTCGATTTCCTCAGCTCGCAGGTTTATCCCGGCTAAGGGCAGATCCCACGCATTCACGCTCATCGAAACCAGGCCAATGTCTTCAGGTATCCGATATCCGTTATCCCGGAAAAACTTTAGGTGCCCAACCGAGGGTCCGACTAAAACATCCGGTTTTTCCGCCTTCACCCACTTTAGCAAACCTGCATCATCGAAGCCTTCGCAATTAAATGTGGGGTTTTTCAACCTTGCCAATTGCGGATGAGTAGCATGATAGTAATGGTAAGCACCTTCCCACTCGTGACCCGTAGCGCGGTTCAGCCCCAAGAGCTGGACTAGGCCGATTCGGCGATATTTTCGGCGCGTCAGCTCCTTCATTACGGTCATCATGTTTTGGAAGTTGTGCGGCTCTACACGGTGGAGTTGTGGACGCCAGATGGCATGGCAATGTTGCACCACCGCCACATGCGCCAGGTTCAGCGAAAGGTGCTTTCCTCCCTGCGAAAAGTTGGGAGGAATAATGATACCCTCAATTCCCCGGCTCAAAATGATTTTATCCATCCGCTTGGTCGTCATCTTAGGCTCTCTCATCCAAAGCTCGTCGATGCAGTAGCCCAACTCCATCGCCCTCTTGCTGATCGTCCGGCAAAATGCTTGGAAAGGCTCCTCACCTTCCCCCATCCTAGTTGTTGCTGTTAGAAGCCCCAACATCATAGGATTACTTTGCACACGGCCCCGCTGCATTGCTATCATACCACGGGAGATGAGCGCATCTGGACGATAGCCTTCCGCTTCCGCCAATGCCCTCAACTTACGACGGGTCTTCACCGCCAATCGTGGATCATCACGCAGGGCGCGAGACAGGGTGCTGTGGTGAACCCCGGCCAGAATGGCCAAGGACCGCAACGTGGGAGGACTTTTCATACCAATAAACCCTACAGGAATGTATGCGGCATAAAAGCTAAAAGACATCTTCACAAGGTTTGAGGTCTCAAGGTTTTTCGCCTTTCCCTCCGCTTTCATAAAACCTTATTGATCTTCTGATAGGTGATCACCCACTTCACCATCAACCAAATCCGAATCGGCTCCTCTTCCAATTGACTCTGTGGTCTGTTCCCTGAGAGAACCCTGAATAAATATCACTCTTTTGAGCCCCCTCCTTGGCATAAGTTTTTTGGAACAGTGAACGATCACAGGTTCACTGCCCTCATTTCTATAAGCTAAATTGCAACTGGTGCATTAAAAACTTATTGTGTCTGATATATCGCGGTGGCAGACTTTTGACCGTTAAAACAAATAAGGAAAATTCAAACACAACAACCTAAAACACCAATATGAAAAAAATCACCCTCACCCTCGGATTGGCGGCACTGTTGCTCACCTCTCTCACCTCCGTTCAGGCCGCGCTTATCTCCTACGATGGCTTCACCAGCAACGTTTCTAACGGCGGAACTGGCTGGACAACGAATTGGTCTGCCTCCGACAACGCCTTTAACGCTAGCGGCATCAGTTCAGGCAATGGCCTTATCTCATCAGGTGGCTCGGCCGATATCGGGTTTTATGGTGGTGGCCAAGCAACCCGGACGTTTTCAGCCATGCCCATTACCTCGGGCACACTTTGGATCTCATGGCTTCAAACAAGCTCAACGGCAGTAGCAGACCCAGCCCAAATCCGACTTCTAAATAATGGTAATACCTTGCTCATGTTCGGCAAACACTTCGCCGATGCACAGACGTTCAAAATCTTTTCTGATGGTGGCGGCAGTGTTCAAGGGACATCTTCTGTAAGCAATCTTGGCACCAATTTCGTCGTCGCGTCGATGGAATTTGCCACCGGTCAAGTCAATCTCTACGTAAATCCCACCGGTCTTGGAACCGGAGGTGCACCGCTCACCGGACTTGCCACCTCATGGACATCGGGAGGGCACTTCGGATCTGGATTGAATCAATTCCAAACTGTCGGCAGCGGTGGGGGCTTAATGTCACTGGACGAAGTCCGTGTCGGCACCACGTGGGCCGATGTCTCGCCGATTCCCGAGCCCTCCACCTACGCCTTGCTTGCGCTTGGTCTAGGTGCGTTGTTTTTCCTACGTCGGCGTCGCACTGCATAAGGGACACAATTAATTTTGTTCAATGATTAGGGCTGACTTGTTATGAGTCAGCCCTTTTTTTGTACTTAAGTCGATCGCTGGTAAGGCATCGTTACCCTGCGCATTCCTTCGCCGTCATCCGCGTATGACGACCAGTGGTCGCTCGACGGAGTGCCTCAAGACGGTTCTTTGCTTACCCTCCCGCCGTCCCGCAACCCAGACTTACGTCTTCACATCCGCCTGATCTGAATCGTCTTGAACTAAAGAAACACTATACTAACTCTCGGCTTGACCCTCAGTACGCCAAGCTTTTTCAGTGTGGAGCAGACCAGCGTTATCTGGTTCTTGTCAATTGGAAGTCGTAGTTTATATTGGACCCTAAAATTAGCTTTATGAAATTACTCAGCAGCACATCTCCCTCGTGGCTCTCGGCCTTTGCACAACCGCCACTCGATTTTCGCCCCGTTCCCTTCTGGAGCTGGAATGAAACCATGGAGCCCGCCGAGGTGCGCCGCCAGTGTCGCGTCATCAAGGACGCCGGCTGGGGCGGCGCCTTCCTCCACGCCCGTATCGGCCTGCGCACCGAATACCTCGGTGAGGCTTGGTTCGAGGCCTGCGCCGCCGCCATTGACGAGTGCAAAAAAATCGGCCTTAAGGTCTGGCTCTACGACGAGGAAGGTTGGCCCTCCGGCATCTCCGGCGGCACCGTCCCGCTAGCGGACGAGGCCTTCCGGCATAAGGCATTATTTGCTCGTCCCGTGGGCGTGGCCGCACCGCCCGACAGTGTCCCCGTCGGCCTGCCTCAGCACGGTCTGCAAGTTTACCATTGGACGGCTCCGCTTGGATCTTGGCGGTTTAACGGTGTTTGTTACGCCGACCTTTTAAGCCGCGATGCGATGGCCGCTTTCCTCGACGATGCCTACGCGAGTTATCACCGCCGCTTTGGCGCCGACTATGGAAACACCATCGTCGCCGAATTTCTGGATGAACCCTGCGCGATGGTTCATGTGCTCGTTCCCGCAGGCACGCTGCCGTTTACCGACTGTATTTTCGATGCCTTCATCGAGGATCACGGCTACGATGTGCGGCCTCATCTGCATCTATTATTCCAAGAGGGGGAGGGGAGCGCGCGCATCCGCATCCATTACGGTCGCACCGCAAGCCGGTTATTTGAAATTAACTTCACCAAACAACTTGCCGATTGGTGCGCCGCCCACGGCATCGCGCTCACGGGGCACTACATGGAGGGCAGTCTCTACGAACAGCAGTGCAAAGGAAACTCCATCCCGCAAAATTACCGCCACCAGCAGATTCCCGGCATCGACCACCTCTGTATGCAGGTCGCCGAGATCATCACCGCCAAGCAATGCCACGGCGTCGTCAACCAATACGCCAAGCCCCGCATGCTCTGCGAAACCTACGGCGCTTCCGGCCAGAATCTTTCCTTCGCCGACCGCTGGTGGATCGGCCTCCACCTCCTCAGCCTCGGCGTCACGCTCTTTAACCCGCACCTGAGCCTGTTCACCATGGCGGGCTGCCGGAAACGCGACTTCCCACCCAACCTCTTTTTCCAACAACCGTGGTGGCCAGCAAACCACGCCGTGGATGAACCACTGAGTCGTCTCTGCATGGCACTCTCCCAAGGCCGCTGCCTCGCCGAAGCTCTCGTCCTCCATCCTCAAGAATCCGCCGCCGCTCTCGTCTGCGTCCGCACCGACTGGGACAACCCCGCCGCGCTCGATGGTGGCTGTCTCTTATACACATCTGACGCTGCCGACGAAT
>ENA-ORBV01002336-ORBV01002336.1-microbial-mat-metagenome-genome-assembly--contig:-NODE-2336-length-40201-cov-18.264331_pt1 | contig 40201 bp, 28 predicted proteins | sample MGYA00237777_ERZ505514 | MGnify/ENA primary metagenome ERZ505514 (study PRJEB26160, sample SAMN06269048) | microbial mat metagenome | isolation source: Oligotrophic lake microbial mat | place... | reverse complement strand
GCTTGGATTTCTAACAATTCCATTTCCTCCTCCCAAAGCTGAAGCAAAATCATTTGCTGCTTGATTTCATCGAACTTATTTTCCGAGCTGAACAAAGCGGTAGCGGCGGTGGCGCTATACTCCGCAGCAGGAGTGGATTCTGTCAACAGGGATAAAATGATGCCTTTTATATTTCTCAATTTTTTTGGAGATAGGTCGCTAGTGATTTGATGTTCTTGAAGTTGTTCAAACACCTCATTTAACCTTTCACAAATTGCCTCTCCTATTTGAAATCTGGCTTGCGTTAATTTTCGCGCCCTATCATTGAGGTTGATGACGTCGATTGTTTTGGAGCCTAATTCATCTTTTGCATAAAAGCGATATGCTTTCAAATAAAGATGGTCGTTGGGATAATGAATTGTTGGATTAACAATCGGGTTTGCGAAGGTATCATGCTCTCCCTTTTCGCCATTGCAGCGCTTACAACTGGGTAGCAAGTTTTTCCATTCAACCACTTTTTCAGGATAAATCTTCTTGGGTAAGAAATGCTCTACTTCCAGATAAGCACTCAATTCATCTACTCTGCACTCACAATAACAACACTTTCCAAAAGAAAACGCCAGCAATTGGTCTTTAATGAATTTTACATTCCAGACATTTTTGCCTTCAGCGAGGTACAAATTTGTTAGCTCCCGAATTTTTTCGTTGGTCAATTCAACAGGCGGAGCGCAGCGTTCCAGTCTAATCATGGACAATCGCGGACATTTGCATTCTCAATAACTTGCGCTGGCTGCTGTTCGGGTGTAAAATCGCCTCCAATTGTTCATAAGCTTCCTGCGCTTTTTCAAAATCCTCTTTATCCAAAGCCTGTTCAAACGCGTCCATCAATTGCAAATAAGCATCCGAGTGTGTCCGCTCTCCTAAATTCATCAATTCCGATAGAATCTCTTCCACCGACCAACCTTTATAAGTAGGAATTTCAGGTTGCGTAATTACAATATGGTCTTCTTCTTTGGATAACAAAACAATATTCACCCGCTCTGCCGATTGTACGACCAAAGGACTGTGCGCCGTAACTATAAACTGCGTATTTGGAAAATGCTTCGTCAAAAAGCTGATGACATTGCGCTGCCACTCTGGGTGTAAATGCAAATCCAATTCATCCACCAGTACCACCGCCGCTTCCGCCAATGGATTTTCACTATCAGGATAACGCTCAAACATTTTCTTTGCCAAATCTACAATCCACGCAATGGAAGAGCGATAGCCATAGCCAAGTTCATGCAAGCGCACCCAGCCGTAGTCAGTTTTGAATTCGACGTAGTTATTTAGATCCTCATCAGATACAAATTTGAAATTCTTTACATCTGGTAATAAGCCAGAGCTTAAAAGTCTCTTTATTTTTTTTAATTGATTTTTAGCTTTTATTCGCTTACTTTTTTGAGAGTAATCTAACTGTATAAGCCATTCTTCAACATTAATTAACTCTGATCCATCATCAAATAATGTAGCCGTATTACTGTTTGATGTTGTATTAGAAATATTTGTCTCACCGGCTCTTCGATTTACCCCATATCCATATAGAATTAGACCTTCTACCTCGCCGGACATAGCAGCAGACCACCTACTTCTATTTACATCAAAACCCCAGCTGTTAAAACTATCAGATTCTTTATCTCCAATTATCAACTCTCTAAAAGCTTTTTCAGATAATGTTTCTGTAGGAAATGAGGCACTTTCAAGAAGCTTTGTTCCTATAAACGGTTTGGATAATTTTTTTAGTTTGTCTATTCTCCATACAGAACGTCTCTCAATATTTATAGGAACATATGAAGAAACTTTTTCTCCTGTATCTTTTCGTAAGATTTCTTTAAATTTAATTGGCTCCAAATCCGCAATCGCTCTTAAAATCGTCGTTTTCCCCGTATTATTATTTCCCATTATCACTGTCCACTGGAAGAGCTTGCCGTCTTTATCTGTAAAATCAATAATATGTTCCCCCTTGAAGCATTTGATATTTCGCAGCTTCAAAGCACCGATATAAACATTATTTAACTTGCCATTTTCTTCCATAAGTCAATTTAAACTTGCAATACAAATATAACATTTTAAATGTCAAAAACGACCGCCGAAGCCGTGCTAAAAAAATATCCCAATATCAAATTATCCCAATAAACTCCTCCTCTGTCAAAATCTGCACTGTACCCAATGCTTGCGCTTTTTTGAGTTTAGAACCCGCTTCCTCGCCCACTACCAGAATATCCAAATTACTGCTCACCGCGCTGATATTTTTCGCGCCCAACGATTCCGCTTTATTCATCGCTTCTTTGCGTCCCATTTTTTGCAAAGTACCGGTAAAAAGGATGGTTTTGCCAGCCAAAGGCGCATCGGCAGCGAATTGTTTCGGGCGGTCTTCCTCGGTTTGGCGCATATTGACCCCTAAATTTTCCATTTCAAGGAGTAGCGCAACATTTTCCTCTTTTTGAAACCACTTGACAATATTTTCGGCGACGACCGGACCCACGTCTTTGATATTTGTAAAATCTTCTACCGTCCAATGTTGCAAATCCAACACATATTCCACTTTTGCCGCTATTAATTTCGAGACTTTTCTACCCAAATGATGCACACTCAAACTATGCAACAGGCGTTGAATCGAATTTTGCTTGGCGTGTTCCACCGAATTCCGCAATTTTTCTGCCGATTTTTTACCAAACCCTTCCAAATTTGAAATGGCTTCATAATCCAAACGATACACATCCGCAATATTTCGTAGCCAACCCAATTCGTAAAAACGCTCTACAATAGACTTTCCAAGCCCTTCAATATCCATCGCATCTTTAGAAACATGAAATAAAATACGCTGCAAATATTGCGCCCCGCACACGCAAGTCGGGCAACGCCACGCCGCTTCATCTTCCAATCGAATGAGCACAACGGGCGTTTCGGTATTATTTATCGGACAAAAACGTGGGAATTCAATTACTTTTTCCGAGCCATCACGCAGTTCTTCCATTGGTTTTACAATGTAAGGAATCACGTCACCGGCACGCTCCACTAGCACGGTATCGCCGAGTCTAAGGTCTTTACTTTTGATAAAATCTTCATTGTGTAATGAAATAGAAGAAATAATTACACCTGCTAAATGAACCGGTTCAATTTTTGCAACGGGTGTAATGGAACCGATTTTTCCAACTTGATATTCAACATTGATGAGTTTGGAAGTGGCTTGCTTGGCGCGAAATTTGAATGCAATTGCCCAGCGCGGGTGGTGCGAGGTGTAGCCGCTGCGTTCCTGAATTTCCCGGCTGTTGACTTTTACCACCATGCCGTCAATTTCGTAGGCGTAATCTTCCCGTTCGTCTTGCCATTTCTGACAAAAAGCCACGACTTCCTGAATGTTTTTACACAATTTTCGTTCAATCGTCGGCACTTTAAAGCCCAACGTTCCCAGCAAATCCAGACTTTCCCAGTGCGTCGAAAATTGCTTCAACACGTTTTTTCCATCTTTGTCAATTGCATAACCAAGCGTGTAAATAAATGCTTCCAAACCACGCTGCGCCGTTTCTTTGGCATCTTTCGTGCGTAAGCCGCCGGTGGCTGCGTTGCGGGGATTAGCAAAAAGCACTTGTCCAGCTTCGGCTCTTTGGACGTTTATTTTTTTGAAATTATCTTTACGAATCAGGGCTTCGCCGCGCAATTCTATTTTAGAAATTCCATGATGGGAAAAGTTTGCTTGCAATGGAATGGATTTGATAGCACGCGCATTGGCAGTCATTTCTTCGCCCATCACGCCGTTTCCACGCGTCGCAGCCCGCGTGAGGCGGTCATTTTCATACACCAAAGCGATACTTCCGCCGTCAAATTTTGGTTCTACTGTATATTCAATATCGGTACTTTCAGATATTCCCAATAGGCGTTTGAGTTGTTTATCAAAATCAAACAAATCGGCTTCATCATACGAATTACCTAAGGACAACATCGGCGTGAGGTGCGCTACTGCTGGAAAATCGGCGGTTAAATCGGCAGAGACACGCTGAGTAGGGGAGTCGGGCGTAACGAGTTTCGGGTGCTGGGTTTCCAATTGTTCCAGTTTTTTGTACAATTGATCGTATTCGTAATCGCTCACGATGGGGTCGTTGAGGATGTAATAACGCCACTCATGGTAGTTGATGAGGCGGCGGAGTTCGTCCATTTGCTGCGGGGCTTGCGTGCCGCCGAGCATCGTTTCGCCATTCAAATATTTTTTAGAAAGCTCGAAAAAGGTGCGTTGTTCGTCTCTGGAGTACATATTTGATGTGCTGATTTGATAATGTGCTAATTATTTGGCGTAAAGATACGGAAAGGATTGAAACAAAATGTTGGAAATGGAATACTAAAAGTTAGATTTTTTGAATACGCGCCACCTGCACTCAAAGATTTGAAAAACAGTAACACCACCAATATTGGGCATAGTACAAAGTTTTTTAATAAAAATATCTTTGCAGAGATATGATAACTAATTTTTTTTGCGTTAAACTGCTAATCTTAGAAAAGATAGATCGAGTTTAGTGTGAACCTCCAAATATTAGTGTGACGCTTCGATTACAACAACTTGTAATCATTAAACACAATTATATTATGGAAACACAAACAGAAAGAGGTATTGGTTTTGAAGTACGCACGCCCGTGCGCATCACCGTACCCGCAAAGGTCGCCCACAACTTAGACCTGTTCAAAAGAAGCGTTATTTCCCTTGCCGAAAGATTAGGATGCCCCAAATGTGTATCCGGCAGAAATTGCTACTTCCAGTTGGAGAGAGACTTCGTCATTAATGAAGGTGGAAAATTGCAAAGCGAAATTTCCACTTATTTAAGGGATCCTGAGCCGGAACTGAACAAGAGCCGCAACTGCCAGCGTCAACTTCGCCTCCAGTGCGCACCGTAATTTGGAGGGGCTTTTGAAAGCTACGGAAGAATTAGTGGGTAAATTGGGGCATGCTCAATGTATTTCTGGGTTCGACATCAGTTTTGAGCAGTTGATCAATCCGGTCGTGAATCCTGCCAGAGTTTTTGACGTAAGCGCAAATTTCAAAGTGAATGAGTTCAAATTCTCGGTTTAGCAGTATTGCTCCACTGGGGGTTGGTATCACGTATTCGTCGGAGTTGCACGAATTAATTGTAGCCAATCCAGCCCTATTTCCAGTGGTGGAGATTGAACCGCAAACGCTTTTTATGGAGACTCGGAAAGGGAATACCCCTTTCCGGGTTCTTGATGAAGTATTTGAACGCCTCAACTCCTTACCCGGCAAAAAACTCATACACAGCGTAGGCGCGCCCATCGGTGGCACGGTTACGCCCGATGCAGACCAGATTGCGATGCTGAAAGGCGTGGTGGACTTATTCAAACCACCATATATAAGTGAGCATCTCAGTTTCAACAAAGTACATGGTTTCCAAACGGGTTTCTTTCTGCCGCCGCGTCAGACACCTGCCGGCGTACAAAAAGCAGTAGAAGGCATTAAAAAATTACAAGATGCGTTACAATTGCCCTTAGCGGTAGAAACGGGGGTGAATTATTTGCGCCTCCGAGGCGATGAAATGGAAGATGGAGAATTTGTAGCAGCCGTGGCGGAACAAGCGGATTGTGGTATTTTATTGGATTTACATAATTTATTTACGAATCAGCAGAATGGCAGACAGCCGATTGACCATTTTTTAAGCCAAATTCCAACGGATAGGGTTCTGGAAGTGCATTTAGCGGGCGGTTTTGAAATGGACGGTTATTATTTAGATTCGCACTCTGGACCCGTTCCTGAGTTGTTGTTGGAGATTTCAGAGCGTGTCATTCGACAATTGACGAATTTAAAAGCCATTATATTTGAAATATTTCCCGCCTATCTTGCATTGACTGGATTAGACCTTGTAAAAGAAGAGGTAGCTAAAATACATAATCTATGGAATATCAGAGGAAGCAAACCCGTCACTTCTAATTCGCAAACTCATTCTACCAAAAAAGAAACCGTACTGTGGGAAAACGTTATGTCACCAGACCATTGGGAATTGGAACTTGGCGGGCTGACGGTAGGAAAAGCCGCTTCTCTGGAAGAGGTGTTGCAACCTTTGAGAGACGACCCGGGAATCGAAATTGTACAAAAATTGGTGAAAGAATTTCGGGCTTCCATGTTGGTAAATGTAATGCCACTGACTTGCAGAATGATGATGTTGACTGTAAAAGTAGAGGGATTTCTTACGGTTTTGAATGATTATTGGAGTAAACATACGCCGCAGTTATACGCATCTTCCGAAGCTTTGCAATTTGCCGATTATTTAGAAGGTATCAATTTGCGCGTGCCGGCACTCAATCGAATTTTGGCATACGAAAAAGCAGTCGTAGAAACTTTGCTCGATGATGAAACCAGAATTGTCCAATTTCACGTTGACCCGATTCCATTATTAAGTGCTTTGGCAGATGGAAAACTTCCAGATGAAGACCCAGCACCCGGCGATTATGAAGTAGAAATTACGGCGGATGTCTATGAAACCTTGAGTTCGACCGGGCAATATTTTGCACCTGCTACTGCAAAGTTTCATTAAACTGTTCATTTGGCACATTTTGTGGCGCTCACCGCATATTGTCTGAACTGTGATTTTTGTGATTACTTAAGAGCAGAAACAAGTGCAAAATCATGCCTTTTACAAAAATTACAGTTTAGACAATTGTTTTATGCGGATACCGAATGAGCAAACTTAAAGTCAAATACCCCAGCACCAAAAAAGTACCGTAACCAATCGTCAATCCCCACGTGTGCAGGTGTGCGAAGGGATTTACAAAGCGGTCAGCGATGTCGGAAACGAGGGCAAACGGATTGAAAAATACATCCCAACTATTCCAGCGCAAAAACCTGCCGAGATACACGCCGAATGCGCAGAGAAAAAGAACGCCGAAAACACTAAGCCAAGTGAAGCGATTGCCAAGTCTTTTGGAAACTAATGCTTGAATATCAAGAAGGCTGAGGTAGCCGAGAATAATACCATTCCAAGCAAAAGACAGTAAAAGTAACAAGTCGAACCACAGCGGTACACCATTGCGCAATTTTAAATGAAATAAATCGGTAAAAATGTACGGCGCATTGGGCAAAAATAGCAGCCACAGGGCCACAAGGCTCCAGAAAACGAGGGGTCGCTTGCGCAAATTTTCAAATGCTATCAGCAACGTGCTGATTCCATAAGGAATAGCTGCGAGAAAAAGATTCCAAACCAAAAAAGTATACGTCAAGGTGTGCGAATGCCAAATGCGAAAAGCGTTCATCGTGACGCTGAATGCCATGCAAAGAGCGAGCAGCGCGAGGAGACGCAGGCGGGGATTGGTTTTCCAAAGATGAATTAACAGCATCATTTTCATGGTTTTTTATGAGGAAAAATCGATATGCGCAAATTTAAAAAATGATTTGCCATTTTTTTGACAAACAACTGTTAATACTACTTTTAAGTATTGTATGCACGCTGTAATAGAAACAACTTGCAGGACACCAAAAACTAAAAATCATGAAAAACCTTACTTTCTTCTCACAAATTAAAACCTTATTTTTTACTGAATTTAAATGGAAATTTTTATTGCTCTTACTGCTGATTGCAGGTTTTTACAATACCTATGCACAAGATGGTTCCCCTTCATTTTCTTGTGGAACGATGGAAGCTACAAGTACAAAAGTTAATTCAAATGATGAAATAATTTCCCCAAGAAGTGCTTGTACGTCAACTACTGCTACCAAATATATAAATGTGAACCTAACCTTCATTATGAAATCCGATGGAACCGGAAATTACGATGAAACCTCTGATGGATTAGGTGGACCTGTTTCTGGGTATCAGATTGCATATGAGGTAATCAAAACTGCAAATGAACTACTTGCAAATAACCCGCAAATTTATCAACCAATAGGAAACACTATATCTGCTTTATCACCAAGGATTCAGTATTTAATAAAAGGTGTTCATTTTATAAGAAATACAACACCTTACAATTATGAATATTATCAAGTAGGTTCATTAAACAGTTATTCAACAAATTTGCCCACTGAGATAAATATATTTATCGCAGGTGACCCAATTGGCGCAAGCGGTGTTGCAGACGCAGTTGGAGTTTTTACTAATGGAGGTAACCCAATTGTCCTTATTGGTGAGCAAATGAATGCTTCCTATAATCACGGGTATACAAAATCTGTTTTTTATAAAACCACTCCACTTTCTTTTAAATTATTTTACTACGCACAAATAATTAATCATGAAGTGGGACATCTACTAAATCTCTTTCACCCCTTTGGTTGTCCAAGCACCTCCAATCCTGACGGGTGTACGGATACAGAGACTTTCTGTACAAACTCCGATTTTGACCCGATTCCGCCACAGACAAACCCATATACTGGTCGAAGTTGCCCAACTAGTCCAACTAATACTTGCTCCAATACTTTTATGGGGTATCATATTAATCATAATGCTATTACACCTTGTCAAATAAATAGGATACACAATGAAATTCAAACAACGGCAGGAATGAACTATTATGATTGCAATTGTTTAAATCCTGTTCCTTCTTTTACTATTACGGGTACTTCCGGCGGCACTTTATATTTGAATTGTGATGACCCCGGGACAAATGTTGCCGTTTTTATAGATGCCTCTGCCACCCAACACGAAAACGCCTACGAAATTACAGTTGAAGATATAAACACTGGAGATTCTTACACCAAAATTTATTATGGACCTGCCTCAACCATCAATTTACAAGAAATATTTCCAAATATACAAGTTAACAGAGTTTATTATATTTCATTCAAAGCTATTAATACCTGTGGAAAACAATCCACACATCAGTATTTGAGCATCGAATACAATCTTTCTTGTGGAGGGTGGTTTCTCCGATTAAGTCCCAATCCTGCCAGTCAAAATTTAAAAATAGAATATAATTTGGATGTAGCGAGGGAAACAGATACCGAAATTACAGTTACTGAATTTAATAATCCAATCAATAGAAGTACGGTTAAAACCAAAAGCAAACAGCAAAAAGGAAGACATGAAATACAAGTGAATACCAGTGATTTGATAAATGGAATGTATATAGTAACGCTACAAACGCCTGAAAAGACGCTAAGTCAAAAAGTACAGATATTGCATTAGCAACATACATTTCAATCACTTTTAAAAATGCTTATTATGAAGAACTCAGTATTCATTTTTTTCCTTTTAGGAATTAATTTATTATCAGCGCAGACTGAAACACTTATCCAATTAATTTTTGAAGATGCTATTGGACAACGAGATACAACTATCATAGGAGTTAGTCCACTTGCGTGTGATTCTTCCTTGAACGCAGATTTGGGAGAAAAAGAAGTAAATGCTAACTTTCCGGAAAACATATCGTTTAAAATAGTTGGAACAAAAGTCAAACAAGATAGTACAGCTGATACACATACTTTCAAAGATATTTTTTCAAAAAAAATATTTTTTAACTACGCTCAAAATTTTGATGTATTTAAAAGATGTGGTTCGGGACACAAAATGGCTGTTTTTAAATGCCGTATTGTAAATTTTCCCTTGAAAATAAAATGGAACTGGTTGGTTTCCAATAGCGAAAGATTATATGCTCCTAAATTTACTCCTCAAACTAACACGTTTAGCAACATGAATGGCGGAACAATCTCAGCATACCTTCCAAGTTCGATTCCTTTATTCAATAAAGATTCTATTATTTTTAGAAAAGAAGAAATGACCAAATGGTCAAATTTGCCAAATGACTATCTTTTGTTTTTTTCTTTGCAGCAAATAATCGTAGGTACGAAAGATTTGAAAAATATAAAATTAAGACAACTTCAAGTTTTCCCAAATCCTGGTATCAATACTATTCAATTAGGTAACGAAGAACTTTTTGACGATTGTCTTATACAGTTTTACGATGCAACAGGTGCATTTATACAAGCACAAAATTTACAAAACAGGGATATTGATATTGCTAATTTACCGAAAGGCTTAATTATTGGCTTGGTAACAAAAGAAGGATTACCTACTGCCACATTCCGATTTTTGAAAGTGGAATAATGACTATGAGGTGACGCTCCAACCAGTCGGAGTGTCACCTCCATTTTTTTTCATCTCGTCCTTAACCGTACCACCGGACAAATCATCTCCTCCAAAGAAATACCGCCGTGCGGAAACACATTTTTTTTAAACTACACACAGGATACATCCTTCCGCACCTGTGTTTGAATTATTCTTCAAGAATTCCTTTGGGACATTTATACGTTTTTTCTTAGGAAAGTCGCTATTTTCGCACCTCGCTTTAAAACGTTAAACTTCCTTCGACCGCAACAGGCTGCGCCACCGCTAAAGCTAAGGCGCCACGCGGTTGCCCGAGGCGATGTAAACTCCAAACTTTCAAGCATTTACAAGTTATGAAAAAAAGAACTGAAATTGCGAAAATATTGAGCCATCCGCCCTTGAATGCGGAAGTGACGGTGATGGGCTGGGTGCGTGCATTTCGCTCCAATCGTTTTATTTCCTTATACGATGGCTCGTCCGCAAAGACGTTACAAATCGTCGTTGATTTTGAAAAGTTTGACGAAAATTTGCTCAAAAAAGTGAGTTTTCATGCTTGTATTTGTGTGATTGGAAAATTAGTAGAATCGCAAGGCGCAGGGCAAACCGTAGAAGTGCTGGCAGAAGACATTGAAATTTTGGGCGAAAGCAACCCGGAGGAATATTCATTGCAGCCAAAAATGCAGACGATGGAATTCCTACGCGAGAAAGCACATTTTCGGATGCGCACCAACACGTTTAGCTCGGTGTTTCGCATTCGGCACGGCGTGGCGTATGCCATTCACAAATATTATAATGACCGAGGCTATTTTTATTTACACGCACCGATTATTACTGGCAGTGATGCGGAAGGCGCGGGTGAGATGTTTCGGGTGACGACTTTAGATTTGAATAATCCACCGCGTACGGAAGATGGGCAAGTTGATTTTGGGGAAGATTTTTTTGGTAAATCCACCAACCTCACGGTTTCCGGGCAGTTGCAAGGAGAAATTGGAGCACTGGCATTGGGGAAAGTTTACACCTTCGGACCGACCTTTCGAGCGGAGAATTCTAATACTTCGCGGCATTTGGCGGAGTTTTGGATGATCGAACCAGAAGTGGCGTTTTATGACATTGAAGATAATATGGATTTGGCAGAGGATTTTGTCAAATATTTAATCAATTATGTGTTAGAACATTATCCGGATGATATTGCATTTTTAGACCAGCGCATCAAGGATTTGGAAAAAAATATGAAGTTGGAAGAGCGCCGTCCATTGGGTTTGCTGGATACTTTGCGTTTTGTGGTGGATAATGCGTTTGAACGAATTACTTATACCGAAGCGGTTGAATTGATTTTAAATTCTAAAGAATACAAAAAAGGAAAATTTGAGTTTGAATTGGCTTGGGGCAAAGATTTACAAGCCGAACACGAGCGGTGGCTGGTAGAAAAACATTTTCAAAAGCCGGTGATTGTGCGCAATTATCCAAAAGATATCAAGGCATTTTATATGCGTTTGAATGAAGATGGCAAAACCGTAGCGGCGATGGACGTGTTGTTTCCGGGCATCGGCGAGGTGATTGGCGGTTCGCAACGCGAGGAGCGGCTGGAAAATCTGGTGCAACGGATGCACGAAATGGGCATTGAAGAAGAAGAGTTGTGGTGGTACTTGGAATTGAGAAAATTTGGGGGTGCGCCACACGCTGGTTTTGGCTTAGGTTTTGAACGTATGGTACTTTTTATAACGGGCATGAGTAATATTCGGGATGTGATTCCTTTTCCAAGGACGCCGAAGAGTGCGGCGTTTTAGATGCCGGAAGTCAGATGCCAGACGTAAACGGAAAAAGTCAGCCAATTTTGAAAATTGGTTGACTTTTTTTATTTCTATTACATCATTTCTTTTTAGACAAAAAAAAAAGACGCAGCGTTTGTCGCTGCGTCCTCTCGCTAATAACAAATCATAATCTCATGAAAATAATAAGACGACCTAATTCTTAAAAAACGTTTCTTTTATATCTTTTGGTATAAATACCATTCATTTTTTTAAAGATTCCCCGCCGAAAATTTCCGACGGGGAACGCCGTGTGTGTTTGGGATTATGCTTATCGGATTAGCAGTTTGCCGCTGTTGAGCAATTGCCCTTCTGACTCGAGTCTGTAAAAGTAAATACCCGGCGTCAGTTGGTCTCGATAATACATAAATTGATTGCCTGAAAAAGTCTGTGTGTTTATTTGCCGCCCTACAGCGTCGTACACATTAAATGTCAATTCTTTGAAAACACGTCCTTCTGCCTCTATTTCAAACTTCACTGATTCTGTAAATGGATTCGGACTTACTTTTATCTTTACTCCTGGTAGTGGTTGATCGTCCGTGTCCACCGTGAGGACAACAAATCTGGGGAACGAATCCACTACATGGCGCACCTCGTTGGTTTGCACGGGAGCGGTATAGTTAAAGTAGATGGCAGCACGATTCGTAATCAATGTGTTTGTAGTGTTGTTCGGTTTTTGGGAGATTCTAAAGTTGACAAATCCCCAATTTGAAGTTCCGCTCGCACTACCATCTGGTACTAACTCGATATTATCAAAGGTGATTTTCAGGACACCATTGCCAGTGAGTTCAAACTTGTAAGGATGACTGCTCGTTCCTAAGCTCAACGTTGCGAGGTTGAGGTTGGGCGACAAGGTATCCCGAATGACCACCCTTCTAATGGTATCGGTTCCAGCATTTTTGAAAAAAACTTTGTATGTGATCTCGGTATTGGCTGTTATCAACGAATCTTGATAACCTTTGGGATAGCCTCTTAGTTCTGCTGCTGAAATCGAACCTATTATCTCTTGTACATCTGTGTCAATAAAGTTGTCCTGATCGTCTTCAGGAAACTGGGTTACATAACCCGTTGAAGTTGGTTGTCCATCCGATGCGCATCCTTCGATAGCAACACTTGGGTAACTTTTACCCGGATGGTCTGCTGATTGTTCGGCTATAAACCGATACGTTTTACCGGTGTTGTCTACTGCTTGTATAAGTTCTTGTCCGGCGGTCAGTTTAAAATTATTTTGCCGGAACATGATGTCCTCTTGAACCACATAATATTTACGCGGCTCCGCCATATTTCCCTGCCCTACATTCTTTACTCGGAAGTAGATAGAATCTGCTTGACACTCTCCACTTACCGTGATACTTGAGCCATCCCAGTTTGGTCCGGGTTCAAGGCAAACGGTGTCAGGATAGATATGTGCTTGCACTAAGGTTGCCTGACCTTCGGCGATGCCGTTGCACGCCATCTGTGTTTCTATCGAAAAGCCACCGCAATTGGTAGCGGTAATGTTTCCAAGTGGGAAGGTATAAGTCCTTCCTTTTTGGATGCTGAAAGGGATACTGGATGATACATACGATAATTTTTCATCGAGCGTCACTTCTACATAAGCATTTGCCGCAGTGATAGTACCGAGGTTGCAATAATCTACGGTGTACTTCACATCCGAGCAGATGGTCAAAAACGGTGTGGAAATGTCAACTTCTAAATATGGGCAAGCCTGAGCCACGGTCATTGGAAAAGTAAGGCTCGTTGTGTCGTAGAAGTTGGTTAAGTTGACATTATACCCACCGCTGATGCAGCTTTCCCAGTATCTGGTGGCTGGTAATACCGTCACATTGTATTTGCCGGTGTCAGCCAGGATACGGTATCTGCCGTTTTCGTCGGTTGTTCCAAAGTAAGTGTTTGTTTCCCCTGTCACTTGTACCAGCCACTCTTTTAGCGGCGGGTCGGATGGGTCAAGGTCGCAGGCACCGTCTCTGTCGAAAAATACCTGCCCCGTGATGTAGTTGGTTCTTGTGTTTCCTTGTGCATCTGTTTTAATCAGCAGCGCATCTTCAATTGCGATCAGTGTTTTGGTTGTGTACCCAGCGATGGCGAAGCCACCGTCTTGCCCCAGTACAATGTCTGCGCCCCAATCTGTTTTGTCTTGCCCTAGGTTAGAGACCCTTTTTTCTATAAAATTCTTATCTGCTTTTGCAAAGAGTACATTGATGTTAGAGGCGCTCACTTCGGTGTAGCCCGTCACTACGAAGCTTCCATCCGGTAGCTCTACGATGCCTAATGCTGCCTGCGCAAGTGGTCCTCCAATCGTGGTAGATTTTTCAATACCTCCTATTGCATTCAATTTTAAAAGAAAGGCATCTGATTCATCATTGATAGAGCCTGCTACTACAATGTAACCGTCGTGTGTCACAATCACGTCATTGGCTTCTTCTCTCTCATCCGTAGCGTGGCGTTTGGTACGAATCGTATCGCCTTTTGTATTAATCCAATAAACAATGATGTCTTTGTCGAATGAATTCGGTCGCACATTATCAGAAGACCCTACAAATACGTAGCCATCTTTGAAGGGTACAATCGCTTTGGCTTCCTCATCTTTTGCACCACTGTACTGTTTCGACCACATTTCCTGTCCATATTCGTCTACTTTGATGACGATTGCATCATCATTTGTAGCATCATCTTTGCTCGTACCCACGATCACATAACCGCCATCTATTGCTTTGGTGATACCCTGACCTACTTCACTTCTGTTGAGTTTGCCATAGCTCTTACTCCAAATTTGCTTGCCGGTTGCGCTCACTTTGAGCAGGTACACGTCCGAAAGTTCGGCTGGTGTTTTTTGAATAGAACCTACAATTAAAAAATCCCCATTTTCAAGTGCGATGACATCGTAAGCGTACTCTCTGAATCCTTCATCTATTACCTTTGCCCACAATTGATTTCCGTCGGCATCGGTGCGAATCAAGTACACATCAATATCAGTATCTGTGCCAAATGATTCACTGTAACCTACCGCCAAAAATCCGCCATCTTCTGTAGCAACCAAAGCCTTTGCTTGGTCCTCCTTCGGTCCTCCAAACGAAACTTCCCAACCTTGTGCCTTCAAACCCGTCGTCATCCAAGTTGCAAACACTACCAGCAGCAGCATGCAAGCCGCTTTTTGAAATACTGGTCGAGTATTGCTCGTCTCTAACATTTTCTTGAGTTGTTTTGGTCGTTCTCGTTTAATTTCCGTTGATAGTACAAAGATGCAGTCGTTGGCCGCTGAAAACAAAGACAAAAAATAGCGTTTGTTGAATAAAAAAGGTATATTTTTAAGTTCCATTTTCTAATTATATTTTTGCAATTGTTTGTAAGTCAATATTTTAAAATTAGTTTACAGATTTATATTTTGTTGAAAAAAAGAATTATTTTTGTAGATGCAAAACAGCCAATTATTTTTAATTTTAAAGACTTTTTCTAAAAAAGAGTTTGGAGAACTGCGAAAATGGCTCCTTTCGCCTGCGCACAATCAGCGAGAAGATGTCGTTTTGCTATTCGATTATCTCTCTACTAATGGACACTTAGACAGTGACAAACACCTAAAGAAAGAGAAAATTTATAGCAAAATTTTTCCAAAAGAATTTTTCGATGATGCTAAACTGCGTCAAACCATGCACTTTACGCTACGAGCGGTAGAGGAATTTCTGGTGTATCAAACATTGCAGGAAGATGTACTTCAAACGCAGATTATTTTAGCGAGTATTTATCGAAAGCGCAAAGTGGACAAAGCATTCCAAAAATCAGTGCGCCTCGTAGAGGAATTACAAGAGAAACTCCCCAATCGAAATCAGCAATACCTGCGCAGTGCGTATTTGTTACAACAAGAGAAATATCTTTTTTTGGATAGTAAAGCGCGTACGATTAAGATGAATTTGCAAGAGGCTTCTGATGCTTTGGAGGCTTCCTACATTGCGGACAAACTGCGCCAAAGCTGCTTGATGTTGGCTCATCAGGCAGTTTATAAAGCAACTTACAACATGGGGCTTTTGGAAGAAGTGTTGCATTACATCGAAAACAATCAGCTCACCGATGTCCCCGCTGTTGGTATCTATTATTACATCTATAAGGCATTGACGGAGGAAACGAATCCTGCCCATTTTGAAAAATTAGATAACCAAATACGGGTCGCTTCCCATCTTTTTCCACAAGAGGAAATGTACGGTATTTATTTGCACGCTATCAATTATTGTATCCGAAAATTGAATTCGGGCGAGGAAATTTATTTTAGAAAAGCATTTGAATTGTACCGAAAAGGGATTGAAGAAAAAATACTCATCAGTAATGACACGATAGATCCTTACCTTTTTAGAAACGTAACAGCAGCAGGCTTAAAGCTGAAGGAATTTGAGTGGGTCGATTTTTTTCTTCACAATTATAAAGATTATCTTATCGAACAGCATCGGGATAATTTTTTTCGATTCAACTTGGCGCGCTTACGTTTTGAGCAAAACGACTACGACGCTGCCATGACACTGCTGGCGCAGACGGATTTTGATGATGTGCTTATTCAATTGAATGCTAAAACTATGCTGTTGAAAATTTATTACGAGCAGGAAGAAATCGAAGCACTGGAATCGTTGCTGGAAAGTATGCGTACTTATCTGAATCGCAAGGAGTTAGTAGGAAATTACCGCCCTAATTATCAAAACATTATTCGTTATACTAAAAAATTGGTGCGATTAAATCCGTATGACAAAACGCGAAAAGAGAAGTTGCGACAAGAAATTGCGACTGCCAAACTACTCAGCGAGCGCGAGTGGCTACTGAAACAATTGGAGGGAAGGTAAGGCAGTTTGCATTGATCAGTTTGCAGTTCATCAACACTTTGACAACCAATAATCTAAATTTTTATTAGAACTTATACCAGTATTCAGTTGGCAGTACACAGTTGGCAGTTAATAATCAATTGATTGACAGAATCTTAAAATATTTTAATACGCAGTTTTAATTTTATTTTAGTATTAGTTTTCAACTATTTATAAACTGCCCACTGCCCACTGCCCACTTACTTATCGCTTATTTCACGATCAATTTTTCCGTCAGCACCGCAGTCGGCGTGCGGATTTCTATCAGATAAAAACCTGCTTGCAATTGATTGATTTTCAATGGAATGACTTGGCTTCCCGGTGTCAAATGCACTTCTTGGCGTGAGAGCGAACGTCCATCCGACCCGAAAATCTGTATGACTGCTTCTGCTGATTCCAACGTGCTAATTCCAACGTTGACTACATCTTTTGCCGGATTTGGATAGAGCGTGACTTGTGTGCGCACACTTTCTGGCTCGTCTGTGTCTGTGAGTTGGCGCGGCTCTACGACTGTGCCACGCGAAGTTGCGGCTGCACACGCTTGATCGCTTTCGGCAGAAGTAACGCAAGCTTCTGACTGATAATTAAATACATCTAACAATTCTACATCGTCTACCGACCAGCCAGTGCCGCTGCTATCATCGCCTAAAATCTGCTCGGACGAACCAAATCGGAATCGAACCAATATTGCCTGCCCAATGAACGGACTTAAATCTATGTAACTTCCCACAAATCCACTGCTACTGCCCCAATACGCATTTTGCTTATCCATACTAAACGTGCGAGCAGCGATACGACCTCGATAGCCATTTCTAAATAACAAACTATCTACATTCTGCCAATTGGTGCCTGCGTTGGTAGAAATTTCTACAATGCCACCATCCCAACCCGGATCGGTATTGTAATTGTGATAAAAACGCAAAACCGGCTGATTTCCAACAACTTGTAGCGGGCGACGCAACTCTAAAGTCTGGTCATTTCTACGATTTGTATTGCGTACAAACCACACTTTACTGCCAGTAGCCGTGAGTTGAGTATCAATTTTCCAGCCATCTGTTCCAGCTAATGCTTCGGTCGTCCAATTAGTCGTGTCATTTTCAAAATTATCAAGAAACAAGCGAGTCGAAGCATTAGAAGTAGAAGTGCTTACTTTATAGGAGAAAACTTTTTCTTCGTTTGGCATTAAACTCCCTAATTGAAAAGTAACAAAACCTGCTCCCGGCGCAGTTGGAATCGTATTTGTAACAGAACCAGCAATGTAACTCGTGCCTTGCGGCAATGCATCGCGCACGATCACATTGTTTGCAATTGTTGTTTTATGATTGGTAACTGTAATGGTGTACGTAATCGTTTCGCCGGGATTAATCAGGGCAGTCGCTGTTTTTGCAATCTTTAATTCTTTAATACACGTTGGCTCGGTGTCAAATCCCTGCCGCCCGTCATTGCGATTATCGGGATTACCTTGGTCGGCACTCCAGCCCAAACCTCTTCGAGCAAATACTTCCCAGATTAAACATTGATTCGCGCCCTGATTATTGAGAATATCAGCCGCTAAAATCGCATCACGCCCGTCAATGAAACCCGGATTACAGGCTTGCAATTTCATCCCATCCATTACGAGTTGAATCGCCAAATTATTTCCGCCAGTACCATTATATAAATCTGAATCCCAGCCATACACATCTGATAATTTCCAATATAAATCCCAAAGTGTAACTGCCCAGGGTTCGCCCACCGGATGTGGAGGCCTGTTCGTAGCCGATTGCGTACCGATCACATCATCATACGTTTGAGTATTGACGGTCATATCCGTAGAGTAAGGCTGCCGCCGAATGCCGCCTGCCTGTACATCGCGATCAAATACATACGTACCAATACTGCGTACCTTTGTGCCTGTATCGCCCGGCTTCACGGTGGTGATTAGCGTAAAAAAATCGCTCCATCCCTCTCCCATTTGCTCGTCATTTCTCAGGCAACTTGCCACATCGGGTCCGCCAGTGAGTCGAGTAGAAATGCCGTGCCCGTATTCGTGTGCAATGATTCCATTATCAAAAGAACCATCCAACGCAAAAGGGGTTACGGGTTTTGGCAGTTGAATAGATACAAACACCCCTTCATTCAGGCGCTCTCGAATCAAGCGACAATTGGAAGCACTGAGCGAGACAGCCGGAATCGTTGGGTCGAGTGCTACATCCGCCGCATTTCCCATCGCCACAATCGCATCGTCATAATTACAAATAATCACGCCGATAGCGCCTGCTGCTTGTGCGCGATTGGTCTTTGCTTTAAAAGTACAATCTCCCCGATCAATCAAAGCGATGTTACCGGCGATGGATGTCGAATTTATAATTCTTTGACACGCCAAATTAGGCGTACCGGTGCTGTCCATTGCTACTACGACCCGACCTGTAATCGGTAGCTCTGAAAATTGCAACCCAAAAGCAGCTTGCCCCACATTATACACTTTTGCGATGCTGCTCGGAGCCGTTACCGTAAAGGTCACATTACCACCGGTGGCTTCCCACAGGTACATTTGCATTCTACCGCCTGACCCATCGGGTTGCGTACTGAAATTGGCGTTATTAATGTTTCCTCCATCCTGCGCGTGTGCAGATACCGCGTCGCTTCCTTTTCCGGGTTTTCCATAATTATTTTGCTGAAAATTGCCAGCCTGCTCATCAAAGCCGTATTGATAAGTGAAATCGTGCATCACATTATTCATATAAAAAAGCTGCGTCACGGAGGCTTCTTTATACGCATTTGGTTCCTGCCGATCGTTGAATGGGAAATTGAATACCAAATTTTCTCCCCCTTGCGGCTCATCTTTAGATGAGACGTCGGTGCTACTGGTATCCAAAAAAGCATGCACGTTGTTGCCGCGCGTAAACCGAAATTCCGCTCCATCCAAGCCATCCGTATCATGCCATCCAAACGGGGAAGCGACTGAATTGGCCGGATTGGTAAGGAGTTGACGTTGTCCATGCAGCGGACTTTCTACCGTCACCGGAAAGACATTATATTGTGCATTATCGGGCGGAAAAAGGTTTTGTTGCGTCAATGCTTGAGTTACTTCCGTGAAAGCGAGCGTTCCAGATGATGCTTGTTTACAATCACTTGTATGTTCATGCTTACTTTTAGAACCGAATTCACAGTAGACCGTCCAGTTTTGTTTGTCTAATAAATTGCCTGTTATTGCGTCAATTCGTACGCTCCAATAATCGGGTGTATTTGTTTGTTGAATTGCCAAATCCCAAGCCAGTCGCACGGTTCCATTAGCAGTCGGTTGGTACATCAACCGTACTTTTATAGCCGATTGTGAAATTGATTTGTCTTCAAATATCAGCTCACCTTTCTCTGATTTTTCTACAAAAACCGGCGCGGGTTTGCCCGGCAAGTTGAGTTGCTGCGCTGCTTTTATAATGGCCTGTTCTGCGGATAATGTTGGCGCGGTCGCATTCACTTTTGCGGCTACATTTGCAATAAATCGGTTGGTAGCGAAGCCAATTTTTCCATCCGAAGTCACGTGTACGCCTATCATTGCATTATAAACTGGAATACCGACGTGGCGTTGCAGAAAATAAAAGTGGCTCATGCCGTTGTGCTGGGTGCGGTAATTACTGCTGACTAACATATCCGTCACATCCGATTTTTCTAATTGCCAGCGTTCCTGTTGTTGTTCGGTGTAGCGTAGAGCGATGTCCAACGGTGTTTGTTTTTGCGCCCAAGCAAAAGTAATCGCAAATAGGCAACAAATAATAAGGGGAATTTTTTTGGTAATAAAGGGAATCATATTGTGTTTATTTTAAAGTTTTCAAAGGTAACGAAAACGTTGCCGAAAGTGACACGATAAAATTGGGGATGTACGGATACCCGACAAAATCAATGATTTTTTTGGTAAAAAATAAAAGTTGGCTGCCATTATTTTGTCGTAAGTTTCCGGTTGTCAATAGCAGTGTGGCGTATTTCAAAAATATGCCGCATCAATAGCAGTGTGGCGCATTTCAAAAATGTGCCGCACTTATAAAAATGTGCCGCACTTATAAAAAATAAAAACTAATTTTCTACTGTAATAAATACAGGAACAAAAGTTTTTTTATAAAAACTGGTCTAAGTCTTTGACTTGAACCCAATATCTGAGCGTCTCCTGACGTGTAGCAATTACTTAAAAACTTTTGTTCCACTATAATAGTGATTATTTGGAAAAATTTTGTACGTGCGCGATTTTGAAAAATAGGCTGTCCCAATAAACTTTGAAAATTAACGGCGGATAATACGGAATTTATTTGCATAATCACTAATAAACTGCTTACATTTTGAATTTTGGAACAATTATAAAATGAAAGATACCACTACCATTATTTACGGTCGCCATCCGATAGTGGATGCGATTCAAGCCGGTCAAACGATTGATAAAATCTTGTTGCAACAAGGGACGCGCGGCGAGTTAGAAAAAGAAATTCGACATTTGAGTAAAGAATATGGCATTCCGTTGCAATATGTACCTAAGGAAAAACTGAGCCAAATCACGAAAGGCAATCATCAAGGCATTGTAGGTTTCATTTCACTGGTACAATATTACTTGTTGGAAGATGTGCTGCCGGGCATTTTTGAAAAGTCGGAAACGCCTTTAATTTTATTGTTGGATGGCGTGACGGACGTGCGAAATTTTGGCGCGATTGCTCGCTCGGCAGAAATTGCAGGCGTACAAACGATTGTAGTTCCTCTGAAAGGGAGCGCGCTCATCAATGCGGATGCGATGAAAACGTCTGCCGGTGCCTTGGCAAAAATTCCAGTGTGTCGAGAGAGTAGTTTGGCAAAAGCGATTGACTATTTGAAATTGTCGGGTATTCGAATTTTTGCCAGTGATTTGAAAGCTGAAAAAATGGTGTACGACTTAGATTTCAAACAGCCGATAGCAATTTTAATTGGTTCGGAAGGGGAAGGCATTAATGCAGCTTTATTGCGGCAAGCCGATGAGGTATTTAAAATTCCACAAGTCGGTACGACGGATTCGCTTAACGTGTCAGTAGCAACGGGGATTATTTTATATGAAGCGATGCGGCAGCGTATTTCGTAACGCATCGTAGCCCAGCCTTTAGGCTGACCTCGTAAAACAGGCTTCAAGCCTGTCTGCACAAGAACAGCCTAAAACCTACGCAACAAAAAAACTCCCGGCACAAAAGCACACGGGAGGTAATAATCAAAAAACAGCAGGATAATTTCTTTTTTACATGTGGCGCACTTCAAAAGTGCGCCACATGTATGCTCAACTATAAATCATCATATACGCGCCAGCCGGGTCTTGAATCAAGCAATAATGCTGTTCGCCCATTTTCCGTTTCTCCCCAATTATATTGCCACCCAAATTTTTACATTTTTCGATACTTGCATCCAAATTTTCTACCATGACATATATCAACCACTGCGGTGGAATGTACGCATTGGAGCCACGCGCATGACAGATACCAGTAGCACCCTCGCCTCCCTTAGGCACTTTCATCACGTAATCGTCGTACTCGCCCATACTTAGCGGTTGTTTCTCCCAACCAACTACTGCTGCGTAAAAATCACTCACCTCGTCTGCATTTTCCACGGTGAGGTCAAACCACATCGGCTTGCCAAGTTTAGGTGTATCCATAAAAAATGGGTTTAAAGTTGGATTTTAATTGCAATAAAGTAACTGTGAATAATTGAACGTCTTCAATTTTCAAACAAAAGCCAAATCCTTGTTTCTACAAAAATGCTTATAAATCGCTGATGCGCCGAATGACTTGATAAATACGAGTGTATTCGTTTACTTCTTCTTTAAACGGCTCGTGTTCTAAGTGATTAGCAGAAATCAAATTCAGATGGGTGACTCTTCCTTTGCGGTCGGTCAGGCGTTGCACATATTTCACCCACACTTTGCCGTTGTTTTTTACAGCATATATCTTGTTGTCTTTCAACTCGTTATTGCCACCTATTTCTCGGCAAATAACGATGTCTCCATTTTGAATGACCGGTTCCATACTATTTCCATTGATGGGAAATGCGACCATAGAGCCGCCCGACAAACCTGGAATGTTGAAATATTCGCGGTCTTCCACTTGAAAACCACCCACATCTACAGCGGTACCAGCAAATGCTTCTGTAGAGGTAAACATAATATTGCCTTCGCCAAAAGTGATGCCCATATCGGTCGCTCGTTCCATAGAAGGCAAGTCAAAACCAAATGGGGTACCAAAACCATCAATTAGATAAGCTTCATTAATGCCAAACTCGCGGCAGAGAATACGCGCCTGACTGTAATCAATACAACGTTTATCGGAAGGATTCAAATAGGCGCGCACGATGTGTCCATACGCACGATTACCGAGAATTTTCTCTGCAAAATCCCCCATGCCTTTTCCACTTCGGTCGTTTTTAACGATGACACCGCGTTCTTCCAGCAGGGTAAATATTTTGATAAAACGTTCATTTAATTGTAGTCTGTCTTCGCGTATCATAAGTTAAGTAGCATTTTCTGTTTAAAACAAAAGTAACTGTTTTGGTTCTGCAAATTAAAACAAAAAATTGCATTAAACAAATTATTGGAAACGTTTTTTTCTAAAAAAATTCGTGGTGATTGTAATATGTTTAGAAGTGCCTCATTTTCAAGGATAAAAAAAGCTCGCCTGAACGGATCAAACGAGCTTTTTTGCTGGTGCCAAAATTTTCACTAATATCCTATCCAAAAATTATCGTATCAATTCCGTTAGCCTTTCCGCCAAAATATCAATCTCTTCCTCCGTATTATAATAATGTGGCGACACACGCAGTGCCCAGTCCACGCCTTTCTCTCCAAAATCTATTTGCGCGCCCGTGCGGATAGCAATAGAAGTATTGATTTTGAACTCCTGTAATTTTGTTTTCAAAGCAGCGGGTTGCCAGCCGTCCACGGCGTAAGTTGTGATACCGCAGCGTTCTTTGCCTTTGTCTAAATTTTTAATACCGGAAATGGCACTCAACTTTTCTCGACACAAATCTGCCAACTGTTTTACATGGGTTTCAATTTGCGGCAAGCCGATATTCAACGCATATTCCACACAAGCTTTACTGCCGAGCATCAGCGCGTGCGGACGCTCCCACAACTCAAACCGACGCGCATCCGAACGAATTTCGTACCCATCTGGCGAAGTCCACGTCGCACTCAATAAATCTACAAAAATGGGTTCCAAACCTGCCTCCAACGCTTTATCAGAAACATACAAAAAGCCCGCCCCACGCGGTCCACGCAAGAATTTTCGGAACGTCGCGCTCAAAAAATCACAATGAATCTGTTGCACATCCAGCGGCATTTGTCCGGCAGACTGGCACGCGTCCACGAGATACCAAATATTTTCTGCTTTGCAAATTTTACCAATTTCCGCCACTGGCTGCACCAAACCAGAACTGGTCGGCACGTGCGTGACCGCCACCACTTTCGGATGATATTTTTGAATCAAATCCTTCATAGAATCAACATCCACGCCGCCTTCTGGCACATCTTCGGCTCGAATTAATTGTATGCCAAAGCGTTTTTGCAATTCCAGAAAAGCAATTTGATTGGAAGCGTAATCGTTATTGGTCGTCAAAATCACGTCGCCTTTTTCAAAAGAAATGGCAGATAAAGCGCGATTGTAAGAATCCGTAGCACTAGCAGTGTAAGCGATATTTCGAGCTTGACAATTCAATAAGTGCGCCATTACCGTATAAAATGTATTTATTTCGGCGTGTGCGGCAGCTTCGGCTTCATAGCCGCCCATTTCGATTTCGAGTTGCAAATGTTTTTGAATAGCGTCCATCACGGGCTGCGGCGCGAAGGCGGCACCAGCGTTATTGAAATGAGTGCGATATGGTACGCCGGGCGTTTCGGAGCGGTAGTGTTGAATGAGTTCGGGTGTCATGTTTTTTGTATAACGTTTTATTTAAGTGGTGAGCGGTCTGGCATCTGATGTCCGGCATCTTTTTTGTTTTTTGTTCGCTTAGGTCGTGCACTTAGTTCTTAATTGGAACGCGGATGACGCGGATTGAGCGGATTTTAGCGGATTTTCCCCCTTTTTATGATGCTCCTAGCATTTTTTAACCGCAGAGGGCGCAAAGTTTTTCGCAGTGGATGCAGCGTTCACACTAAATCAGATTCATCACAAAAATCAAATAAATCATAGTTCAGACAATAAGCAACGAGCGAAATATTCCAATATCACAATATCGCGCAGCAAATATCCCTACACCATCGTCTCCTCCGCCCGCCGCTTCGCCATTTCCTCCTTTATTTTACGCCAATCGTTACCCATGATTTTATTCATTCCTTTGTCTACCACATAGTGCCGAGCGATATTCCACAAGCCTTTCGCCCGCCGCACATACGATTCATTGGCACGCAAAGACATCGAGTAGCCGCCATCCGTATATTCGATGTAATGCCAATACCCGCTGGGCATGAATACCGTTTCTCCCGGCTCGAGCATCGTTTCGTAGCCCTGCACCTTGTGCAAAGCGGGAAATTTTTTATAATCCGGATTATTTACATCAATATAACTTGCCACCGTGAACGGATGTTGATAAATAGATTTCGACTCTTGCGGCGGAAAAAGCACGACACGCTTGCGTCCATGAATCTGATTCAAAAAAACATGTGACAAGTCAATATCATAATGCAATGCCACTTTGGACGTTTGACCTCCAAAAAACATAAACGGAAATTCTTTGATAAAGCCGTCCATAATCGTTGGAATCGAAAAGTCTTCAGTCAACTCCGGCGCATGGCGAAAAATATTGTATAAAAAAAGGCGCAAATCCGTAGGTCCTTTTTCTAACTTTTCCAAATACTCGCGCAGCGGAATCACCATATCGGGCGTCATATAACCTTTGCCGGGCTTCGAATAATTATTGGAGACGACAGGCACGATGAGATGCCCATATTTTTCTTTAAAAAACTCGATGGACCATTTTGTTTTGGCGGGCCACACGTCAATCAAGTCTGTGAAAACCACCGGTTTGGCAGGTTTTAAATATTCTTCTGCAAATGCTTCGCGTGTCAATCCCGTGCGTTTGTCTATAGGCTGCAATGTGAGCATACCGGCCATAATTTTTTGATTGTCAATAGATAGTTGAAAAAATGCTACCTTGTTTTAGGAAGCGTACTCCCTAACGTTAGGCATAAGTAATTCGACTTAAATAATTGCCGCATCCAAAATAGATGCTTTATTTGATTGTCAGTTTCATGTTATGGTCAATGGTCAATTATAAATAGTCAATCACTTAGATGACTGATTTAAAACATTTTACGAGAATTAAATATGCAAAGATAGCAGAATTGCCATTCTATACTACTGCTGCTTGGGTTAAAATATTTTTAATCTATTTCAACAATTAGCAAAATATTTATAAAACGATAACTTTTTAAATGACACCTTCGCATAACTTCCTTAAATAAAAGATTACTTTTTCCGCCAGATAACCCTATTTTTGTAGACGTGAAATGTGAAATGGTATTTGTGAAACGGGAAACGCGATTTGTAGAACAAGCTTTTATCTAAACATTGGCTTTGTTATAAGAATCAGCGCTTGCGAATCACAAATTACGGTTTTTAATCACCCATCACCCAATCACCCATCACCAGTGTTGCATGGCAAAGAAGAAAAAAAACCTCAAACAACTCTCCCTGAAAATGGGGCTGAACGACGAGCGCATCCCGAAGTTAGGTGGTGTGGTGCTGCTGTTTTTTGCCCTGTATTTATTTATTGCATTTTTTTCGTATCTGTTTACGTGGTACATTGACCAAGACAAGGTGCTGCGTTTTTCGTGGAATCAACTACTGGCAAGTGAGTTTGAAATGGCAAACTGGCTCGGTCGCCTCGGTGCCGTCGTGTCCAATAGCTTTTTTTACTGGGGTTTCGGACTGCCATCTTTTCTTTTTGTGTATATTTTGGTGCAATTGGGTTTGGGCATGGTTTTTCGTACGCCTTTGCGCACCTATACGCATCGCCTGCGCTCGGCGTTGCTTTGGACGCTTTTTTTGTCCGTTTTGTTAGAATTTATTTTCGGTAGTTTTGGTTTTCCCTGGGGCGGCGCTTTTGGCGAAGCCGTGAGCCAGTGGGTTATCCGTTTTGTAGGAACACTTGGGTTAGTTGTACTCATTATCGCAGCCTTAGCGGCAATGATTGTGTGGACGTTCAATCCGAATTTCCGAGAAATGACGGTTCAACAAGCGTTTGAAGAGACGCGCAATTATCTATTCGACTGGCTAAATGGTCGTTTACCTTGGCGGCAAAAACGTAGACCTATCAATACACCAATCCCCGCACTCAGTAGCGGCACGAATGGAAAAACTGCTCCGGTTAGAAATATTCCAGCCTTACAACCTAATGGAGACGGCGAACTTGTATTAGATAAAGCGGCACAACTCGCACTCAATCTTGCAGAAAAACGTCCTGTAAGCCCCCTCAAAGCTGGAGAAGCCGAACTTGAAATCGAAGAACGGGTGATGGAAGAAGTAAGCATTCCTGATTTGGAAACCCTCTCTCGCTCTACCATTCCAACACAAGCCAGTGCACTCACAGAAGAAAATCAAGACCACAGTGAGCCGTATGACCCGACCTTAGAATTATCTTCCTACGAGCATCCGATTTTGCAATTACTGCCAGATTATGACGAGGAAAAGTTTGAAATAGACCGCGAAGAACTCGAAGCGAACAAAGACCAAATCATTGAAACACTTTTAAATTATAAAATAGAAATCACCAAAATCCGCGCCACCATTGGTCCGACGGTTACTTTGTATGAAATTATTCCCGCGGCGGGTGTTCGCGTTTCCAGAATTAAAAATTTGGAAGACGACATTGCGTTGAGTTTGGCGGCGCTCGGCATTCGCATCATTGCGCCCATTCCCGGCAAGGGCACGATTGGTATTGAAGTGCCAAATAAACGCAAGCAAATTGTGTCCATGAAAGAAGTGCTCATCTCGCCTAAATTCAAACAAGCGAAAATGGATTTGCCAATCGCATTGGGAAAAACAATTTCCAACGAAGTTTTTGTAGCCGATTTAGCGAAAATGCCGCACTTGCTCATCGCGGGTGCCACGGGTCAAGGTAAATCGGTGGGTATCAATGCGATTTTAATGTCCTTGTTGTATAAAAAACATCCGTCGCAACTCAAATTGGTGATGATAGACCCGAAAAAGGTAGAATTGTCGCCGTATAGCAAAATTGAAAATCACTTTCTCGCTTTCCTGCCTGGACAAGACGAACCGATTACGACAGAGACGAGTAAGGTCGTCCACACCTTGAATTCACTTTGTATTGAGATGGACCAGCGCTATGACTTGTTGAAAAAAGCCTCCGTCCGAAATATTCGAGAGTACAATGAAAAATTTGTACAACGCACCCTCAATCCGCTCAAAGGACATCGCTTCTTGCCATTTATTGTATTGATTATTGATGAATTTGCTGACTTGATTATGACCGCTGGAAAAGAAGTGGAATTACCCATTGGTCGCCTTGCGCAACTTGCTCGTGCCGTTGGGATTCACTTGATTATTGCCACACAGCGTCCGTCGGTGAATATTATCACAGGTGTCATCAAAGCCAACTTCCCGGCGCGTATCGCGTACAAAGTTTCTTCCAAAGTGGACTCGCGTACCATCCTCGATGCGGGTGGTGCCGAGCAATTGATTGGTCGCGGCGACATGCTCCTCTCGGTTGGCGGCGACATGGTGCGCTTGCAATCTGCTTTCGTAGACACGCCCGAAGTGGAAAAAGTCATTGATTTTATTAGCAATCAGCGCGGTTATCCAGAACCTTATTTGCTGCCAGAATTCCATAGCGATGAGGAAATGCAAGGCGTTACTTCCTTGAAATATACTGATTTAGATGAAATGTTTGAAGACGCCGCTCGCTTGATTGTACAAAATCAACACGGTTCTACCTCTATGATTCAACGTCGTATGAAACTCGGTTACAATCGCGCGGGTCGCATCATGGACCAATTAGAAGCGATGGGCATTGTAGGTCCGAGCGAGGGCAGTAAAGTACGCGAAGTTTTAATTTTTGACGAAGTAGAATTAGAGCGATATTTGAATGATTTGCGGAACCGCAAGTAGCACAGCGTTTACGCTGCACTCGTTCCACAGGCTTCAGCCTGAAAACATTAATAAAATAACAGCATGACCGCCGAACAACATTTAAAAGAAGAAATTAAAACGCGCATCGAATACATTCCCGTTGAGCGCTTGAGTGATGTATTGGAATTTATCAGAAACATAGAAGTAAACCCAGAAGTAAATGAAATTTTAAGTTATGCGGGTATTTTAGAAGAGGTAGACCAAGATATATTTGATGAATGGACGATTCGTTTGCACGAAAGTAGAATTTTACAAAGTCGGCAACTATATTGATTATGAAAGAATCGTTATCGGATACTCATATACTCTCTTACTTTTTAAAAGGAGACAAAGCGGTTGAAGAGAAAGTAAAAATTTATCTGAATCTCCACGGTAGAATTACTATTTCTAACCTTACCTATTATGAAATTTTAAGCGGCTTAGAGTACAAAGAAGCTTATAAGCAAATTCAAAAGTTTGAACAGTTTATGCAAAAGTGCACTATTTTAAACCTCACCTTTACATCTCTAAAAATTTCAGCTAAAACATTTGGCGATTTAAAACGAAAAGGAATAACGATAGGAACTGCCGACCTGCTGATTACGGGAATAGCCATCGAACATCAATTACAGCTTATCACCAATAATGAACCAATTCAAGGTTTGGAAATAGATAATTGGAAAAAAGAATTATAATTTTCATCTAAATAAAACCCACTCCTTCATGAAAAAATCACTCTTCTTTATTCTAATTCTATTCATTACTTTCTACAGTTGCAAAAAGTCAGCACAACCAACCGACAAAGCCAGCGACGTAAAGCAGTACACCATCGAGCAGTTTATGAACAATGTGAACTACAGCGGCGGCTCGTTTTCGCAGGATGACAGCAAAGTGTTGGTGAACAGCAACAAGTCCGGCATTTTTAATGCGTATGAAATTCCTGTCGGCGGCGGCGAACCGAAAGCACTGACCAACTCGACCGGCTCTTCCGTTTTTGCGATTTCTTACTTCCCGAAGGATGACCGCATTTTGTACCAACAAGATGATAATGGCAACGAAATCAGTCACTTATTCGTACGCAACACGGATGGCAGTTCCGCAGCACTCACGCCGGACTCTGCTGCACGCGCTGATTTTTATAACTGGTCGAGCGACCGCACGAGTTTCTTTTATGGCTACAACAAGCGCAATCCAGCGATGATGGATGTATTTGAAATGGACATCACGACGCTGAAATCAAAGTTGGTCTATGAAATGAAAGAGGCGATGGATTTCAACGGCATCTCACCGGATAAAAAATATGTAGTACTCGGCAAATCCATTACAACCAGCGATAATGATTTGTATTTATATGATATTCCGATGAAAAAAATGACGAAGATTTCTCAAAATCAAGGTCAACATAGCTTGGCAGATTTTAGTCCCGATGGAAAATCTTTATATTATTTGACAGATGATGGCGGCGAATTTCAATATTTGGTAAAATATAACTTGGCAGACGGCAAGCGCGAAAAAGCCTTAGAAGAAAAGTGGGACATCGCGTATGCTTATTTTTCAAAAACCGGTAAATATCAAGTCATCGGCACGAATGAAGACGGCAAAACGGCGGTGCGTATTCAAAATACCGAAACCAACGAAGCCGTAGATTTTCCTGATTTTGGCGATGTAGATATTACATCTGTAAATATTTCTGACCGTGAAAAACTGATGACTTTCTATCTTGGCGGCTCCGGCATTCCCAGCGATTTATACGTTTATAATATTGAAAACGGTGAATCTAAACAATTAACCAAATCATTAAATCCTGAAATTAATCCTAAAGATTTGGTTACTGCTGAAGTTGTACGCTACAAATCTTTTGATGGAACCGAAATTCCAGCCATTTATTACAAACCAAAGCAAGCCTCCTCTAAAAATAAAGTACCTGCGCTCGTTTTGGTACACGGCGGTCCGGGCGGACAAACGCGGCAAACATATAGCGCTCAAACTCAATATTTAGTTAATCATGGTTATGCAGTTTTGGGTGTAAATAATCGCGGCAGCAGCGGCTACGGCAAGACCTTCTACAAAATGGACGATAAAAATCACGGCGAAAAAGATTTGCTGGATTGTGTAGAAGGAAAAAATTGGTTGGCGGAACAAGATTACATTGATTCCACTAAAATCGGCATCATGGGCGGCTCATATGGCGGTTTTATGGTGATGGCGGCGCTCGTACATCAGCCGGAAGTATTTGACGTAGGCGTAAATTTATTTGGTGTAACGAATTGGTTACGAACGTTAAAGAGCATTCCGCCGTGGTGGGAAGCGAATCGTAAGGCATTATACGATGAATTGGGCGACCCTTACAATGCAGAAGATTCCGCTCGTTTGTATCGAATTTCTCCGCTCTTCCATCCAGAAAAAATTACGAAGCCGGTGATGGTTTTGCAAGGCTCAAAAGACCCGCGCGTATTACAGGTAGAATCAGATGAAATCGTGGCAGGAGCCAAGAAAAACGGCGTTCCGGTAGAATATGTGCTGTTTCCAGATGAAGGACACGGTTTCGTAAAAAAGGAAAATCAAATCGAAGCGTACAGCAAAGTATTGCAGTTTTTGGATAAATATTTGAAGAAAAAAGAAGACCTTAAAGGATAAAGGCAGCGAGGCAGTGCCCTAAATAAACACTAACAATGCGAATCAAGGGTTAAAATTTGTTCAACAATAGGTACTTATTTTGAGCGAGGATTAATAAAATTTATAATATACACACTTGTATATTATTGAAATTCAATTAGTTATAAAAATTAACTCTTGATTCGTATTAACAATAAAAAAATTTACATGGAAGAAAATAGCAGACAGCCGACCCTTACTTTCAAAGATTTTTTAGAAATATTTCCGGTTGTAGAGCTGCCCGTTACCTTAAACGACGAGGTCATCCGCGAATTCAGCGCCGCTAACGAGCCAATACCCGCACTCGCCATCACGCAATTCATCGCGCCCTACGAAGCTGAGCTACCTGATGAACTAACCGAGTTTGTAGCGTGTTTTAAAATACCAGAAACCCATAGTTTTCAGGCAATTGTGTATTGGAAAGCAGGGCTGATGACTTACGAATATACCCTGGCAACGTACACTGACGGAGGCGAATTATTGGACAAACGCGTGCTTGCCGGAACTTTTTTTGATGGTAAAAATGTAACACAATCGGTCGCTATCATCGAAGAAGACTGGGAAATTCTGGTGACGACTGGGCAATCGGATAAAAATGCGCCCTTATATGATGCAACGATTAGTCGCATTACCAAGTTAGAATTGCTACCCGAGGGGCAAATCATAGACCTTGAATAAAAATGTTATTTGTTATTGGTTATTTGTAAAATCCTATATTAACAGCAGAATTTAAAACAAAAATCAATCCGCCAAATCCGCGTCATCCGCGTTCCAATTATGCGAGAAGGGAAACGGTTGAGCGCACCCCAATAACGAATAACCAATAACAAAAAATTTATGGCAAAAGAAAAAAATTCAAAACCCAAAGCCAACAAATTACCTGCCAAGCAACTCCAGCAGGAAGTGTTAAATCTATTTCGAAAAGACCCGAAAGCTCGGTTGCATCCGCGTCAGATTGGGCAGAAATTAGCAGCAGCAAACAACAAAGATGCTATCCAACACGCTATCAATCAACTCGTTGAACAAGGAAAAGTGACGCATCTCGGCGATTATAAATACAAACTCCACGAACGCGAAGCACCGAAAAATAAAGCCAAACTCTACGAAGGCCACGTGGACATGACCCGCACCGGTGCTGGTTATATTGTAATTGAAGGATTAGAAAACGACATATATGTAGCCGCAAGCCTCATGAACACTGCCATGCACGGCGACCGAGTTGTGCTTAAAGCGTGGATGCCGCGCGGTCGCAGACGTTACGAGGGCGAAGTGATAAAAGTGTTGGAACGCGCCACGGAGCATTTTCTTGGCACGATTCGGTTATATGAAAGATACGCCATTGTTGTACCTGAAAAGGCACAGACGATGGATATTCTGGTGGATTTGGAAGAGATCAAAGAAGCGAAAGATGGCTATCTGGTGGTGGTGCGCATTAAAGATTGGGGCGGCGATAAAAACGGCACGATACGCGGCAAAGTCACGTCGGTACTCGGCGAGGCGGGCAGTCACGATATTGAAATGAAGGCAATTTTGATAAACAATGGTTTTAATCTGGATTTTCCAGAGGAAGTCATTGCAGAATCCGATACGCTGGAAACGGAAATTACCGCCGAAGAAATTGCCAAACGCCGCGATATGCGAGGCGTGACGACTTTTACCATTGACCCATTCAACGCCAAAGACTTTGACGATGCACTGTCGTTTCAATATTTGGAAAATGGCGACTTGGAAGTGGGCGTTCACATTGCTGATGTGAGTCATTATTTGAAAGCTGGAAGTGCGCTGGATAAAGAAGCGTACAAACGTTCGACTTCGGTGTATCTCGTTGACCGTGTGTTGCCTATGCTGCCAGAAAAATTGTCAAATGAGCTGTGTTCGCTGCGTCCGCACGAGGATAAATTGACGTTTTCCGCGATTTTTACATTTGATAAAAATGACAAAATTACCAGTCGTTGGTTTGGTAAGACGATTATTCATTCTAACAGAAGGTTTACTTACGAAGAAGCGCAAGAAATTTTAGATGGAAAAGAAGGGGAATTTGTACAAGAGTTAAAGGTTTTAAATGATTTAGCGAAAAAATTAAAAAAAGAACGCTTCAAAAAAGGCGCGATTAATTTTGAAACGGAAGAAGTGCAATTTCGCTTGGATGCGGAAGGCGTACCGACCGAATTGTTTGTAAAAGAGCGCAAAGACGCGCACATGCTCATCGAGGATTTTATGCTGTTGGCAAATAAAGAAGTGGCAACGTTTATTTCCGAAAAAGGCAAAGAACAAGAAATTCCCTTTGTCTATCGCATTCACGATGAACCGAATCCTGATAAAGTATTTGAATTATCGAGCTTCGCGCGCGAACTCGGTTTTGAAATGAAAATCACTACGCCAAAGGATATTTCCAAATCGTATAATGCTTTAGCAGAAGCGGCAGAAACCAATCCAGCGTTGCGTTTATTACAACCCATCGCCATTCGCACCATGTCAAAAGCTGCATATTCTACTAATAATATTGGGCATTACGGTTTGGCGTTTGAATTTTATAGCCATTTTACTTCACCTATTCGACGTTATTCCGATGTGTTGGCGCACCGTATTTTAGAACTCAATTTGCCGCCCGACAAATTCTATCGTGTTGATAAAGAGCCACTTGAAGAACGCTGCAAACACATCTCGATGCAGGAGCGCAAAGCGATGGATGCCGAGCGCGAATCGGTGAAATACAAGCAGGTGGAATACATGGAGAAGCACGTAGGCGAAGACTTTGCGGGCTACATCTCCGGCATTATTGACCGAGGTTTTTTTGTGATGCTCAAAGCAAATTACTGCGAAGGCATGGTCGCGTTTGAAACGATGAACGAACCCTTTGAAGTAGCCGAAAGCCGCCTGCGCATGAAAGGCGCGTACACCCGCCGCGAACTCAAAATGGGCGATGAAGTGACGGTGCGCATCGTGCGGACGGATATTAGCAAGCGGCAAATTGAGATGATGATGGTGGAAAGTGATGGAAATATTGCAAAAGCACCGGAAAAAATAAGACGCGAGCGTACGCCGACAATTCCGAGAGTGAAAAAAGAACGACGTAGTGAAGAACCTAAGTCTGTACAAAATGCGCCGAAAGCGAAGCGGGAACGGAAGAAGAAAGAGGCGGAATAAAGCTTTTATCAACTAAATAGCACTATTCCAGATACTTTTTTAAAACTGCCTCTTTTTGCTGCGGAATGGCTTCGATTTCTTTTTCCAGAACACTGATTTTTTCTTCTATTTTTTCTATTTCGGAAATAATTTTTTCCTGCTCGGAAAGTGGAGGAAGAGGAATCTTAATATTCTGTATTGTGGTAATAGTTAATTCAATTTGTCCACTTTGACCCATTGCCATTGCTTCGATATTTTTAAATCCAATTTTCGCCAAGCTTTGTAACACAAAATCAGGTAAAACTTTTTCTTGGGCAGGTCTTAAAATGGTGACATGGCTATCAACCACAAAAGTTCCAGCCAAATCAAACAGAGTCACCCTTCCAGCTGTTCCAACTCCTGAAGAATTTATTAAAATATCTCCTTTTTTTAATTTTCTTTCGTCTGACACCGAAATAAAAGTATTAAGACGTATTGATAAAAGGATAGCAGCAAAGCTTGACCAGGGTTTTGGGGTTATCCCAATATTGCTTCAAGATTTGCGTAATTTTTAGTTCCACTTGTTCCAAATCAAAAAAGACCTGATTGGCTAATTGCTTTCTCAATTCTTCAAAAAAACGTTCGGCAGGGTTAATTTCCGGACAAGCGGTAGGCAAATGCGCTAAAGTAATGGTGCAATCTTGGGTGAGCACTAGTTGATGATTGGAGGCTTTATCCAATATCAGCAGGGTTTTGCGCTGCCCGATGTGTTCTTGAAAGGCTTCTAAAAACTTACCAAAGCATTCTTTGGTCATGTAGGGCAGCAGCAGACAAAACAAATCGCCAGAATAGGGATTGATTGCTGCGTACAAATAAGCCCAATCATAACCAATAAACATACGACAGCGCGGGCGATGCCCCGATGGCGTCCAGCGGCGCTTTAACTCGGTGCGGGTGCCATAGCGCATCTCATCCTCCACCCAAACTTGCTTTTCATAGGGTGCTACCTTTTGGGCAAAGTTTTTTTAAAATCCTCCATGCCCGCTTCATCTTGATGCACATTGGAGGGGCGACCCGTTTTCAACTTTACTTTCAAGCGTTTGAATAAATAATGGATGCCCGCTTGAGTATACCCTACCCCATATTGTCCCCGTATCCACTCAGCGGCTTGCTCTTGGGTAATGGTTTGATCTCCCTTGAGGTAATTCAGTAAGCGACCTTGCTCCACACTGCTTAATTGACCCCAATAACCCTGCTGATTTTTCTTCATCAAAGCCGGCATCCCGCCCAAAGCGTACTGCTGCCACAACCGCTGGCTTTGACGACCTTTGAGTCCAATTAGCAAACCGCCTTCCTTTTGACTATTACTAACCCCCGTTTTCAAATAGCGGATATAACGTATCTTATCTCGAATGTATTTATCCGAGCTGGCTTTTTCTAACTTTAACAGCTCCGCCTCGCTTTCTTTTATTTTCTCTGCGTAATTTATTGTCCTCCCCATCTGCAATTATACGCCTTTTTATTTTTATTTCGGTATTAGATCCCAATATCCTAAATTAAAACCGACACGCCTCTCCATTTTCTTTCAGCCACTTCTTTTTCTCCTTATAATCCGGCATTACCTCCGCTACCACTTTCCAAAACTTCGGCGAGTGATTCATCTCCACCAAATGCGCCAACTCATGCATAATCACGTAATCCCGTACCTCCTCTGGTGCAAACAATAATCTTGTAGACAAATTAATATTTCCCTTATTCGAACAACTTCCCCAACGCGAGTGCAAATGTTTCAACACCACCGAATGAATCGGCTTACGAAAATACTGCGCATTCAACTCCAAAACGCGCCTTGTAATCTCCGGTAAAAAATCCTTTCCCACCAACCGACTCAACAGCGAAGCCGCAGTTTGTTGATTTGCCGCCTGACTTAAATTCAACGTAATCACCCCATTTTTCAACTTCCCACTACTCGAACTTTTATCTGTGTAACTAATTTGTAATACATATATTCGCTTTCCAACCAACAAAGTATCTCCACTTTCATACCCTTTCGACTCAAATCGAGCCAGCATTGCTGGGTGTTTCTCCAATTGCTTTTCCAACCATTCCTTAAATTTTTCTAAATAATCCTTTTGCTCCTGCACCGACAAACGCAAAGGCATGCGCAACGTCACCGCCTCCTTGCCCACCGATGCCCGTATACTCCGCCGTGCTTCCCGCACAATTTTAGCTGGAATTTGCTTCCCTTTTATCTCCATCTGAAAATGCTCTTCTATCTGCTTCATAAAACAAAAGTGCCAAATTCCATCCGAAATTTGACACTTTTTGTTGTAAAAATTATCTGAACCGAAGATTACTCCACGTCACAAGAAAAAAATCCGCGAAAATCCGCCCAATCCGCGTCATCCGCGTTCCAATTACTGCAAGAGCGGTCAACGCAACAAGCGCTCTAAACACCAAGTCCAAGCACCAAGAGAAAATATCCTATTAAGCCCAAGTACAGAGCGCAAAAAATATCCCAATATCTTAATATCCCAATCTCACCCTTGGCTCCTCGCCACATCCCGCATCACCTCCACCAACACATTCACTCCTTCCAAATCCATCGCATTATACATCGAAGCCCGAAAACCCCCGACCGACCGATGCCCCTTAATCTCCACAATCCCAGTCGCTTTACAAGACTCCAAAAAACTTTGCTCAATCGCCGTACCCGTCGCCAAAAACGTCGCATTCATCCTTGACCGGTCTTCCACCGCCGTCGTACCCGTAAAAAATGGATTCGTATCAATCTCATTATAAAGCAGTTGAGCCTTCTCCTCGTTCCGTTCCGCCATGCCTTTCACACCGCCATTTGCCTTCACCCACCGCATCGTCAACATCATAATATAAATCGCAAACACCGGCGGCGTATTGTACAACGAATTTTCCGCCGCAAATACCCGATAATCCAGCATACTCGGCAGTGTCCGCGACACTTTTCCGAGCATATCTTTGCGCACCACCACCAGTGTCACGCCTGCCGCGCCTGCATTTTTCTGCGCGCCTGCATAAATCAATCCAAACCGATTCATATCCACCGGACGACTAAAAATATCTGACGACATATCGCACACAAACGGCACGTCCGTCTCGGGCCACCAGTGATATTGCGTCCCAAAAATCGTATTATTACTCGTCAAATGTAAATATTTCATATCCGTCGGCACTTCATAATCTTTCGGTATAAACGTGTAATTTTGCTCCTTCGACGACGCCAGCACCCGCACATTCCCAAAGTTTTTTGCCTCCTTAATCGCCTTATTCGACCACGTCCCCGAGTCCACATACGCCGCCGTCTCTGCGCTATCCAGCAGGTTCATCGGCGCCATCGCAAACTGCATACTCGCCCCACCCGTCAAAAACAACACCTCATAATCCGCACTTACATCCAACAAATCGCGCACCAACTGCATTGCCTCCTCCACCACCGCCGTAAACTCCGCACTCCGATGCGAAATCTCCAAAATTGACAGCCCCATCCCACTAAAATCTAACATCCCCTGCGTCGCTTCTTCTATCACACTCCTCGGCATGATCGCCGGTCCCGGACTAAAATTGTACTTTTTCATATATCCTTATTTAGTTTATTTTCTAATCATCTCCAAGTCGCTCAGTCTCTAAGTCAAATTCATCACAGTTCAAACAATTTGGGTGTGCCCCCGCCAATAAGCCTCGTGTTTCCCCCTTCGGGGGTAAGGAGGCAGTGCGAAGGCGGGGTCGGGCTATCCGCTCTTTCCGCCCTGCGGGACGGAACCGCTCCTATCCCTCACACGGTTCCCCGTCTCCAAATTCAAGCGTTCATTTATCGCTTTTCCAAAACCCAATTCTTCATCTTACGAAGCACTACTAACTTCACTAATTCAAGTCTCCTCCCGATGGCTATCATATTTGCATCAACTTGAATTTAATTAATGCGTAAAGCTATGATTTTAAATTATTTATATTCAAATTTGAAATACATAGTGGCGGCTTCCGGCTAATCACGCGGAGCGAATTGATTAGCCTAGCCTTTTTTGGTTACTTCTTTTGGCAATGAAAAAAAGTGACAAAGCTTAAGCGCAAATAAAAAAACAATAGCAATTTGTCAAAAATCAAGCCAATACGTTTTAATTAAAGTTAAGTTGATGCAAATGCGATGACTGTTGGAATGAACTCATATATCAAGTCGTCTCCTGACGTTTAATAGATAATTAAAGCTTTTGTTGCACTTTTACTTTAAGGAGTGGATAATTAGTACCAAATACCCAATACCTCCCAAAAATCGCCACAAAAATAGATTTTTTTCCCTGACTGAGAACTCCATTTTATTTTTAGCGTTAATTACCTGCACACATTTTCAAAAAAATTATTCTTATTATATTAGGACAAGCGTTGACATTGACAATCAAAGCTATAGCCCAACCAAACAAAAATTATTGAATTCTTTTTGAAAAATACTTGACAAAAGAAAAAATATTCGTACATTTGCATCCGCTTTCAAAAGGAGGGTGGTGAACAACAGTTTGTAGTTAGAAATACCTACCTTTTTGCTACTATTTTATTCTACTTCGTCCATTTATTGAAGATAATTTTTCCTGAAAAAATCGCTTCAAAAATTAGGACAAAAATAGAAGGAATATTACCTTTGCAATCCCTTTTGAAATGGAGTATTGAGAAAGGGAAAAACAAGCGTGAAATGACGCGCTTTAGATAAGATAAACAAAGGATACAACTCACATTAGGGTGGAGTTACTCGGGGTCGTACTTGGGGTATCAGCGAAGGTGGAGTTTTTCGGATGGACTGACTTAGGAAGATAAGTTGGGAATAGGGATCTGGAAGACATTCATAAAGAGTTCATTGACACGGATGGGGAAGAAAAGAGAAAAGGTAAGGAAAGAGATTTGAGGAATCGAGGAATAAGGATTATATCACGCAGCGAGACTCTTGGATCCCACGCTTCTCTGAAAGGGGAAGATGATGGGAAAGAATTTGAGAGGGAACAGCTCATCCTTGTAAAAATATGACGTTGACTTTTCGGTTTCGGCTGGGGAGTTGGCAAAGAACATTACTATGGAGAGTTTGATCCTGGCTCAGGATGAACGCTAGCGGGAGGCTTAATACATGCAAGTCGAGCGCCCCGCAAGGGGAGCGGCGCACGGGTGAGTAACACGTACGCAATCTACCTTATGCTGGGGGATAGCCCTGGGAAACTGGGAGTAATCCGCCATAGTATTTATGGATGGCATCATTTATAAATTAAAGTGTTAGCGGCATAAGATGAGCGTGCGTCTGATTAGCTAGTTGGAGTGGTAACGGCACACCAAGGCTACGATCAGTAAGGGGCGTGAGAGCGTGGCCCCTCACACGGGTACTGAGACACGGACCCGACTCCTACGGGAGGCAGCAGTAAGGAATATTGGACAATGGGCGGAAGCCTGATCCAGCCATCCCGCGTGCTCGATGAAGGCCCTCTGGGTCGTAAAGAGCTTTAGACTGGGAAGAAACCGCTTGATGAGTCAGGCGTTGACGGTACCAGTAGAATAAGCACCGGCTAACTCCGTGCCAGCAGCCGCGGTAATACGGAGGGTGCAAGCGTTATCCGGAATCACTGGGT
>ENA-ORBV01002332-ORBV01002332.1-microbial-mat-metagenome-genome-assembly--contig:-NODE-2332-length-40226-cov-5.216244_pt1 | contig 40226 bp, 36 predicted proteins | sample MGYA00237777_ERZ505514 | MGnify/ENA primary metagenome ERZ505514 (study PRJEB26160, sample SAMN06269048) | microbial mat metagenome | isolation source: Oligotrophic lake microbial mat | place... | reverse complement strand
ACGTGGTCCTGCTTGCGCAACTCGTCGAGAATCGCGCCGCGGATGCGCGGGGCCGCGAAGGTGCTGAAGGCCAGCCCGCGCGACGCGTCGAAGCCTTCGAGTGCGGTCATGAGGCCGATCGTGCCGGCGCTCACGAGTTCATCGAAATCCGCGCGCACCGCGAGCGTGCGCGACACCTGGCGCGCCACATGATGGACGAGACCGAGATGCTCCTCGAGCAGACGGTCACGCGCAGTTTCGTTGCCGGCATGGTATGACTGCCAGAGCTTCGAGTTCATGGCCACGGATCCTTGAGAAGTTGCAATCGCCACGGTCAGACACCTGGTCGGGAGAGTGAAGCACCGGCCAGCGTTCGCATCACGACGTCGTGAGCGGCTATCGCTGCGGGTGAGCCTGCCGCGGCGTCGGGGAATGGCATCCCCGCGCGTAACGCGGCATCGAGCGTCGGGTCGGAGGGAACCGCGCCTGCAAATCGCAGCGTGGTTCCGAGGAACTGCCGCGTGGCGGCATCGACGGCATCGAAGTAACGCGTGGCATCGCGCCCATCGAGCCGATTGACGAGCAGATCCTGCGGAAGGGCACCGACGCGGGTGTGCACGGCCTTGCACAGCGCGTAGGTCGCCGCCAGCGACACCGGGTCGGAGCCCGAGGTGATCGCCAACAGTCGTTCATCCGCATGTGGTGTGAACGCCGCGGCGACCGCGTCAAAGCGCGAGCCGCAATCGATCACCACGAGGTCCATCCCATCGGTTACCGCAGTGAGCCGACGCATGCACGCTTTGCGTTCGGCGGCGGTCACCACGGGCTGTCCGCCAGTGCGTGCCGCCCCGCCAGCGACCAGCGAGAGCGTGGTGCTGACCGGCGTCACCACATCAGCCGGTGACACCCGTCCGCCTCGCAGATCCTGCCAGCTCGCGGCAGGCGCAACACCGAGCAGCATCGCGAGAGGTCCGACGAGATCGTCCGCGTCCACCAGCATCACGCGATAGCCGTCGCCTGCGGCAGCGACGGCGAGCAGCGCAGCAATCATCGACGTGCCGCTGCCGCCACGCCCGCTGGCGCACAACAGCGTCGGCACACCCCGCGCGGCATCAGCGTGCAACTCCGCGGCGCGCGGCGCACGACCGCGCAGCAGCGCGTCGATCTGGGAGCCGTTGGTGCCGCCGATGAGGGTGGTCACGCGGGCATCCAGTCGGATTCCGCGTTGGCCGAGAGCCCGTACGCCCGCAGCAGACGCGTCACGCCGGGCTTGAGATCGGCTGGCACATCCTGTCCGTCGGTGACCCAGCGTGCAGGCAATCCCATCGAGAGCGCGAGATCGGCAATGCCGGATTCGCGTGGCACTTCGTCCAGCTTGCTGATCAACACATGCGTCGCACCACGGTGCCTGCGTGACGAGGCGTATGCGCGCCCGACATCGATCGCGAGATCGCCGCGCAACGTTGCCGGCAACACCAGATGCACTTCGTCAGGCTTGAGCGCGTCGAGCAGTGTACGCCAGCGTTCAGTCAGCTCCGATGATGCGGGGCTCCGCCCCGGCGTATCGATGATCACGACGTCGCACGACGAGAGACGCTTCATCGCGGCGTCGATCTCCTGTGCGTCGTAGACGACTTCGAATGGGACATCGGCCAGTTCGGCGTACGTCGCCAACTGCTCCATGCCGCCCACGCGATACGTGTCGAGCGTGAGCAGGCCGGGACGCGCCGCACCGAACATGCCGCGACGTACGGCGAGCTTGGCCGCCGTCGTCGTCTTGCCCGCGCCGGTCGGGCCGACGAGCGCGATGCGATACGGTGATCCGTCAGCCGCGCGCATGCCCGGCACGAACGCTTTGGGCTCGAGACGCGCACGCACCCGGTCGATGGTGTCCGATGTCGTGGCGAGCACCTCGACCATCGGCACGCCACCGTCACGCACGGTGCGCGTGTGCATGATCATCACGTCTTCGCCCAGGGAGCGCCGCGCGCGATCGGCCACATGCGACAAGTCGGCACCACGGAATCGCTCGAGCGGCGCACTATCACGCAACATGCTTCATCTCCCAGGTGGCGACGCTGCTCAACGTGATGGCCGGCGGCAGTTCAGCCAGCGACACGACGGGCAAACTCGGCAGCACCGGTTCGATCAAACGACGCACACCGATGCGCAGTGACGGCGGCGTGATGAGCGGCAACGGTCGACCGTCGACCGCGTACGTGGTCGCGAGGTGGTTGAGATCGCGCAGCATGGCGGCGAGTGAATCGGGAGTGAGCATCGGCGCGTTGGCCATGGAGGCGCGCGGCGAGAAGAGACCAATGAGCGCCGACTCCAGGCGTGCACCGATCGTGATGCCGCGAACCACACCACCCTGATCGGCGAAGAGGCGCGCAATGACGTTGGTGAGTGACTTGCGCACGACTTCGGTGAGTGCTTCCGGATCCTTCGTCACCTCTGCGCCATCACCGATGGCCTCAAGAATCGTGACCAGGTCGCGAATGGGCACACGCTCGCGCAGCAGACGCTGCAGGACGCGATGCAGCACACTGAGCGACACCTTGCCCGGTATGATTTCTTCGACGAGCGCGGGATGCGTCTTCTTGAGCGTCTCGACCATCTCCTGCACTTCCTGACGCCCCAGCAGATCGGCCGCGCTGTTCTTGAGTGTTTCGAGCAGGTGCGTGGCGACCACGGTCGTCGGTTCGACCACGACGTAGCCCAACGCTTCCGCCTCCGTCTTGCGTGCGCCGGCCACCCAACGCGCGGGCATGCCGAACGACGGATCGGTCGTTTCCATCCCGTCGATCTCCGCGACCACGCTGCCGGTGTTGAGCGCCATCAGGAAGCGCGGCAATACTTCGGCGCGCGCAACTTCAGAACCGCGCAACTTGATCACGTACTCGTTGGCCGGCAGACGGATATCGTCGCGAATGCGAATGGGCGGCACGAGAATGCCCAGCTCCAACGCGGCCTGCTTGCGCAACAGCGAAATGCGCTCGAGCAGGTCGCCGCCCTGGCCCTCGTCCACCAGCGGAATAAGCGCGTAACCGACTTCGAGTTCGATCGGATCGATCTGCAGCAGGTCGCGCATCGGATCTTCCGGTGCCGGCACTTCGACCGGCGGCAGATCCTGCACCTGTGCGAGTTCGGTGCGACGTGACTCGCTGGCCGACGACGAACGCGCGAGCATCGCCGTGAGACCGGCCATGGCAACGAACGGGAACATCGGCAACCCCGGCACCAGCGAAAACGCGGCAAGCACACCCGACACCATCCACATCGCTCGCGGATGCGCACCGAGCTGGCGGCTGAGCACCACGCCCATGCGATCGCTGCCGGTTGCACTCGAGGCCATCAAACCGGCGGCCGTGCTGATGATCAGTGCGGGCACCTGCGACACGATGCCGTCACCAACGGTGAGGATCGTGTACGTGCTCGCAGCCTTCGAGATATCCATCCCTTTCTGCACGACACCGATGAAGATGCCGCCGAGGATGTTCACGACAACGACCATGATGCCGAGGATGGCGTCGCCCTTCACGTACTTGGATGCACCGTCCATCGCGCCGTAGAAGTCGGCGGTGCGCGAGATCTCGTCGCGCCGCTTGCGGGCGTCCTTCTCATCAATGAGACCGGCCGACAGATCGGCGTCGATCGCCATCTGCTTGCCGGGCATGGCGTCGAGATTGAAACGCGCGGCGACTTCGGCGATACGACCCGCACCCTTGGTGATGACGATGAAGTTGATGCCGATCAGCAACAGGAAGATGACGACGCCAACAGCGTAGTTGCCGCCTATGACGAACTGTCCGAACGCGGCGATGACCTTGCCCGCGTGCGCCTCGGTGAGAATGAGACGTGTCGACGAGACATTGAGCCCGATGCGAAACAACGTGAGCAGCAACAGCAACGTGGGGAAACTGCTGAAGTCGAGTGGATTGGTGGTGTACAACGACACCAGCAGCACGACCAGCGACAGGCCGATGCTCGCGGCAAGAAAAAAGTCGAGCAGCATCGGCGGCAGCGGCACAACGATGAGCGCGATGACGAGAACGACCGCGAGCGCGAGACCCAACTCGGCGCGCTTGCGACTCGGCTCGGCGTCATACGGCATAGGCATAGCGACAGACGTCATGCGGCCGCCGTTCCACGCCACGATCGACCGTAGCGTTCACGTTGACGCATGACGAACGCCAGCACTTCGGCGACGGCGAGGTACATCTCGACGGGAATCATCGTGCCCACCTTCGCGGACGCGATGAGTGCGCGTGCGAGTGGCTTGTTCTCGATCACCGGCACGCCATGCTGAAAGGCGAGTTCCTTGATACGCAACGCGATCTTGCGCTGGCCGAGCGCGACGACGTACGGCGCCGCCGCGACCGAGGGGTCATACTTGATGGCGATCGCGATGTGCACGGGATTCACGATGACGACATCGGCAGTGCGCACGTTGGCGAACATCGCGCGACGAATGCGGTCGCGGGCGATCTGGCGACGACGTCCCTTGATCTCCGGATCGCCTTCCTGTGCTTTGCCTTCGTCCTTCACTTCCTGCTTCGTCATCTTCAATTGCTCGTTCGTGCTCCACTTCTGCCAGGCGTAGTCGAAGCCGGCGAGGGCGAGGAACATCATGCCGCTGTTGCGCATCAGGTTGAGACCGTACTTGCGCACGATGTCCATCAGCGCGACCGGCGAGAGCAGTGCGAGTCCCTGGATGTCGGGCCATGCGTCGCTCAGCGTCGCGTACACGGCCCAACTCACGATGCTCAACTTCACCATCGACTTGGCGAGTTCGACGAAGGAGCGCTTGCCAAGCATCTGCTGCACGTTCGTGATCGGATTCAACCGCTGCCATTTCGGCTCGAGCGCCTTCGTGCTCAGCAGACCGCCGGTCTGCAACGCCTGCACGGCGATCGCGATCAGCGCCATCGCGCCAACCAGTCCAGCCATGGCGACGAGGGTGCGAAATCCCAGCATTTGCGTCCACGCGAGGAGACCAACACCGCGCAGTTGCGAGTCGCCGAGTGAGCCGAGGTTCTGACCCATCGCATCGAGCAGAAACTGCCAGAGCGTCGGACCAGCCAGATTGAGCGTGAGTCCGGAGCCGAGCAGGAAGGCCGCCGTCATCAACTCGGGGCTCTTGGCGATCTGCCCTTTGTCGCGCGCTTCCTGCAGTCGTTTGCCAGTCGGTTCTTCTGTCTTTTCGCCACCATCGTTGTCAGCCATGTCAGCGCCCCGTCATGGCTGGCGTGATCGAGGGCGCAACAACCGGCGTCGCGATGCTTGACGTGTCGCGCGTCGCGCGTGCGAAGGTGTCGAGTGTGGAGGTGAAGCCTGGCGTCCAGTCCACCATTACATGCGCGACAAGCGCGACGGAGCCGGCGAACGTCATCAGTCCCACTCCGATCTGCAACGGAAAGGCGAGACTCATGATCTGCAACTGCGGCGCCGCGCGACCAAGAACGGCCAGCGCGAGATTCGTCACGAACACGGCGGCAATCACTGGTGATGCGAACTGCAAACCGCTCACGAAAATCACTTTTGCCGTTGGCACGAACGCGCCCATGCCGGCACCGATGTTCACGGCCGCGCCAAGGGGCATCGCCTGAAAACTCGCGGCAACTGCGCGCAGCATGATGAGATGACCGCCGCCGATGACGAGCAGCACCAACGCCAACAGTTGCATGAACGACGAGAGCAGTGAGCTCTGCGTGTTGTTGATCGGATCGAAGATTGCCGCGCCGGACAGTCCGCTCGACGTGGTGATCAGCTCACCTGCGAACTCCGCGGCGGCGACGATCGTGGCCGCGGCGAGACCGAGCACGAAGCCGATGATGGATTCGGTGAGGAAGGCGGCGGGAGTGATGCGGAGCGTGGGGAGGTTCGCGTTGGCCGTAGCCGCCGGCATCAGCAACACGGCAAAGACGATGATGAGCGCCGAACGCAGCTTCATCGGCACCGACTTGGCCGACCATGCCGGCGCGACAAGCAGCAGGCCGCCAACGCGCAGAATGGTGAGCACGAACGCCGTTGCTGCACCGGGCGCGAACAGGTCGGGAAAGCCGGCAGCGACGAAGCCGTTCACGACACCACCGACGGAATGCTCAGGATCAACTGCTTGGTGTAGCGGCCGAGGATCTGGATGATCCACGGGAGACCGACGACGAAGGCACCGCCGACGAGAATCAGCTTGGGGACGAAAGCCAGCGTCTGTTCCTGGATCTGCGTCACGGACTGGATGACGCTGATGACCAACCCGACGCCGAGCGCGATCAGCAGCATCGGGGCCGCAATCGTCAGTGCGGTCAGGATGGCGTCGCGTGTCAGGTCGATGACGAGCTGGTGTGACATCAGGTCGGGAGCGGTCTCGATTGCATGGTGGCGCGTCGCGGGGAAATCCCACGACCGCCTCGACAGTCTGTAGAAGCAGGTGCTGTACCACGTCACTCGGTGTGCTGACGATGTCTCAACGTGTTGTCATATAACGCTTTCCACTGCAGGGTCCGATGCAGTTTTCGGTCGGGTCCGGTGACAACCGGCACAAACTGCCGGGAGACTTGCGGGAGGATTTGCCGCAGCGGTGTCACCACGCTGGATCCGGCGTGGGGCGGGATGCCAACCGGGAGCTGGACGGTCGCGTCGGGCGTTGTGATCGCCCACGGAAATCGAGGGTAGTATTCCCGCATGATTTCCGATTTTCTGACACGACTCGGCTTCGGCTCGTCAGATCGCGGTCCGACCGGCTCTGCGCACACCGTCCGCGGCGTCCGCGTCGAACTGCTCAACAGCCGCCCCGACATCGACTCCACGGCCGTGCTCGAGCGGCTGGACGAGGCGCTGGGCCTGATCGAGACGTACCAGCCATGGCGCCTCCGCCACCTTCGGCGCGACGTGCGAGCGATTCGGGTGGAGCGCTACGCCTGCCGCGGCGCCTTCATTCCATCCGAAGGCACGATCATCACCGAGCTGACCTTCCTCGCACGGCGAGACATCAGCGCCGCACCCGTGGCCTCATCGATCCTGCACGAGGGCGTGCATGCGCGAGTGCATGTGATCAGTTCGCGACTGGCGGCTCGCTACGGTGTCTACGCCGCTCCCCGCGACTCGGCGCGTGAGGAGCGACTCTGTCGTCGCTCGGAGCTGGCCTTCGGCATATCGCTGCCCGAGGAGCTGGGCGCGCCGGTGATCGAGCGTGCGCTGGCCAGTTTGCAGCTCGATGACGCCGGCGTGGCGCCGAGCGTGGACTGGCGCGTGGCGCAACAGCGGATCGACGAGGTCGATCGCGGCGGGTGAACGGCGCTGGACGATCACAGCTGGATGGCGACAGGTGGACGACAGCATCCATACACCAGCGGCCTGAAAGCGACAGCAAAAATGCAACTACGAGACAACAACTTCAACAGCTTCTTGGGAGCACTCGGGAAAACAAGGGAGACCCGAGACAACAAACAACAACAGTGCTTTGTTGTATTTCTCCTGCACGTCTCGATTGTTCTCCCGTGCTCTCCAGAAATGCTGTTGCTGTTTGTTGCCTTTTCGTTTTGCAGTTTGGCGTTGCCGTTGCCGTTGCCGTGGGTGCCGCTGTCAGCGCGATTGTGTTGCTGTTGATGTAATCGCGCAGCCGCTATTTGAAGCTCTGCACCAGCGACTGAATGGTCAGACTCCACCCGTCCACCAGCACGAACAGCAGCAGTTTGAATGGCAATGAAATCATGGCCGGCGGCAGCATCATCATACCCATGCTCATGAGGACCGATGCCACGACCGCGTCGATGATGATGAACGGCAGGTAGATCATGAAGCCGATCTGGAACGCGGTGCGGAGTTCGCTGGCCACGAACGCCGACATGAGGACATGCAACGGCACATCGTCCACCGTGTTGGGACGCGGCATGCGGCTCAGGTCCACAAAGGTCTTGAGATCTTCCTTGCGCGTCTGACGCAGCATGAACGTGCGCATCGGTTTGACGCCCGTCTTCATCATCTCGACCTGATTGATCGTGCCGTCCATCCAGGGGGTGACCGCTTCGCGATTGATCTGCGTGAAAGTGGGCGCCATGACGAAGCCGGTAAGCAGCAATGCGAGACCTGCCAGCAACTGTGCCGGTGGTGCGCCCTGCGTGCCCATTGCCTGCTTGAGGAAGTGCAGCACGATCAGAATGCGCGTGAAGCCCGTCATCATGAGGAGCAGCGTGGGGAGGAGCGTGAGCAGCCCCATCATGACCACGATGCCAACGGTGCCGTTCAGTCGAAGACCGCCATCCTTCGCGTCGCCGATGCGCATGTCCATTTGCGGCATCATGCGCATGATCGCGTCGTCGGCGGCGATGGGCGCCACACCCGCTGCTTCGGCGCGCGTCCTGAGCGAATCGCTCGTCGCGCTGTCGAGCTTCATGTCCGAGATCGGACGCGTTGCCTTGTTGCCGGCCGGCGTGGTCGAGGCGCCGTTGCCCTTCCGGGGTGTTTGTGCTGCGGCGCCAGCCGGTGTGGCCGGACGAGCCGGAGTCACGCGACCAAGCGCTTCGGCAGACAGCGTCACCTGCGGAACCGTGGGAACGACTGCTGGTGATTGCGGCGGCGTTTGCGCGGCTGTTTGCGCTGCCGTCGGCGCGGGTGGTTGAGGTGCTTGCTGTGCTACCGGCGGCGCCACCTGCGCGCCAAGCGCGTTATCGGCGAGTGGCAAGAGCACGCCACCGCCAAGCACCATCGCACCAAGGATGACGATCAAACGCGTCGCACCACTCAGCGACACTCCGAGCATCGCGCGGAAATCGCGATCGGAGTTCGTTGAAGCGGAGGTGGAGACCGGCGCTGCGATCGGCGACGAGAGTGCGGCACTGATGACCGTCGGCTCACGCACATCGTGTGACGGGCTGCGTGACGGGCTGCGCGACAGACCAAGCTGTCCCTTCAGGTTCGACAAGACACTCGGCAGGAACGTCGCGAACGCCGCCGATGCATCCGGACTCGACGTCATCGGCGTGGGCACTGTGCTCGACGACAGGATGTGCTGTCGATCCGCTTCGTCGAGTTCGAACAACGTGCGTACGCCGCCGTCGCCAACGGACACCGCCATCACCTTCTCACCAATCCGCACGACGGCGATGCCGACCTTGGGACCGAGTGCAATGCGCTGCACGACTTCGACCGGGACGCGCGAGCGTGGCAGCAGCGTGCCGGTACCCCAACGCTTCAATGCCCAGAGGCAGAACGCGCCAAGCGCCAACACGAAGGCCAGCGCCGCAGCGACGCCAAGACCGGCTTGCAGCATCATTACGCGGCGTTCGCCGTGGAGGAACTACCGGCTTTCGCCAGGATGCGCGTGATGCGCACGCCGAAGTGTTCGCCGAGTACGACCACTTCCCCTTCCGCGAAGCGGCGATCACCGACGTAGATGTCGATCGGCTCGCCCGCCAACCGGTCCAGCTGAATGACCGAGCCGCGACCGAGTCGCAGGATCTCCTGCACCGTCATGCTGGTGCGTCCCAGCTCGATGGACACCGGCAGTGTGAGATCGAGCAACATCCCGATCGGCACTTCGGTGGTACCGAGCATTGTCTGCTCAAACTCGGTGAGCTGCGGCGCGCGCGGCATGGGCGTGTTGTCGAGCGACGCTTCAGCAGCGAGCGACGAGATAGGCTGACCGGCGGCCTTTGCCGCCTGTACGCTGGCGACCAGCGCGTCGATTTCCGCGGGATTCATTTGTTGGTCGTCCGGGATTCGGGGACTGATTGACTGTGTTGCACCGAGTCGAGAATGCGAACGGCGAGGTTGCCGTTCACGCGACCGGGGTGACCGATGAAGCGTTCCTGCGCGCCGGCGCGAAGGATGACGCGCGATTCCTTGGGGATGCCTGTCGGAATGACGCTGCCCACGTCCAGCCGCGCGATGTCGCGCATGGAGAGCTGGAAGTCGGGGAGCCGCGCTGTGAGCGGCACCTTCGTGGCACGCAACGCGGATTCACTACGCTGCCGGGTAGTTTCGCGCTCCATCTCGTTGGTGGTGAGCAACGCGGTACGCTGCTGGCCACTGGAGGTGAAGAACTTGTCCAACACCGAGAATGGCAGGCAGATCAACAGCAGGCTCGTCGCATTGCCAGCCGTGACTTCGACGTTGGCAACAAGCACGGGGTCTTCGCGATTGACGACTTGGAGGATCTCGGGCGAAGACTCGAACGACGTGATGTTGATGTCCATCGGCACGTGGTCCTGCCAGATCTCCTGCAACAGCGCCGCGACGCGATCCGCGATGGAGCGAACGGCCATCCGTTCGATCGGGGTGAGCGCGCGGAGCAGCACGGTGCCCGCACCTTCGCCGCCGAACAGTCGATCGATCACGTAGTTGGAGAACTCAGGGCCGACGTCGAGCACGCCCTTCTGACCGGTGCCGGCGATCTCGAAGACGAAGGAGGAACAGGGCGTCGGCAATGAGAGCGTGAACTCACCGAACGAGAACTGCTCGACACTCTGAAGACGGATTTCGATCTGGCCGCGGACGCGCGAGATGAGCCAGGCTTCGAGACTCTTCACGAGTCGCTCGTACATCGCCTCGAGGGTGCGCAAACGCTCCTTCGATACGCGGTGCGGGCGTCTCCAGTCGTAGACCTGCACATCGAGCGACGCGGCGGAATGCGGCGTGAGACGCGCACCTCCACCGAGCAGACGATCGATGTCGTTCTGGCTGAGTGTTTCCGAAGCCATGGCTGCCTACTGGACCACGAACTGCGGGAAGTACAGGCGCTTCACGGCCTTCTTGCCGAAGCGGTCGATGATGGCGGCCTGCACTTCGGTCTTGATACGTTCGCGCGAGCCCATGTCCACAAGCTCATCCACCGTCTTGCTGCCAAGCGAGGTGAGGATGATGTCGCGAAGCTCGGCGTCACGAGCGGTGAACTCTTCAGTGGTGGTCGTGCCACCGGGTTCGATGGCAACCGACAGGAGCAGGAATCGGCTGCCGCCGCTGCCGGCGGGATTGAGGACGAGGTTTTCGAGGACGTGCATTGCCGCTGCGGCTGCGCCCTCCTTCCCCTTCTCCCCTTCGGCCGGCGCATGCTCTCCATCAGCCGCGCCCTCGCCTGCGACAGCAGTGCTGTCGGCGTGCGCAGAGGGGGGCATCACCTTCCCCATCTTCTGGGCCACCATCGGCCCGACGACTGCGGCACCCGTTCCGCCGCCTACGGCCAGTCCAACGGCGAGGATCGCGATGAGCGGCAGCTTGGCCTTCAGTCCGGTTGGCGCCGGCGGTGCATCCGCGGCGGCAGCTTCCGGTGCTTTCGTTTCTTGTTTGGCAGCCATGGTCGAGAACGGGCGAGGGAATGATTTTCGTCGCCTCTAAAAGCACGGACCGGGCCAGAGCGTTCGCATCCGGCTCGGGCGCCGGCGAAGCCAACAGACGGAGACGTAAGTTCAATTAAATCAATAGTTTACGATGCTAGTATACCACTCACGGAATGCGGCGTGTCGTCTTTGGACAAAAAGGCACGACCGGCAACTTCGAGCGGGTCCGGCAGGTTCTGCCGGTCGGCTGACAAACTGCAGCAGACAGACGCGGACGAACGCGGAACTTGCGAATATCACGAGCAAAGCACAAAAAGCGACTGCCTATCACGGATCGCTACAGATCGAACCGGGATTTTCACGGATACGACAACAACCTTTTTTAGGAGGTTCGTAGTATCCGCGAAAATCAGAGCGGTTGATCCGTTGGTATCCGTGATAGTCAGTCGCTTTGCTGTTGCAGTTGCAGTGGCAGCTCACGCTTTGGTGGCGTCGGCCACGAGCCAGCTCCCGCCCGCGGATCACGCGATCGTCTGCGTGCCCCTAGCGGACTAGACTACTACCGCTTGATCGTCATCAGCTCCTGCAACATTTCGTCGGAGGTCGAGACGACCTTGCCGTTCGCCTGGAAGGCACGCTGGGCCACGATCATGTTCGTGAATTCCTGCGCCAGGTCGACGTTCGACATTTCGAGTGCGCCGCTGGTCAGCTGCGACTGCGAACCTTCGAGGGCGAAACCGAGCACCGCACCGCCGGAGTTGGCCGACTCCTGGTACATGTTGTCGCCGATACGAAGCAGACCACTCGGGTTGTTGAAGTCGCCGAGGACGATCTTGGCCAGCGGCGATGTCGTGCCGTTGGTGAAGAAGCCGGTGATGAGGCCGAAACGGTCGATCGAGAAGTTCTGCAGCGATCCCGAGGTGTAGCCGTTCTGGTCGCGGAGCACGGCGGTTGATGCCGTTGACGCGAACTGCGTCAGGCCGCTTACGCCGCCGTTCAGCTTGAGATTGATCTGCACCAGATTGGCACCCGGTACGGCGAAATCCACGGCGGCGGTGATGTTGGTGCTCATGATGCCGGCCTGGTCGAAGGTCAGCGTTCCACCGTTCGTGCTGGCGGGCGGCGCGGTCGGGCTCATGAAGTAGCCGATCTTGATCTGCGAGTTGGACGGCATGTTGGCCGTGAAGTCCACGGCGCCCGTCGCCACGTTGTAGCTCCAATCCGCCGGATTGTTGTAGGCGGTACCGCTGGTGCTCGTCACGGTCACGTTCGCTGGCAGAATCTCATAGCCGGTCGGAGGCGTCGGTAGCGCGATCGCCGATGGCGGAGACAGCGCGTCCGTCTGGAAGTCCTCCACCTGACCCGAGGCGATCGGATCGATGCGCCAATCCCAGGTGTTGGGTGAGGTCTTCCACATCTGGATTTTGATGTCGTGCTTCGTACCCTGCGAATCGAAGACGGCAATCTGTGATTCGGTCCACGCACCCTGGTTGATCGGGAGTGCGCGATCGATCGGATTACTGAACACGCCGGTGAAGCTCGGTGCCGACGCGTTCAGGTTGCCGGCGAGCACCGACTCCGTCGTCGGCTTGGCCGACACCTTCTGTCCGAAGGGGAGCTGAATGTCGCGGATACCGTCCTGGAGCACGCCGTTGTCGTACGTGCGACCCTGCACCACGAAACCGTTGGTCGGGGACACCATGTTGCCCAGCGCGTCCACCTGGAAGTTGCCCGAGCGCGTGTAGAACGACTGGTTGCCCTTTCGCACGACGAAGAACGAGTCACCCTGAATGGCGACGTCGGTGTTCGAGCCGGTCGTTTCGAGGTTACCCTGATTGAAGATCTGGTCGATCGAGCCGATCTGCATGCCGAGACCGATCTGGATCGGGTTGATACCACCCTGATCTCCAGGCGGACGGCTGGCGCCCTGCAGCAGCTGCGCGAAGCCTTCCTTGAATGTCACGCGGCCCGCCTTGAAGGCGACCGTGTTGACGTTCGAGATGTTGTTACCGATCACGTCCATGCGCACCTGATTGTTGCGCAGGCCCGAAACGCCGGCATAGAGAGAGCGAAGCATGTGTGTTGAGTTCTCTTTGGGAGTGGGCCGCGGTCAGCTGCGGATCTGGGACAGTTGCGACATCGGAATCGAAAGTGAATCGCCGATGATGAGAATTGGATTGCCGTTGTCGTAGCGCATGCCGGTGATGCGGCCCGTCGTGAAGACCTTCACCGCCTGCGGCGTGCCGCCGGTCGGTGTGACTTCGACGGCATACGTGTTCTTGCCACTCGTGAGTGGCGGCGTGAACGCGAGATCTTCGAGTGAAAACGCCTGCTGACCGCCGGTTGCCGTGATCGCTGCGGTGCTCACCACGCCACTGGCGTTGGTCACGCTGATCTTGCCGGTGCCCTTCACGGTGCCGGTATCGATGAGCGCCGTTCCCGATCCGCTGCGATCGATGTACACCTCGCTGCCGGCCGTGACTGCCGTCCTGCCGACCGTGGCCATCGCGGTCTGACCTTCGATCATCGCCTGCAGATTGTCCGCCTGGATCTGCTGCTCTTCGCCGAGTGCGGTGATGGCGTCCGCCAGTTGCTTCTGGACGTCCTTCTGCTCGGCGAACGCGCTGTTCAGGTTGACGAGCTGCTCGACCGACGAAAACTGCGCGAGCTGCGCGGCCATATCCTTGCCGTCCATCGGATTGAGCGGATCCTGATTCTTGAGCTGCGAGACGAGCAGCTTCAGAAAGTCATCACGCCCCATCGACTGCGACGTGGTCGCCAACGTCGGCTTGGACGTCGGCTCGGCGGCACCGACTGGTGGGTCGGTGGCCGTGCTCGAGAAGAGCGGCTTGGCGGTCGTGTTGCGAACCGAAGTGATCATCGCGCGTCCTCGTTGAAAGTGCCACGCTGGCCACGCTGGCCCGCGTTCTGCCGCTGTTCTTCCCGCGCCTTGCGCGCGTCCTCGTTCTTCTCCCACTCGCGCGCCATCGCGCGGTCACGCGGCCCCTGACCGGACATCTGCTGATCGGTGCCACCGTTCGCCATCGCGCCCTGCGTGATGGCGATCCCTTCCTGCTCACCAGCCGCGCCACGCGCCTGCGTTGCATCGACACGCGCGTTGGAGGTGATGCGCACGCTGTCAGCGGTGAGACCCTGTCGGCCGAGCGCGTCCTGCAATTCACCTGTGTGCGCCCGCAGGCGATCCACTGTAGCTGCATCGGTGCTGATATGCGTCCCGACCGTGTTGCCGCGCAGATCCACCGTGATGCGCTGCGGTCCGTTCGGACCTTCCACATCGAGGGTCATGCGCGACAACGAACCCGCAGGTGCGGTGTCCTTGAGCTCCTGCACGTTGGCCACGCGTTCCGCGGCGTCGATGCCGGTGCTGTTCATCGTTCCACCAGATGCGGAAACCGTGCCAGCATTCGCCGCGGTGTTCAATGTGCTGTTGACGCCACCATTCAAAGCGCTGTACGCCTGATCTGCGGTCGTGCTGTCCGCATTACGTGGCGAGCGTGAGCGGGCACTCGCGTTGGAGCCCGTATTGTTGCTCTGGCCCGAGAAATCGTTTGAATCGCGTGCGCCGTTGTTGTCGCTGCGTGCAGAAATTGCCGAGGCTGAGTACGCGGTCGTCGCGGCATTTGGTGCCGGTGCCTGATTGATTTGCGTGCCACGATCGCCCACTCGCGCCACCGATGCGACGCTGGCGACGGAGGCGACGCTCGCCACCGAAGCAACGCTCGAGTGGGTGGTCATGGTGGAGACACTCGCTGCGCGACGCTCGATCATGCTTGACACGCTGGCCGCGGCATCGGAATGACGGCCGTCGCGCGGCAACTCGAGATGACCCGGATCCTTGAGGCCGAGTGTGCGCAGACCCTCTTCACGAGCAATGCGCTGCAGACGCGCGAAACCTTCGGCATTGTTCCACGAGCCGTCCACCAGCACATCCACGGCATCACCGCGCGTGTGTGCCGAATCCTGCGTCCACGTGACGACGCTGCCTGGGCGCGTGCGTCCCTGTGCGTAGAGGAAGTCCTGCCGCTCCTGCGATCGCGCCGTCTCCACGATGGACACCTCACTTCCATACTCATCGCGCATTCGCTGCATCACGCGATCGAGACGTGCACGCAGCTCGGGCGCAAGCGCCGCAGGGTCGCGCACGGGTGTGCTCACGTCCGTGCCGGCGAGTGCGCGGCGCGCGGCGGCGGCATCGGCCATGGCAAGCGCCGCTGCGGTTGCGGCATTCACCGATGCGAGGTTCGCGCTGTCGGCCAGCATTGCGCCTTGCGCCGTACCCGCGTGCGAGAGCAGGGCGTCGAGTGCGGAGATCGCATGCGCGCCTTCCTTGTCACCCAGCGCCATCAGCTGTTCACGAGTCACACCGCGCTTGCCGGCCAGGCGATGCAGGGTGCGCATCACGCTCGACGACGGCGCGTCGTTGGCGGAGGGGAGCCCGAGCAGTGACGCGCGCGAATCGCGATCGGTGGAGCCGGCGGCACGGGCTGCAGCCAGTGCGTTGCTCAACAACGATGCATCGCGCGATCCATCCTGCAGCAGACCGTACCGCAGTGCGTCCGATGCGGTCATCGACGACTGCGCAGCAGTGGCTACACCATTCTCGTCGATCATCGCGGCAATCGACTCGTCGGTGGCCGGGCCATCGGTTCCGCCATTCAGCAGACGATCAAGCAACGACGCATTGCCCTCGGGCAGCGGCTTGAGTGTGTCGGGGTGCAATCCGTTGCTGGCGTTGGCCAACAACCCGAGCAATGCGGAAAACTCCGGGTCCGATTGGCGCAGCTTGCGAACATTCTGCGGAGCACCGTAGTCAACATCACTCCCGCGCGTGACGTCGCGACGCGAGACGGGATCCGGACGCGACGACGCGGAATTGAACACGGGAAGCATCGACGTCGAGGAAATCACGGCGTCGCTCCGGGCGTGCGCACCGCACCCTTCGTCACGGCAGCGGCACGGGCGGCCGGCAGTGCAGCGAGAATGGCGCCGGCCTGCTTGTCCGTCATCATGCTGAGGATCGTCCGCACATCACCGTCGTTCATCTGGTCGAGCACCTTCGCGGCTTCCTTTGCCTTCATCGCACCGAAGATCCTGGCCAGTCGTGCTTCGGGAAGCGCCGTCCCCATCGCATCCTTCGTCGCATCCTTCACCGCGTCCGCTGCCATGCGCGTGCTCGCACCACTCGGCTTCGGTGTCACGACGGTTGGCGCGGCAGCCGGAGCGGACGTCGACGCGTGCGTATCGGTGGGCTTGCCACCGGCGGGCGCGCGACTGGCCGCAGTGTTCTTCGTCGTGCCCGCGGGCGCTGCATGATTGTCGCCGGAGGCCACAGGCTTCGCGTCGGCGAGTCCTTTCGTTTCGTTGCGCAGCAGCGTGCGCTCGGCTTCGAGCAGGCGTATACTGTCGGCCGGCGTCATCGACTCGAGCGCGGTTGCCACCGAGTCCAGTGACGAGTGCGTGCTGTCGTGCGCACCGGCATCGTGCGACGTGCTGTCGTGCGATGTGGAGTCCGTGGGCGGATTGGCCTTCAGACTGTCAGCGAGATGGGTCGAGTCGGCGACGTACTTCTTCGACGCGCGCATGTACGCGTAGCCGGAACCGCCACCAACCCCGGCCAGGATCGCAATCACGGCAGGAATGATCAAGGCTTTCATCGAGGCGAACCATTGGTGCGAGTGGAGGCGCGGGTAGACGCGCCGGAGTTGCCGCCTGCAGTGCGGATGTCCGACGACGACTGCGCGCTCTCTCGGCTGTCCCGCGTGCGGGCGAAGCGTGCCAGTGCGATCTCGTCCATCTGCAAGCGGTCCTTGTGTGCTTCCTCTGCACGCCACACATCGGCGTGCCGTTCCTTCAACCGATCCAGCACGCGACGATCGCGCGCGGCGACCTCAAGCTGGCCCTGCGCTTCGGTGACATCGCGGTCAGCAGCGGCGACCTGCTCAACAGCCGCCTCGAGACGTACTTCGAGCGACTGCAGCACCACACTCAGTTGGTGCAGATGACCCACCCGCGACGCACCCTGCTGTGCGGTATCGACTTCGGCGCGCGAGTTCTCACGAACCTCGGCCAGCTCGTCGTGTGCACGACGCGCCTCGTCAGCCGCGTCACGCGCGGTTACCAGCGCGCGCGACTTCCCCTGCTCGGCTTCCTGACGGAGCTCCAGTACGCGCTGCAAACGAAAGCGAAACATCAGTTGCGCTTCACGGCCGCTTCGATCGATTGTCCGATCGCGGCGAGCGCATTGTAGGTGTCACTGTACTCACAGATCTCGTCGGGGCGCTGCTGCAGGAACTCGAGCGCACGGGCGCGATACGTGATCGCCGCATCCACGTACGGGTCGCTGCCGCGCTGATACGCGCCCACCATGATCAGGTCTTCCTTCTCGCGATACGCCGCTTCGAGTCGCAGCAGGGCCGAGCCCGCGCGCTTCTGCACGTCGTCGATGATGTGATCGCGCACGCGGCTCTTGGACTCGAGCACGTCGATGGCGGGAAAGTGATTCTGCGCTGCCAGTCGTCGTGTCAGCACGATGTGACCGTCGAGAATCGATCGCGCCGCGTCGGCCACCGGCTCGTTGAAGTCGTCGCCATCCACCAGCACCGTGTAGATGCCGGTGATACCACCCACCGCACCGTTGCCGGCGCGCTCCAGCAATCGCGGCAGCGAGGCGAACACCGATGGCGGATAGCCCTTGGTGGTCGGCGGTTCGCCGGTGGCCAAGCCGATCTCACGCCAGGCCATCGCCACCCGCGTCACCGAGTCCACCATCAACAGCACCTCTTTGCCCTGGTCGCGGAAGTACTCGGCGATTGCCGTTGCCACGAGTGCGCCGCGCGCGCGAATGAGCGCCGCCTGATCACCCGTCGCCACAATGAGTATTGAACGCGCGAGTCCTTCCGGGCCCAGCGCATTCTCGATGAAGTCGCGCACCTCGCGGCCACGTTCACCAAGCAGCGCGATCACGTTCACGTCGGCCTGCGCATGACGCGCGATCATGCCGAGCATCGTGCTCTTGCCAACGCCTGAGCCGGCGAAGATTCCAACGCGCTGTCCGCGGCCGATAGTGAGCAGGCCGTCGATGGTGCGCACACCGGTTTCGAGCGGACGATCGATCGTCTCGCGCTCCAGCGGGTTTGGCGGTTCGGCCGACAGCGGCACACGCGCGATGACGTCGAGCTTTCCCTTGCCGTCGATCGGATGACCAAGACCGTTCAACACACGACCCATCAGTCCTGGACCAACGTCCACACCAAACGTGCGACCGAGTGGCTGCACGCTGGCGCCCGGATGCAACCCATCGAGTTCGCCGAGCGGCATGAGCAGCACGCCACGCTCATGAAAGCCGACCACCTCGGCCAGCACCGAGCGATCGCGTGAGTGACTGGTGATGCGACAGAGTGCGCCAAGTCCGACTTCGAGTCCGGTCGCTTCGAGCACGAGTCCGACGACACGCGTCACGCGTCCGTACGTGGCAAAGCGATCCATATCGTCGAGTCGTGACAGCATCGACTCCGAAACCGGCGTGAGCTGATCGCCGAATGCGCTGCCCAGCTGCGTTGAGGTGTTCACGCCTGCACCTGGCCGATCGCGCGATAGGCGCGCTCGAGCGATGTATCCACGCGGCCATCGATGATGCGCTCGCGTCCTTCCACCAGACATCCACCGCGCGTCATGTGCGCGTCAGGAATCCAACGCGCGTCACGCACGCGACCGGCCGCATCGGGTCCAAGCAGTGTGCCACACACCGCGACGTCGTCCGGATGCAGACGCACCGTCACCAGCTGGTCCATGGGAAACTGCGAGAGCGCACGCTGCACGAGTCCGCGCACGACATCGGGATCGGCCTCGACCTCGCGCTGCACGACGTGACGCGCCACGACGATCGACAGCGCCGAGATGTTCTCTTCCGCGTTGGCCGTCCAGCGCTCTTCGTGCATGCGCACCGATTCGAGTGCGTCGGAGAGGGCGTTCAATGCCGACGCGATGCGCGAATCCGCCGCCTGGCGTGCGGTTGTTTCGGCATCGGCGCGACCACGCGCGTAGGCCTCCGCTTCGGCGCGCGCCACCTGCGCGCTGTAGTGCGCGTGTACGTCTTCGTCGTGCTCGGCCGTCGTGCCGGCCTGCTCGACAGAGACCTGTTCCGCCGGCATCGCGAAGAGGTCCGGCGATTCCAGCTCGTCGAGCGCCCAGGGTGTGGCGTGCATTGGTGCGTGCCGGTCAGATGATGACATCGTCGGTACCGCCGCTCATCACGATTTCGCCCGTCTCTTCCAGTGCGCGCACCTTCGAGACGATATCCGTCTGCGCCGCTTCCACATCGCGCATCTTGACCGGGCCGAGGAACTCCATCTCTTCCTTGAGTCCGGCGACAGCGCGCTGCGACATCGTGGCCATGATCTTCGCCTTGAGCTCCGGACTGGCGGCCTTGAGCGCCAGTGCGAGCTGCTTGACGTCCACTTCGCGGAGGAGACGCTGCAGCGACTTGTCGTCGAGCGACATGAGATCTTCGAACACGAACATGAGGTTCTTGATCTGATCGCTGATGTGCGGGTCCTTCTCGGCGACGAAGTCGAGCACCTCTTTTTCGAGCGACGAGCTGACGAGGTTGAGCACGGCGGCGACGGCGGCCGGTCCACCGACAGAGCTCATGCCCTGCGAGAACGCGAGATCCGCTTCGTTGCCGATGGCGCGCTCCACGAGCGAAATCATGTCCGGCGACACTTTCTCCATGCGCGCGATGCGATACATCACATCGCCACCGAGTGCCGGATCGATCTCGCGAAGGATCGCGGCGACATGCGCCGGATCCAGGTGCGCAAGAATGAGCGCGATCGTCTGCGGATGTTCACCGCGCAACGTGCTCCCCAACTGCTGCGGGTCGGCGCGACGCAGTCGACCAAAACGATCGCTGTCGGCGAGCTGACCCTGAATGCGCTTGAGAATCGCGTCTGCCTTTGGTGCGCCGAAGGCGCGCTCGAGCACATCGCGTGCGAACTCCACGCCGCCAGTACTGATCGAGTCCACACCAAGCGTGAGCTCCAGAAACTCGCGCAGCACGAAGTTGACCGAGTCCTGCGGGACGCGCTCGAGTTGTGCCATCTCGAGCGCAATCGTTTCTGCTTCCTCTGGATTCAGGCCGGCAGTGATCGTCGCCGCGTGCTCGGGTCCAATGGCCATACACAGGATGGCCGTCTTCTGCCGACCCGTGAGGCGATCGGGTGCGTACTTGTCGGACGGATTGATGCGGGCGAGGGCGACCATGATCTTTCAGGCTCAGCGGTCCGCGCGGAGCCACGTCTTGGAGACGCGGATCGCCGCTTCCGGACGTTGCTCAACAGTGGCCATTGCCTGCTCTCGCTCTTCGGTCGTGGCGGGCGGTGGCAGTATTACCGGGCGGCGTTCGTCATATGGCAACTGATCCTGCTGCTCCTGATGGCTGCCCTGATAGCCGTTGCCCTGCTGCAGGGCGTGCTGCATCGCGTCGGACTGCTGCGAAGCGGCTGGCAGTTCTGCATAGCTCTGACCGGCTGTCAGTGTGCCCTGCCCCTGCTGCGTCTGCGGCAGCGGCTTCTGGCGCAGCGCGGCGAGGATCATCACCGCGACCACGAGCACTACGACGAGTGCGGCGATGGCGACCACGGGCTTCGGATTGGACAAGACGCGCGTGACCATCGTCGGCGTCGGCAGTGTGTCGGGTGCGACTTCCGGTTCCGGCATGTAGAACGGCGCGCTGACCACGCTGATGATGTCGCCGCGTGCGCTATCGGCGCCGACGGCGCTGCGCACGAGGGAGTCCACGCGCGCGAGTTCTTCGGCGGTGCGTTTGGTGATGATCGGATCGGCCGGTGCCGCCGCCTTTACCGCGGCGCTGGTATCGGTGACTGACGCGGGCATCGTCACCTTGTCGGCGATCAGCACGGCCACGGTGAGCTTCTTGATTCCGCCAACGGCAGCGACGTAGCTCTCGTTGGCGCGCGTGTAGTCGTAGACCGTCGTGGCGTTGTTGAACGCGGCACCTTGAGCGGGCGTCGTCGGCGTGACGGTCTGTGTGGCTTCGCTGGTGAGCGCTTGCTTGTCGGGGTCGATCGACTGGGTGCTGCGTTCGATGCGATCGAAGTTGAGTTGCGCCGACACCTGCACGCGCGCGTTACCGCTGCCGTACGTGGCGTTGAGCAGCGGCTCGATCTTGGACTTGAGCTCTTTCTCGACGTCGCGCTGCTGTTCGAGCTGCTGGCTGGTGAGACCGGTGGCGGAGCTCGCGTTGTCGAGCGTGAGCGCCTGCCCGCGCTCGTCCACAACGGTCACGTTGTCGGGTGTCAGACCGCCGACACTGCCGGCGACCAGTCGCGCGATGCCGCGTACCGTTGCCGGCGGCGGCGTCTCTCCACTGGCCATCGTCAGGGTGACCGATGCCTTGGATGGACGTTCGTTCTGCTTGAAGATCTGGTCGTCTTCGAGTGCGAGATGGACCTGCACCGACTTGACGTCGGCGATCTTGCTGATGTTCCGCTCAAGCTCACCTTCCATCGCCCGACGGAAGTTGACCTTCTGCGTGAAATCGGTCATGCCCCACGCCGGCTTGTCGAACAGCTCAAGACCCGGGCGACCCGAGTCGAGCAGTCCGGCGCCGGCGAGTTCGACACGCGCCGTCGCCACCGACGCGGAATCAACCGCGATGGTGGTGCCGCCGTCGATGAGCTGGTAACTGATACCGAGTTCCGTGAGCTTGGTGGTCATCTTGCTGACCGATGCCGCGGGCACGTTGGAGAGCAGCGGGACGAGCACGGGCTTGGTTACCCACTGCGACACCCCGTACACGAGAGCGGTCACGAGCACACCAACCGCGATGATCGCGGCCTGGCGCGCGCCGCCAACGCGGCCGAACAGAGCCTGCAAAGCGTCGGGCATTGGCTCAGGACTGCATGCTGATTACGGACCGATACGCTTCGACCGTCTTGTTGCGCAGCTCGATGAGCAGGTCCAACGCGATGCCGGCTTCTTCGCTTGCCGCCATCACCTGGTGCAGCTCGACGCTCTTGTCGCCGTCGAGAAAGCGGTCCTTGAGTGCGCCGGCGCGATCACCGGAGTCGCTGACTTCGTTGATGACGCGCTTGAGTGTGCTGCCGAAGGAACCCTCACCTTCGGCGATGACCGGCACCTGCTTCGCGGCGCTGTCCTGCATACCGATCTGGCCGCCGAACTGCGGCAGCGAGCGGGTGAGGAGATCGATCTTGGTCGACATGTCAGACATGGTCGGGCTCAGGCTCGCACGTCGAGTCGCACACCGCGTGCGGCTGGCGTGGTGGGATGAGTGTGGTCCTTGATGCGGCCGTACGTCAGCGGCCCAAGTGCGGCGCTCTTGGCGAAGAAGCTCCGCTCTTCACTCGTCAGCACGCTCCACAACGTCGGATCGGTGCCGGCGGGCGCTTCGACGGGTACGGCGCTCTGTGTCGCGCCCTGACCTGCGATGGGCGTCTGCGTGCGCAATGCGGGCTTCGCGCCGTTGAGTGCCCCGGTGAGCGCACCGCTACCGTTCGGCGGCGAGCCATTCGTCTGCGTGCGCTCGGTGTTCGGGCGCGCCACGTCGGGTCGCGCGATCGAGCCGAGTCCGGCCAGCAGGGGATTGGTGATACCGTTGATGCTCATGGTAAGGAAACCCGTCAGATATCGAGAGAGGCGCGCAGCATGGCACGGGCGGTCTGGAAGACCGCGGCGTTGGCTTCGAAGAGGCGCTTGGCATCGAGCAGCCGGACCGTTTCCTGGGTGGTGTCGATATCGGGGTAGCGCACGTAGCCGCTGGCGTTGGCGTCGGGATGCGCGGGTTCGTAGACCAGTCGTCCTTCCCCTTGGTCTTGCGCAATGCCGGCGACGCGCACACCGAACTCACCGTTCGGGCCAGCACCGATTCCGTTCATGGGCAGCACGGGCACTTCGAAGGTGCGGGCGATGTCGCCGCGCGATCCATCAAAACCTTCCATGGCGTTCAGCATCGATCCCGCGCCGCTGCCATCGAAGGGGCTGGGGCCGGGAAAGAGCGCGTTCTGGGCGGTGGCCGATTGGAGGACCACATCTCGGCGCTTGTACGGACCGCCATCGGGTCCGCGGGTGACGTCGGCGTTGGCGATGTTCTGCGCGATCGTTTCCATCCGCTGGCGTTGCGCCGACAGTCCGCTGGCGGCAATGCCAAGTGAACGGAACATGGGGCGCACGACCGGCTCGTGCTGCATCGGCTGTAGCGTCGCACGACGGCTGGGTCCGATTCCTTCCGGCATCAGCCTTGACCCTTGATGGCGCCGCGAAGGCTCGCGTACGTCTTTTCGAGGAGTTTGGCGGTGGCGAGGAAGCGGAGCTGTTCATCCGCGAGCGCCACCATCTCGTCTTCCACATTCACCGGATTGGCGGCCGCTTCGATCTGAGCGGCGCTTCCTTTGGCTTCCAGGGCAAAGCCATCGCTGTTTTGCAGCGAAGCCTTGGACACCCGATCCGCGATGCCGCGCTGGCGCTCGATGCTTCTATCGAGACCGGCGTTGAGCTTCGTGGCCGAGGTGGTGCGATCGATGAGTCCGAAGAGCATCGGCGATTTCCGGGTGAATGGACGAGCGTTGCTGCTACCGGAAAAAGCAATGCGCGGGCCACGTTGTCCGCCGGGGTGCGTTCACCCGGAATCATGCGTCGGACTATAATACATAAAGCATTGCAGTTAAACACTTTATGCAATTTTATCTCGATGCAAATCTGTCACGTTCAAGCCAAGAAGTCGCCCCAAATCCCCGCGCCACTCTCGCCCAATCGGCACTTTCTGCCGAGGCTGACGCCTATTCTTGCCCACGTCGAACCCCACCCAACACTCGAAGCCCGAACCCACCACTGGAAGCCCGAACCCACCACTGGAAGCGTGGAGGCTTACGAAGCCCCTTTATTGCTCTTCAGCGTCCGCCTCCTTCCCCGGCCCGTTGAGCTTGTTCCGCAGCGTCCGTACGCTGATCCCCAGCAACTCCGCCGCTTTCGTCCGATTGTTATCGGCAGCGGTCAGTGCGTGCTGAATAAGCACCCGCTCCGCGTCGGCGACGTTGAGCGACGTCAGGTTGATGGCCTCGCCGTCGAGCGTCGCCCCGCTCGCCGCCGCCGCGCCCGGCGAGACCGCGCCACCGGCGCTCCGCGCGCCCCTTCCTTGCACGGAAAAATTCCCGGTGGAGGAGCCGCTGACCGACCGTGGCCGCATCGACGGCGCGCCGAGTGAATGCGCCAGTCCGAATCGCGTCCCTTCCAGACAGTGCGGCTGGATCATCGGGTCCGGCGTGAGGATTACGGCGCGTTCGATGACGTGCTGCAGTTCGCGGATGTTGCCGGGCCACGGATAGTGCTGCAGCGACTCCAAAGCGTCGGGTGAGAGTCCTTCGATCTTCTTCCCGATTTCGGCGGCCGTCCGCATGGCGAAGCGGAGGGCGAGCACCGGAATGTCTTCCGCCCGCTCGCGGAGCGGCGGGATGAGAACCGGGATCGTGGATAGTCTATAGTACAGGTCCTGCCGGAACGTCCCCTGATCCGCTTCGGCCGCGAGATCGCGGTTGGTGGTGGCGACGATCCGCACGTCCACCTTGATGGGCGATGTGCCGCCCACCCGCTCGAACTCCTGTTCCTGGAGCACGCGCAGCAGCTTGGCCTGCAAATCCAGCCGCATCTCGGAAATTTCGTCCAGCAACAATGTCCCACGGTTGGCCCGTTCAAAGGCACCTTCCACCCGCTTGATCGCGCCGGTGAAGGCACCTTTTTCGTGTCCAAAGAGCGCGCTTTCGACCAATCCCTCGGGGAGTGCGGCGCAGTTCAGCTTGATGAACGGCTTGTCGCGACGGTCGGACTGGTCGTGGATGGCGCGGGCAAAGAGCTCCTTACCGGTTCCCGATTCGCCCTGCAACAGCACCGTGGCGCGGGTGGGGGCGGCCATCGCGACGGTCTGCAGAATGCGTCGGATCGGCGCCGAATCTCCGATGATCTGGCGCTCGTTGCGGAACTGCATGACCTCCTTGCGGAGGGACTCGTTTTCTCTGCGCAGACGCACGAATTCAAGCGCCTGATCGACGGCCAGTTCGAGCTGCTGTGGACGGACCGGTTTGGTGATGTAGTCGATCGCGCCAGCCTTGATCGACGCCACCGCGTGCTCGATGCTCGCGTAGCCCGTGAGCATGATCAACGGGATGTCATACCCCTCCCGCGTCAGGAGCTGAATGAACTCGAGCCCCGTCAGCCCCGGCATCCGATAGTCGGAGATTATGAGGTCCACCCCCCCCCGCTCGAGCACCTGCAGAGCTTCCGGCACACTCCGTGCACCCACGGGGGTGTGACCGGCCCGTTGGAGGGTGTCCTCCAGGATCAATCCGACGCTGGGCTCGTCATCGACATACAGAATGGTGGCCATCGTACGGGAGTGGGAGACGTGGAGACCGGCGGCGCGGGAGCGTGACGGAAAGGTATGCGCTGTTACGCCCGACCCGGCAAAAATAGCCGCTAAAGACTGTCGGCGCGCCTCCGATACTCAATCTCAGAGATGCCACCGGCGTGCGGGTGGTGTGGCTCCACGTGACGGTGATCCGTAACCGGTTCAAGCATGCGCGTATCCAATTCGATGATTCTGCGGTCGAGCCAGCAGCGCCTGCAGTCGGGCCTGCAGGGGATCGATCGTCTGCGCGAAGACATTTCGTCCGGCATTCGCATCCGTCGCATGTCCGACGATCCGACGGCGGCGGCCGAAGTCGTGCGTGTCGGCAGCTCCATTCGCGCGATCACGCGCTTCCGACAGAACGCGCAGGTGGGCACCATGCGCGCGACGGCGGAAGAGAACGCGCTCGACAATCTCACCAACGCGTTGACGCGCGCAGTGGAACTCGCGGTGTCACAAGCGTCGGGTACGGCAAACGCGCAGACGCGCGTCATCGCCAAGGCCGAAGTCGATCAACTCATCAGCTTTGCGGTGGACCTCGGCAACACGCGCATTGGCGACGACTACCTGTTTGGTGGCACGCGCGCGACCGAGCGTCCGTTTGCCGTGCCTGCCAATGTCGCGGCGCCATTTTCACGACTGGTCGATGCGTCGAACAATCCGGTGGACCCGAGCGGCTCCACGCCAATCGAAGTTGCCGACGGCAAGTACGTCACGCCGAATCACAACGGCACGGAAGTCTTTCTCACCACCGATGCGCTGGAATCGATGCGCGCGCTGTCCACTGCACTCGGCGCGAACAACGTCGCCGGAATCGGGGCGGCACTCGATCGCATCAACACCGCCATCAGCAATGTGCAGACTCTCATCGGAACGCAGGGCGCGCGATCCAATGAACTCGATATCGCCCGCTCCAATCTCGACTCGCTTGAACTGACACTGACGACGTTCCGCTCTGACCTGCGCGACACGGAAGTGGACAAGGCGTTGGCGGAACTGGTGGGCAAGCAGACGCTGTATCAGGCGGCGATGGGTGCAACCACGCGCATCCTCGGGCTCAGTCTCGCCAACTACCTGTAGCAGGAGCCGCTCAGTCGCTGTTGCAGTTCACGTGCTGCAGTGCGTTGTCATGATCGCAGCGATGCGCGCGGTCGCGAAGCAGCGACGCATCATCCGGCATCAACCGTTCTTGAATCCATCCACATGCTGATCGCAGCTTCCCACGCATCAACCGACAACGCCGCGCTTACTGCCCCTGCGTCGGAACCCTCCCCACTCCAGATCTCGTCTCGCGCTCTGGGCGACATTACCGTGTCGACGGAATGGGTCATGCATTTCCCACTTCCGCTCGGCGGCTTTCCAACGCAGCAGGAGTTCGTGCTCATTCCCGCCGCGCGCGAAGGGCTGTGGTGGTTGCAGTCGATGAGCGATGCCGACCTGACGTTCATTCTCGCCGACCCGTTCGTGCTGGATTCCGGGTACGGTCTCGATCTGGGTGACGCCGAGCGTCACATGCTGCACATCGGGAACGAGACGGATACGTTTGCGCTCGTGATGATCACGTTGCCGAATGAAGAGAGTGCGAGTGCGACCGCCAACTGCCGCGCCCCGGTGGTGTTCAATCTGCGGCAGCAGGTGGCGTTGCAGGTGGTGAGTCGTGATGACGCGCATGACGTGCGTCGTTCGATCGACCTGTCGATCTACAAGCCACAGGCCATCGGCCTCCGGCTGCAGCGCTAGTCCCTCGCATCCGACATACGCGATCCGCCGCGCGTCAGCTCCGCGATGAGCAGCACGAAGGGACTCAAGTCGAAGTCGGCGCAGGCTGACGAACAGTTCCAGGCCGCACTCGCCATCGCACGCAGCGGTGAGACCGAGCGCGCGATGCGTTCGCTCGAGCGTGCGCTCAAGCTCGAACTCCGGCATCGCGGCATTCGCAATGCACTCGGCGTACTGCGATTGGAGACGGGCGATGCGGAGGGCGCGGTGGCGTTGCTCAAGCCGCTGGCGCGTGAGCTGGCGGATGTTGCTGGCGTGCAGATCAACTTTGGCAATGCGCTGATCGCACTGCGCCGCGCCGACGAAGCCATCGCACCGCTCAAGCGCGCGACCGTGCTCGAACCGTCGTCGGCACTGGTGTGGTATGGCTATGGACGCGCGCTGCAGATCGCCGGCCGTGCGGCAGAAGCGGAACCGGCGTATCGCAACGCGCTGCAGCGCGACCCGTCGCACATCGAAACGCGCGCCAATCTCGCCGCGGCCTGCAACTTTCAGGATCGCTACGACAATGGTGAATCAGGCCCGTACGGCAATCGCGATGGCACCGCAGCATGCGGGTGCGCATGTGAACCTGTCCATGTCGCTGCTGGCGCAGCGACGCTGGGCCGAGGGGTGGAGCGAATACGAGTGGCGTGAGGCGACGGATCTGCTGGGTGCGCAGCGTCGTGCGTGGGCGATGCCGCGATGGAATGGCGAAGCGGTGAACGGGAAGACCGTGCTGGTGCACGCGGAACAGGGTTTTGGCGACACCATCCAGTTTGCGCGCTATTTGCCTGCGTTGCGCGAGCGTGGCGCGCGGGTGGTGCTGCAATGTTCGGCCACGCTGGTTGAGCTGATCCGTCATGCGGAGCTCGCCGACGATGTGGTGGTGAACACTGACGCGTTGCCGGCGCATGACTATCAGGTGCCGCTGACCGGATTGCCGCATCGGTTGGGTCTTGTCACGTCGGACGCGGTGTACGTGAGTGACACGCCGTACCTGCATGCGTTGCCGTCGCGCGTATCCCCGCTGCCGGTACGTGCGAGCGGTGCGCGACTTCGAGTGGGGTTCGTGTGGGCGGGCAGCCCGACAATGATGAACGAGATGAATCGCGGCTGCGGGTTGGAGGCGTTGTTGCCGCTGCTCGCCATGAACGATGTGGAGTGGGTGAGTCTGCAATGCGGACCGCGTGCGGCCGATCTGGCATCGTTGCCACCTGACGTGCGCGTGCACGATCTCTCGTCGCGGTTGAAGGACTTCGCCGATACGTCGGCAGTGATGATCGAGCTCGACGTCGTCATCTCGACGTGCACGGCGGTGGCGCATCTCGCCGGTGCGCTGGGTCGCGAATGCTGGACGTTGTTGCCGAAGGTCGGTTTGGACTGGCGCTGGGCCGGCGATGCGCTGCTGGATGAGGAACGCAGGACACGGTGGTACGAGAGCGTGTGGGGCGTTCGGCAGTCAGTGCCGCAGGATTGGTCAGAGCCCGTGCAGCGATTGCGTGCGCGGCTTGAGGAACGGTTGGCGGAAGGAGCTCAGGAGCGTCTGGCCGACGCGAAGGGCGAGAGTGTCGCGTCGAGCTACTTCGGGTCCACGAAGGGGCATCCAGAGTCGGGCTTGCTATCGAACACCACGACCATGCGCCGAACGGACTGAGAGCCGGGCGCTCCGACAGTCGGTTCCAGAGGGCGCGGCACGATCTGCCGGTGGCGGAACAATTCGTGCCGATCCTGTGCCAGGAGCGGACCAGGCGCGAGGAGTCAACCCGTTGATGAGTAATGCTTTACCAACTGGCACCGAACCTGCAACCACTTCGAGAGTCTTCACGTCCCGTGACGTCGCTCTCCTCTGCATTCAGGAACCAGACGAAGCATGTGCGGCATTGCCGGTCTGCTCGATTTCTCACGCGGTGGCCTCGATGAACTGATCGATGAGTTCACCGACGCCCTTGCGCATCGCGGTCCGGACGGACGCGGCACGTATTGCGAGGGGCCGGTCGCGTTGGGGCATCGGCGGCTCTCCATTCTCGATCCGACACCGGCTGGACGCTGCCCCATGGCGGTGGAGTGTCCTGACGGCACGACCGTGTACATCACGCTCAACGGCGAGATCTACAATTTCCTCGAGCTGCGCGAGACGTTGCGTCGGGACGGCTATCGCTTCCGCACCGAGACCGACACGGAGGTCGTTGCGGCGGCGTTTCATCGATGGGGTGAGGACTGTCAGCGCCGCTTCAACGGCATGTGGGCCTTTGCGATCTGGACGCCGGCGACACAGACACTGTTCCTTTCGCGCGACCGCTTTGGTGTGAAGCCGCTGTACGTCTCGGTACGCGGGACGCGCATCGCGTTTGCGTCGGAGATCAAGGCGTTTCTCGCGCTCCCCGATTTCACGCCGCGCATGAATGACGCCGCGGCGGCGACATTCTTCGCCAACCCCACCGCATACGACGGCGTGTCATTGGCGACGGCGCTGGACGGTGTGCATCGCATGCCACCGGGGCATTCCCTGACGGTCACCAGTCAGGGTGCGCGCGGTTTCCGCAAATGGTGGGAGACGCGGGATCATCTCTCGACCGTTGCCACGCGCTACGACGAACAGGTAGAGCAATTTCGCGCGCTCTTCCTCGACGCGGTGCGACTGCGCATGCGGAGTGATGTGCGTATCGGCACATCGCTGTCGGGCGGACTCGATTCGAGCGCCGTCGCATCATCGGTCGCTCATGTCGCACGCAACGTTGCACACACCGATCTTGCGCGCTGCGCGACCGATTGGCAGCGCACGTTCATCGCTACCTTCCCCGGTCACGCGGTGGACGAGCGTGACTACGCGGACATTGTCGTCGCGCACACCAACGCATCGCCAACGTACTGGGCGTTTGAACCCGATCGCGCACTCGACGATCTCGCGAAGAGTGTCTGGGCGATGGACGATCTGAGTGGAGCGCCTGCGGTGCCCGTGCTCAACATCTATCGTACGATGCGTGAGCATGGTGTCGTCGTAACGCTCGATGGACATGGCGGCGATGAGCTGCTGGCCGGCTACAACTGGTATCGCCAACTGCCGGCCGAACGACTGAACGACGCGTTGTACACTGACTTTCATCAGACACATCTGCCCGCGATCCTGCGCAACTTCGATGGCTGCTCGATGGCCAACGGCGTCGAAGTGCGCTCGCCGTTTCTGGACTGCAATCTGGTGACGTACGCGTTTGCACTACCGGGTGAAACGAAGTACGACGGCACACTCAGCAAGCGCATTCTGCGTGATGCGATGGTGGGAATCATGCCCGAAGCGATTCGCACACGCACATCGAAGCTTGGATTCGAGTCACCGCTGATTGCATGGGCCAACGGATCGCTTGGGCCGATGCTGCTCGCCGCGTCGCACTCCGAAGCGTGGCACAGCGCGCCCAGACAGGCGCGCGCCGCCGAACTCGCTGCGATCGTGCAGGTTCGCACCCCGTCGCGAACGTGGAGCGCCAATGACAGCGTCGCGATGAGCCTCGCGTGGCGACTGCTTGCCTACGTGACATGGCAGGACCTCTTCCTCGGCGCGTCCACGCGGCGCATCGTCTCGGACACCGCATTTGCGATCGCGTCCTAGATGAGCGAACAGACGGTGCGACGCACGTGTGTGGTGACTGGCGCTGGCGGACTTGTCGGCCGTCACCTCGTGCCGATGCTCGCTGAGCACTGGGACGTCGTCGCGATCGCGCGCGTAGCCGGTGAAGCGCGGCCGCACGTGCAGCCTCTCATGTGCGATCTCGCGACAGTTGACTTTACGAACGGTTTGCCGACACGTGTGGATGCAGTGGTGCATCTCGCGCAGTCACGGCGCTTTCGGGATTTCCCTGATGGCGCTCAAGATGTTCTCGCCGTGAATGTCACTGCCACGGAACGACTCGCGCGTTACGCTGCCCGCGCTGGCGCATCGCACTTTGTGTATGCGTCGTCGGGTGGGGTGTATGCACCATCGACGGAGCCGTTCGCTGAAGACGCGCCGATCGCAACACCCGCACAGGCAGGATGGTATCAGGCCTCCAAGCTTGCATCTGAGGCATTGGTGCACGCCTATCGCGGTCTGTTCGTGCCCGTCGTATTGCGCCCGTTCTTCATCTATGGCGCCGGTCAGCAGCGACACATGCTGATTCCCCGTCTGTGCGATACCGTGCGTCGTGGTGACGCGGTGCAGCTCGCCGGTGACGACGGCATGCTGATCTCGCCAACGCACGCCACGGACGCGGCGCGTTGCATCATGGCGTCGCTGTCACTTTCGGAACCCGCCACAATCAACGTGTGCGGCCCGGAGGTGCTTTCGTTGCGCGCGATCTGCGAACTGCTTGGCACCCCGCTTGGTGTGGCACCGACATTCACCCGCGTTGGCGCGGCCGGCCCCGCATACGTCGCCGACGACCGTCGCATGAATGCGCTGCTCGGTCCATCGCGCGCGCACTTTGCTGAACACCTCCACACGATTCTGCCGTGAACGCCACCCGTCTCGCCGGACACAAGCCGCTGCCGCGCAATCGTCCACTCCGAATCCTGATCGGACCCAAGGAAATTGGCGGACAGATACCTGACTACGCTGCGGGCTTTCGCGCACTCGGCCATCAGGTCACCACGGTTATTCGCGAACCCAATCCGTTGTTTCGCGACCTATCCTATGATGTCGACCTGTCGAAGTATGAAGACTCTGGTCTGATCGCTCGACTCATCGACGAGCACGATGTGTTCGTCTTTCAGTATGGCGAGACGCTTGTTCCAGGCGCTGTCGATCTACCCGTGATTCGCAGTGCAGGCAAAGCCATCATCGCGATCTGCAACGGCGACGATATTCGTCACTCGTCCGCGTTCCATCAGGAGTTCGGAATACCGCCCGACGTGCACGGCGAGTTCTATGTGCAAGACCCGCTGCCGCGTCCCATGCAGACGATGCGACTGATGGAACGGTTTGCGTCGCTCGTTGTGTCGGTGCCCAATCAGTCGGGACTCGCGCTGCGTCCGTACATGCACTTCGCATACGTGCTCGATCTGTCGCTGTACACGGAACGAATCACCGATCGCGAGATTCCGGTTGTCGTGCACGCGCCCTCCGATCGTGCGTGCAAGGGGACGCGTGAGATCCTCGAGTCGCTCGCTCGTCTTGCCGCACGTGGTGTCCAGTTCGAACTCAAGCTGCTCGAGAAGGTGCCCAACGCCATGGTGCGCGAGACGCTGCGCGACGCCGACGTTGCCATCGATCAGCTGTTCGTCTCGTATGGCAAATTTGCGGCAGAGGCGCTCGCGTCAGGATGTGCGACGGCGTGCATCACGTATCCCGACATCGAGCCGTTCGCGCGCGTTCGCCCGCTCCACCACATCGATCCGACCGATCTCGACGCGCAGCTCGAGCGCTTGCTCACCGATCGCGCACTCCGTCGGTCGCTCGCTGAGCGCGGACGTCCGCATGTCGAAGCGGTGCACGATCGCACGGTCGTGTGCAGGCGTCTCATCGACGCGCTGAGCGCCGCGCTCGACGGAGCGTTGCGTCATGACTACTACCCGACGTTCTTCGCCGAACGCTACACGCTCCCGCACAAGGTGGAGCTGCCGCGCCATCAGCGACTGCTCGCAAGCGAAGTCATCGCAGAACACGGCATGCCCGCAGGATCCGATGCACGCCTGCTCGCGCGCCGTGGGCTCATTGACGCACTCCAACTGAGCGGGAGCGCACCGGGCACGACATGGAGCGCGTCGTACGGGCTGATGTCTGATGGACTCGATGCCGCCGCACTGCTGGCTCGCTTCACCGCGCTCCGCCGTCCGCCGTCGCGCGGCGCCGACGGCATCGCATCTGTGCCTACGCCAGACAAGGTACTCGCTCGATACTTTGCTACCGTGAGCGTGGCCGGTTCGCTCGATGATTCGGCTGCCGTCACGACGGCCGTGAGTGACTATCTACGCCTGGGCCTTCCGTCGCTCGCGCTCCAGGCCGCGCTTCCCCTCGCGATCCAGTCGCCCGCCGCGCGCCGCGCCGCAGGGCTGCTGCTACTCGGCACCGGACAGTTCGCGGATGCTGAAGAGATGCTCGGAATGTGCCTGGCGGATGCGGCTGCTGATCCGGTCATCGCGTTCTACCACGCGGTATCGCGTGTGCTGCAAGGCAAGGTCGAAGGCACTGGGGACGCGATGCAGGCGGCAATCAAGCGCATGCCGCGTTCGCCCGCACTGATGCTCTTTGGCAGCACTCCCATTCTGCACAATCGCTACTGGGTGGAAGCGCTCCGTGAAGGTGGTGACGATGCCCGCACGCTGATGATCGAATACTACGGTGCGATCAACCGCCGCGAGGACTTCGATCACTACACGTTGGACTTTGTGCCGGAATGGACGGAGCCCCGTTGGGCGCCACTGCTCGCTCCGTACCACGCATTCCTGTTCACCGTACTCTTTGGCAAGGTACTGCACACCTCCTTCGATGGCGGCGCGCTGCAGGACAGTGCCTGTGCGCCCATCGAGCCATCGCTACTGCGGGCGGCTGGTGTGAAGACGGTCGCCATCACTTACGGTGGTGATGGGGCGATGTACTCGCGCATTCGCGATCTGTCGGTTCGGCACGCGTTTCAGTTGTCGTATCCGGACGCGGCGAGAAAGGAGCCGAGTGTGGAGGCGAAGGTGGCGCGGTGGACACGCGACGCCGATTGCATCATCGGCAACATCCATTCGCTCGATGGACATGGGCGGTGGGACATTCTGGTGGGCAACGCCGCACAGATCGATCTCAAGCGCGTCAAGCCGATCACGACATACAGCGATCGTGATGGGCGTAACGGTGCGGTTCGTGTGCTTCACACCCCCAACCATCGCGGCGTAAAGGGGAGCGAGTTTCTCCTTGCGGCAGTTCAACGTCTGCGTCAGGAGGGGCTGCAGATTGAACTCGTGCTCCTTGAGCGTGTTCAGAACAGCGAAGTGCTGGAGACGATGCGAACGGTCGATATTCTCGCCGAGCAGTTCGTGCTGCAGTTCTACGGATTGAGCGGAATCGAAGGGCTTGCGGCCGGTTTGCCGGTTATCGCAAATCTGTCGATGGATGACTATCTGCAGGTGTTACGCCGCTTCAGCTATCTCAACGAGTGCCCGATCGTCGCTGCATCGGTTGAGATGCTCACCGATGTGCTGCGTCGGCTTGTGACTGATCCGGCACTGCGCGCCAATCTGGGACGCGCTGGTCGTCAGTATGCGGAGAAGTATCACTCTTACGCGATGACTCGATATCTCTTTGGCGCGATTCACCGTTCACTCGACGGCGACAGGTCAGTTGATCTGATGAATCTGTTTCATCCGCTGCGCTCTGCATACGTGCGCGACAATCCGATCGTGCACCCGCTCGAGAACAGCCGTCTTCCGGCTGAAAGTCAGCGCACGACGAACTTGACCATCGAGTCGGCGACGAGCGCTGCAGCGTAAGCCTGGTCGCGCGTTTCCGCGCCCGTGATCACAAAGCCCGCCCGATCGGTGCCGACGCGCACAGGCGCAATGGTCTGACCCGCTGCGACCAGCACGTCGACATCAAGCACGTCGGTTCGCGCGCGCACCGCATCCAGCCCTTCGACGCGATCGACCACACCTGGTGCTGGCGTGAGAAAGTGGTAGGTCGCACCGCGCAGCGCACGCCTCTCACTCGGCGCAAGCGAATCACCGACATGGCTGCGTACAACATCGGCGAGATAGTCGCGACCGGTCACCCATTGCACGATGGGTTCCGGCGTCCCACCACCGCCGGGGCGCGCACCAAGCTCAAAGAGCACGCAACCACTCGCGGTCGTTGCCAGCTCCACGTGCGCCGCGCCGAGTGAAATTCCGATCGCCTTTACCGCACTGCGCACGGTGGCGACGGCTCGCGCATGGTCGGCGCCGGTGAGCACTGTTGGATACAGCACACTTTGATCAACCCGATACGGCAGCGGTGACTTCACCTTGTCAGCGATGACAAGCACTTCAGGCTCGCCATTGACGATCAATACTTCCGCAGAGTGTTCCATGAGCGAATCGACAAACGACTCGACCAGTGTGGCCTGGTCTGCGTAGAAGCTGGTCGAGAAGGAGATTGCACTCGCGAGTTCAGCTGGCGTACTCACAACCACAACACCGCGGCTCGCGCCCCCGATGCCATGCGCCGGTTTGAGAATGCACGGATAGCCAACCAGCTGGGCTGCGGCGGGGATCTCGTTCGCCGTCAACGCAAGTTCAACGCGCGGACAGGGTACCCCTGCCGCAATCCAGCAAGCACGCATGCTTGACTTGCGCGTCGCCCGTTCGGCGACTGCGGACGAAATACCCGGGAGCCCTAGCCGCTCGGCAACTGCTGCAGCGGTCGGCACGCCGTAATCGTTGAGCGGTACGATGCCATCAACGTGTTGCTCAGTCGCATAGCGCAGCACGCGTTCAACGTCGACGATGTCGATGACGGCGGAATCGTCTGCTATGGCAAAGCCAGGCGAATTCGGCGTTCTGTCGACAGCAACGACTTCGTAGCCGGCTCGCTTCGCCGCGGCGATACTTGCCGAATAGTAGCGTGAAGCGCCGAGTATCAGCACGCGCTTTCGGGCGAGCGATGACACGCTGGCTACACGCCTACCAGTGCAACGCGACGCGCGACAAGACGAATGTTGTCGCGGTCCGCAGCAGTGAGGACGCGCGTCTCAACCAGCAAGCCACCCCCATCGGCAATCCCAAACACCTGCGACGGTGCCTGAAGCGAGTCTAGGATAACGGTTCCGCGCGGTGCGATCACACCTCCGGCTGCAACAGCTACGCCATCCATCGTCCCGGTGCCGCGCCCCGCTTCTGCCCCATGCATTGCCTGCGCGACGAGCAGCTCGGCCTGCATCACCGCGCGCATCTCGACGCGTTGGACTGATAGTCCCGACGAGTGCGCCTGTTCGAGCACGTCAGACGGAAGTGCTCCAATCCATCCGTCGATCACATGAGATACGCCTTGCATCCACGCCGCACACTCGCTCGGCGGCAAAGGCGCGCAGCAGACAAGGATGGCCTCAGGCGTAGTCGCTGTTTGCGACACGACAACTCCGCGAAGCTCGAGTGCTGCGGCGACGCGCGTGCCGAGTACCTCAGTGCGAGCATCCCCGGAATAGAGCCGAATCGATCCGTGCTGTGAGACGGTCCCGTGCTGTGTCGTGATGGTCGAGTGCACGAGATGCGCGATGCTCCGCGACCATGCCTCGATGTCCGAGTACGTAAGCAAGACGACGCGTGCATCCACCGCAGCCCGAACGGCGTCGATGATCGGAGCACTCTGTGCTGTCTTGCTGTCCGCGTCGAGCAGAATCGTATCCACGTAGTCCTGTGCGGCCGCTGCGATCTGCGCGGCGATCGCTGGAGTGGCGGCCTCAGCAGATGCCATCACAGCCGTTGCGCCCTCGTGCAGGCTGCGGAAGACGGTCGAGCGTGACGCCTCGCGCCACGCTTGAACAATCGTGAAGACGCTGTGCTTTCCTCGACGACGAGCCAACGAGTGCGCTTCCTGCGCGACATGCTGAACCAGCGCTGTCAGCGAGCCGACAAGGTCGGGACGGACGATGGGGAGATCCGGCATCAGCCACGACGTAGCGACGCGTACGGTGGCCAGCTGTTCAGCGTGACGATTCACGAGCTCCACCGGGGCGTTGATCTTGTCTTCCTCAGAAACTGAAACAATGAGCGCACGAGGATCGACATCGTGTGCTCGCGCCGCGTCGTACACACGATCGAGAAACGACGAGTGGAATTGCGCGAACCCCGAAACGATACCGATTGAATCACGCGACTGATGCGCGCGCAGCATCGGATCGATCCGTTGCTCGGCGATCGTAAGCATCGAGATTGGATCGATGCCGAGGTCGATTCCCTGACGCTGCAACGCAAAGAGCACCATCTCCGTACAGGCATTGCCCGCTGAGCGACCCATGCCGCGCAGCGACGTGTCGATCACGGTGGCGCCGGCCTGCACGGCGCGCAGCGTATTCGCGACGGCGAGACCGAGGTTGTCATGTCCGTGAAATCCGAACGGAACCCGGATCGCTTCACGCGTCGCATCTGAGTACGCCCCAACATCGTCGGGGAGCATGCCCCCCGCTGAGTCGACAATGCAGACAAGATCTGCGCCGAAGTCGGCTGCGCGCATTGCTTCAACTGCGACGGCGCGAGGCGAGAGCGCATACGTCTTCATGAAGTTGGCCGACACCCACAGTCCACGTGCCCGTGCGCGCGCGATGAATGGCGCCGCCTCCGCAACCGACGTGACGTTGGTGCCAATGCGGATGAAATGCGCTCCTGCATCTGCCAACAGATCGACATCATCGAGCTGCGCGATACCGGGAATGCAGAACATCCCCCACTTGCCGCGCGTGACTGCGCTGGCGGCAGCGTTCGCGTACTCGAGGTCCGTGCACGCCGAGCGTGATGGCGCGAGTGTTCCAGCCCGCATCCCGATGCCGTGTCCAACCTCGATGAGCGGCACGCCGCATGCATCGAGCGCACCGGCAATCAGCGCCGTGTCCATCGCCGTGAACCGAAAGTCAACGACGTAGCTGCCGTCACGCAACGTGGTATCAAGCAGCGTCAGCATCGATCTCCCTCTGTGGACGAGATTCAACTTCGTTCACGAGTTCGTTGATCGTCAGCCAGCGTGCGCCATGATTCGCAAGTCGGGTCAGGTTTGCGCGCACCGCGTCCATCGAGAACGCATACAGCGGATGCTGGCGTCCGCCAGCGCACTCATACGGATGACAGAGAAGCACAAGTGGATCGTCTGTCGGTGCAACCGCGATTGCCGCTGCAAACACATGCGCGCGATACGCCGGATTCACATAGCGGCACACATCCGACCGCGTGTCAGTCGCAGTCGCCATCGGCACCATCGTGATCGGAACCTCCCAGAGCGCGCGCGCGCGACTGTGCCCGAGTGCGAGTTCGTCGATCAAGTACGGCACACTCGGCGCACGCGACCAATCACGCAATGGCGGGTCCCATGCATACACCGGCCTCGGCATCGCCGATGAATCGGCGCGCCAGCCATCAAGTGCAAGCTGTGCCAGCGTCTCCTGCGTATGTTGTCCCCAACCCATCCGCGTGCTGGTGCATCCCAACGCCCGCGCGGCAAGCGAATGACGAGTCACACCATCCAACAACCGCTCGGCGTCCTGCTCCGGGCGCTCAGGCTCCCCATTGAGCCCATTCGCTGGACTCGCGCAGTTCGTGGCCGCATGATGGTGCCACGCCACCTCATGCCCCGCGCCGCGTACGCGATCCCAAAGACCCACCGCCTGCACAAACGCATGATCGGCGCGACCAAAGCGACGGGCGATTCCATCGTCCAGTCGAACGAAGAACGTCGCATGCACATCGCCAATCTCAGCAAGCACGCGCAACAGCGCCGGCATCACGTCGCTCAACTCGTCGACGTTCTGTCCGGACACCCAGTCGACAAGGTCGACATCAAACGTCAGCGCGACTGATCTGCGTTCCATCCCGCAAAGTCCGGATAGAGGTAGACGGCAAACTCGAACAGTGGATAGTCGTGACGTACCGCAACGCGGCGGGTGAGACGCTTGGCGATCTGAAAGATCCGCTCCGGTTCGTAGTGAAAGCCTTCAGCACTCGGAAAGTCGACATACGACGTCAGAAAGTCCACGGCTACACCACGACGTGCATGACGGAAGGCGGCACGAAGCACATGCTCGGCGAGCAGATAGTTGTCTCCGTCCGCGAGCCTGAGATTGAAGCACGATGTGGACACAACCCAGTCGAACGACGGCCCATCGTCCTCAAGAAGATCGTGCACCCTGAACTCCACATCCGGGTGACGTTCGCGCGCAGCATCGATCAGTGTCTGATTGATGTCGAAGCCGGTGTAGTTGACGTCAGGTACACGCCCCTGCAGAAACGGCCACAGATCGCCAAGCCCGCAGCCAAAATCCAGCACGCTGTCCCCGCTCGCGATCCCGACATCCGCGAGAACGCCAAAGCGAATCGCGCGCCGTTCGGGGGTGCCGGAGTTCAACGCTTCGAACGCTGCGCCGTGCTTCGCGATGCGCGCTGCGTAGCGATCAAGAATGCGCTGCTTCTCACGCGCCCACATACAACCTCACGGCATCGATCACTCGAGCCACGTCGTCGTCCAGCATCGCGGAGTGACCATCCTGGTCACCTCGCGCAAGACTCCCCCCTTCGATCTCGGACAGTGGCGCAGCCAGGGGATCGAGCCAACGCAAATGTCGGTAATCGGAGTGAAAGCGGCGGTGGCGCATCGGCGCGTCTATCGGCCCATCGCCGCGCGCCTCTTCGCGTCGCTGGCCGCGGGCCTCGCCACGGAGGCGCGGTCCGACGTGCGCACGCTGCTTGCCGAAGCAGGATGGGTGCCCGGCGCCGATGGCATCCGCGCGAAGAACGGCCAGCGTCTCGCGTTCACGCTCATCACACAGTCGGGTTTTGCGATCCGCGAGAACGTGTCGCAGGCGCTGCAGGAAGCATTTCGCGATGTGGGCGCCGAGATGACGGTGAAGCTGCTCGATGGCACATCCATCAGCAGCGTGTGGTTCAAAGGCGACTTCGACGCCATGCTGCACTGGTGGCAGATGGGTGCCGACCCCGAGCTCACACTCTTCTTTGCTGGCGATCGTATGCCGCCGGCGGGCCGCAACATCAACTACATCAACGACGCCGAGCTGACGTCGCTGCTGTATCGCTCCGATCGCACCGCCGATGTGGCGCAA
>ENA-ORBV01002329-ORBV01002329.1-microbial-mat-metagenome-genome-assembly--contig:-NODE-2329-length-40244-cov-4.823611_pt1 | contig 40244 bp, 22 predicted proteins | sample MGYA00237777_ERZ505514 | MGnify/ENA primary metagenome ERZ505514 (study PRJEB26160, sample SAMN06269048) | microbial mat metagenome | isolation source: Oligotrophic lake microbial mat | place... | reverse complement strand
CCACTATGTCGAACACATCGAGCCGCAGATCAAACCGCGTCGGTTTGCCCTGGCCAAAGCATATCTGGCTCATCCCCTCCGGAAGCAACTTCCTCAGGATCGATACCAGGTTTTTGACCGGGATACCGCCCTGTTGGTCGAATTGTACCGTGACGACAATGTCCCGCTGGAAACCGAAGAAGCGAAGGTAGGCAACGAGTACAACAAGCTTTCTGGGTCCTTAACGGTGGAGTTTCGGGGCGAACAACGGACCCTCGTGCAGATGGGCCGGTACCAGGAGGAACCCGATCGCACCTTGCGCGAAGAGACTTGGAAACTTGTGGCCGAACGCCGGCGTCAGGAAGTAAACCAGTTTGAGACGTTCTTTGATCAATTGGTCAAATTGCGGGGTCAGATTGCCACCAACGCCGGCTTTCCCAATTACCGGGATTACGCCTTCCGAATGCGCGGTCGCTTTGATTACACCGCGGCGGACTGCGTACAATTTCATGACGCGATCGAAGCTGAAGTGATGCCGATCGTGCGCCAGTTGCAGGCCCAGCGCCGCTGCCCGATCTGTGGCACCGCCATGGACGCCTGGCTGCTCGATGAGACCCGTCGCCTGCATATCTGCGGCAACAGCCCGAATTGCGTCGGCGTTGAGGTCGAGACCGGGGCATTCAAGCTGAAGGGCTACGACGGCCCCTCGCTGCCGTGCGACAAATGCGGCAAGCCGATGCAGCTGAAGACCGGCCGTTTCGGCAAATATTTCGGCTGCACCGGCTGGCCGGATTGCAGCAATTCGCGCAAGCTGATGCGCAACGGCCAAGCTGCTCCGCCGAAGATCCCACCGGTTCCCATGCCCGAGCTGAAGTGCAGCAAGGCCGACGACCACTTCGTCCTGCGCGACGGCGGCAATGGACTGTTCCTCTCCGCTTCGACCTATCCGAAAGTGCGCGAGACGAGAAACCCGACCATCGACGATCTGCAACGCCACCGCACCGAACTGCCCGAGAAGTATCTCTTCCTCGCCGACGCCCCGGCGAAGGACCCCAAGGGCCGCGCCGTGAACGTCCGCTTCTCGCGCAAGGAGCGTGAATACTACATCTCCAGCGAGACAGCTGAAGGCAAACCGAGCGGCTGGAGCGCCCACATCGTCGACGGAAAGTGGAAGGTCGACAAGGCGGACTGAACTGCCGAGACGGAGGTCTCACGGCGCTCGGGTACCGCCCTGCCGAGGACTGAGACCGCAGGCCGCACTGAGCGAACGACGACGGTTGGCGAACCACGGATAGACCAAGCGGACGACCGCCGGTAGCGGCGGGATCGCCAGGATCAACGCCAGCGGCATGGTTAGAGGCAGCCGCGCCAGGACGCAGCGCAAGGCATCTCCACCGGTGCGAAGCCGGCCGCCGGGCAGCAGCACATGCATGGCGGCGTAGCAGGCGACCGGGTCCAGCGAGGGGAACTGCCGGTACAAGGCTGACGACTGGAGCGGCACGGCCGACACCGCGCCCAGCCAGTCGAGCCTGACGATCCAACGGGATCCAGCCGAGCACAGGCCGCATCCGGCATCATAGACCACAATGGCCGTCTTCACGCCGGGTCCGGCCACACTTTGCGAATGCCAAAGCGCCTGGTCAGGGCGCAGGCGTCGATCAGGCGGTTGACGGCAGCATGTCCGTGAACCCGCTGCACATCAATGAGCACCCGGTCGATGACCATGGCCGGGTACGGATGGTCATCCTTCATCCGGTTTAGGACGGCTTCAGCCTCGGCTACTTCCATGACTTCAGCGTCGTGCCAGCGCCAGCCAGGCAATCGACGGCAGACTGCACCATCCACCCGGAAATGACATTGCCCGGAGTTGGCAGCGTGGATGTTGGCGCCATGCAACAGAGCAAGCGCCCCATCGCCAAGCCTGCCAGTCCGCCAGCCATTGACCCCCTCACGGACCTGCCCGAACTCGACCTCGGAGAGCCAGTTGCAGCCCCTGCCGCGAAATCGGCCACGACCGTTTCCGCGATCACCGCCGTTTCCGGTGCGGATGCCGCTTCAATCGATGCCCAGTTGGATGCGCTGGCGACCCGGACGACGGTCGAGGATCTGGCCCGACGCGGCAAGAAGAACCTCAAGACGTTATCCGAACGTCAGCTGAAGGAATGGATCCGTGAGGCGCTCAAGCGCGTCATCTCGACCACCACCTCGGTCAGTACCGCCGAGCAGGAACGTATGCTGGCGGCGACCCGCGCCGAACTCGGCAGCCTGATGGGCGAGGCCACCAGTGGCGGGGCGGAGCGCGAGGCTCTGGAAGCACAGGTCGCCCAGTTCAAGAAGGATCGCAGCACGCTGGCCAGCGAGCGCGACAGCCTACTCGTCCGGCTTGCCGAGATGGAACGGCGCCTCGATGATGCAGCCGGCCAGATTGCCGACGCCGAGACTGCGGCCGCCGTCTCGGCTGAACCGGATATTGAGGAGATCGAATCCCTGCGCAGCGAACTCGGACAAGCGTACACCCGACTGTCGACATCCGAAAACGAGCGTGCTGGCCTGCAGAAGACGCTCGGTGCCCGACTGGTTGCCAGCAGCGAAGTTGCTGCGGGCGTGCTCGAACTGGACCAGGCCTGCTATGGTGGAGTTCACCTGCAGGCGGCCCAGAGCGATGCAGCCGGCGAGGAAGCCGTCTTCTACGCCGACGAGGTCGCTGCCCGAGCCACCGCTGGCGACCTCGTGCGCGACATCAACGCATTGCGCATGGCGCTTGCTGATGCGACGCCGGACCTCGACGCCGAGGGATTGCCCGGCGACCAGGCCCGCGTTGCAGCACTGATCGCAACGTCGGCCAGGGCCGAGACCGCCGATCCTGCCGCCTTGGCTGGCCTGCAACGCGAACGCGATGAAGCCCGTCAGCATGCTGACAGCGCCAAGCGCGCACTGGCCCGCATGATCGCCCAGGGCGAGCAGCCGAATCAGCAGACGACCGCCCGCATCACCCGGGCGGAGAGCGACGCGCGCAATGCCGCGACTCGTCTGGCCCAACTCGAAAACGATCTGGCCGCAGCACAGCGCCAAGCCAGCGACTCCGCGTCAGCCCTCACCGCAGCCACGGCCCAGGCCGGCGGATTGCGCAACGACCTCTCGCATGCCCGCGACACCCAGCGCGCTGCCGCCGCCAGGGCGGAAAGCCTGTCGGGCGAAGTCGCGCGACTGACCCGCGAACTGGCCACCGCCCGAATCGGCAGCACCGAGGCAGCTGCGTTCAGCGCGGAATGCGATCGCTTGGCGGCCGCCGCCCGGACCGCCGAGGATCGGGCTAGTGCCTCGGCCGCCGTGCTGGCAGTTGCGATGGAGCGTACCGCGAACGCTGAGGCGGCCCGCCGCGCCGCCGAACTGGTGGCAGCTGAGTTGCGTGGGGCCGCCGCAGTTCCTGCTGTCGTCGGCGAAGAGCTGGTCAGGCCGTTCCTGGTTGAGGTCACTGCCGGTCGCCTCGGCCATGCCGGCGGAGCCTGGCGTTGGGCCTGGCCGACCCCGGAAGGTATCCAGACGGCAACCTTCCGAGGAGCCTGGTCAAACGGCGAAACCTTACCGGTCGGCACCGCAGAACTCCTCCACCTCCCGGAGGGGCCGTGGGCTGCGTGGCGCTCGATTGACGGCCACGCCCGCATCGCCGGACCCGATGGCCCGGCGCACGATCTCGGCGAAACAGATTCCACCCCGGTCCTTTCGCGCGGCACGGGCGTCCGCGCCCCCTTCGCCGGGATCACCAGTAACGGCACCGTCCTGGTGGCTGATGGCGATGGCCTTGCCGAAGCTCTGAGCAGCCGGCTCGGCTGTCCGCCGGCAGCCGGCCAGGCCAGCTCTTGGTGGTGGGCCCAGGAGGACAGTCGGCATCTCGCCTATCGCGACACCCATGGCTGTATCAATGAGCTGTTGGAACTGGACGGCACCTGGTACCACGCCTCGTTGACCGTCCACACCGGCTGTCCGCAAGCCGCCGGGGATCCGGTCGGCTACGCCCCAGGCGACGATGAGCATGTGCTATTCCGTTCCATCGACGACCACATCCACGAACTGTGCTTCCACGGCGAGCGCTGGAACGATCACGACCTGACCGCCCTGACCGGTGCGCCGATCGCCATCGGCCAGCCGAGCGGGGTCTACATCAAAGGCCGTCACCACGTCGCCTTCCGCGCCAATAATGGCACGATGCACCTGTTGCGGCTCGGTGGCGATTGGCGCCACACCGCCCTGGCGCGCCTAGGCCACACTGAATCTGACCCGATCCTGGCAAGCAGCGGCAGCGAAGGCGCCATCGCCTGGCTCTCCGGTGGACGCTGGTCGTGGGCACGCCTCGGCCAAGACCCGGCTTCGGCCAGCGCCGAACCCCTGCCGGGATAGCGTTCCACTGGGCGGATCGGCTCCACACTGCCAGCGATGCGCAGCCTGGTGAAGGATGTCCCCCTGCCGATGTCGCGCACCGAGATGCAGACCTGGTGGGGCTGGGACGAACTTGATGTACTACTGGTCAATGGCGACGCCTATGTCGACCATCCCAGTTTCGGCATCGCCCTGATCGGCCGCGCTCTAGTGGACGCTGGATTCCGTACCGGGATCGTGGCCCAGCCGCAGTGCGACGAGGATTTTCTGGTCATGGGCCTGCCGAAGCTGTTTGTCGGGGTCAGCTCGGGCAACATCGACTCGATGCTGAATCATTACACCGCGGCGCGCAAACCGCGCCGACAGGACCATTACAGTCCCGGTGGCAAATCCGGCCTGCGTCCGGATCGCGCCACCATGGTCTACACCAACACAGTGCGTCGCCTATTAAAGGGCGTGCCGGTGGTGATCGGCGGCGTCGAGGCCAGCCTGCGCCGCCTCGCCCATTGGGACCACTGGTCGAACACCTTCCGACGCTCGATCCTACTCGACAGCAAGGCCGACCTGCTGGCCTATGGCATGGCCGAGCCGCAGATCATCGAGATCGCCCACCGCCTGCGCGCCGGCGAACCCATCCGCAGCCTCAATGACATTCGCGGCACTTGTTATGCGATGAACGTTGGTCAGGCGGCCGCTGATCCGTGGAACCGTGGCACCGTCGCGACTCCTGCCTTCGAGGCGATGACGACCAACATGGCGCAGTTCGCCGAGGGCGAACGCGTCCACTTCCTGGAGCAGGATCCCCAGCGTGGCCGCATCGTCACCCAAGTGACCGGCACCCGCGTGGTGGTGCAGAACCCGCCGATGCGAGCTCTGGAGGAAGGCGAACTCGACCGCATCTACGATCTGCCCTTCACCCGTCGTGAGCATCCCGCCTACGTAGCCGGGGTGCCGGCACTTGAGACCGTGCGTACCACCATCGTGACCCATCGCGGCTGCGTCGCGAACTGCAACTTCTGCTCGATCGTCTACCATCAGGGTAAGGACATTCAGAATCGCAGCGTGGCCTCAGTCGTCAAAGAGGCCGAGACGATTGCTGCTCTGCCTGGATTCCGTGGCACAATCAGCGATGTCGGCGGTCCCAGCGCCAACATGTTCCGCATGAAGTGTGGCAAGATGCGCAAGTTCGGTTCGTGCGTGCATCGCGACTGCCTGCTGCCCGAACCCTGCCCGTCGCTTGAAAGCGGTGCCGGCGAGAACATCGCCGCCCTGCGCAGCATCCGTGCCATTCCGGGGGTGAAGCACGTCTTCATTCAGAGCGGCATCCGCTACGACCTCGCGCTGCGCGACGGCGACGCCTACATCGACGAAATCGCCCAGCACCATGTCAGCGGTATTATGAAGGTGGCTCCGGAATCGACCGATGACGGCGTCCTGGCCCTAATGAACAAACCGAAATTCGACGTCTTCCGCACGTTCAAGAAGCGCTTCCAGCTCGCCTCGAAACGGCTCGGCAAAAAGCAGTTCATGACCGAGTATCTGATCGCTGGCCATCCCGGTACCTCGCTCGACACCATGGTCGGCACTGCCGCCACGTTGGCTGACGAAGGCATGCAACCGGATCAGGTCCAGGAATTCGTGCCCATTCCCATGACCATCAGCACGGCGATGTTCGTCACCGGACTCGATCCCTTCAGCATGCAGCCGATCGCGGTGGCGCGCGGCGACCGCGAGCGACGCATGCAGAAGGCGCTGATTCACGCTGGCAAGCCAGAGAACCGTAAGCTGGTGCTGGAAGCGTTGCAGAAAACCGGCCGCATGGATCTGGCCGACCACCTGACCTCGGGCGGACTTGGCCCCAGCGGGCACCTTGATGAACGCGCCCGTCGTGGCGGCTACGTCGGGCCGGCCTTCATGGCCGGAGACGGCGGCGGCGGCGGGATCGACCAAGTCATGGACGAGGACGAAGCCCGCTTGGATGACCACGACGGCCACTTCCCCGATCCGAACGCCAAGCAGGTCAAACTGGCCTGCGGCACGACCGTACCGAAGCACCTAGCCGAAGCGGCCAACCGCGGTGGCTACGACGTCAGCTGGAAAGGCCGCAAGAAGACTGCGACGATCAAGCCGCACCAACGGCGCCGCTGAGCGTTCGATCTATAATGGGGTCTTCCCGAGAAATCGTGGATCGAACCTGCCAAAAAGCCCAATCGCCGGGCGGAGCGTCCACTCAGCCGCCACCACTAGGCGGCGCTGGGCGGAGTGCCGAGCCGGGGATGATCTGGCTCGGCGCTCGTAGCGGCGTGGTAGATGGGTGTATGTCCCTTTGTTTCTATACGGTTCGGTCTCGCGGCGCCGAGCAAAATCATGTTCGTCCGCAGAGGTGCCATGCGGGCAGACCGCTGGGGCATGGAGAAGGCACTGACAGCGCTTGGCAGCGTACGTTGACCTAGGACGGTTGCGAAGCCCAGGTGTCGGTCAGGGTAGAGGTCCAACTGTTTGCCGGATCCCTGTCGCCGCGCCTCATTGAGGGTCTCCAGCCCGGCATCCATCAGCGATCGGTCCTGGCATAGGCGAATTCCTTTGCGTAAAGATGGCTGTTCTCAGCCAATGGCGCCTCTTGATTCGACCGCTTGCCGAGCAACCCGTAGCTTCAATGACGAGGAACAAAACTGGCGTCTCAGTTTCGCCGTCATCAAGCTCAACATTGCGGGAAGGAGCCGCCACTCATGAAAAAACCCGTCAACCGCAAGCGTCAGCGTGCCGCGCGTCCTCCCCGACCGGCGCCAGCGCCGTCTCCCACCCAGGCCAGCTTCCCCGTCATCGGCATCGGCACGTCCGCCGGTGGGTTGGAGGCGCTCGAACAGTTCCTCCGCCCGGTGCCGCCCGCCTGCGGTTGCGCCTTCGTTATCGTCCAGCACCTCGACCCGAACCACAAAGGTATGCTGGCTGAACTACTGCAGCGCGTCACCGCCATGCCGGTCGTCCAGATCACCGACGGGACGCGGATTACACCGAACAGCGTCTATGTGATCCCACCCAACCGGGATTTGTCGATCCTGCATGGCGTGCTGCACCTGCTTGCAAAGAGCAAGGGGCCTGGCCTACACTTGCCGATCGACTCCTTCCTCCGCTCCCTGGCCGCCGACCAGCGCGAGCGCAGCCTCGGAGTCATCCTCTCCGGCATGGGCTCGGACGGCACCCTCGGCTTGCGCGCTATCAAGGAGCAGGCCGGCGCGGTCTTCGTGCAGGCACCGGCCTCGGCGAAGTTCGACAGCATGCCGCGCAGCGCCATCGCCGCCGGACTGGCCGACGTGGTCGCCCCGGCCGAGGAACTGGCGGGCAGTATTCTTGCCTACCTGCAGCACACTCCGCTGCTGGTCGCCCGGCCCGACCTCGAGCTGGCCGATGCCGGCCCCGGCGACCTGGGGAAGGTTATCCTTCTGTTGCGCGCCCGCACCGGGCATGACTTCACGCACTACAAAAAGAACACCCTCTACCGCCGGATCGAACGGCGCATGGGTCTGCACCAGCTCAGCAAGATCTCGGATTACATCCGCTACCTGCGCGAGAACGTTCAAGAGGCCGACCTGTTGTTCAAGGAGCTGCTCATCGGTGTCACCAGTTTCTTCCGCGATCCGGCAGTGTGGGAGCAACTGAAGGCCGAGGCCATCCCGGCTGTGCTGGCCGCCCACCCAGAGGGCGGGATGCTGCGCGCCTGGGTCCCCGCCTGCTCGACCGGCGAGGAGGCCTACACCCTGGCCATCACCTTCCGCGAAGCGCTCAAAAAGGTGAAACCTGCCGCCAGTTTCGCCCTGCAGATATTCGCCACCGACCTGGACAAGGACGCCGTCGACATAGCCCGCAGCGGGGTCTATCCGCTCAACATTGCAGCCGACGTCTCGGCGGCGCGGCTACACCAGTACTTCGTGCCCACCGAGCATGGCTACCGGGTGAGCAAGGAAATCCGCGGGATGGTGACCTTCGCTCCGCAGAATCTGGTCATGGACCCACCCTTCACCCGGTTAGACGTGGTGACCTGCCGCAACCTACTGATCTACCTTGAGGCGGGTCTGCAGCAACGGATCCTACCGCTTTTCCACTACAGCCTCAACCCCGGCGGCATCCTGATGCTGGGAAGCTCGGAGACGGTTGGCTTGGCCAACGACCTCTTCACCGCCCTGCCCGGCAAGACGCGCCTGTACAGGCGGCAAGAGGCCACTCCGCGCTCAGACCGCTACGAGCTGCCGTCCGCCCTCGTCCGCCCGGCGATGGCAGCACCGCTTCCGACCCTGCAGCCGTCCTCCGTCCCTAATCTCCAGACACAGATGGAGGCGCTGCTGCTCCAGCGTCTTGCCCCGGTGGCGGTATTGGCCACCAGCATGGGCGACATCGTCTACATCAGCGGAAAGCCCGGTCGGTACCTCGAACCGGCGACCGGCAAGGCCAACCTGAACCTCTTTGCCATGGCCCGTGACGGCTTGCGTGGGGAGCTGGGCGAGGCCTTCACCAAGGCCGTCCGTCAGAAAGCCGTAATCGAACGCAAGAACGTGCCGGTAGCGGCCGGCAAGAGCGCCTACGCGGTAGACCTAGTGATCCAGCCCTTGGCCGATCCGATAGCGCTACGCGGGATGGTGCTGGTCGTCTTCACTGACGCCGTAACCCCGCCTGCCGGCCTCGTGCCGGGCAAGACCAAGCAGACTACCGTCCAGACTACTCGGGTGGCAGAACTGACGCATGATCTCCGGCATGCGCGCGAAGAGATGCAGCTCGTCCGCGAGGACATGCAGGCCTCGCAGGAGGAGCTGAAGTCCGCCAACGAAGAACTGCAGAGCACCAACGAAGAGCTGCAAAGTACCAACGAGGAGCTGACCACCTCCAAGGAGGAGATGCAGTCGATGAATGAGGAGCTGCAGACGGTGAACCACGAATTGCAGGCAAAGCTAGACGAACTGTCGCTGGCCAGCGACGACATGAAGAACCTGCTCAACAGTACCGACATCGCCACCCTGTTCCTGGACGAGAAACTGCAGGTGCGACGCTTCACCACCCAGACGACTGGCATCATCAAGCTGATCCCCGGCGATATCGGCCGGCCGATCACCGACCTGGTCAGCGCCCTGGATTATCCCGACTTGGCCGAGGACGCCCAGGAGGTGCAGCGGTCGCTGATCTTCCACGAGTGCCAGGTCCCCGCCCTCGACGGCCGCTGGTTCTCCGTGCGCATCATGCCCTACCGTACACAGGACAACCGCATCGACGGTGTGGTCATCACCTTCGTAGATATCAGCGTGACCAAGGCGCTGGAGGCGACCCAGAGCGATGCTCTGGCGGCATTGCAGATCCACGACATCGACCTGACCGTCCAGTTGGACAAAGCGGAACTGCTGGAGCAGGCGTTGCGGCGGGCGAAGAGCGTACTGGAAAAACGCTTCGCCAATCAGGGCCAGGAACTCCGTCTGGCCAAGGCAAAGCCGCCGAGCGCGAAGAAGTCATGACCAAGCACAAGTCCACTGCCGTCGCTGCTGCCGCTGTCGCTGCTACCGCCGTCGCTACTGCCGCTGCCGCTGGCAAACTGCGCCGCCGCGCGGAAGTACACCTGGACGGACGATCACTGCCCAAAAAACTGACCCTGTCGGGGTCGGATGCGCAACGCCATTTCCATGAGTTGCAGGTTCACCAGATCGAATTGGAACTACAGAACCAGGAATTACAGGAAACCCGGTCTCTCGAAGAGAAGGCGCGGGCACGCTACAGCGATCTGTTTGAATGTGCTCCGGTTGGATACCTCATCCTTTCGCAAGATGGCCGCATTGTCCAAGCCAACGTAGCCGCGACGACCCTGCTGGGAGTTGACCCCGGTGAACTGTCGGGGAAACGATTTACGACATTCATCGCCTCGTCTGATGTCGCTGGTATAAAACGTTTCCTTCAACTCGTTTTTGAAGATCGCGTACGCCATACCCGTGACGTACTTATAACTGGGATGGACCGCATCCCGCGAACGGTGCAACTTGAGGCCGTCCGGTCAGTCGATGGAAGGGAGTGTCGGGTTGTCGTATCGGATGTCACCAAACGCATGCTTGATCATGAGCGCGATGTCACCCGCGGGGTCCTGTTGATGCAGGAAGAAGAGCGCAATAGTCTCAGTCGCGAACTGCACGATGTCGTTACGCAATCATTGATCAGCATCAATCTTGAAATTGAACTGCTAAAATTGCAGACGGAGGGCGGTTCCGACGCTTTTGCACACAGCCTTACGAAGACGCAACTCGTCGTGAGCCGATTGGTCGGGTCAGTTCAACGGTTTTCGAGCGATTTACGACCTGCGTCGCTTGACGATCTTGGTCTCATACCGGCATTGCAGACCTTAGTGGATGATATCGCCGAACGCACAAAACTGCGCATACGATTTTCCGCCTGTGCCGCAGTCGAGGATGTGGGAGTGACCTGTCGTACCGTGTTGTACCGTGTGGCTCGTGAGGCGTTGATTAATGTCATCCGCCACGCAAAAGCCAGCCAGGTCGAACTACGTATTCGTCAACGTAAGGGAAGTTTCTGCCTGGAGATTCGTGACGACGGCTGCTCTTTTTCTTTATCCAGGGGTACGTTGTTAAAAAAATACAAGCACCTCGGTCTACTCTGCATGCGTGAGCGCTTGGCAATAGTTGGCGGCACCCTTACCATCGATTCCGTCAAGGGTACAGGAACAACCATATCTGCATGCATTCCAGAAAAGACAACGACCGGCGGAGGCAATCTGAGCCTACCGCCACGGAGCCGTAAAGTCCCGTCCTGATCGCGCTAGCGCCGGTATCGAGCAAGTCACATCGACTGGTCTACCAAGCAAAAAAAACAAAGGAAAAACGAAGGGACATAATCTTCTCCTGAAGATTTAGTGCGGTGTTCATGGGACCCACAGTCCACTGCTGTCGGCGCACCAGCTGATGCCGGTGCGGGTCGCGAAGGTATGACGGACGGCTGGGGCGCCTAGCGCGGTGCCAAGCATGGCTCCGCCGCGCGCCATGGTGCCTAGCCAGGCCTCGGCGGTAAAGTCGAGACGGTCGAGGATGCCGGCCAGATCCGCCGGGATGGCGCCGCGTTTGCCTGCAGCGATCTGTCGACCACTGGCGTCGAACGCAGCCTGCTCCCTGCTCCTGGGTAAGGCCGGCGGCCTCGCGGACTTGCTGGAGGCGAAAAACAGCGATCTTCTAGCGGGCGCCATCCGCGATGGCGGTACACTCGGCAGCAGGGAGCTTCTTGATGTAGTTGTCGAGCGGCTTCATGGCTTCTTTCCTTGGCGCTCACGCGCCTGTTCCTTTCCTTGGCCACGTGAACGAGGTGGCGGTCATAGAGGGCATCGGCCTGCTTGGTGAGCGCCTTGTAGCAGCGCCCTTCATCCTGGCCAACCTTGTCGCAGCACGCGGGTCGGACCAAAGTCGGTCTCAATCAGGACCTCGGCGACCTTCAGTTGCGTTTTCAAGTTCAATCAATCGCCGCTTGTTCGCCTGTGCGGATTGCCTCTAGAATCTCGGCTGGGGTCTCGGCCTCGCGCAAACGCTCGACGACGTAGTCCGAGTTTTCCAGAATCGCCGCGATGCGCGCCTGCATGCGCTGATGGACGCGCGGCTGGCCGGCCGGAGTCAGCAGGATGAAGAACATATGGACGCGTTCTTTGGCGTTGCCCTCGACCGGAACGCCGATTTCTGAACGGGCAAAGATCATTACCGGCTTGTCCAAACCGGGGAGACGGGCATGCGGCATGGCGATATGCCGGCCGAGATAGGTCGGCGCCATTCGTTCGCGATCGCAAACTGCCCGGGCCAGACCCTCGGCCTGCTGCGGCAATTCTGCTGCGGGTACCCGGGACAGGATCTGGCGGACCGCATGCATGATCGAAGGCGCATCGACGTCCAGTACGATGCGCCCAGCGGTGATGGTTTCGGCCAGGAAGAGTGGGGTTTCGATCTCGAACTCGTCAGAAACGGTGCCAACGATCTCCTCAATGATATCCTCAAAGCAGATCAGACCGACCCAGCGTCCGTCGATGTTCGATAATAGCGCCATCTGGCTGCGCTTACGCTGCATGTCCGCAAGCAGTTGTTCCAGCGGCTGCGTGTCGAGGGCGGTGTGCGGTTTGCGCGCCAGCTTCATCAGATCGGGATCGCCAGCGCTGTCCTGGGCGAACAGCAGATCCTTTACGTGCACGAAGCCGGTGGGTTTCCCGCTGTCGTCGGTGATCAGGGGGAAACGTGAAAACCGCGCCGTCCGAATGATGTCCCGATTCTCGCTCCAGGGTCGCCTGCAATCGAGCACCTTGGCCTGCCCTGCCGGACGCATGGCGTCTTTGGCTTTCAGTTCACCAAGGTCGAAGACGTTTTCGATGAACAGTAGTCGGCGGAAGGAGAGGATGCCTCCTTCCTGTGAACGGTCGAGGATGATGCGTAGCTCTTCCTCGCTATGCGCCTCGTCGTCGGTGGCACGCTTGAGACCGAAGATCGCCAGGATGCCCTGGGCAGCGCGAGTCAGCAGCCAGAGGAACGGATAGAACGCCCAATAGCACACAACTAGCGGACGCGCGCACCACAGCGCTGCGCGCTCAGGATAGCGGATGGCTAGGGATTTCGGCAGTAGTTCGCTGGACACGATGACAATGAAGGTGGCAATGAGGAAGCCGATCGCATGGCTGAGGAAGCGCAGCAAGGCGGTATCGCCGCCCAGGGCAGCTTCGATCGGCTTGGCGATGCCGCTTTCGATGATGATTCCGATGCCAAGGGTCGCGCCGGTGATACCGACCTGGGCCACCGACAGGTATTCATCCATGCGTGAGTGGATGCGCTTGACCAGCAGGGCGCGACGGTCCCCGGACTCGACCAGTTCCTGGACGCGGGTGGCGCGCACCTTCACCAGAGCGAACTCGGCAAAGACAAAGAAGAAATTGATCCCCAGCAGTAACAGGCCGATGGCCCACTGGAGAAGTTCGGCGGTGGTCATGGCAGGGTCGGATCGATCAGCTGTAGTTGGTCAGCAAACGGCGTGAAATCAGCGGGATTGCAGGTGGCAAGGCGACATCGCTAGCGTTTTGCAATCATCCCGCCATGCGCTGGCTCAGCCGTTGCCACGCCGACTTCAACTGGTCATTGGAAACGGAAAGAGTGACGCCCAAGCCACTTATGGCGACAGTCGGAAGCATCGTGACGGTCCCGACGACGGCATGCGGAACATCAGACAGCAGGCGAGTGGCGGCGTCGAGACGCTCGGCGGGGACGCTCAGAACGATGCGGCTCTGGCTTTCGCTGAACAGGGCGACGAGGCCATCGCTGACACCTTCGCGAGGGACCGCTGCAAGATCGAGCTGTACGCCAAGGCCGCCACTGAAGGCCATCTCGGCCACCGCAGCACCAAGGCCGCCTTCGCTGCAGTCATGGGCCGCGTTGACATGGCCAGCTGCAATGGTGGCAGCGCAGGCATCGAGCACCGGCTTGGACAGTTTCTTGTCGAGACGCGGGGTACGTCCACCGCTACCACCGAGCATGCTCAGCAGTTCGGAGTTGCCGAGTTCGTCACGAGTCAGGCCGACCACGATCAGCCGGTCGCCAGCACGCTTGAGATCCATGGTGATCGAACGCTTGATGTCCGGCATCACCGAGATCGCCGTGATCAGAAGGGTATGCGGAATGCGGATGACTTGGCCGTTGAAGGTGAACTCATTCGACAGCGAGTCTTTGCCGCTGATGAACGGGGCGCCGTAATACTTGGACAGATCGTAGCACGCCTCGCAGGCGCGGACCAAGGCGCCAAAGACAGCCGGATCGGTGCACTTGCTCCAGGAAAAGTTGTCGAGGATGGCGACCTTGTCGATCGGGGCACCGACGCAGACGAGATTGCGCAACGACTCTTCGATGCCCGAAGCGGCAGCGCGCCAGGCGTCATGATCTGCGTAGTTCGGATTGAAGCCGCAAGCCACGGCCACGCCGCGATCGCTGCCGGGGACCGGCGCGACGACGGCCGCGTCAGAAGGTCCGTCGTGGGTCACGCCGACCAGCGGCTTAATGATCGAACCGGCCTGGACCTCGTGATCGTACTGACGAATGATCCATTCCTTGCTGGCTAGATTCGGCCGCGCCAGCAGGTCGCACAGTAGGGTGCCGACGTCGGCCGGACTGGCGAAGCTGGCTGCAACCTCGGCCGGTGGGGTGAAGGTCGCCGGGCGGTGATAGCGAGGCACCCCGTCGTGCAGGAAGTGCATATCGAGATCGGCGACCACTGTGCCGTGCCACTTCAGGACCAGGTTCTTGTTGCCACTGACCTCGCCGAAATCGACCGCTTCGACGCCTTCGGCGGCGCATATGGCCAGACACTGCTGGACCTTGGCCGGAGGCACCGAGGCGACCATGCGCTCCTGACTTTCCGAGATCCAGATCTCGGTGTAGCTGAGGCCGGCGTACTTGAGCGGTGCGCGATCCAGGTGGATGACGGCGCCGTGCTCGGCCGCCATTTCGCCGCAGGCACTGGATAGGCCGCCAGCGCCGCAGTCGGTCAGGGCGCTGAAGCAACCGGCATCGCGGCACTGCAGCACCACATCCATGCAGCGCTTTTCCTCAATCGCATTGCCGATCTGTACCGCGCCGCTGCTGATCTTCTCGCTCTTGTCCGACAGTTCGACCGAACTGAACGTCGCGCCGTGAATGCCGTCACGGCCTGTACGCCCGCCGATCACGACAATACGATCGCCGATGTTGGAGGCCTTCTCGACGTACTTGCGTTCGATCAGGCCACCGGTGCCACAGTAGACCAGCGGATTGCCGACATAGCGGTTGTCGAAGCGCACCGCGCCGTTGACCGTGGGGATGCCCATGCGGTTGCCGTAGTCGCGTACGCCGCTGATCACGCCCTGCATCAGGCGACGCGGATGGATGGTACCGGGCGGCAGCGTCTTGGCGTCGGATTCCGGATCACCGAAGCAGAATACATCGGTGTTGAAGATCGGCTTGGCGCCTAGTCCAGTGCCGATGATGTCGCGGATGACGCCGCCGAGTCCGGTGTTGGCACCGCCGTAAGGCTCGATCGCCGACGGCCGGTTGTGCGTCTCGACCTTCATGCACAGGCCAAGGTCACCCTCGAACTCGATCACGCCGCTGTTGTCCTTGAACACCGACCAGCACCACGGCCGGGCCAGCTCGTGCGTCGCCTTGGCGATGGTCTGCTTGAGTAAGTTGTCGATGACGCGACTGGCGATGGGGCCGTCCTCGCCGGTCGGACCGGTATAGGCAACGATGCCCTTGAGGGTCTTGTGTACGCAGTGCTCTGACCAGGTCTGGGCGATCGATTCCAGCTCGACGTCGGTCGGCTCGCGTTTGAGACCGATGAAGTGCTTCTGCACCTCGTGCATCTCCTCGATGGTCAGCGAGAGGGTGCCGTCCTTTGACAGCCGCATGAGCGCCGCATCGTCGAGATCGCGGATGCGCACCTCGGTGCGCTTATGGGTGTCGACCCCCGACGGGTCGCGCAGACGGACCGGCTCGACGGGATCGATTACGGCCTCTTCGATCGCCTGATTGGCCAGGGCCTTCCAGGCCAAGGACTGCAGATCGGCATCTGATCCACCCGCGATCTCAACCCGCGTGCCCACCCGGACGATTTCCAAGGATAATCCCAAGTCATTGGCGCCCTTGATGATAGACGCCTCGATGGGATCCATGACGCCGGTTTTGCGTTGGACCTCAATGACGCGCCGGCCGGCATGCGGCGGTGACACCATCAGCACCCGCTCGGTGATCGGATCGCTCAGCAGTTGCTTACCCAGCTTTTCAGCTCCGGCAGCGTCCAACGTTCCGCGCACCAGGTAATAGCGGCTCTTGTAGAGCGCCGTCAGGTGCTTCAGCCCAAGCAGGGCAGCCTCGTGGACCAGATGCTGGTCCACGGCAGGGATGAGCGGGCAGACATCGATACGGAAGGTGCTGGCAGCCATGGCGGCGGCAGCCTAGAGGCTGGGACGGCCACGCCAGCGGGGCTCAGCGGGCGGTATGCCCGGCCTTGGCCAACCCGCATGCGGCCTCTCGTGGACCCGGATCCGCGGAAGATTCCCACAAACACATCGTGGACGACATGCAAAACCGTGCCGATGCACCAATATGCTGGGTTCGCAGTTGTCAGACATGTGGTGCACGGCAGTCATCCGCGTCCGGTTGCCAGGACACCGGTTTCAGTTGCAAGTGGACAGCCCCGACGCCACAGTCCGCCGCATACCCGTCATGGACACTCTCCTCGCCAACCTGACCGCCTTCCCCACCGTGATCTTCTCGGTGCTGATGGGCATCGCCGTGATCTACTGGCTGTTCGTGATCATCGGCGCCCTCGACATCGACCTCTTCCATGTCGGCGATGCCGCCGGCCACCACGAAGTTGGAGGCCACCACGACAGCGATGCGGGCCACAATCCGAACGTCATCCTGGAATTCCTCGGCCTGGGCAAGGTGCCACTGACGATCATTCTCAGCTGCTTCGTCTTCGTCGCCTGGTCGGTGTGTTTCCTCGGCGGATCCAGTCTGCGTGCAGCGCTACCCGGCTGGACGACCTGGGTGACCTCACCGATCATCCTGGTAGCAGCCGTGATCGTCGCCTGGATCCTGACCGGCTGGTGCATGCGCCCCCTGGCCAAACTGTTCAAGCTGGAAGCCAAGACTTCGGCCTACGACCTCATCGGCAAGCTGGTCGTGGTCACCTCGTCGACCGTCGATGCCCGCTTCGGAACCGCTCGTCACGATGCGCCCAACGGCGAGGACATGATCCTGAATGTGGTGTGCAACCCGCCGCATGCCCTCACTCGCGGCGAGCAGGCCGTGGTCATGGACTACGACCGGGCCACTGGCATCTACACCATCGCCCCGCTGCCCCACACCCGTCCCGGCTTCCTCGCTAGTGAAGAGCCGCCGTCGGCCGATCCATCCCAACCGGTGCCGACCCGTACCGGACAGACCTCGTGAACAAGGACCCTGCCATGCATTCTGTAGCTTACCCCCTCCTGGTCTTCGCCCTGGCAGCCTCGACCCAAGCGGCCGAAGCTGGGGAGTCCGGCATCGGCTGGTCCGGCATGATCCTGTGGATTATCCTCGGGGTAATCGCCCTGCTGTTCATCCTCGCAGCGTTAAAGGCCTTTTGGCGCATGGTCGACCAGGGCCAGGTACTGATCGTCAATAGTATCCGCTCCGCCGAGCCGCGCGTCTGCTTCACCGGCTCGCTGGTCTGGCCAGTGATCGAGCGCGCCGAGGTTATGGACATCTCGGTCAAGACCATCGAGGTCGACCGTCAGGGCATCAATGGCCTGATCTGCCAGGACAACATCCGTGCTGACATCAAGGTCACGTTCTTCGTACGCATCAATAAGACCAACGAAGACGTCATCCGCGTTGCCACCACGGTCGGCGTAGCGCGCGCATCTGATCGCAAAACCCTAGAAGATCTCTTCCAGGCGAAGTTTTCAGAAGCCCTCAAGACGGTCGGCAAGCGCATGCTGTTCATCCAACTGTATAATGAACGTGATCAGTTCAAAGAGGAGATCATCAAGGTGATCGGTCGCGACCTCAACGGCTACTGCCTGGAAGACGTGGCGATCGACTTCCTCGAGCAGACCCCGCTGAAACTGCTTGATCCCGACAACATTCTCGATGCCGAAGGTCGCAAGAAAATCATCGAACTGACGTCGACTCAGCGGGTGAAGGCGAACGACATCGAGCGCGAAGCCCAGAAGACGATCAAGAAGCAGGACGTCGAAGCGCGCGAGGCGATCCTCGCCCTGGAACGCCAGCAGGCCGAAGCCGAGGCGAAGCAAGCACGCGAAATCGGCACCAGCCGGGCTCGCGAAGCAGCCGAACAGGCCAAGGTCGAGGCCGAGGAGCACCGCCGTTCCGAAGAGACGCGCATCCAGGTCGATCAGGAACTGGAAGTGAAGAAGCAGGTCGCCCATCGCGAAATCGAGGTCGCTGGCAAGAACCGCGAAGGTGCGGTGATGGTCGAGAACGAGCGCATCCAGAAGGAGCGCCATCTTGAGCAGGTCGCTCGCGAGCGGGCTGTCGAACTATCGCAGATCGAGAAAGAGAAGATCATTGCTCAGGAGCGCAAGCTGATCGCCGAGGTCATCCGCGAGCGCGTCGCCGTCGAACGCACCGTCGCCGAGGAAGAAGAACGCATCAAATCCGTGCGCGTGGTGATGGAGGCTCAGCGTACCAAGGACGCCGCGGTGATCGGAGCCGAACAGGCCGCTGAGCAGATCCGCATAAAGGAAGTTAAGCAGGCCGAAGGCTCTGCCGCAGCGGCAGTCTTCCACGCCAAGCAGAAGATCACCCTGGCCGAAGCCGAACAGGTCGCCGCCGAGAAGGACACCCTGGCCGCCATTCGCCGCGCCGAGGGCACGCTCGCCCAGACCGCAGCTGAAGGTCTCGCGCACGCCAAAGTCAAGGAAGCCGACGCCAATGCGACCGAGAAGCTCGGCATGGTCGAGGCCCGCGTCATGGAGGCCAAGACCGAAGCCGGCAAGAAGCAGGGCCTAGCCCAGGTTGCCGTCGACCTGGCGCACGCCGACGCCACCGAGCGCCAGGGTGAAGCCGACGCCAGCACGGTGCAGAACCGTATGCTGGCCGAGTCGAAGGGCCTGACCGAGAAGGCGGTCGCCATGGGCAAGCTGACCGGCGAGACCCGCCAGCACGAAGAGTTCCGCCTCAAGCTCGAACAGGAAGTCGCGATCCGCAAAGTACAGATCGACGCCGACATCCAGATCGCCAACGCCCGAGCCAAGGTGCTGGGCGACAGCTTGGGTAAGGCCAAGATTGAAATCGTCGGCGGTGATGGCCAGTTCTTCGACCGCTTCGTCAACGCCGTGTCGATGGGCAAGAGCATCGACGCCACGGTCGAGCACAGCGACGTGCTGCAGACCGTCGGCAAGGAGTATCTGCTGGAAGGCCGCAGCCTACCCGACGACCTTAAAGAGATCCTCTCTGGCATTAGCAGCAGCGATCTTGCCAACCTCGGCATCGCCGGGGCCCTGGCCAAGGTGACTGCCGGCAAGGATCCCGCCAAAGTCGAAAAACTGATGGGCAAGGCCCGTGAACTGGGACTACTCAAGTGAACTATCCTCAACAGCCCGCAAACGCGGGCATGGACCTCGATGTCCCGACCATGATCCCGACCGAGCACCGTACCTGGGGCATGCTCTGCCATCTCCTGGCCCTGACCACCCTGATCGGCATCCCGCTCGGCAGTATCCTCGGGCCCATGGTCATGTGGCTGGTCAAGAAGAATGACTCGCCGTTTGTCGACGCCCATGGCCGCGAGTCGATGAACTTCGGCATCTCGGTCCTGATTTACTCGGTGGTATGCATCCCGCTGTGTTTCATCCTCATCGGGATCCCTATGCTGATCGCCCTGTGGATCTTCTGGCTAGTCATGGTGATCGTCAATGCGATGAAGGCCAATGACGGCAAGATGGTGCGTTATCCGCTGACCATCCGCATGCTGTGATGGCACATGAGCAGACGGAGCGGCCATGACTGAGATCGACCAAGGCACCTTCGAGGTCGTCCGCGCCAGGCTGGACCAGCAGGGCAGCGGGCTGGCCACGTTGGCCCAACAGCTGAATGCGCGGAGGCTGGAGTTGTTCGGCGGGGTAGCCACGCGCCTGCTGTCGAGCGCACGGGTGCGTACCGAGCACAACTGCATTCCGCGGGACATCGTCAACGTTGGCGACCGACTGCTGCTGGGCTACCAGGTGTTCCTGGGACTGAAGAGCCAACTCTCCGTCGCTGATGTATTCACCGAACTGCGCGATGACGGCACTGGGGTTGCCAATCTCGATCCCGAGCATCTGCCGCGTCTGCTCGCCGAAGCGCCGTTCGAGAAGGATTTCCGCGACGTCTTCCAGTACTACAAGGATGCCCGACTGCTGCACCTGCGGCGGACCGATCGGCTGCTGCTGGCTGCCTTCCAGACCGGATCACGCCTGAGTGACCTGCGCGTGCTGCGCTGGGCTTTGACCGGCCGCGGTGCTGACGAGTCGCTGAAGTACCTCGACAACCAAGGCGAGCGCGACTACGTCTTCCCGGTCTCCCATGACTTCGCCTGGACCCGCACGACACGTGACCAACACGTGCAAGGAACCCATCCGCACACCAATATCGGCGACGAGATCTTCGTCGAGTGCGTCGGCGGCGACCTGACCATCAAGATCGAGGACAACACCACCACCGGCACCGGCATCTTCGCCGAACCGGTTGATGATGCGACCCAGGGCCTCGACGACGCCGAGATCCATTTTGCCATCCTGCCGTCGTGCATCCTACTGAAGATCCGGCCGTATCGCGAAACCGCTTACCGCTACATCGTCTATAACCGCCAGACCAATGAGGCGGTGCGCATCGACGCGATCGGTCTGGCCTGTCAGCAACTGCCGGAAGGCCACGGCCTAGTTTTCCCGGGCGGCTACTACCTCTCGACTGGATCGCACAAGATCTTCCCGCTGGATGCCAGCGGCATGCAGTTCAAACGTACTTTCCGCGCGCCCAACGGTGAGGATGTTGCCTACGTCTTCTATCGTCGCGACACCGGCACCTACATCCTGCTGCAGTACAATCTGATCACCCGCGAGGTGGCCAGCCCGGTGGCCTGCTCATCGTACTGCCGCCTGCCCGATGGCCGCTTGGTGGTGTTGCGTGCCGAGCCGGAACCGACCCGCGTCCACGCCCTGCAGATCTGGCAGACCCCCTTCCTTGATGACGAGGTGGCGGCTAGCCAGGCGCCACCCGCCACGGGCGAACTAGCCAAGCTTGGCAACCGTGAACTGGTGCGGGCGGTCTCTGATTGCATGCATCTCGCCCGGTTGATCGCCGCCCAGCGGCCGACCCGCCAGATCTACGAAGAACTGCTCAAGGCGATCGGCCGGGTCATCGACACCTATCCCTGGCTGGCTGCGCCAGAGGCCTTCGGCGTGCGGGCCGGCCTCGATGCCCTGCGGGTCACCGCCGAACGGGTGATCGACGAATTCGAGAAGGTCGTCGCGCTAACTGCCCAGGCGGCGGCCAAGCTGACCGCCGCCGAGAAGTCCGCCGACGAACTGGTGCGCAATACTGCGCTGGGCGACAAATCGCGCATCGAAGGCTTCGTCGCGCCACTGACTGAAGTGCGCTCCGCCCGCGGTCACGCCGAGACCCTGAAGTCGGTCCGCTACCTCGACCTCGACCGGCTGGCCAAACTCGACCAGCGGCTCGCGCGCGTATCCGACGAGTTGGCCAAGGGCGCGGTCGCGCTGCTGCTGAAACCTGAAGCGCTGCAAGCCTGGCAGAGCGAGATCGCCGCCACCGAGGCGAACGCTTCCGCTTTGGTCGCAGTCAGCGAAGCCAAACCTGTACTGGAGCGGATCGACCGTGCCGCGGACGGGCTCGACCAGCTGGTCGGCATCGTCAATGGCCTGGAGTTCAGCGAAGCGGCGGCACGTACCGCTGTGCTCGAACGTATCGGCGAGACCTACGCGCAGCTCAACCGCGCCCGAGCCGTGCTGTCCGGACGGAAGAACGAGCTGGGTTCGAAAGAAGCTGCCGCCGACTTCGCGGTCCAGGATCGTCTGCTCGCCCAGGCCCTGGCCAATGCCGTAGCTCTGTGCGATTCCCCAGAAAAATGCGACGAGTTTGCGGCCAAGCTGCAGGTCCAGGTCGAGGAGCTGGAAGGGCGCTTTGCCGACTTCGACCAGTACGCAGCCGAGCTTGCCGCCCGCCGCGTCGACGTCACCGAACGTATAGCCGCCAAGCGCCAAGCCCTGGTTGACGAACGCAGCCGCAAGGCCGACGGCTGGCTGCGCGCCGCTGAACGTATCCTTACGTCAGCCTCTGGCCGGGCGACCAGCTTTGCCAAGCCGGACGAGCTCAACGCCTGGTACGGTTCCGATCCGCTGATCGCCAAGATCCGCTCTATCATCGCTGATCTGCGCGGTATCGGCGATCAGGTCAAGGCGGATGACTTGGAAGGCCGCTTGAAGGCAGTGCGCGAGGACGGCTTGCGCTCGGTTCGCGACAAGAGCGAACTGTTCGATGGCGATCAGGCGGTGCGCCTGGGCAAGCATCGCTTCAGCGTCAACTCGGCGCCCCTTGATCTAGTGATGTTGCCGCGCCCGACGTCTGACGGCGTACGCATGCATTTTCATCTCACCGGCACCGATTATCTGCGGGCGGTCTCCGACCCTGTCTTCGCCGCCACCGCACCATTCTGGGAATTGCCGGTCGAAGGCGAGACACCCACCGTCTATCGCGGCGAATATCTCGCCTGGCAAGTGCTGCAGGCCGCCGAGCTGGGCAACGAAGGATTGACCCTGACCGGACTGCGCGAAGCCGGCGACAAGCTTGGCACGCTGGTCCAGGAGGCCGCCGCCAGACGCGTCGATCAAGGTTACGAACGCGGTGTACACGACGCCGATGCCACGCTCATTCTGCGCAGCCTGCTGCACCTCGCCGACACCTGCGGCCTGCTGCGGCATCCCGCCACCGCCAGGGCCCTGGCGGTGGTGGCGTGGTCGCGCTGCACCGACCATGCCCAGACCGAGCGATTGCGCCGCCAGGCCCAGTCGCTGGCGGTGGTGCGCCAACGCTTCGGCGACGGCACCGCGTTGGAAGGGGTGATCACCGCCTGCCGCGAACTGTGCCGCGTGCATCTTGATGGACAGGCAGCGCATGTCCTGACCCAGGCAGCCACCTACCTTGCGGAAGAACTGGCCCAGTCCGGTCCGCTACGCTTCGTCAGATCTGGCGATGCGGTCGACTTGGCCGCCCGCTTCGCCGACCATCAGCGCCTGCATCCGGGCAGTGACGAGCTGGCGGCCGATCTGCGCGCGCTGGCAGACGATCCAGCGGCTGCGATGCGCCTCGCCGAAGCCTGGGTCGGGGCCTTCGCCCGTCGCGAACAGCCGCAGTTGGTCCACGCCGTCCCAGAAGTGGTGGCCGGCCTGCTAACCCAGGACCTTCCGCGCGAGGATGTTTCGGCGCGCACGGCGGCCACAGTCGACGGTCTACTCGGCAGCCATCCCCGGATCTCCAACAAGCGACTTGAACTGCGCATCGACGATCTCAGTGATCGGCTGACCGCGCTCTGCGGCATCCACGTACCGGCCTGGCGGGCCTACGCCCGCCTGCGCCGGGAACTAGTTGATCGCGAAAAGGCCCGCCTGCGCCTCGACGAGTTCCGTCCCCGCGTGCTGACCACGTTTGTGCGCAACAAGCTGATCAACGAGGTGTTCCTGCCGTTGATTGGCGACAACTTGGCCAAGCAGATCGGCTCGCTCGGCGAGGGCCGGCGCACTGATCTACAGGGCATGCTGCTGCTGATCAGTCCGCCGGGTTACGGCAAGACCACCTTGATGGAATACGTCTGCGCCGTCCTCGGCTTGGCCTTCGTCAAGGTCAACGGACCCGCCCTGGGCAACCGCGTCAAATCGCTCGATCCGGCCGAGGCACCCAATGCCCAGGCGCGCCAGGAAGTTGAACGCGTCAACCTGTCGTTCGCGATGGGCAACAACGTGATGCTGTACCTGGACGACATCCAGCATTGCGACCCAGAGTTCCTGCAAAAGTTTATCAGCCTGTGCGATGGCCAGCGCAAGATTGAAGGCGTATGGGACGGCGGGACCCGCACCTTCGACCTGCGCGGCAAGAAAGTCGTCGTGGTGATGGCCGGCAACCCCTACACCGAATCCGGCGAGAAGTTCCGCATCCCCGACATGCTCGCTAACCGCGCCGACACCCATAATCTGGGTGACGCAGCGGGTTCGCACGGTGACAGCTTCGCACTGTCCTACCTTGAGAACTGCCTGGCGGTCAATCCTGTCCTGCAGCCGTTGCTGGCGCGACCGCAGGCCGACGTGCACCGTTTCGTGCGCATAGCCGCCGGCGACAGTGGCGCCCGCGGCGAACTGGAACATGCCTACGCCGCCGCCGAAGTCGCTGAGATCAGCGCCACCACGCGGCTACTCATGCGAGTGCAGCGCGCCCTCCTGACGGTCAACCAGACCTACATAGCTTCGGCGGCCCAGGCCGATGAATTCCGCACCGAACCGCCCTTCAAGTTGCAGGGCAGCTATCGCAACATGGCCAAGATCGCTGGCCGGGTGGTGCCGGCGATGACCGAGCCCGAGGTCGATACGCTGATCCTAGCGCATTACCGCGCCGAGGCCCAGACCCTGACCACCGGGGCAGAGATCAACCTGATCAAGCTGCGCCTGCTCCTTGGCTGCGCTACGCCCGAGGACGAGGCGCGCTGGCGCGACATTACGGTGGTCTACAAGCGTCGTCAGGAACTGTCTGGCAAAGACGACCCGGCCAGCCAGGCGGTGGTTCAGCTAGCGAAGGTTGGGGAACGCATCGAAGCGTTGCAGTCAGCACTCACCGCCCTGTCTGGAGAAGCTGGCCGCGCACGTACCGCCGATGTCGAACGACTGGAGCGGCTGATCACCCAGACCGCCGAGGCGATCAGAGCGGCAGCCCCGAAGGTCGAAGTCGTCAACACCCTGCCGAAGTACTACGCCCAGGTGTTCGACCATCACTTGAAGGTAGTCGAGACCTCGCTCGCCCCGGTACTCGAACTGCTCAGCCGCTATGTCGGCTCGACGCAGCAGACTCGCGAAAAGATGGAGGGCATCGCCAGCGACCTGCGCCACCTCGCCGACAAGCAGACGCGCATGGGTTATCGCGATACCCCACCAGGCGGCTGAGCCACTGGTGCCGGCGGACCTGCGCCCACCACAGCGCTGGCATAGTAGATCTCAAGGATGAACGCGGCGTGTAGGGTGCTGGCCAACCGGCCCCGCTGACATCCTAGACCGACCTGCGTCTGAGGATCCCAACTCGCATCAAGACATCCATCACCCTTGTGCTGGCTCGTTGTCAGCAAGTCGCGAGTCGAAATGTTCCAGGCCTTCCACGCATCCCCGCCAAGCTGGAACAGAGCTAACGAACTGAGTTGTAGCCGACGCAGATCATTCTGCCGAACCTCCGGCTTGAGCGCTGCAATAGTCGCCGCGAGCGAATCCAGCAAGGGATCGCCACCCTTCCGTCCAAGCAACACGGCGCAGACCGCACCCGCTTCGACCTCGCTGCCCGAAGCCCCGGAGGACGTCGACCATTGCGCAGGGAACTCGGAGGAATTCAGGTGTTCCGGCTTCGCCCAGCCGGGGTTTGCCGCTCGCCAGGCCAGTTCGAGCCAGCTTGTAGCGCGCTCTAGACCGTCACCGACCGATAGACCAGCTGCAAACGCGGACTTGAGCGCCATCACCGCCCGGGTCGTGTCCGCCGTCTGGAAGCCCGCAGGCGTCCCCCAGGCCAGTGGCTGGTGATCACCACCAGGCAAACGCATGGCCAGCAGTCGATTGACCGCCTGCTGCGTCGGAACCAACAGGGCCGGGTCAGAGGTCAAACCGAACACCTCAGCCAGAGCTTGCGTCGCACAGGCGGTCGCCTCGACCGTCGTTCCGAAACTGCCGTCTGGCTTCTGTTGCGTCTGTATCCAGGACAGCGCCTTGGCGACGACGGCTTTGTACCGGTTCGGCGTCACATGGTCGTATCCGGCGCCGAGGAAAACCAGGGTAGCCTGCGCCGTTAGCACGATGGTGTCGTCGGCACCGCCGACCCCGGCCTCGCACTTGGGCGTCTCGGTACAGTTCTCCTGATAGGACAGCGGATCCCACCTGCCGTCCGCGGCCTGGTGCTTCTTGAGGAAGCGCAATGCCGCATCAAAAGCACTCTCTGAGGCCACGCTACCGCCGCCCTTCAATACGGCCCGCTTGCGACCGCCACCGCTGCGCGACCCGTACATGCCGACTGAACCGCCGCCGACGCCGATCGCCATGAAGGCGCCGCCGATTTCACTGTCGGCGATCGCCTCTTCGCAACCCATCGCCTGTACTTGTTCTGACGACAGCATTGGAAGCGCCGCCGTGGTGACGCCCTCGGGCAGTGGTACCGCAACGTTGATCTGGCGGTTGACGCCGCCTGGATTGATCACGCGCTCATCGACCGCAACGAAGCTGGTGTACTCGGTCATCACCGAGTAGGTCAGACTGAGACCGGTCATCACCGCCTCCTGATCGTAGCCTGCTCCGGTGGTCTCCTGCTGGCGCAGCTCGCTCAGCTTGGTGCGTGCCCACAGGGTGCGCACTGCCCGGTTGGACGAGGCCTTGGCGGGCAGTTCCAGCCTTAACGGAATGTCGATCTTGCGCCCGTCGACCTCGCCATGCATGACCACCGTGCCGCTGCCTGCACCAGCAAAGCGGGCACACACCACCACCGGCCGGCCCGACCACAGCGGCGGTAGGCGCGTCGGCACCACGTCGGTCACCGACAGGCCGCCCCAATCGAGGCTGAGGTGATCGATCTGGGCATGCTGGATGCGTTGCATCAGTTCATCGGCGATGCTTCGGCTATTGTCATGCAAACCCAGCACGACACCCATGCCACCACCGGCGGCAGCCACCCCATCGATGAGATAGCGGTTGGGCGATGAGCCGATGCCAATGCACCAGAAACGAATGCGATCGTTGCCCTTGGTGCCGACCTCGGCGATGATCTCCTTCTCGTTGCCGATGAAACCATCGGTCAACATGATCGCCATGCGCATGCGCTCGCCCTGGAGCGGCTCGTTGAGTACCGCCCGGACCCCCTCCAGCATGTTGGTCCCACCACCACTCTGCATCTGCTGATTGAACGCGAGGGCCGTCTTGACGTTGACCGGCGTCACCGGCACAAAATCGGGAAACAGATTGGCCGTTTTGCTGGCGAAAGAGACAACTTGAATTCGATCCTGCGGTCCAGCCAGGGCCAGCAGTTCGCGCATCGCCTCGCGCACCTTGTCCAGAGGCTGACCACTCATCGAACCGCTGACATCAATCAGGAAGCAGAGGTCACGCGGCTTGCGCTCCTGCAACGCCACGGCGAGTTGCGCCGGCTGGAGGGTCAGCAGCAGATAACCACCATCATCGGCAACATGGCTGACTACAGATAGCTCGGGCGTGGCCCCGGCAACAGTGTAACGCAGGACGAAGTCCTTGTTCGGAATGGCGTCCTCGGGACGCAACGCGATCTGGGCGAGATCAGGCTGGGGCCGTTCGACCGTCACCTGATGGCTGGAGCTGACGAGGTCGCGTATCGCCATGCCAGCCTCCAGTCGCACGCTGATCGCGACGTCGTGGCCGTTGCGCATGCCCGGCTGCAGCACCGGCGGGGTGATGCGCGAAGCGTCGCCAACCCGATCAGTATCCGGTGACCAGCCGGTGCCACTCGGCGTGCCGACCGCAGGCGCGACCGCGACCGGCACCGTCGCACCGGTAAGCGACGTATCCTGCGCCATAACACCAGAAACAGCCGTACCGGGAATGAAACGCGGGCCGACCACCAGGGGTAGATGGAATTCATAGGCGCCGCGGTCAAAGGCGATTCGCTCGACGTAACCGATGCGGATGCGCACTTCGCCAGCAGGCGGGATGTTGCCGACCCGCTGAGAGAAGATGTTGGGGCGTTCCTGATCAAGCAGGGCGGCGGTCTTGCCGGCCCGCTGTGCCGCCTCGTAGGCCTTGCGCGCATCGACCCGCTTGAGCAGCGCACCGACGATGCGCCGCCCGCCAACCTCCAAACTCATCGCATTGACTCCGGATTCGTGCGATAGTGGGAAAACGTAAACCGCCTCGACCGGATCGGGAAACGGATTGACGAAGGTCTGGACCAGCTCGACTTGGGCAACTAAACCGCTGATCTCGACCCGGTATTCGCTATGGCGCAGTGGACATTCGACAATCGCACCATCCGCACGCTTGACGCGTAACGCACCCTGAGTCACCGCATCGTAGATGGAGTCGCCAGCTGATAGCATACAGGCAACGAGAACGAGCACGGCGGTGCGCAAGATGGTCATGCCAGGTTAAGCGCGCTCCGGACCCTGAGGTTCACTCTGAAACAGATCACATCGCGCTAGGCCAGCGGGAGAGTTCCTACGTGCGCGACGCGCCGTCCGGCAGCTCATCGGGCCGGCGCGCGGCCGTGGCAATCGCCCCCGCCATCTCTCCGAGTTTGTACGGCTTGCGCACGAAGGCAGCCGCGCCTTCGGCAAGTAGGGCGTCTGCAATCGAGTCACGATCGTACCCCGAGCAGAGCACCACCGGCAGCCCTGGATCAATCTTCCGGATACAGCGGAAGCAGTCTGCACCGCTCATTCGTGGCATTACCAGGTCGACCACCACGCAGCGGATGCGGCCGCCCTCCTTGCGGACGACAGCAACGCCATCCTCTCCGTCACAGGCGGTCAATACGCTATACCCAAGCCCGCCTAGCATCTCGACAGCCAGTTCACGTAACACCGGTTCGTCATCGACCACCAGGATGGTGCCGACACCGAGAGCCGGAGCAGCACCAGAAGGTGAGGATGGGCTAGGGGCAGCGATCACTCGGGGCAACAACAGACGAAACTCGGTGCAGCCCGGCTGGCTGTCCACCCTGACCACCCCCTGGTGTTCGCGCATTGTCGAATAGACCGAGGCCAGACCCAGTCCGGTGCCCTTGCCTGCTTCCTTGGTGGTGAAAAAAGGCTCAAAGATCCGCGGCAGCACGTCCGGCGGAATGCCCTTGCCTGAATCGACTATGGAAATCTCGACCAGGGGTTCGGGCGGCATACCTGGTTCACCGTGATCGGCTGGCAGCTCCTGCACCATGACCCGCAAGGTACCGCCGTCCGGCATCGCATCCCGCGCATTCAGGGCGAGATTGATGATCGCATTCTGCAAGGTGCTGAGATCGGCGTCGACCGACAGATCCACGGGACCGGGATCGACTGCAACCTTGATGCGGCGATCGATACTGCGGCGGATCAAATCGATCGACGCGTGCACCACATCACTGACCACCACGGTACGCCGACGCACCGAGGTCTTCCTAGCGAAGGACAGCAGCCGGCCGGTTAATTCCGCCGCTGATACCGCGCTCGTCTGGATCATGTCCAGATGGCGCTTGGTGTCGGGGTGATCGGGCAGATCACGTTCCAGCAGCTGGCAGCCGCCAATGATGCCGGTCAGCAGATTGTTGAAATCGTGGGCAACGCCTCCAGCCAGTTGGCCAATCGCATCCATCTTCTGGGACTGACGGAGCTGGTTCTGCAACTCCGCCTGCTGGGTAATGTCTCGTCCGACCCCGATGATCGCCACCGCTACACCAGACGCGTCCCGGACCAAGGTGTCTTGCCAGGAGAAACTGCGCCAGCCCGACGGGGTCATGGCGCGCTGCTCGATCCTGGCGGTATACGGAGGTTTCGTCAGGGTTGCCATCGCGACGGCCGTGGCTTCGCGATCGTCCTCATGGACCAGGGGCATGAACGAATTGCCAAGTAATTCTTCTGCCGTTTTGCCGAAGGTCGCGCAATAGCTGGGGCTGACATACAGCAACCGGTTATGCAGATCGACCTTCACCACCATGTCCGACTGGTGCTCGACCAGAATGCGGTACTTTTCTTCACTGGCTTCGAGATCAGCCGCCGCCTGTAGGCGCTCGTGCGTACGACGCTCGGTCTGGGAGATCATGGCATTCACACCGGATTGCAGCTGTCCGATCTCGTCGAGTGACAACGGGCCGTCCACCCTGGCCTTGAGGTCTCCTTGCTCTGCCTGAGCAAGCACCTCGACGGTGTTGCGGATGCGTCGGCCCAACATCCGCGAAATCAACAGGATCTGGACCAGGGAGGTCAACAGGATGCTGCCAGCGGTACCCAGGCCATATCGCCAAGCCAAAGCCCGCTTCTCCGCCTCCGCCCGGCTCACGTCGATTCGGACATACAGCCAACCGATACGCATCCCTTCGTGAGTCAATTCACTGAGGCTGGCCATGAAGGCGCGATCTGGCTGCCGGACAATGCGGCTGCTCAACGGACTGCGCAGCAGATCGAATTCGAAGCGATCGACTAGATCGACGACCCGTTGCCCGATCACTGCCGCTTCCGCCGCTTCGTAGACTATACCATCAGGCTTGATGACCATGGCACTGGAGATGTCCTGGCCAATCAGACGGCCAAGTCCGGCAACATCACGCACTGCTGCGTGGCGTAGCGCGCCCTGTTGCATCAGGACACCTGGTAATGCGATCTGGGTGGCTAGCCGATCATCGATCTGCTGGCTATACCGGACTATGTACCACCACCCAAGACAGCCGAGGACTACAATCTCGATCAGCACGATCACCAGGCTGATCTTCAGCGCCAATCGGCGCGAGACGACTCCAGTATTCCTCATGGCGTGGGCCATTCGCCCAATGCCGCCAACCGGACCATCGCCGTTTCGGCATCCAAGGTGCCACACAGCAGTTCACGGAGGATGACGTTGAATGCATCCGCTTTGGTCGAACCGACAACGCCAAGGGCATAGCCTGGGTTGGAAACCCGGCCAACCCGCGAGCCGACGCGGTGCTCCATGTCGAGCATGAAGCGTTCGAACGGATCGGATCCAGAGCCCAGTTTAGCGAGGTCTCCACGAAGTCCGGTCGGATTCTTGGTGTAGGCGACCCAACGCTCAGCTGTATCGCTACTGCACAAGTGCCGCAGTAGGGCTATCCCGTCGTCACGACCCGGAGCATGCCGCAGCACCGCCCAGGTCGGAATATAGCTGCCAAGCGCGCAATCAACCGGTTGCAAAACCGGCAATTGGACCGGCACCATCCGCCGCATGCGCTGGGGATCCAATCCGCTCCAGTGCGAATACATCCACGTACCGGCGACAAAGCACAAGACGCGATCTTCCAGGGGCAGCCGCCGGGTATCGATCCACAAGGTGCTGGCATGCGACGGAATGAGCGGCTCGAAACGGCCAAGGGCGGCGAAGGCCTCTACCGCTTCACGAACTGCAGCCCGCTTGGCTGGTGTAGCCTCCGAACGCAGACCCTCTGCGACGCTGCCACAGCGCGAGATGACTAGCGCCTGAAAGAGGAATTGGGCGGTGAGCCAATCGCTGCTTTCGGAAAGCAGCCAGGCGTCGGAACGCCCCTCGTGTCGGGCCCGCTGCAGGCCTTCGGCAAGCGTCAGCAGATCTTTCCAGGTGGCACCGCGTTCGGGAAGGACCAATCCCAGTTGACCAGTGAGCTCACGGTTCAGCCATATAATCGTGTATTCCCCTTCGATGTAGGGTCCGACTAGAATGCCGCCGGTCTGGGCGGCATAGGACGGGTCCGAGATGATGAACGGCTTGTGGGCCGCGGCAAAGCCTGGCACCTGACGGAAGTCTACCAGATGTTTGGCGCCCCATTGCGGGTCGTGCAGGATGTCGGCCACATGCTGATAGATGGTGTCGTCCAGCCACACGACATCCCAGTCTGGACGTTCCTTGCGCACCTGCTCGACGAGGAACTCCGCCGTCCGACGCTGGCTGCGCACGCCCATGATCTCGGGGGGGGAAACGCAGATCGACGTCGACCTGGGGATGCAGAAATGCATACTCGCGAGCAATCTCGCGCACCAGGGTCTCGCGGCGGTCTTCGCCCAGCCAGTGCCCCATCCAGTGAAGGGTACGGCGGTTGGCGGACGGATCCCCTGGTGACGATGGTTGAACGGCTTGATGGACCTCAGCGGATTGCCATGGAGTCCAGAGCGTGGTAGCAGCTAACGACGCCAGGATGATCAGCAGAATTATGGCAAATCGCCGCACAGGGTGACCATAGGGATGGTTAAACCCGAAGTCCAGTCAGTCCTGGCCACCATCGGACGCATTGCCTAGGGACCCTTCGTGACCTATCCTGTGGCTGTGTCGTACCGGATGCTGCTCAACCTTTGTTGCATATCCGCCCTGTCTGGGATCGAAGCGAACCCGTCGCAGGACATCGACGCCCTCATCGCCCTGGCCGAGCGGGAGTCCGCGTTACCCGTGGACCGCGCCGTGGCGCGCGTCAGCGCACTTCGTGGATTGATCGAAGGCATCGATCCGCACGGGCAGTATCTGACAGCCGACGAGGTGGTGCTCGACCGCTTATCGTCGGCCTCGTCGCGTCTGGGGCTTGGCCTCGACTGGCGATGGGACGACGCCAGCGCTCTGGTCACGCGCGTGGTACCCGGTTCCCCGGCGGCCCTGGCCGGCCTCCATCCGGGCTGCCGAATCGATGCCGTCGACAACGTCCCTGCGTCATCTCCGCGTCTGTTTGCAGCCGCATTCCGACGCGGCAATGGGTCCCTCCGACTACAGTATCGCACCCTCGATGGCACCCCCTCTGATGGCGAGCTCCAACCAACGGCCATGACGGATTCAGGACTTACGGCCACCGACCGTCCTGCCACGGGTATCCTACGGCTGCGCATTGGACGATTCCTCCCTGCCGACGGAACGACGGCCGGAACCACCACGCCGACCTTCAAGGCGTTCCACCGCCTGATCTCCGAACCGGACACCCGGGCCTGCATCGTCGACTTGCGCGGCTGTCCAGGTGGGACGCTGCAGGCCGCTATAGAAATCGCCGCCGGCTGGCTGCCCATCGGGGCATCCGTCATCGAGCAGGTTGGCCGCGACCCGGCTCGAAGTCGGGCTTGGCGGGCTGATGTACCGAGGTTTCCTTCGATACCCGTCGTCGTCTTGGTCGACGGGTCGACCGCCTCGTCTGGGGAGATTCTGGCCGAAGCCCTGCGCCGGGTGCGTGGAGCCCCCGTGGTGGGCCAGCCCACCGTCGGCAAATGGAGCATTCAGCAACTTTTTATGCTCGCCGGCGGAGACGCCGTGCAGCTGACCGTGGCGACCGTCCGTCCACCTGGAGGGGCGCCGCTGAATTCGCCGCTGCAGCCCGACGTTGTGGTGGCTCAGGACCAGATCGTTACTTGGACACGTTGGCGGGCTGAACTCACTCAGGCCTCCATCTTGCCCCCTGATGCCCAGCTTGAGCGCGCCGTACGACTAGCCCAGATTCTCGCGACCGCGCCATAGACGTCATGCGTGTTACGAATGGATGAATGCCGCATGTGGCCATCTCGTGCATGCACGGAACGCATCGCTCTACCCTTGGTCGCTGGAACCTGCGAGGTCGAAACCCCCGTCTGGCTTGCGGGTTACACATCTGCCCTAGTGTCCCGGCCAGACCCAGGGAGAGACTCGTGCATCACCCCGACCGTGGACCCCGTAGTGCGCTGACCAATGCGCTGCCGGCCCAGTTCCTGAATAGTGGCTACCGCTACTTCACCGGCAGCCTTGCCTACGTGCTGCACCGCGTGACCGGCCTGGCGCTGATCTTTTTCATCTTTTTCCACATTCTGTCGATCACCAAGTCGCAAGCGACGCCCGAGGCCTACGATCTGATGATCCGGCGCATGCAGGAACCCGACTTCAAGGTCGGCGAGATCCTGCTCTTCGCTGGGTTGCTTTATCACGCCCTCAATGGCATCCGCATCGTCATCGTCGACTTCGCCTGGACCCGCACCACGCATCACAAGCGGCTGTGGTGGGGCTTCGCCGTCCTGTGTGCCGGACTGCTCGTGGCCGGCCTAATCCCGTTGCTCCTGCACAGCAACGTGCAGCCCCTGCTGCAGCAGGACATCCTGCCCGGTGGAGGAAACTGACATGGCCGAGCACTACATCTCCAGCCGCGCTGGCCAGGTCCAATGGATCATGCAGCGGGTCAGCGCTATCCTGCTCGTCGGTTTCGCCGGTATCCACTTTGGTCTGCAGCACTTTACCAGTGATGCGGTCTCGACCGGCTTGACCGTCGCGACCCGCCTGAACAACCCGTATTGGCAGGCCTACTACATCGTCTTCATCACCCTGGTGATGTACCACGGCATCAATGGCGTGGTCGGCATCATCCGTGACTACAACCCGCGGCGCAGCCTGCGCGTGCCAGCTGAGTTCGTATTGTGGTCGCTGGCCCTGTTCTTCGTCGTCTTGGGCATGCGCAACGTAACCGCACCGGTGCCGTTGGGCACGGTCAAAGAGAGCTACGCGGCGCGCGGATTCCCCAAGGGCGAAAGTTCCGGCAATCCTCCGACCTTTGCCATCGCCTACGACTTCCGCGACGAGCTGCGCGAACTGGCCCTGATGGAATACTATCTAGAGCACCACACCAACCGCAGCGAAGGCGCTCCGCTCGCCGAGGTCTTCGCCCACGACCCCGCCGTCCGCCTGACCACCATGAAGCCTGAAGACGCCGAGAAGCGCGTCGCCGCCTGCGGCGAGGCCTTCGACCGCTGGGCCAGGAACGTGATGACCAATGGTCCAGTTGATCCGCAACGGCGGCAGCGGCTGACTACCTTCAGCTCGTCCTACGAGTTCGCGGTGTGGGCGGCCAACGTCCGCATGGCCAATGCCAAGCTGCGCGCCGACCAGGCGACGATCGACCGCTGGTCGACCAACGTCTCCTTCTCGCTCCGCCCGTACCGCGCCACCGACCTGCACTGAGACCCAGACATGATCCTCTCGCACGATGTGCTGATCGTCGGCTCTGGAGCCGCCGGATTGTACGCAGCCTACTGGGCGTCCTCGAAGGCCGACGTCGCCGTGATGTCCAAACTCTTCCCCACCCGCAGCCACACTGGTGCAGCCCAGGGCGGTATCGGTGCCGCATTGGGCAACGAGGAAGAAGACCACCCGCTGTGGCACTGGTACGACACGGTGAAGGGCGGCGACTACCTTGGCGACATGGACGCGCAGAAGGTGCTGACCTACGACGCGCCGCAGACCATCTACGAGTTGGAGCACCTCGGGGTGCCGTTCTCGCGCACGCCGGAAGGCAAGATCGCCCAGCGTCCGTTCGGTGGCCACACCCGCAACTTCGGCGAGCGCCCGGTGCGCCGCGCCTGCTACGCCGCCGCGCGTACCGGCCATGCCATCCTCCACACGCTCTATGAGCAGTGCGTCAAGCAGGAGGTCACGTTCTACTCAGAATTCCAGGTCCTCGACCTGGTCCTCACTGAGGACGGCAGCAAGGCGATCGGCGTGGTCGCCATCGACTTGCTCACCGGCGAGATTCACACCGTGCACGCCAAGGTGGTGGTCTTCGCCACCGGCGGGGCGGGTAAGAACTACGCCATCACCTCGAACTGCCAGGCTAACACTGGCGACGCGCTCGGTATCTTCCTGCGCCGCGGCCTGCCTATCGAGGACATGGAATTCGTCCAATTCCACCCCACCGGCCTAGCCGGGCTGGGTATTCTGGTGACGGAAGGCGCGCGCGGCGAGGGCGGCTACCTGACCAACTGCAACGGCGAACGCTTCATGGAGCGCTACGCGCCGACGGTCAAGGATCTGGCGCCACGCGACATGATCTCGCAGTGCATGTATAAAGAAGTACTGGAAGGTCGCGGCATCAACCGCACCAGCCGCATCTGCGCCGAGGACTACCTCTATCTAAACCTGCAGCACATCTCCAAGGAAGAGCTTAAGAAGAAGCTCGAGGAGATCGTCGACTTCGCGACCACCTACCTCGGCATCAAGCCGTGGGAATCGCCGGTGCCGGTCATGCCGACCTGCCACTACTACATGGGCGGCATACCCACCGACGTCGACGGTCGCGTCCGCAAGGACGAAGACGCCGCCATTGTCGAAGGTCTCTACGCCGCAGGCGAGGTCGCCTGCGTCTCCGTGCACGGCGCCAACCGCCTGGGCACCAACTCGCTGCTCGACTTGGTGGTGTACGGCCGCCGCGTCGGCCTGCACGTAGCCAAGAACGTCGATGCGATCAAGCTCGCCAAGCTGCCAGACAACGCCGACAAACCGGTGAAGGACTTGATCGCCCGCCTGAAGGCCAGCACTGGCACCGAACGTCACGGTGAGCTGCGCCGTGAGCTGTCCGAGGTGATGATGACGCACGTGGCGGTCATCCGCACCGAGGAGGGCATGAGCACCGCACTGGCAAAAGTACGCGAGTTGAAGACGCGCTACGCCAACGTCGGCATCCAGGACAAGGGAACGGTGTTCAACACCGACCTGCTGGAGGCCATCGAATGCGGCTTCATGATCGACTACTCACTGGTGCTGATCGAAGGCGCCCTGGTGCGTAACGAAAGCCGCGGTGCACACGAGCGGCAGAAGGCCGGCACCGACGGCGCCCTGGTCAAGCTCAAGCGCGACGACGAGAACTGGCTCAAGCACACCTTCGCCTGGATGAAGCCTGACGGCGCCATCGAGCTGAAGTACCGTCGCCCCTACATCATCACCGAGCACCCTGAGGACGGTTGGAGTCCGGAGATGATGGAGAAGATGAAGCCCAAGGAACGGAAGTACTGACATGAGCGCCACCACCGCCCCCGTCGCTGTCGCCGCTCCCCAGAAGGTCGTCAAAACCTTCCGCGTACTCCGCTTCGATCCCAGCAAGGACAAGGCCCCGCGCTGGCAGGAATTCAAACTGCCCTGCGATCCCATGGAGCGTGTGCTGACCGCGCTTAACCGCATCAAGTGGGAACAAGACGGCTCGATGACCTACCGCCGTAGCTGCGGCCACGCGGTCTGCGGCTCTTGCGGCATGACCATCCAAGGCGCTAGCCGCCTGGCCTGCAAAACGCTGGTGAAAGACATCGACGGCGACGTCATCGAGGTACAGCCGCTCAAAGGCTTCCCGGTGATCAAAGACCTGATCGTCGATATGGAGCATTTCTACCACAACCTGCGCTCGGTGAAGCCGTACCTGATCACCAGTTCGCCCAAGCCGGTGAAGGAACGCCGCCAGTCACCCGAGCAGTTCGACTTGATCGACGACGCCAGCAAGTGCATCCTGTGCGGCTGCTGCACCTCGTCGTGCCCGAGCTTCTGGAAGAACGACAGCTACCTCGGCCCGGCGGCGCTGCTCAAGGCTTGGCGTTTCATTGGCGACAGCCGTGACGAGGCCAAGGCCGAACGCATCGCTGCAGTCAACGGCCGCAACGGCATTTGGCGCTGCCACACCATCTTCAACTGCAAAGAAGCCTGCCCGAAGGAGATCGACATCCCGGCAGCCCTGTCGCAGCTGAAGCGCGCCGTCGTGTTCGGCTCGGTGGCCTAACAAACGGAGCGCGGCCAGCTTGGCCGCGCGTCCCCTTGGGCAGCGTCTACCCGCGGTGCTTAGCGGATGCATCATCTCCAGCCGCCAGAGGCACCATGCGATACGACAGCTGGTAGCGCTTACCGGGTAGGACGCGGTACTGCTCGAACGCATCCGGTCCGCAACTTGCCGTGCCGAGGCCGCGATGGGCCGCATCAAGGTGGAGGTGGATCTTCCCACTCGCCTTGACGTCGTAGGTGTGGCGCGCTTTGGTCAGATCCATCTGATCGTAACAGCTGGCATTGAATTCCAGCATCGGCGCACCCGAGATCAACACACCACTGCCATCGGACCGACGCAGACTGAGCCAGCGCGTGTCGAGGTGATGACCGTGCTCCTGAGGCATGATGTGCGGGATGTACTGTTCCTGCACGGTTGAGCCGAACCGACCGACCATGCCGCAGGCGCGACGGTCGTTGTAGGTCTCGTGCGGGCCAAGGCCGAGCCATTCCAACCGATCCAGATCTGGCGGCAGGAGCAGTTCGACACCGAGACGCGGCAGATCGGGCAGATCCTTGTGAACGTCGAAGCGATGGCTCCAAGCCAAGGATCCATCGGCACTGACATGCAGGCGATGTTCGGCGACAATCGCCTTGGCCTTGTCATGACCCCAGGTGCGGGTGCGCAGCTGGACTTCGGCTCCGTCGGCAACGGCCTTGGCAGATACCTTCTCGATCACCGTCTTGGCCTCATCCAAGTGGGCAATCATCCATCGGCGAACCGGCTTGCATTCCCAGGGATTTTTGGGGTTCTTCACCGGTTCGCGGGTCATGTCCCACAAGCGGATGCCATCATTGTCGGTTGGCGCACGCCACACGCAGGGCTGCGGACCGGCGGTCAGCAGGTCGATCCCTCCAACCGTCCAAGAGGTCAGTCGACCGGTGCTGCGATCAAGGGCAACATCGACGCCCACGCCGGTAATGCTGATCGCCGACTTGCCCTGCTCGACCAACAGCGTGCCGCGTGGCAATACTGGTGCCGCAAGAGCCGGAGCCGAATACTCGGCCGGAATCGCAAACTGTGCCCAGGCGACCTCGTGGTCCTTTCCGGTAAGAGGCATGTTGCGGGAATCCCGCCAACGCAGGGTAAGATGCGCCTCTTGCCCAGCCTTCACTTGCGGATTGCCACAGGCGACCTGGATCTGACAGGTCTCACCAGGCTTCACATCCAGCTTGGCCAGCTTGCCGCGCTCACAGACGACACCGTCGATCGACAACTCCCAGCTCCCGGCGAGATGCGTAGTACCGATGAAGTCGTACTTTGAGCGGATCTGGATGGCGCGCTGGGCACCATCGAGCAAACGGACCGCCAACGGCTGGAACAGAACCTTCGCCTCCCACATCGGGGTATGCGGGGTACGGTCAGGCCAGACCAGGCCGTCGCAGACGAAGTTGGTATCATGCGTGGCTTCGCCGAAATCTCCACCATATGCCCAGTACTCCTGGTCGCCCGGCCAGCCGATGTCCGGCGTACGGCCAGTCGGCTTGGCGGCGTCCTCAGCACCAAGCGGCATATCCTCGCCGACGCGCTTGCGGATGCCGTGGTCGAGCAGTTCCCAGATGAAGCCGCCCTGCATACCCGGGGTGTTCTCGAAGGCCTGCCAGTAGTCAGCCAGGCCGCCGCACGAATTGCCCATGGCGTGCGCGTATTCGCACATGATCAGTGGCCGCCAGTCCTTGGTCGTGGTGGCCCAGTTGACTAGGTCCTTGGGCGACGGGTACATCGGGCAGACAAGATCGGATCCAGCGTGACCCTTGTCCCAGCCAGCAACGGCGATGGCGCCCTCGTAGTGCATGATGCGGGTGCCGTCGGCATGCCGCATCCAGCCGGCCATGGCGTCATGATTCGGGCCGTAGCCAGTCTCATTGCCCAGTGACCAGATGATGATCGATGGATGGTTACGATCACGCAGCACCATGCGGCTACCGCGGTCGAGGAAGGCCAAGGCGTAGCGCGGGTCGTTGCAGATGTCGTGGTAGTGGTGGTGCGCTTCGAGGTTGGTCTCGTCGATGCACAGGATGCCGTGCTCATCGCACAGATCGAACCAGCGTGGGTGAGGCGGGTAGTGCGACGTACGCACGGCGTTGAAGTTGAATTGCTTGATCACCTGGATGTCGCGCAGCGCGGTCGCTGCATCGACCACCTTGCCGGTGCGGTCATTGTTCTCATGCCGGTTGACGCCACGGATGAACACCCGTCTGCCGTTGAGCAGCAGTGAGCGATCCTTGATCTCGACGGTACGGAAGCCGATGCGCTGACGGGCGTGATCAACCTCCTTGCCATCGGCGTCAACCAGCGACAGCACCAGTGTGTAGAGCGTCGGCGATTCGTGTGACCAAGCGTCGACCTTGGGCAGATCCGCTTTCACTGTGGCGGTGTGCTCCTCGGCCCAGTGCGGATCTTTGGCTTCGAACCAGTTGACCTCGGCTTCAAGCGGCTTCTTCAGCGCCGCCTTGCCTTTGGCGTTGAACAGTCGGGCGCGAATCTTCCAGCCCTTCGCGGGAGTAGCATTGACCCGCACCTTGATGTCCAGCACTCCAGATCCCTTGACGTGGTCGTAACCAGCTTTGGCAAAGACGTCCTCAAGATGCACCTGTGGATAGGCTAGCAGTTCGACCTCACGGGCGATGCCGGCCTGCCACCACTGGTCCTGATCCTCGATGAAGGTGCAGTCCGACCACTGGATGACCTGGACGGCGAGCAGGTTTTCGCCGACTTTGGCCACAGCGGTGATGTCGAATTCGCTCGGCAGACGCGAGTCCTTGGTCATGCCGACAGCGACGCCGTTGACCCAGACGCTGCCGACGCTCTCGATCGAGCCAAAGCGTAGCACCAAGCGCTTGCCCAACC